>ERZ869936.663-NODE-663-length-30111-cov-19.484496_pt1 | contig 30111 bp, 21 predicted proteins | sample MGYA00520876_ERZ869936 | MGnify/ENA primary metagenome ERZ869936 (study PRJEB32218, sample SAMN09650985) | biofilter metagenome | isolation source: enrty point of leading RO module | place: Saudi Arabia: Thuwal, RO plant located on Red Sea | collected 2016-02-17 ... | reverse complement strand
GGAGGAGGACGTATGGTTCGTCGCCCGGCGGTTTGAGTTCCTTGACCTTCTCGACCAGGAAGTCGATGAAGCCCTCCGGGTCGTCGGAGACGGAGGGATATTGAAAGCTGCCGCTGCAGTACCGGGAAAAGAAGCAGGCCGCGAACGGAGCCTCTTCGCCGCAATACACTTCGATGCCCTGCCGGCCGAGGCTGCGGCAGATCGCCAGTGAATGCCAGGCGCGGCTGTAGGTCAGAATGGCGCGGGCCATGTGCGGCGTCTCCAGGAAAGGATGACTATCATGGACGCGCTGCGTTTGAGTTTCCACCCGACAGGCGAGCGGCCGGCGACAGCCGGCCGTGGCGACCGAACTATCCCCCACAGACCCCATGCTCCAGAAATTCGACCAGCGCAACAAAGACCTCGTCATCAACGTCAACGGCGCTCTCGTGCATCGCGACCAGGCCGGGGTCAGTCCGTTCGATTCCGTCGTGCAGGGAGGCGACGCCGTCTGGGAGGGTCTGCGTCTCTACGACGGGCGGATCTTCAAGCTGGACGAACATCTCGATCGGCTGCGGCATTCCGCCCTGGCGCTGGCCTTCAAGGAGATCCCCTCTCACGCGGAGATCATCGAGCAGATCAAACGCACGCTCGCCGCCAACGACATGCACGACGGCGTCCACATTCGGCTGACCCTCACGCGGGGCGTCAAGATCACCTCCGGTATGGATCCCCGGCTGAACCAGTCGGGGCCGACTCTGATCGTGCTGGCGGAGTTCAAACCGCCGGTCTACGACCAATCCGGGCTGACCTTGATCACCTCCAGCGTGCGCCGGTTTCCGCCCGACTGCCTTGATCCGAAGATCCACCACAACAATCTCATTCAGTCGATCCTGGCGAAGATCGAGGCCAACGCAGCCGGCGCCGACGACGCCGTCATGCTCGACCAGCGCGGCTTCATCGCCGAGACGAACGCCACGCATCTGTTCATCGTGGAGAACGGCCGCGTCAGCACCAGCCGGCTCCTCGCCTGTCCGGAGGGAATCACCCGGCAGACCGTGCTCGACCTCTGCCGCGTAAACGGTATCGAGTCGGCGGAGCGCGATATCTCTCTGGCCGAACTCTACCGGGCCGATGAGGCGTTCTGCACAGGCACGATGGGCGAGTTGGCCGCCGTCACCCAGGTCGATGGAAGGACAATCGGCAACGGAGAGCCGGGATCGACCACGGGCCGTCTGTCGCAAGAATTTCGCGCGCTGACAGAAGAGCAGGGAGTGCGGGTGGTTGACAGTTGATTTCGACGCGCATCGCGCCAACGAAAAAGGCGCTTGTGAGATGAAGCGTCAAAAAAACGGCGCTGCCGGAGGGCAGCGCCGTTCGAAGATTGTCTTACGTCGACAAGCGAAATTACTCCTCGTCGTCCTTCGACACCTCGAAGCCCTTCTCGAAGGCTTTGTCGTTGAAGAGGAACTCGACCTGCTCGTCGCCTTCCTTCGCCTTCGCTTTGCCCTTGCAGTTATTGCAGCAGAAGTTGACGTCGACGCCCGCCACGTCGATCGTGGTGTCCTCGTTCAGCTTGCCGCCGGTCAGCGGGCACTTCTTCTGCTCGGCCTGTTCGGTGAACACCAACTGATGATTGGCCTTCGCGGCGTACTTGGCAGTGTTGTCCTTGAAGGCGCCGGGGCAGCCGGGGCAGCAGAAGTAGACCTTGGCGTCCTTGTACTCAACGAACGCCTCTTCGTTAATGTCCTTACCGGAGACAGGGCACTTCGCGACGGCCTTCTCGTCCTTCTTCTCCTCAGCGGCGATCACGCCGACGGCCAACAGGGCGACGGCACACAATCCGAGACAAGCGTTTTTCATTGGGGTTGCTCCTGACGATTCTGGTCGGATTCGGGAGGGTATCCTCACGGGCGGCGATCTGGGGAAGACCATCCGCCGACGCGACGCATCAATGTTCACACACCTGATGAGTTTACCCGGTTTTCCCCATCACTGCAATCGGACTCTTGCTTTTCCCCGTGATATCGGCCGACTACCATGCAACCCGCACCAATTGACCACCTTGATCCTGTCTTCCCGGAGCCGCGACCGCATGCAACCACGACGATTCCCCGAACAGATCGCCCTGTGCACAATCTGCATGGTGCTCTCAGGCACCCTGACCGCCGAGGAGCCGAAACTCTCGCCCGCCGAGAAACGGGCCGGCTGGCAATTGCTCTTCGACGGGGAATCAACCGCAGGCTGGCGGAACTTCAAACAGGAGGGAATCAGCGACGGCTGGGAAGTTCAGGACGGCGCGCTGGTTCGCGCCTCCGATGGCGCAGGCGACATTATCACCACCGAACAGTTCGACAACTTCGAACTCTCCATCGAGTACAGGATCTCTCCCGAAAGCAACAGCGGCATCATGTTTCATGTGTCGGAAGAGGGAGACGCCCCGTGGCACACCGGACCCGAAATCCAGATCCAGGACAACCTCAATGGGCACGACCCCCAATTGTCCGGTTGGCTCTACCAGCTCTACAAGCCGCCCGTCGATCCCGGCACCGGGGAAATCGCCGACGCCACCCGGCCCCCCGGTGAATGGAATCACATCCATTTGCGGGTGACGGAAGCGGAGTGCGAGATCAACCTCAACGGCTACCGCTACGCCCGCTTCCAACTCGGCAGCGACGACTGGAAACAGCGCGTGGCCCAGAGCAAGTTCGCCGACATGCCCCTCTTCGGAAAGACCGGCAAGGGCCACATCTGCCTGCAGGACCACGGCGATGAGGTCGCCTATCGCAACATCAAGATCCGTGAACTGCCGGCCGACGGCAGCGTCCCCAACCCGGTCGACGGAGAACTCGCGCTCCAGCCGGAACTCGCATTCCCGAATCTCGAATGGGACGGCTGGGAACCGATCACCGAGCGCGGCCTGCCGCGCCCGTTCCGTCCGATCGTACTCACGCACGCCGGCGACGGGTCGAACCGCATCTTCGTCGCAGACCAGTGGGGCGCGATCTATGTCTTCGACAACGACCCGGAGGTCACCGAATCGACCCTCTTCCTCGATATCCGCGACCGCGTGCAGTACAGCGACAACCAGAACGAGGAAGGTCTGCTCGGGCTCGCGCTGCATCCCGACTACAAGAACAACGGCGAGTTCTTCGTGTACTACACCACGCGCGACGCCGAGCACACCTCAGTCGTTTCCCGCTTCCACGTCTCAGAGGACGACCCGAACCGCGCCGATCCCTCTTCAGAAGAAGAGTTGATGCGCATTCCGCAGCCGTTCTGGAATCATAACGGCGGCACCGTCTGCTTCGGTCCCGACGGCTATCTGTACATCGGACTCGGCGACGGCGGCGCGGCGAACGATCCGCTCGAAAACGCGCAGAACCTCAATACCTGGCTCGGGTCGATCCTGCGGATCGACGTCGACCGGCAGGAAGACGGCAAAGCGTACGCGATTCCCGACGACAACCCGTTCGTCAACCAGACCGACGCGCAACCTGAGATCTATGCCTACGGCTTGAGAAACGTCTGGCGGATTTCATTCGACCGCGAGACCGGAGCACTCTGGTGCGGCGACGTCGGACAGAACCTCTGGGAGGAGATCGACCTGATCGTCAGTGGCGGCAACTACGGCTGGGCATTGCGGGAAGGATCGCATCCCTTCGGCCCGGAGGGCGTCGGACCCCGCGACGACCTGATCGAGCCGATCTGGGAATACGATCACCAGGTCGGCAAGTCGATCACCGGCGGCGTGGTCTACCGGGGCGAACGCCTGCCCGAACTCCAGGGCAAGTACGTCTACGCCGACTACGTCACCGGCCGCATCTGGGCCCTCGACTACGACGAAGACGCCGGGGAAGTCGTCTCCAACGAGGCCATCCCCTCGCCGGGCGGAACGGCCATCATCTCCTTCGGCGAAGACGAACAGGGCGAAGTCTACTACACGATCGTCGCCGCCGACGGACGGGGCATCTATCGTTTCGTTCCGACCGGCGAGTAATCGACGCGATTCCGTTACCGATCATTGGCGGAAGCAGCGGACTCGTTCGGCGCGTCAGGCGCCGTTTCCGAAGGTCGGACGGCGCCCGCGTTCGCTCGCGCCGCAGCATCGGTCGAACCGCGAACGCGACTTGCACCCGAACCTGCGGGAAGCTGTGTGTTCGATTGCGTCTGCGTCGCACCCCGCAGTCGTCCCTGGGCCGAGGCGTCAGGGACGCCTCCCACTGACGGAAGATTCGTCCTCGCCCCGGCGGCGCCGCGGGCTCTCCCAGACGCGTCGAACGCGCCTTCCGGAGCAGAAAACTCGCCGCGGCCTTGCACAGCCCCTTCTCCATAGGCGCCCACACCGATCGGCTGCCCGGAGGGGTCGAACTCCTGCGGAACATCAGGCGCAAACCGACCCGTGCCGTAACCGCCGGTCTCCGTCTGTCCCTGAATGTCTCGGAGATACGTCGACGCGTTCCCCCGCGCGCGGGCGGCGGCCTGGTCAGCGGCGCCTGGTCCGGTCGTCTCCGACTGATAACGCGTCATCGACCTGAAGCGGCCTTCTGCGCGGTACGCCTGCCGGGCCGCGCTATCCGCCGCGACGTCTCCCCGCTGAAAGGTGCCGGCGGCCGCATCGGTTGCGAACTCCCCGGAGGTCTGTTGAATCGCGTCAACCCGGCCGCGCGCGGACTGAGCCGCCTCCGCTGCCAGTTGCTGCCGGTAGCGCACCCAGGCCGCGGCGTCTCCGGTGAACTCACTGTTTGCAGCCGGACGTTGCGGCGCGTCGGCCGAAGTCTCTCCCTGTGGGCCCGTCGACTCAGCCGCGAAGGCGCCCGCCGCGTCCGCATCGGCCCAGACTCCGGTTCGGTTGCGCGGTCCCCATTCGTCGTCGGCCTGCGAGGCCTCGCCGTCGGTCAACGCCGTCACTTGCTGCTGGTGCAGCGCACGGGCTTCAGACTCCAGCGAATCAGCCCGGATCAACAACGAGACGTCATTGTGGGCGATGGCATAGTCGCGCAACCTGTCGATCTGTGAGAGCCGGTTCGCCAGATACAGGTCGAGTTGCAGCAACGCCCGGTTCTCGGGACTCGCACTTTGAGGGTCAGAGGCCGTCGGTCGGTTTTGCGGCGACTCCTCCCCCGGCGTCCTCTCGTCCGGACGGGACGTGCGACGGAATCGAGCCCGCATCTCGGCGGAGCTTCGAACCGACCCGGAGGCGTTCAGCAATCGAGGATTCGTTGAGAGGTTCGCATCAACGCCCGCATTCGCGCCCACATCGAGGCTGGGCCCGATGTCAACGCCCCGGACGCCCGGAAGACCCGGCAGGCCGAGGCCGGCGCCGCCTTGTGCTCCTCCTCCTCCACCCACAGGTCCGCCGAGAGGATTCAGCCCCCCCAGAGGATCGTCGCCATGGGCCGTCGCAGCCAGGGCCACTGTGAGCGTGATGACAGCGGGTCGAATCAGATTTCGCATCGAAAACTCCTCTGCGGCGTCAACCGGGAACTGATGGAACGGCAAGCAAGTGGGAACACGAATCCGGCACGGTTTCGTGCGGCGTACCACGGTTCACGCATCCCTCGACAGAGCCCGACACAGGGCGCTTCGGATGCGCGGCGCGCCGGTCTGCTTAAAAGGCAGACGCGGCGACGTGCTTTGATTGGGGAAAGGGAGGTTAGGTGGTTCTCAGGGGAGCGCGAATTCCGCAGGGTCTCGTGCGAATGAGCCGTCCGGCCTTCCTGAAAACAAAGCCCTGACTGGGCATTGAGTGACTTCCGTGAATGGGCCGCGAAGGATAACCAGAAAGGATTGCCGGTCAAGATCAATCCGCACCGATGTTCACGTTTCCCGTCCACATCCTGATTGACACGTTCAGCGCCTTCGGATAACAGCACGCTCCCACTTCCCCATTTCTCCTCCAGACAGGTCGCTTCACCACCCGGACCTGTGCGGTCCCGCCCTGAAGCATCCACAACAGGGCCCGCAAAGACACTCGGAGATCGCGTGAGTCGCCGCCCAACCCGCTCGTTCCCCGCTCGAATTGCCGCCACAGCCCTGCTCCTGGCGGTTGCGCTGGTGCGCCACGTTTACGGCGAACCGGGGGACGAGGCCGGTCCCGAATCCGCAGTGATGATCGCCTACCTTGAGTCGCGGGTCGCGGCGAATCCAGAAGACGCCGCCACATGGCGCATGCTGGGTCGCGCCGCTTTAGGCGTCGGAGACGACCGGCGGGCGCTGGACGCACTCAGTCGCGCACTTGAGCTCGATGCACAAAGCGCCGCCGTGCAGTACGACATGGCGTTCCTCCTGCAGAAGCTCGACCGGCCCGCAGAAGCAGCGGACCATTTCGCCCGTGTGGTCAGGCTGGCGCCGGACAGCGAGTATGCCGCCGAAGCCGCCCGCCGCCTCGAATCACTGCCGGCGCCGGAAGGCGGGTCTGAAATCGTGCAGGCCGGTTACGAGATCAGGCAGTTCGACGGAACCCAAATCCTCGAGCAGCAGAATCTGCCGCCGTTCGCCGACGTTGTGAAGCGCCCGCCTCCGCTCCTCCTTCGACTGGAGTTCGGGGCGCTCTATAACTCCAATGTCGCCCTCACACCCACCAGTCGCAACCTGGCGCTCAACCAGGCGGGCAGCGCCCAGTTCTATTTCGGGCCGCAGATCGAGTACTGGCTCGTGGAGCACGACGCCTGGCGGGCCGGTGCGTTGTTCAATGGACAGTTCACGGTCAACGAGTCCGATTTCACCGGCCTCAATCTGCAAAGCTATCAGCCGGGGGCGTTCATCGAACGCTCTGTCTTTCTCGAACACACCGTCCTCGTGCCGCGAATTCAGTTCGTTTACACGCTCGACCAGTTCGACGGGACGACCCTGGCGAATCGCGCCGCAGGGAGCGCGCTGCTCACCAGTTACTGGGACTCCGGGAGTACGAGCAACATCTACTGGTCGATTGACAACACAGACTTTTCTGCAAACACCGCCGCACCCGCATTCAACTCACGGGACGGAGTCACCAATGCGATCGGCGCCAGCCACACGCACTACATGGGCGTCCGTTATCTGCAATCGGTGACGGCCGGAGTCGATCTTCAGCATGTCGAGACCGACGGCGTCAACTTTTCGTTCAACGGCGTGTCGCTCTTCGCCGCCGCCAATATCCCGATCCTGGAACGGCTGTCACTGCTGCTCACCGGGGGCTGGGGTTACCGTGACTATTTCGACGCCGTCGCCGCTCCCTCCCCCAACCAGAACGTCTGGCAGGGGGGAGCCCGCTTGCAGTACCGCATCAACGAATTCTGGTCCCTCGCGGGTGTCTTCAACTACAACCGCTTCTCCTCCAGGAATGCGATCTTCGACACCGAACGATCCGTCGGCGGCGGTCTTCTGGTCTTCGAGTATTGAAACTCATTGAGCGAATCTGCGAATGTCTCTGGCTTTAATCCACATCCGCAAGAATTTTCTCGATCAACCGCTCGATGTAATCCCCCATCCGCCGGGGCACCGCATCCGACTCCCGCGGCAGCGCCGACATCTCATCGGCGAGCGGCGCGGCTTTCTCGTTGAGGCGGTCGAGCGCATTGAGCGCGTACATCGCCGCGTACAGGCCGTGCTCCTGGACGTTGGCGTACTCCATCAGCACCGGCAAGGCGGCCTCGAGGTCCTCGTCATCGCCGTGCGTCGCCAAGGCTTCGGCGGCGACGATCCTGGTCGAGGCGAACGCCGGATTGCAGGCCTCGTCCGCGATTGAGTCCTTGATGATGTTGTGCAGCGCCCGATGATTCTCGGTGAAGTGGTGGCCGCCCTGCCCCAGAATTCCCGTCACTGCCCAGTACATGGCCAAGTCCTCGTAGGGGCCGAACCGGGCGCATTCGTTGAGATACGCCTTGATGCGGTCCTGCGGTGAGTCGGGATCGGTGCTGTAGACCGCAACGAAGTGAAACGTGCGCGGATTGTAGAGGTCGTATTCGCGCACCGCTTCGTACCGCGTGAGCGGCGGTTCCCGGTCGCCTCCGCTGTAGGCGTGCAGGTGGTATTCGGAGAAGAAACCGAGATCACGAATCCTCACGAGATGCTCGATGAGTGCTTCGATCAACCGCTCTTTGACCTCGCTGTGTTCCGGCGAGTCGGCCAGGTTCACGACCTCGTCGGGATCGCTCTCCAGATCGTACAGTTCCTCCGGCGGCTTCCTCTGCCAGAACTGTGATTGAGCCTCGTTCAACTCTCCGTCATCGAACAGCTCCTTCCAGACCCGTGTCGTCGGCGTCTGGAACATGTAGCTGACGTACTGTCCATACTCGAGGTGCGGCATGTAGTTGCGGATGTAGACATAGCGGCCATCGGTCACACTGCGGACCATGTCGTACCGCTCGTCCATCCGACCGCGAAAGCCGTGAATGTACGGCTGCGGCTGGACGGCATGCTCACCGAGAAAAGCGTGCCCCTGCATGTGATCCGGGGGTTCGATTCCGCACAGACTCAACACGGTCGGCGCGAGGTCGACGAAGCTCACCAACCGATCCGACGCGCCGCCAGTCTCGAAATCGTCGGTCGCGAGGTCGCGCCACTTGTCCGGGATGTGCACCAGCAGCGGCACGTGCAGGCCGGAGTTGTAAGGCCACCGTTTGTTGCGCGGCATCCCCGAGCCATGATCGCCGTAGTAGAAGACGATCGTCTCCTCCGCGAGTCCCGCCTCTTCCAGCTCTCTCAGGGTTTCACCGACCTGGGCGTCCATCATCGTCAGCCGGTCGTAGTATTGAGCCCAATCCTTGCGGACCTCCGGCGTGTCCGGGTGATACGCCGGCACGCGGACTTTCGCGGGGTCGTGAATCCGATCCTTCTCGTCGATCTCGTTGCGAATCTGGCTCTCGTGGCTGATGGTGTGATTGAAGATTGCAAAGAACGGCTGACCCTCAGCCCGGTTCTTCCAGTGAGCGTTCCGGCTCGACTCGTCCCACACCTGGCCCGGCTTCACGACGTTGTAGTCTTCCTTGGAGTTGTTCGTGCAGTAGTAGCCGGCTTCACGCAAGTATTGTGGATATAGCAGGAACCCTTCCGGCATGCGGACCATCGACCGCATGTGCTCCGCACCGAGCGAGGTCGAATACATCCCGGTGATGATGGCCGTCCGCGCCGGCGCACAGACCGGCGCGTTCGACCAGCAATGCAGATAGCGGCAACTCCTCTCTGCCAAAGCATCCAGATTAGGAGTTGTCGCATACTCATCGCCGTAACAACCGAGGTGCGGTCCGTTGTCCTCCGAAGTGATCCAGAGAATATTCGGACGATCAGCCGCCGCGACATGTGAACAGCACGCGACGATCAAGAGAAGCAGAAGTGCTGAGGTGCGCTCGCTCATCGGGTCTTAATGCTCCGTGTTGGTTTCTCGTTTCATCGCATTGATTGGCACGCCAAGACGCAAAGACGCGAAGTCATCAACGAGCGTCTCCGGGTTTTTTCGGCGGTTGTCAGGTTGCGGGCGGTGTCTCGACTGAACCGGATTCCGGAACGACGTCGATCGGTTTCGTCGCGTCCACCAGCATGCTACAGAACCCGGAGATCATGAAGGCGATCGCGCAGGTAATGAACGCCGCGTTCCAGTCGCCGCCGTAGTAGTCGTCAACGATCGTCACCAGCAGAATCGGTGAGACGGTGGCGCCGAGGTTGCCCCACATGTTTCCCCATCCCAGTACTGAGGCGATGTAACGCCCGCCGACGTCCTGGTTGAAGGCCCAGGTCGCCGGCGAACCGAGATCGGTCCCGAACGCGACCAGCGCGAACAGCGCCGTCGCCATCCAGGGGGAAGGATCGAACAGAACGAGGATAAACGCTGCCATCGCGATGAAGCGCGTCGCGCTCAAGGGCAGCGCACGACCCCAACGCACGCCCAGGCGCGTCGCCAGCGCATCGGTCACCCAGCCGCCCAGAAACATCCCCGCCCAGCCGACATACAGCGGAATCGAAGCCATCATGTTGCGTTCGACAAACGGCAATCGGTGAACTTCCCACAAGTAGGCCGGCAGCCAGCTGACGAGGAAAACCCACCCGATGTTCGTGCCGAACTGCGAGATGCTCAGCAGCCACAAGCTCGGACTCTTCACAATCGCCAACAACGGCACCGCTCCGACCGGGGGCTGTGTCGCCGTCGAGTGCACCGTCTGCCCGGGCCCGGCGATCAATCGCGCCTCGGCCGGATTGGAGAGCGGGTGGTCGCTCGGCCTGTCCCGCACACACACGAAATACATCGCTGCGACCAGCAACCCCGCTGCACCGAACACGAACATCGCCGGCCGCCAGCCGCCGCCGTACACCTTGCGAATCGCATCGGGAAACACCGCCTCGATCACCAGCCGGTTGAGAAGTGCCTGAGACCGGCTGTTGAGTTGAACCTGGTCCGCCATGTCTTGCGCAGAGCGGTCCAGCGGCAGCAGTTTGAGTTGCTCGGGCTCTGCGAGCGGCGGACCGTTCACAACCTGGTTGAGAGCGCCGACCAGCGTCTCCGCTTGTTCAGCAGCGATTGTCGGATCTGTGTATTGAACCTCGGCCCGGTCTTCGCCGAAGGCACGGTCCGGCGGGACGGTTTCGCGGCCGCCGCTTTCTGAGTCTTCCTCAGCGGCTGACAACCGGTCCAGCGCCGCGCGATAGTCGTCTGCCAGCGGTGCAAGGAGCGATGCGTCAGCAGCGGCAACGACGTCGTGTACGTTGCGGGCGACCGTCAATCGGGCGCGGGCATCATCGGTCATTTCGAGCGAGTTCATGTCGGCGGACTCCGCCAGTTGCAGTTGGTCCGCCAGAAATCGCGCATCAAGCAGATCCCGCTGCTCCAGTGTCACCGTGGCCTCATTTCCCACGAAGAACAGCACGAGCGCGGCGGCAATCATCGGTACGGTCGCGCCGCCGATTCGGCCTCCCAACGCGATGAGACCGCTGGCGAAGCCGCGCCGCTGCAACGGCATCCACCTCGCGACGACCGACGCCGCCGTGGGATAAGCGCCCGCCTGGCCGAGCCCCATCGCAAACCGGGCCACAAACAGCATCACAAAGCCGCCCGCCAGGCCGAGCATCGCGGTGAAACCGGACCAGATCGCGACGTACAAGGCCAGCATCAGCCGCGGCCCGTACCGGTCCGACAACCATCCCGACGGCACCTGTCCCAGCGAATATGACAGAAAGAACGCCGAGAGGCACCAGCCGAACTGTTGCTTGCTCAGCCCCAGGTCTTCGCGCACGAACTGCTGCACGTAGACCAGGCAGAACCGGTCGGCGTAGAGCACGATCGACGTCAGAAACGTCACGAAGATGACCACATACCGCACCGACGTCGGACGCCCGGAGGACTCGTATTCCGCGTCGGACGTCAAGTCGTGCGCCATGAGTTGCTTTCGGACGGAATTCGCGCCGGCAGTTGAAGACCCCAGCCTACACCCGCCTCGTTGACAGAGCAAATCGGGTCGGCGACGATGGCTGAACCGAGACGTCAGGTCGCCCGATATGTGGCTCTCAACATGAGGAAACATCCATGTTCACTGGCACCAACGGCCGACGCCTCCGGCTGCTGCGATTCGTTTCGATGGCCCTGCTGGCCTGTGGGATCGATTCAACGGGACACGCCCAGGTCCGGCGCGGGACGACCGACGCGACAAGCGACACGGAGGAAGAGTCGACGCCCGCCGAGCAAACCAAGGCGGCCCTCCAGCGGTTGCGAACCGTGATGGAGGAAAAAGACTACGTCGAGTTCGTCGAGTGGTTCGCACCGGTGGACGATCTCCGGCAGATCCGCGAACAGAACGCCGTCCAGGAAGTGGCTGCGTCTCTCAACGAGTGGCCGCACCGCGCAAAGATGATCGCCATGCTCAAGCACCTCGAAGAGCAGTCGCCGGCCTTCGACCCGAGCGGCGGTGTCGCCGCCTATGAGGTCGACCTCCTCCTCGGAGCAGAGCCCGACGAAGGCAGTGACACCCCCGTTGTGGAACCGGAAGAACTCGACGTCAGCGACGTGCCCGGCATCGACGGCGACCTGCCGGTCGTTCTGGCCGAAGCGGCCGCGCTCCTGGAAGACGAGAAGATCGAGGAATTCGTCGAGCACATGTTCCCCGTCGAGGAAGTCGCCCGCATGCGAAAGGACGACCGTTTCGCTGGGCTGCTCGAACGGCTGGAAGAGCATCCTGAAATGGTCGAAACGATGATCGACGATCTTCTCGCGGCGGCCGAACTGGAACCGAAGTTCGACGAGTCGGGCAACGTGGGACAGATTACACTTCCGAGTTCCCGCCCTCTCGGCGAAGAACGGAACCTTTACTTCGAAAAGCAGAACGGCCACTGGCGACTCGACAATCAGGCCGGGAAGATCCGCGACAACATCGCCCGGCAACTCACCAACGATCCGGTCGGCCCGGGAGCAGGTTATGCACTCCGCCTGGAGCGAATCGGCGATCACTGGCGATTGCTCGAATTCCCCGAGTTCGTCTCGAAGATCGTGCTTCCCGAATAGACGCCTCCGGCATCACGCGCACGAGGAACGCCCGATATGACCCCGCACAACCGAGCAAGACGCGGCTTCACATTGATCGAAGCGACCGTCGTTCTGGCGATCATCACCCTCCTGGCGGCCCTGGCCGCTCCCGCGCTGCAGGGTTCCCGCGAAGAAGCGAGGCTGACGCAGTGCAAGAATAACCTCAAGCAGTTGGGTCTGGCCCTTCATAACTATCACGATGTCTGGGTGACTTTCCCTCCCGGATGGGTTCAGCACGACTGGGACGCTCCCTCACCGGCGGGATATTGCTGGAGCGCACAAATTCTCCCGTACGTGGGTCATGCTCAACTCTATAATCAATTCGACTTTCGAAGGCCGCCGTCGACACAGGACGACTGGCTGCTCGAACCGCTGGACGTGTTTCGCTGTCCGTCCGACACGCTCGAACCGATCAATGAACTCCGGGGCGGGTTCGCGACTTCAAACTACTCCGGGAACTTCGGTTCAAAGCCGCTCCCACGCTGGTTGCCGTCCGAAATGAGCCAGTTCTGGCCCGGGACGATGCCGACTCCGGACGAGTCGGACGGGATCCTCTGGTGCAACAGCAGTGTGCGCATCCGCGATATTACCGATGGGACATCGAACACCATCATGGTGGGCGAACGCTGCGTCACCAGCGGCGGCGGCATCTGGCCGGCGGTCACCTCAAACCACCACGAAAACGACGCCGTCACCGACGGCAGCCACCAGTCCCGGTTGAATGACAACTACGCTTCCTTCTCCAGCCGGCACGCCGACGGCGCCCACTTTCTCAAGTGCGACGGCGCCGTCATCTTCGTCAGCGACGACATCGACAGCCGCCCGGCATCGGCCCGCGAGATGGGGACGTACCAGCGCATCGCCGGCCGCAACGACGGCAACGTCGTCCGTGACTTCTAGCCCGTGCGACGAAATTTCTGCCGCTCACGATTTTTACCTTCAGTTGACTGTCCAGGATTCCCAATGACCATTGGTTTGAAACGTCGCGTTATTCTGACTCTCTTCGCACTTCTGCCGGCGTCTGTTCTCGCAACCGCTTGCCATGCCGACGACTGGCAGGCCGGTGCCGCGAAGGTCAATATCACGCCCGAAGAATCGATGTGGATGTCGGGATATGGAGGCCGTGACCATCCCTCCGAGGGCAAACTGACCGACCTGTGGGCCAAAACGCTCGTGCTGCAGGACGGCGCAGGCGAGAAGATCGCTATCGTCACCCTCGATCTGGTCGGACTCGACCGGGGAACCGAATTGAGCATCCGCGAGCGAATCGCGGACGAGTACGAGATTCCCGTCGCCAACTCGGCGCTCTTCAGTTCTCACACCCACACCGGCCCGGTTGTCGGGGAGAATCTGAAGGCGATGTTCTCCATCAGCGACCAGCAGTGGGAGCAGATCGACGCCTACACCAGCAAACTGATCGACGACGTCGTTGCCAGCGTCGGCGAGGCGATCGGCGATCTCGAACCGGCTTCGATCACCTGGGGCAATGGTTTCGCCGCGTTCGCCGTCAATCGCCGCAACAATCGCGAGCCGGACGTCCCCATGCTCCGCGAACAGGGCCTGCTGCAGGGACCGGTCGATCATTCAGTCCCGGTGCTGGCGGTCCGCTGCGGGGAGGAACTCAAGGCGGTCGTCTTCGGTTACGCCTGTCATGCCACGGTCCTCAGCTTTTACCAGTGGTCGGGCGACTACCCGGGTTTCGCTCAGATCGCGCTGGAAGAGGCGCATCCCGGCACGCAGGCAATGTTCTGGGCCGGCTGCGGCGCGGACCAGAATCCGCTGCCTCGCCGGACCGTCGAACTGGCGCAGGAGTACGGCAACCGGCTGGCGGCGGCCGTCGAAGAAGTGCTCGAAGGGCGGATGTTCAAAATCTCCGGCGACTTGCGGACGGCCTACGACGAGATCGAACTCGAATTCGCCGATCTGCCCACCCGCGAGCAGCTTGAGGCGACGACGAAGTCCGACAGCCACTACGAGCGCGGACGCGCCAATCTCCTGCTCGAGCGCTGGGATGCGAATGGCGGCCTGAGCCGGACCTACCCTTATCCCGTTCAGACCTGGCGCCTCGGCGATGGCCCCACCTGGGTCACGCTCGGCGGAGAGGTGGTGGTCGACTTCTCGATTCGCATCAAGTCGGAACTCGGAGTCGACGACACCTGGGTCGCCGGATACGCCAACGACGTCATGGCCTACATCCCCTCGCTCCGGGTGCTCCAGGAAGGAGGATACGAAGGAGGCGGATCGATGCTCTACTACGGCCAACCCGCCCACTGGGCCGAAAACGTCGAGGATCTCGTCATGGAGGAAGTTTACCGGCAGGCGGAGTCGCTGGAGTGAGCTGCCGAGAGCGGGTTTCGTCCGCGGAGGCGTCTCCCCGCTTGCGGGTTCGCCGCGGCATTCCTCGAGCGGACGCGGTTCCGACGACGACAGTCCGACCCACGCGCTGAAGACCTTCCCCGAACGATCTCCCGAACGCCTCCACGATGCCCCGCGCCTGTTTCGTCTCCGACCTGCACCTGTTTGCGAACCGCTCTCGCGGGGACCGCCATCTGGAAGCGATCCGCAGGGCCGCCGAAGAGGCCCAGCACTGCATCCTCGGGGGAGACATTTTCGACTTCAAATGGTCCACACTGCCGTCGGAGCGGGACACCGTGGAGGCGGCGCTTCACTGGCTGCACGACCTCTCCGTACGCGTGCCGGAATGCCGCGTCGAATTCCTCCTCGGCAACCACGACTACCATCCGGAACTCATCGAGCAACTGCCCGCGCTCGCCGCCGACGTGCCCAATTTTGAGTGGGAGCGATTCTTCCTTCGCCGCGGCAACGCGTTCTTTCTGCACGGCGACGTCGCCGACCGCAAGATGACCGCCGCCCGGCTCGAACGCCGCCGCCACAAGTTCCGGCATCGCAAGCGCAGCAACCTGCACCACCGCGCCTACGATCTTCTCGTCCATTCCAACGTCCACGATGTATTGCCGCGGGCCGTCTACCCCAAACGCGTCGTCGCCCGCCGGATCCTCTCCTACCTCCGCGACGTCGGCCACGGACCGGAAACCGGCGTCGAACACGTCTACTTCGGCCACACCCATCGCGCGGTCAATGGCTACGCCTACGGCGGCATCCAGTTTCATAACGGCGGCGCGCCGATCGGTCGCTCCCGCTACCGGATTCTCGAACTGGAAATCTGCGAATAGCCGGACCGGAGGGAACTGTGCCGGTCGCGACTCCATCCGTCGTCTCGTCTGCTTGACCTGACGCTCCGCATCGATCAAGTTGGGCCGATTCTCTCGAATCGCCGGCTCATTCTGGAACTGATTCCCGCCCTGGAGCGCGCCCTGTGAATCAACCTGTCGCACCCTTGCCCCCCGAACCGGACGGCCGCCCCTGGTACAAGCTGCTGAACCGCTACCACTGGTTCGTCCTCACCGTCGCCGCCCTCGGCTGGCTCTTCGATTGCCTCGATCAGCAACTCTTCATCATGGCGCGTCAGCCCGCGATGAAAGAATTGCTCGCCGAATCTCCCGAGGCGCCCCCGTCGCAATCGGTCGTCGATGCCTACTCCGGATACGCCACGGCGATTTTCCTCATCGGCTGGGCCAGCGGCGGATTGGTCTTCGGCGTGCTGGGAGACCGCATCGGCCGGGCCAAAACGATGTTGATCACGATTCTGATGTACTCGCTCTTTACCGGTCTCAGTTCTTTGAGTGTGAGCTTCTGGGACTTTGCGGCGTATCGATTCCTGACCGGCCTCGGCGTGGGGGGGGAGTTCGCCGTCGGCGTCGCCCTCGTCGCCGAAGTCATGCCGCATCGGGCGCGGCCCTACGCTTTGAGTCTGCTGCAAGCCCTTTCCGCCATCGGCAACGTCAGCGCGGCTCTGGTCAACATCGTCGTCGGCGGCCTGTATGAGCAGGGCCTGCTCCCCAGCGTGTGGCGGCCGCTGTTCATCGTGGGCGCCGTGCCGGCGCTGCTGTGCCTTGTCATTCGCAGACACTTGAAGGAACCGGAACGATGGCAGCAGGTTTCGCATGAGGGCGCGGTGGAAAAGCAGTTGGGTTCCTACCAGGCCCTGTTCGGAGATCCGGAACTTCGTCGCCGCGCGCTCATCGGACTGACGTTGGCTTTTTCCGGCGTGGTCGGGCTGTGGGGCATCGTCTTCTTCACGATGGATCTGGTCGGCAACTTTGTTTCCACCAAACTCGCCGCCGAGGGCGTTGCGCCGGAAGCCATCGCCGGTCAGGCTGCCAAGTGGAAAGGCACCACCGGATTGATGCTCAACATCGGCGCGTTTCTGGGGATGTACTCGTTCGGCGTCGTCACGCAAAGGATCGGCCGCAAGCCGACGTTTGCCATGGCATTCGTTGCTTCCGCCATCAGCACGGCCGCCGTCTTCATGTACCTCGACCAGACGTCCGAAATCTACTGGATGGTTCCCGTCATGGGCTTCTGCATCCTGTCGCTCTTCGCCGGGTACGCGATCTACTTCCCGGAACTGTTCCCCACCTATCTGCGCAGCACGGGAACCAGCTTCTGCTACAACATCGGACGGTTCCTCGCAGCGGCGGGCCCCGCCGTCCTGGGAGTTCTCACGAGCCAGGTTTACGCCGACACGGCAGAACCGCTCCGCAACGCCGGACTGACGATGTGCGTCATTTTCGTCATCGGCCTGATCGCGTTGCCCTTCGCTCCCGAAACCAAAGACCAACCGCTGCCGGACTGACAGACCCGGCGTTACCGGCCGCTCGGCTGCAACTGCGCAATCCAGTCGGCGATCCGCTGCAGGGCGCGTGTGTCGGCGACGGTCGACGCCAGCACCGGCATCTGTCCCGGTCCGCGCAGTTCCATTCGCAACAGCAATTCCGAGTCGCGGGGCCGTCCCGGCGAGACCAGAAACGAAGCCGGCTCTCTGGACGAACGCGTGCCGCGCGGTGGCACGCCGATCAACGCCATCCGCTCAAGTGGAGTGTGATACCGCAGGTCGATCGGTGAATTCCCCGGACCTCCCGGCGCGTGGCAGAACGCGCAGTTCACGTCGAGATAGGCCCGCACCAGGCGTTCGTTCTCATCCGGCGAAGACGCGTCAGCGCTCCACTCCGGGTAAGCCTCCCAGGTCGCGGCATCTTCCGGCAGCGGTGCGGAGAAGACACCCATCGCCGCGAGTGCGGCGATCTGGTTGACCGGTCCCTCGCCGTAATCGTGATCGCGATTGAGTTGCCGGGTATTCAGACTCAGTACAAACCCGCCGGCCGCTGTGTGGCACGCCTTGCAGTCCGAGCGGCCGGGGTAATACCAGTGCTGCGTCGTCGCGCCGTCGCCGGTTTCGATCTCGAACGACTCGGTCGTCGCCACGTCGCTCAGGAACGCGTCGGTCTGTTCGTCGTTCCACAGGTAGGTGTAACCTTCCCAGCCGTAGGGACTGTTCACCAGCAGCCGAGTTTCCAGGCGCCTCTGCGTCGAAGGGTCGTCGCGCTTCATGTCCAGCGAAAACGTCTTCACGATGACGCTCCCCTGCGGAAACTCCCACTGCCCCGTCTCGGAGAACTGCACCTGACCACCGGCCGGGAGCGCCACATAACGCTCCTTGCTCGCATGGTCCGACCACAGCGGCACGTTCACCGAGTACGGAATCATTCCGGGAACCGGTCGCAGCTCGGCCGTCGATTCGAACAGCCCCGTCTCCGAAAGCCGTGCTGGGAACCGGATCTCACCGCCGAGCAGATAGTCGGCGTTCTCCCGCAGGCGGTAGATGTTCCCGTCGAAGGCGCACAGATAAACCTCTCCGTCCCGGTCTTCGCCGAAACCGGCGATCTGCGCCTTGCTGCTGCAGATTTGCGTGTCGCTCGTCACCTGCCTTTCATCGGAGTCGTAACGGAGCGCCCACACGTTCCCCGTCACAAAGTCGGCATAGAGATACGCGCCATGCAGTTCCGGCAAACGGGAACCGCGGTAGACGCGGCCGCCGACCACGGCCCGCCCCTCGCTGTGAAAATACTCCGTGACCGGCGGATGCGTTCCGTCGTTCTCGGTCGGCGCGGTCGGAAAGAACCCCCAGTTGTCCGCCTCCTCCAGGGGATGGCGGCCTTCACGCTGGTTCCAGCCGTAATTGCCTCCCTTCACGATCAGGTTGACCTCTTCGTAGCGATCCTGTCCGACGTCGCCGCCCCAGAGTTGGCCGGTTTCACGATCGAACGCCAGCCGCCACACATTCCGGAAGCCGTATGCCCAGATTTCGCCCCGCGCTTCGTCCCCTCGACCCACGAACGGATTGTCGCTCGGGATTGCATACGGCAGGTCTCCGTCGACCGAATCGACGTCGATTCGCAAGACCGACCCGAGCAGCGTAGTCAGATCCTGGCCGTGCCCTTGCGGATCATTGGCCGAACCCCCGTCCCCCAGGCCGATGTACAGATATCCGTCTGGCCCGAACTCCAGCGATCCGCCGTTCTGCGTGCGAAACGGCTGGTCGATCGTCAGCAGCACTTCTTCGGAGTCTGCGTCGCCGCGAGCGGGGTCGTCGGCCGATACACGAAACCGCGAAACCACGGTCTTCGGTCCCTCGGTCGAATAGCAGACGAAGAACTCGCCGTTCTCGGCGTACTCCGGATGAAACGCCAGCCCCAGCAGCCCCTCTTCGTTTCCGGACCGGGAGACCACGGTGGAGAGATCAAGAAACACATCGGTCGCATGCTCGTCCTCGCGATTCTCGAATGCGTGGACCTTCCCGTTTTGGCACAACACAAACACGCGACTCGTCCCGTCCGGTGCATACAGCAGTTGCAGCGGCCGCTGATTCCCGAAGTTGAGTTGCGGAAACGCATTCTCGAGTTGATAGGCATAAGGCAGAGCCGTCAGCCGCGATGTATCGACCGGAATGAACCGGCTCCGCCCGGCTGCCGGTGCGACATCATCGCGGTCCCTCTCCCGACTGCGATCGGAACCGCATGCAGAGGCGACCGTCAGCAGAGCGCAACACGCCAGAAGTCGAAGCCTCCTCACATCAGCACTCATGAGTTTTGACCTTGTCCATATACCGGTCCTCGCAGGATCGACAGATCACCCGGACGCCTCGGCGTTTGAATCTTCAACAGTCTCCAAGCGGCGCTTCTGAGGGAAACGGAATCGGGGCGCGCTGGATGCAATCACGGCCTATCGCCGCCCCTGAATCGACGAGACATAGCTCCGCGCCAGCGGTTCGAGGTCGACCCGGTAAACTCTGCGGATCGCGTTTCCGATTTCACCCTCGTCCCGCAGCAGAGCAACCAACTCCGCCAGGCGGCGCTGCCGGCCCCGCTTCCAGAGATAATCGATCAGTGTGAAACCAACCGCTCGCGCCTGGTCGGTCGATACGAAAGTCCCGTCTCGAAATACATCCACAGGCTCATCGATTTCCTCGAGTGCATCCCGCGCCGCGTTGCGCATCGTAAGGACGTACTCATCGCGATCATCCGCGTCCAGACTCGCCAGCGCCGGACCCAGCCCGAGAGAGACCCACTCGGGGTACTTGTTCGCCTGAGGCGCAAGCCAGGCTGCGGTCAATTGTTCCGTCAGACTGAATCTGAGCGTCGGAGACTTGTCGGAAGCTTCGTCTCCCACGTCGAGCAGCACGATCAGCGCGTCCCGGTATCCTTCGTCGACCAGCACGTTGCCGAAAACATCAGGCACAATCCGCTGCCGCGTGACCGCGTCATTGAACTGTTCGTAGCCGTCTCGCTCCGCAACGACGAAGACCGCCAGACGCCCCTTCCACAGCGGCTCGTCATCCGCCACGTCAAACAGCGACCGCAGCCTGCTCAAATGATCGGTCGACCACTCAACCAACGTTTCAAGCCGCTCCTCCGCGACGTTGCCGTAAACGAGAAGGTCGTTGCTCTCGATCGTGTTCGGAGCGGCGTCGGCGAATGCCGTGTGCCACTGGTCAGCCGTCCGTTCATTCCGCAGTTCGATGAACTCGTCCGGGCTCAGAGCGGCCAGATCGGCGGCGAGCAGGTCGGAATCCGAAGAGACCAGAGCCCGCAGACTGAGCCGCGGGTCGCCGCCGTCATACGTCGCCCCCTCCCAGATCCACACGCCAAGATCCTTGTAATTCTCCTCCGTGACGTTTCCCTCCAGCGGCATCCGCATCGCCTCATCACCGCCAACCAACTGGTGGACGAGGCTCTCATTCGGCTTGCCCGGCACGACCGCCGGACCGCTGTCGCCCCCGCGCAGCAACGACTCGAAGTCGACCAGCGAGAGTCCGCCTCCCGGATCCTGCCCTTGATGACATCGCAGGCAATTCTCAACCAGAAACGGCGCGATGTCCTCCTTGAAAGAAACCGTCTCATCCCCGGTCGGCAGGGCCACTTCGATCGGCGGCAACTCCTCTTGCGGCTGTGTCAGTTCCGCCAGTTCGAGGTCTTCGTCGTCGCCGTCGAACCGCGCCCCCTGTTTGATCCACAGCGAAATCGCCGCCAGTTCCGTGTGCGCCAGCGGCTCGCCGCCTTTCGGCATCCGATTCTTGTCCGGCGCCATCAATCGGTACATGAGCAGGCTGCGATCCGGACGGCCTTTCGTGAGCAAAGGGCCCGATTCTCCGCCGCGCTTGATTCCGGCAAATGTGTTCAGTTGCAGCTTGCCGCGCGGATTCTCCCCGTGGCACCTCATACAGTGAGCCTCCAGGATCGGGGCCACGTGTCGCACAAAGCTGACGCTGTTTTCAGCCGGACGACCGCTGAGCCGGGCCTCCCGCACCGCGAGAGCGTGACGTTTGTGGGCGATGGCCGTCCTCACGCCCCGCACCGCGTTGTGCGATTCTTCCAGGCTGGATTCGGCGACCAATTCATCGAGTTGCGCCTCGGCGGCGTCGACCGCCTGCCGCGCTCCGTCCATGTCGTTTCTCCTCAGCAGCAGCGACACCCCGCTCAGTGACTCGCGAATCTCCATCAGCTTCCGGGCGTCTGCAGAATCCAGACGCCGCTGCGCTGCAAGCGGGAATGAAGCCGTCAGGCAGGCAGCCAGCAGCGCACTCATGCCGACGACGCGTCGACGGGTCACTCTTTGGAATACGATTTCACGCATGAAGATGCTCTTGGTCTTCCAATCGTCTGGCCCGTCAAGGCAGCCTGTTCAGTCCGCCATGATTGTCCGATTGGTCTTCCTCGTTCCGATTTCGACCGGAAAGGCGGGGAGCAATCCGTAATCGGTGCGGACGGGAGTCGGCGCCGGATCGGACTCTGTCGGCGCAGGCAAAGTCTCCCGATACGCTCGGAGCAGCAGATTCCCGCGCCAACCGCCGGGCGATCCCTCTGGGTCCGTCGTAATCTGAACCGCGAACCGTTCCATGTCGTCGGTCACGATTTCGGCCGATGTTCCCGCGGGAGGTTCGATCAACTCGACCCGCAATTCCTTCGGCGGAACGTTGCTGTCGAGCAGACGCGCCGGCACGAGCAGACGCCCTCCCAGCGGAACCTGCTGTGGTTTGTCGAAGTTCGCCGTCTCGAAAGGAGACTGAACCGCCTTTCGCGAATTGACAATGATGTTCCAGTCGTCGACGGGAACCAGGTGATGCCAGATGAACGCCTGCATCATGTTTTCGGCGGGAATCGCCGGGCGGACGAGCGGTTGAGCGCTGCGCGGGCCGCGGGCCTGCCCTTCCATGCCGAGCGTGAGCGGACCGTCGCCGGATGTCTCCGGCAGCTTGAGCGTCATCTGCATGCTTTCGGCGTCGCCGGGGATCAACCCGCCGTGCAACTCGAACCCGTCAGCGGCATCGACCAGGTTGAGACCGATATCTCCTTCGAAACCATCCTTTCGTAATGCGAACACCGTCACCGGCACAGTCGCTCCAGCCGAGGCGATGATCGTGGAGGGGACCACGCGGAGTTCGTAATCGGGCTCGCGCGCACGGAGGTAGAGCCGGTACACAAAGTCCGTTCCCCCGTTGTTCTGTGCGTCGGTCAAGAACAGGTAATGCGGAACACCACTCGGAATCACTGCGGTCAGATGCGAGTCCGCATGGTGAGTCGAGAGCGCCTGCGACCGGTCGACGTGGTCGTCGTTGAATGCAACTTCATTCCCTTCGTCGTCCACCAGCGTCAGCATCGAGTCGAGCGGCGAACCGTGCCGCCGCGCCTGCACTTCCAACACCAGCGGTCCCGAGGTTTCAATCCGGAACACATCCATGTCGCCGGGGTGATCAATGCGTCCATTGATGACCTGGTGCGCGTCGACGACCTGTGCTGAGGACCGATCATCGTTCGGTTCCTGGTCGAATGCTTCCGTCAAGCGGTCGACCTGCAACGGGAACCGAAGTGCGGGCCCAACCTCCTGCGGCAACGAAACCCAATGGACGGGCCGGTAACGGCGTCCCGACGGAGTACGCAGCTCAACGGATCGCCGGGACAGATTCCAGCCTTCCAGTTCGACCGTAACATCCGAGCCGATCCGCGCCCCCAACGGAAAGTAACTCGTGATGAACGGAGTCTCCCCGATCGTCATGCGGTAAACGAAGTCTTCCCGGCCGCGAAACAGCGAATCGCGGATTGCGACCGTATACCGGTCGTCGCGAGGCGCCTCGAACAGGATCACCGGGTCCTGATGGAACTGGAACGAATCAGCGCGGGCTACCACGTTTCCATCCGAATCGAAAAGTGTCAGCACCGCCTGAAACCATCCCGGAACGGCGTCCGCGAGAAACGGTGTGACGGCCCGCGCGCCCGCATTGATCACCAGTCTCGTTCCCTCGGTTGCATGAAACGTAAAACGGTCGACGTCCCCCGGCATGATCTGCCCGTTCACCAGCACCGGCAGTTCACCTTCAATTTCATCCGGTTCGCCGTCCTCGGGTTCTGTCTCCCGGAATTCCGGATAAGTCCCCACATGGATCCAGATCGGGTTCGACATCGACCGGTCGGTGAGCAAACGGAACTCGCGCTTGCCCGGCTCCGCGTCCCGCGCAACCGTCAAATTCAAGGTGAGTTCCTCCTCGAGTTGCTCGTTCGGCTGCCGCCGGGGGTCGCGATCCCGCTTGAGGAAAACCTCCATTTCCTTGATCTGTTCCGCGGTGACGCCGGCGGCGATCGCCACCTCCACCTGGCTCGGCTGTTTACCCTCCTCGATCAGTGCTTCCCGCGTGTCATTCAGCCGCATCCGAAGATTGGTGTACATCCCGCGCGACATCGGCCGGTACCAGCCGACGACCTCTGCCGCGACGCCGTCGCCGGCGATGTGGACTCCATTGACGTTCTCCAGGTATTGGCCGCCGATGACGACCTGAATCGACGCCCCCTGCTCGCACCCGGCGGGATAGGAGTAGGCCACGTGGGGATCGTTCGTACCGCTTTGCGCCGGCGCCCCAGCCGCGCCGAGCGAGACGATGATCAGAGCGTGAAGCAGACTCCAGTGCGCGCGCTTGCAGCTCATCGCGATCTCCTCCTCAGATAATCTCTGTCAGCCGCCCGCCCGATTCCATCCCTTCATCCGCTCCCGGAGTGGCGCGAATGAAGTCTCCCCGGGGGTGTGGCAGGCTCGCTTCGGGGTTGATGCCGATCAGTTCGTACATCGTCCCGATCAAGTCGCCCGGATAAACCGGACGATCCCGCACGGACTCAGCCCGCGCGTCAGACTCGCCGACAATCTGTCCGCCCTGGAATCCTCCGCCCGCCACCAGCGTCGAGAAGACCTGCCCGAAGTGGTGACGTCCTCCATTCCACGGAGATTCGGTCGCGACCTTCGGCGTCCGGCCGAACTCGCCGATGCACCACACAATGGTGCTCTCCAGCAGTCCCCGGTCTGCCAGATCGGACAGCAGGGCCGCGATTCCACGATCGAGATCGGGCAGCAAACGCCGCATCGCAGTGAAGTGGTCCTTATGCGTGTCCCAACCGCCGTGGTTGATCGTGACGAATTTCGTCCCCGCTTCAACCAGTCGGCGGGCCGCCAGACACGACTGCCCGAATGTGGTCCGCCCGTACTTCTGCCGCAACCCATCCGGTTCCTCAGAGAGTTTGAACACGTTGCCGGCGTCTCCCAGCATCAGGTCATAGGCGTGCTCACGCGAGGCCGCAGCGACGGCCAGACCCGCGTCGCCGGCAAGGGATTGACCGAGCGTGTTGAACTGCTCCAGCAGCCGGCGACGGGCCCGCTGCTGTTCGTCGGTCAGGTCCGCCGCGACGATCCCCTCCACGGCAAACCGCGCAGCGTTCGGATTGCCCCCGGTCGCAAACGGCTTGTAACGGACCCCCATGAACCCGGCTTCGGAAAACCGTCCCTGTGGATTCGTCAGAACGACGTAGGGCGGAATCAGGCTTTCCTCCGGATTGAACTCCGATTTCTCGCCCACTCCTTTGAACGCGTTCACGACCGCCCCGACGGCGGGATAGACGATTCGCCCCGGCATGCGGCCGGTCTGCGTCAGGTACGAAGCCGTCTCGTGACCGTTCTGACCGTGGGTGAAACTGCGAATCAGCGAGAACTTGTCGGCCACCGTTGCGAGTTCCGGCATCAGTTCGCCGATCTCGATGCCGGACACGTTCGTCGAATTCGTGCTCGAAAGCGGACCCGTGTATTCCACCCCCGCAGCCGGCTTGGGGTCAAACGTGTCAATGTGCGTCGGACCTCCGGCCAGCCAGATCTGAATCACCGCTTGTGCCTTCGCCTCCGGCAAGCCGCCCGGAGTTGTCTCGGCTCTCTCCGCCGACTGGTCGTCGGCCAGCAATCGCGAGGCGAGCAGCATGCCGGCCGCATTCATCATGCCGCCCTGCATCAGCCGTCGCCGCGAGATCGTCCGTTCAAAGTCGATCTGGAATTCGGGAAGTCTCATGACGCCTCTCCCTCATCAAGTGCTCTTCACCCGTTCAATGCTGGAACAGAAACTCATCGCTGTTGATCAGCGCCCAGGCCAACTCTTTCGTCGCGCCGTACTTGCCCATCGTCATGGTCCGCGAATACTCCTCTGCCGTGGGTCGACGCGAAAGAATGGCCAGGTACATGCTTTCCGTGCGGTCGTCCCACCGGAATTCTTCGAGTCCCGGCCCCTCCTGGATCTTCTGGCGGATGTGGTTGGAATTCAGCAAATGCAAAGCCTGTGCCGCAGTCAACTGGTCATTGCGTTCAGACGCCAATCCCGTATCGCGCGCCGGACGGCCGAACATCTCGAGAAAGCTGCTCGTGATGCTCCCGTCGGGTAGTGCAACCGCCCGTTGATCTTCCGGCAAGAACGTGAACGGCTCCGGAATAATGCTCGAGTACACCTCGGTCGTTCCGGTGATCTTGCAGATCGCGTCGATCAGCACTTCCGCTTCAAGCCGGCGTGCCGGAAAGTACGCGAAATACCGGCCGGCGTGCGGATTGTCACTCTTTGGAAGACACGAGAGCTGGAACGTCTCCGAATTGAGAATCAGCCGGTACAGATGTCGCAGGTCATATCCGGAATCCACCAGTTCCTGCGACAGCAAGTCGAGCAACTCCGGATGAACCGGCAGATTGTCCGGCCGCATGTCGTCCGGTTCCTCGACAATTCCTCGCCCGTAGACCCAGTACCACACGCGGTTGGCGATCGCCCGCGAAAACGCGTCGTTCTCGGGACGGGTCAACCAGTCGGCAAACACCACGCGCGGGTCTTCTCCGGGGGGAATCGTCACCGTTTCACCGCCGGGGAACGTCGCTTGGAGCGGACCGCCTTCCCCGGCCGCTTCCAGGCTCTTGCGGCGATCGAAAAAGACAATCTCCTCTTTCCATTCTCCCGTCGGCTTGAATCCCACCTGAGAAAAAAACGCACTCATTCCATCGAGTTGAGTCTCCGGCCAGGCGTCCGTCCGCTGGCCGAGAAACGTCAACGCGACCGCCTGGGCCAGAGTCACCGGCTCTTTCCCCTGCACAGCCCGATAGAAATTGACTTGCGGCGTGCGGAAGTTGCTGCCCGAGGAGGTCAGCAATTCGCGGGCGAACTGGTCGTAAGGCATGTTCTGGTCGATCGCCGTCCGAATCCAGTGGTGATACGCCTGTGCGGCGTTCGGCCACAGGTTGATCGGAAACTCCGCTTTGACCCGCAGCGTGTCGCACCATTTCATCGCCGCGTAGTCCGCAAACTCCGCCCGCTCGAGCAATTCGTCGATCAGCCTGGCCCGCTTGTCGGCGTCTGTGTCGTCCAGGAACTGTTTCGCTTCCTCGACGGTCGGAATCGTCCCCAGCGTGGTGATGTAGGCGCGCCTCAGAAACACTCCGTCGGAGCAGACTTCCGCAGGCGCAATTTCGAGTTCCGCCAGCCTTGAGAAGACGATCTCGTCCACAGCAGTGGCCGCCTCGGGCGGGAGACCGCTTGAGTAGGGATTCTCCGGAACACTCGGAGCCTGCTCACCGGCCGGCGTCTCCGAATCTGCCGCATCAGCGAGATCCGGTTCCTCGGCCTCGTCGCCTCGGGCGGCATCGAACTGCTCCTGGAGTACGTTCGCCGACTCATTGGCGGCGTTTTGCTGCTGATATTCGTACAGCCAGTAAACCGCGCCTCCGGACAGGCCGATCGTCAGGAGGAGGATCAACAGGTTCGCCACCGAGAAGCGATGTGGACGGCGAATCTCATCGTTCCCGTGAACATCGACTTCGGGGTTGACCGACTCCGCATGCCGATGCCGTTTGCGTCGGGAATGACCGTGATTGAAGTCCATTCGAAGGCCTCCGATCATGACTCAACAACGCATGTCGCTCAATCGCTTCCATACTGCCCAGTCGACCGTCCGTGTGACAAGTAGCCGCTCCGCTATTGTTCGTTCGCTCTCGCTTCGTTCGGGTTGACTCTGGAAAAGGCGACCCCCTCGATTTCAACCAGCAGGTCGGACCGGCAAACATCAGCGACGGCATAGATCGCCGGAATCGGCCCGAAGCGGCGTTCACACACCGCGCGACACGTTTCGTAGTCTTCTGCCCGTTTGACGTAGACTCGAACCTTCGCAAGATCTTCGAGCCGGGCGCCCGCATCGGCGACGCCATGCCCCGCGAAGTTCTCCCGGCTGATCAGTCGCTCGATGTTGTCGATCGTTTGTTCCGTTTGACGCTCCGCGTCCCCCACATGCACGGTTTCCGAATTCACAATGCTCGCCGTGCCGGAAACCCAGGTGGTGACGTAGTCCCCGATGATCACCGCCATCGCCCGCGAAAACTTGGGACTCTTGGCGGAAAACGCCTTTGAATAATTGAACGCCGAAGTCTGATTCGGATTCTCCAGCGGCAGCAGCCTCACGTCTTCGCGATCCGTCTGCAGAGCCATACAACTGACCGTCAAGCCTGGTCCGCGCATGCCAATGCCCGTGCTCGCCGGATAGTAGTCCCGGCCGTCGCGATGAATCTGCAGCAAACCCTGCGCGGACTGGTCGGCAAAGAAGTCCGTCCTGGCGCGATTCAGTTCGCGGTACCGTTCGACGCCGCTTGCCTCGTCGATCGTCGTGATACTCCCCAGATACAGCCAGACGCGAACCACGTCCTGGAACGTCGCACCCACCGCCTTCAGCCGCCGTGCCACTTCGTCAAACTCGTGCGCCCCCTGGTCATAGGCGGCTGTATCCGCCGGCGCCTCGGTGATGCCTCCCGTATGGACCCAGCGCAGACCGTCGTACTCGATCGTGACGACATCCGGTCGCGGAAAGCGAATCTCGACTCCCGGTCCTCCCAGCGCCCACGCCTCAATCGCCAGCGCCTGTCCCCCGCAGGGAGGCTGCACCACGAAGTTGGTCACAGGCGACCGATCGCCATAGTAGGCCGCAAACAGCCGGCGGCACGCCTCCGCATCATCCGCCCGCCGCAGAAACACCGTCTGGGCCGTCACCGTCATGGCCACCGGTTGCTGCTTCAACACGGCCCGAATCGTGGAAACGGCCTCCCACACCTGATCGATCACACTCTCGCTTGCATCCGGCGTGACCATCAGGGCGACCCGGTGTGCGCTCTCCACGTCCACAATGGTATGCGACTGTTCACACAGCACGCAGGACGCTGCGTCCCCCTGCACCTGATGAGCTGTGCACTGAGTGTGCCCTTGCATCCGGTCGGCGGAGTCAGAAGACAACTGCCTCGTCGGGTCCATGTGGTAGTGGGAGACTGCCCCCGATTCTCCTGCCGGTTGTTGGCGAGTCGATTCCGGGTTGCCGGAACCCGCCGTCTCGCTTGCTGCGTTCTTCGCTTCCATCATGTCGTTCCAACTGCTCGGAGTTTCCGGAACGGATCGTGCCTCCACCGCTAAGTGGGACTGAGTTGAATCTCATGCGTAGGTAAACAATCGTTCGCCAACAGCTTTTCGCATCCCGGTTCCGGAGACGCTGCCTGACGCAGCACGTCCGCGATCATCAGTTGCCGGAATCCCTCCTCGAGTTGCGCGACCGCAAGGTCGATATGCCGGTGAACGGGGCACAAACTCGTCGTGTGGTCGGCGAGTGACAACGGGCACTTCCCGATCCGTTCGAAACCATCAATCGCGTTGATGACCTCCAGGGCTGACAGTTCCGAAGGCTCCGCCTGCAGTGTGAATCCTCCCTGGCTCCCGCGCCTTGCCGACAGAATCCCGCTCTTTGCCAGACTTTGCAGAACCTTGATCAGATAACCCGGCGCGGCATCGATGTGAGCCGCCAACTCCTTCACCTTCAACGACTCGCCGGGATGCTGCGCCAGCCAGATGACCGCCCGAAGTCCGTATTCGTTCGCGTCCGACAGAAGTTTCATTCGAGCACTCCTCCCTCTTCGTTCAGGCCCTCAACAACGCGCATTTTAGCAGATCGAAACTATTCGTGCAATAATGCACGAATAGTTTGTTACATCTTGCCGGTTTCTTTTTCTTCATTCTCAGAAACAACTTGCGGCGCAAATGATGTCAGCAGCCACCCGAATTCTGTTCCGGTTTTCGGCAACGACGACTGTTGTATTGCGGACCGGAAACTGTGCCAGCAAGCGCAGCGGCAGTGAGAGTTCGGAGTACGGCCACGTTGCCCTCCGTGCTGCCAACAGAGACGGCGGCGATGCCAGCAAGCTGGTCCGCTCCACGCGGGCGTCGCTCAAGCAATCGCAGACGCTCGACGCCTGGTCGCGACGTTTGAAAGCTGTCAGTTACACACAACGACTTCCGCCAAGAAATCCGCCCCAGAAATCTCCAGATTTCTCCGATCGGCAGATCGACTTGCGAACATGGGTTCGTGGCACGGAAAAAATCCGCAAGAAACGCAAAAAGACGCGAAAAAGGGATGACGTCGCGGCTTCCTCTTTTCTTGTGCTTCTCGTGGCAATCCTGTTGCATCGTTCGATGAGCACACATCGGCGGGCTGACGCTGCGCCGCTCGCCTATTGGGGTTTTGGCCAGTCGAGATGTCTGTGCAGAAAACCGTACGTACCGACGCCGTTGATCGTGTGCGGGCCGTCGAAGAACTCGATTTCGGTCCGTTCGGAGATGCCGAGCTTGGTGTAATGCCGGCGGACCTTGGCGTACTCCCAGGCCACCCATTCATCGGGCGCGACGCCGTCGTCATGCCCCCGCTCGACCATGAACGGCCGCGGCGTCATGAGGTAGGAGAGTTCGGCATAGTTGGCGACATGACCCATGTTCCATTCGAAAATCTCGTACTCACCGGTGAAGACATACGAGTACCGGTCCTCGCTGGAGGCGTTCTTGCGGACCCACTCGTTGAAGT
>ERZ869936.662-NODE-662-length-30113-cov-17.310666_pt1 | contig 30113 bp, 28 predicted proteins | sample MGYA00520876_ERZ869936 | MGnify/ENA primary metagenome ERZ869936 (study PRJEB32218, sample SAMN09650985) | biofilter metagenome | isolation source: enrty point of leading RO module | place: Saudi Arabia: Thuwal, RO plant located on Red Sea | collected 2016-02-17 ... | reverse complement strand
ACTCCAGGTTGCACAACGTCCCCGACACCTGAAACCAGAGTTCGTCGAGGTCGGTCAGTGCGACGCGCGGGGAGGTGTCACCAAAAGGCATCGAGTCCTCAGTAGAACTGAAAGCACGTTCGAAGCGTTCCATCTTTCATGAGGAACACAGTGAGCGTTCCCATGTCGTAAAAGCACAGAGAATTGTCGTCGTAGTAAATGCTGTTAGTGTCGCGGAACTTCATCGACATCGGAGTTTCGACATTCACCCAAGGAAATCGAACCTCAGGAGTAGCCTGCACTGACGTCAGTTGACAGAGGAAGCGTCCTCCCGGCGAGTCTTCTCCCTGAATCCAGTGCGGCACTCCCCCAATCTTGACCGCGTCAACGACCGGCAGGTTGTACGGCTGGCGAACATTCATGGACAGAAACCGATCATAGACCGACGGCTCGCCTTCGTAAGCAGCAGGATAGTCTGCAGTCCGATGAATGACGCCGTACCAAGAAGTTCGATCCTCACCGGCGATCGCATTCCAATCGTCATGCGAGACCAGATCGTCTTCGGTAATACTCACCCACTCATACCGCAGATTGTCCTCAGCATCTTGCAGCCAGTCTTCGACATCGGGTGTCAGAAGTAGAAGAACCTCGCCAGGAATATCGCCTACGAGATCCTGAGAATCGGCGAAATTGAACTGAGCCAGGAATCGGTACGGCTTCTGCGACTCTGAATGCGGCCAGGCGTTTTGTGCCGGCCAATACGGAATTCCGCGGACCTTCGTCAGCGAGCGATCCTCCGGCTCTCCCTTTGCAAGAACAAAGATATCGCATGCTGCGGCCGGTTCGACGCGAACCCCGTGCCGATCGCGAAGCGTCTCGACGGAGTACACTTCGAAGGGACCGCTGATCTGCTCACCCGACAACCTTTCGGTGCGCGGGGAGTCCTCGTAAACCGCCTCAAGAGCCTCGAAATCGAGTTCAGGATGGTGTTTCTTTGAGTCGGATTTGATCAATCGATGATTGTTTGTCATTGGTCCCCGTCGTGATCAGTACGCTCGAGCAGATCCACCATCTCCTCCAACCCGATCCGGATCAGTGAGCGAGACGCGCGGACAATCGCCGGTGTTCTTTCCGGAACAATCACGTTTACTCGCCGACCCGGACCCGGCTGAACAACCGTTCCACCCGGCACTCGAAGCCTTCCAGTTCCGGCGTTCCGGTCAGCGTCGCGCCGGCTGCAAACAACTGCGGCTCCGCATCGGAGCGGTGAACAGTCACTGTGCGGAACTCAGGATCGGCCACCCAGACCTGCCTCGTACCGGCCGTCAGCAACAGACGGATGCGTTCGCTCAGTCTCTCATGCGTATCGGAGGGGGACAGCACCTCCACTGCGATGACGGGCGGGCCGTCGAAATAGCGACTTCCGCCAGACTGTAGGTCTGCTGTTACCCCCTCAAAATACGCCACGTCGAGCCCCACTGTCGTATCGGGGTCCTGCTCGATACGGCAGCCCACCTCACCGCACGCGACATCCCCGCTTCGTTCCGGATGCTCGTCCAACCAGTTGAGCAGTTCGCGACTGAAACGACTCACGCAGATTGAATGCACCGCCGTGCGAACAGTCATGGGATACTCCCGAAGCTCTCCGCGGATCAACTCCAGAACCACGTCCTCTGGCGCTTCGGCATCGCGCTGGAGAAACTCTTCCGTCGTCATCGGCCGGATATCAACTGCGCTGGCCATTGGAGTTCCTTGTGACAATCGGGTCCGCTGACTGATTCTACTCGTTCGGAGCCTGCAAGGTTAAGCCCCCCTTGTTGTCAGTCTGTCGTCTCCCGTTCGATCAGCGTGAACACATCCACAATCTGCTGCAGCCCGGCGCGAATCAGGAAGTTTGAGTTCCGCCCGTAGCTCTTCGCGCCGAGAATGAAGAAGTTCGGCTCCGGGTTCCGGAGCACATTCGCGCCGTGGGAAGTCTGATCAAGGCAGTCGGCCGAGGTTTCCCCCAGTAGCTTCGCCGCCAGCTTCATCGGCCCCTGCGTCGCATAGCATTCGTGGACCTGCAACTCCTCGTAGAGTGACCGATCCGGCCGATAGCCAACGTTGGCGATGATCTCATCGACGTTGACCTTCGACGGCCGTCCCGGGGGTGAATCGAGCATTGCTTCAAAGCCGAATCCGGTCTCGGGCCGATTCAGTCGATGAACCGTGCTGCTCGGAATCCAGGTGACAGGCGAAGACTCGTCGAGAGCCAACTCATTGGCCACCGCAGTCAGACGCGCCCGCTCAGGAAGTGAGTCATCTTCAATCGGTCGAATCGGAGTCGTCGCATCATGTCGAGTGACCCAGACGATCTTCGTACCAGGCACTCGATTCGCCAACTCGGCCAACTCCGCGACAGACGTCGCCGCTGAATACCCTCCTCCAACGACCAGCGTCCACTTTCCACCATACTTCTCCAGGTAGTTCTGATCGCCGGTCTGGATGCCGCGTCGAGTCAGGAAGTACTCGATCTCGTGCTCCCGATCCAATTCACCCGGACACGGAATCCCACCCTTTCCGAGCCAGTTGTGATGCCGGTAGACGCCCGAGCAATCGAGCACGATATCAGCAAGCTCGGTCCTCTCGCCGGAGACTCGATCATTCACGAGCAGCAGAAACGGATCACGTCCGCGCTCCGGTGATCCGATCTGGTCTCCCTTGGTGAAATGAACGCGGCTCACCTTGAGCACGTCGACATCCGGCTCCAGCGCCTCTCGGACGGCCGGCAACTCGGACAGCGGCTGCAGATACGCATCGATGAACTCTCTTCCCGTCAGCAAGGCGTCTGCGTCCGGCAGTTCGACTCCCGACCCGGCCAGCGCCGCCCTGCCCCACTCGGAACTGTTCATCCCGAACGGACTGAAGAGCCGCACGTGCCCCCAGTGACGCACGTGGGACGCCACTCCGCCCCGCTCGAAAAGGGTCACCCGATACCCGCGTTGCGTCGCATACAGCGTTGCTTCCAACCCGATCGGCCCGGCGCCGATGATTGCGATGTGCGGTTGTTCCGCCAACGAGCCGCTCCCCGAGTTGGATCAACACGGGAGGGCGCGGCTCCCGCCGAGCCGATTCAGCGACCGCGGCTCAGCAGGAGCTTCGCCCTCCCGGATCTTGCAACCGACGCCATTCTTCGAGTCCTCCGCTGTTTCGCTGGTCCTCCGGCTCAAGGCAGAAACCGCGCCTGCTCTTCCGGTGTCGGCATGCGACAGAACTCTTTCTTGCCGAACAGACGATAACGATTCGCCGCCACGCATCTGTAACCCAGATCACGCAACGGTTTCGGCACGCACCACAAGAGCGCCCCCAGAAGTTTCCAAACGCCCCCCAGCTTCAGCAAAATTCGCACCACGGCCGACGACCGCCGATATCGCTGCTCTCCCTCCGCCAGCACCAGCGTCCCCAACTCCTGGCGATCGTTCTCCGTCAGCAGTCGCTCCGCCGTCTCTCCCTGCAACGGTGAGTACAAAAACACGCCCCGCGTATCCCGCGCCAGCACAAAATCGACCGAGCGGTTGCACAGCCCGCACACTCCGTCAAAAAACATCACCGGCTGCGTTGCGGCAACCGTCTGCGGTTCAGTTGTCTGCAATGGGGCGTTCATCTTGTGACATGGCCGTACATTGTGTGGTCTCGGACCGGATTCATCCGCTGTTTCATTGTAATCGTTCGATGGGACGCTCGCCCACGCCCACCATGCCGCATCCACCCGATCCGCGGCCCGTTTCGAACGCCCTTCCAACCCACAAAACCGCGAGAATCGCTCACCCTTAAACCTCGAATCGTGTCACCTGGCCGCAGTGACCGACCGGAACTTTCGCCCGCCTCCCGTCCTTCTCGGCGCAATTCTCCTTTGCTCACGCCTTTGCCGGTTGGTACGCTGAAGTCGCGGTTTTGTCCGGACTCGATGCGGCGGACAGTCGATCTCAGGGAAGAGTCGCGTTGCGGGAACACCCGTAATTCCGCAGCCGCATCGACCGTCCGATTCTCCAGAAGCGACCGATCTTGATCAACTGGTGGCGCACAATCCGTCCCGCCGCCGGCTCCGCCGGTGCGAGCCGTCACACCGCTTACGCGGTCACGGCCTCGACCTGCGCCCACCTGTGCCTGATCGTCCTGTTCGGCCTCATCGCGTTCGGTCAACCGGGAAGTCCCGCCGCTCCTGCCGTCAACACCGTCTGGTCAGATCCCAGCCGGGCTGCGGACGCTTTTACGACCGCTGTCAGCCTGGAGAGCGCCGAGGCCGAAGCCGGCGGCAGCAGCCTCGCCCGCGTGCCCCTCGTCACCGGCGCTGCGGATGCGTCTCCCCTCGCTGATACCGACTTCCGGGTGGAAGAGCCGCTCCCGCGAGCGAACGCACTCGAAACCGCCAACCTGGCGGCGCCCGTGCGGCCTCTTGGCGGAGGAGACGGGTCACTCGACAACGCCGGCGACGGCTCTGGCGACGGCGACGCCGCTGGCGACGGCAGCGGCAGTTCGTTCTTCGGGCTCACGGCCGCCGGCAAGAAGTTTGTCTTCGTCGTCGACGCGTCGGGCAGCATGCGCCGACCGTTTCAGGGTCAGGGAAAAACGCTGCTCGGACGAACCAAGCTGGAGATCCTCAAGTGCGTCACGCAGATGGACTCGGATCAACAATTCTTCATCGTCTACTTCAATGATGAGACCTTTCCCATGCCGGCCGATCGGCTCATGCATGCGACGAAAGAGAACCAGCTCAACTATCTTCGCTGGATGGCCGGATTCAAAGCCGGCGGAACGACCGAACCTGAAGACGCCCTGCTGCTTGCCCTCCGCCTCAAACCGGACGTCGTTTACTTCCTGACCGACGGCGCCTTCAAGTACCGCGTCATCGATCGCGTCAAGCAGATGAACCGCAACAAGGTCAGCATCAACACCGTCAGCTTCGGCGGCGACGAACGCGCGGCCGACTTCATGCAACAGATCGCCGACCAGAACAACGGCTCCTACCATTTCGTCTCCGCGAATGGTGAAGCGGGCGACGACGTCCAGCCCGTCGCAGACGACGATTCCGATCCGTAGCGTGAGGCGATTCGCCGGTTTCTTTTTCCCACAGGCAAGCGGCGGCGGGCGTCAGCCCGCCGTTAGAACCTCCCACCGGCGGCTCACACTTTCCCGTGCGGTGCGACTCTGCGTCGGCAGTCGCTCTTGGCAGCCGCCTCTTGCCCCCCAGCGCTTCTCCGCCCATGTCGATTGGACGACTCCACCGTCGCTGCTATGCTCATGGCCAAGCGCGTGGAAAGCCCCGTCAATGCGGTTGAGTGCTTGAACGCCGTCGAGGCCTCCCGAGACCATCGTCAGAAAAGGCGACGCCGTGCTCGTGCACATGGAGTTAGCGCGGATCATCATCAGCGAGATCAACGATCAACAGGTCGTGTTTCTCCGCGAAGTCAACGGCGACCGTTCGTTCCCCATTCTCATCGGCATCTTTGAAGCCACCAGCATCGACCGCCGCGTCCAGGGCGTTGTGCCGCAGCGGCCTCTCACACACGACCTGCTGAAGAGCGCGATCGAAGAACTCGGCGGTCAAGCCGAAGACATCGTCATCAACAATCTGCAGGACCACACCTACTTCGCCGTCATTCGCGTCCGCAAAGACGGGGAACTGATCGAAATCGACAGCCGCCCCAGCGACGCCATCGCCCTCGCCGTCCATTACGACCCACCGCTCCCGATTTTCGTCGACGACGAAGTCCTCGGAGAAGTCGCCTGACTCCGCGAGCAGACGAGCACAAGACTGGGCAAGCGTGGGAGCGCGCAGCTCCTGTTGAGCCGCGCAACCATTCGTACAGACCTGCTACCCCTCTTCCGCCCGCCAGTCGAAACCGAGATCCAGCGCACGCGCCGAATGCGTCAACCCGCCGATGCTGATCCGGTCGACTCCCGTCTCGGCGATCCCGCGGACCGTCTCCAGCGTCACGCCTCCCGAGGCCTCCAGCAGCACGTCCGGCGCGACCTGGTTCCGCAGCGTCACGGCCTCGACCAATCCTCCCAACCGCATGTTGTCCAGGAGCACGATATCCGGCCTTGCGGGCAGCACTTCCGTCAATTGTGAGATTGAGTCGACCTCCACTTCGACAGTCATCCCGGCCGGCGCCTCATTCCGCGCCGTGCGAACGGCATCCGCCAGCGAAACGCCCTCCGGCAACGCGGCTAAATGGTTGTCCTTGATCAACACGCCGTCGTGCAGGCCCATACGGTGATTCGTCCCTCCCCCGCAACGCACGGCGTACTTCTCCAGCACCCGCCAGCCCGGCAATGTCTTCCGCGTATCGAGAATCTTCGCCCGCGTTCCCGTCACGGCCGATACGTATCTCTCCGTTAACGTCGCGATCCCGCTCAGATGCGTCAGGAAGTTGAGCGCCGTCCGTTCCGCACTCAGCAGAGTCCGAGGAGAACCGCTCAACACTGCGATTACGTCGTCTTCAGAGAGGCGCCGTCCGTCCGCCAATCGCTCGTCGATCTGAATCTCACGATCGACTTCTTCCGCCACCATCGCCAGCAATGGAAGCCCCGAGAGAACGCCGCGCTCTCGCGCAACCACGGCGACCGATGCTCGCTCGGTCCGCAGGGGAAAGATCCGCGACGTCACATCCCCCCGGTCACCGAGATCCTCGCGCAGCGCCAAAGAGACGAGCGGCCGCGCCGCCTCGCATTCCGCCGGGCCGAATTCCACAGGCCTCGCCTCCGCGGTCACGGCGCAATTCCAGTTCCTGGCCAATCACAAAAGATCGTACTGCTTAAGCAGCGCCTCCGGGTCGGGCTCGCGGCCCCGGAAGTCGCGAAACACGTCCATCGGATGCCGTCCTCCGCCGGAGGCAAGCACCGTGTCGCGAAATCTGCGTCCCACCTCCTGCACCGCGGCCTCGTTGTCCAGTCCCGCCTCCACAAACGCTCCGAACGCATCGGCGCTCAAGACTTCCGCCCACTTGTAGCTGTAATAACCGGCTGCATATCCGCCGGAGAAAATGTGCTGGAATGAGCACAGGAATCGGTCTTCCGGGAGCATCGGCAGCACCGCCGTCTTCTCCATAATCCGCCGCTGCACGTCGAAGATCGTTTCCTCGCCCGTCGGATCGAACCGCGAGTGCAATTCCAGATCCGTCATTCCGAACGTCAACTGCCGCAGCATGTCGGAACCGGCGCGAAACGTTCTCGCAGCGCAGATCTTCTCGAACAGCTCGTCGGGCAGCGGTTCGCCGGTTTCGATGTGGGCCGTCATCCCGGTCACAGTCGGCTTGTGGTAGCACCAGTTCTCCATGAACTGGCTCGGCAACTCGACCGCGTCCCACTCCACGCCGCTGATGCCCGATGCGTCCGCATAGTCCACGCGCGTCAGCATATGCTGCAGGCCGTGCCCGAACTCGTGGAACAGCGTCTCCACCTCGCGAAACGTCATCAGCGCCGGCTTGCCGCCCGCCGGCGGTGTTCCGTTGCAGACCAGATAAGCCACCGGCAACTGAAGTTCGCCGTTCACGCGGCATCGTGAGAGGCAGTCGCCCATCCAGGCCCCGCCCCGTTTGTTCTCAGGCCGTGAATACGGGTCGTAGTAGAACGCCGCGATCTGCTCGCCCGACTCATCCAGCACCTTGAAGTAGCGCACGTCCGGATGCCATCGCGGAGCCTCCTCATCCGCGTCGACGACTTCGATTCCGAATAATCGTTCCGCCAGGGAGAACAGGCCGCTTAACACCCGCTCGTGCGGAAAGTAGGGCCGCAGTTCCTCATCGCTGAACTGAAACTTCCGCTCCCTCAGCCGCTCCGCCCAGTACGCAATGTCCCAGTGCGCGGGAGGCTCGCTCTCCCCTGAAGCGAGCGCCAACTCGTGGACCTCCTGCAGGTCTTCGTTCGCCGGATCCCACGACGACGACCGCAACTGCTCCAGCATCGACAGCACGGCGTCGACGTTGGGCGCCATTTTCTCGGCCAGGCTCATCTCGGCGTACGTCTCGTAGCCGAGCAGGCCCGCCTCCTCGCGGCGTAATTCCAGAATTCTCCGGCAGAGCGGCGCATTGTCCAGTTCGCCCGACGATGCCCGCGTCAGATGCGCCCGGTACACGTCCTCACGAAGTTTGCGGTTCCGGCAATGCTTCAGGAACGGGACCAGAATCGGTTGATCGAGTGAAACTCGCCACGGACCGTTTTCCGGCGTCGACTCCGGGTCACCTTCCCCTTTGTGTTCGTTGTACGATTGCGACGTCAATCGACGCAGACTCATCGGCAAACCTTCGGCGTCGCCGGAGTCCGTGATGATCAGCGAGTAAGCCTTCGTCGCGTCCAGCACGTGATTCGAGAAGTCGCTCCCCAGCTTCGACAGTTCTTTTTCAATCTCGTTGAACCGCGTCCGCGCCTCGCCCTTCAGTCCGATTCCCGACAGCTCCGCCGAGAGCAGTTTTCGCTCGACGATTCGCTGCTGTGCTTCGTCAAGCTCGTCCCACTCCGCGCCCTCACGAATCCCTTTCAACGCCTTGTACACCGGTTCGCTCTGCCGCACCCGCAAGCCGAACGCCACCACCTCCGGCAGCACCTCTTCGTACGCGGCCCGCAATTCGTCCGAGTTCTTCACCCCGAACAAATGCGTCACCGGCCCCCAGCTATGCTCCAGCCTCCGCCCGATCTCCTCCAGCGGCGCAATCACCCGCTCCCAGCGAGGCTCAATCGCCTGCTCCATTTCGCTCATCCGCGTCTCGCACTCGCCGAGCACCTCACGCACTGCGGGGACGACGTGTTCCGCCGTGATCCGGTCAAACGGCGGGAGTCCTGCGGTCTCGAGCAGCGGGTTTCCTGTCTGCGGCATGGATGCGATCCGTCAAAGGAGCAGTTTCAGTTTCTCGTGAAAAACCAACGGTGAACTCCCGCTCAGTGTCAACTCCCCGCTCCCGCCGGCGGCGGCAACATGGGGAATTCCGCACGTTTATGGGAATTCCGGGGTGCACCAGCGGGCGCGCACTTTCTATGATTGGCATCATAGTGGATACCGTTCGGACTGCGAGCAAGACCCGCAAGCCGCCTGCTCTTTGTGAAACAACCCACCGACCGCACCGGCCGGCCCGCCTAGGTTACCTTTGTCCCGGAAGTCATTGCACTTGAGTCAAGCATCAGCGACCAACGGGAACTATCCAGGCGAGCGGCGCGGCGTCAGCCCGCCGATGCGTCCAGCAACCGGCAGCTCGCACGGTCCGAGGTTCTGCCTCGTTAAAATCGATGGCGTCCGCGGGACGCAATCGCCAGTCACTCTCCCTGAGACGAAGTGAGATAATATGCTGCAACTGCAATCACTCCGAACCTGGACCCTGCTCACGGCCGCCGTCGCCGTGCTTGGGTTCGCAAGTCACCACGTTCTGGCCGACGACGAGTCCCGTCAGGACTCTCCCCAACCCGAAGCACAGGACTCCGACCAGCCGGAAGCAGAGGAGGAAGAAGTCGATCCCTATGCCGTTCCGGAAGAGGCCTCGTCGGAAGAAGTTTCTCTCCTCATCCGCCGCTTCATGCGGATGACGCCCGAAAGCCGTTCTCCCGATGCTTTCCTCGAACACTTCAGCAAGATCAACGAATCAACCGACAAGATCCTCGCCCTCGAACTGGACGAGGAGACCATGCTCCAGGCGGTCCAACTCAAGTTCGGCGTGCTGACGTTGCTCGATCGCCTCGGCGTTGAGGACGCCGCCGAAAAGCGCCAGGAATTCGCCGTCGCGATCTCCAAAGACGAGCGTCCCGCCGTTGCCGCCGAAGGCAGGAAGCTCGCTCTGCTCGGCCGCGTCCAGCAGGTGCCCGCGCTTTCCGGCGAAGAACAGCAGCAGTTGATCGACGACGTCGCCGCCTACCTGCAGGACGGCCCGATCGAAGGCGACCACCTCGGCATCGCCATGCAGACCGCAAGTGGGCTCGAGTACTCCAATCCCGAACTCGCCGTCGACGCCTACAATCTCTTCGCCAAGTACATTGAATCCGCCGAGGATCCCCAGCTCGCCGCCTACGCCGAATCGATGCGCGGCGCCGCCCGCCGCCTGGACCTCCCCGGCAACGAAATCAAGATCACCGGCACCACGCTCGACGGCGAACCCTTCGACATCAAGGACCTGAAGGGCAAAGTCGTCCTCGTTGACTTCTGGGCCACCTGGTGCGGCTACTGCATCGAAGAGTTCCCCAACATCCGCGAGAATTACGAGAAGTACCACGATCAGGGATTCGAAGTCGTCGGCGTCAACCTCGATGAGGAACCCGAAACGGTCGTCGAATTCCTCGAGAACGAGCCCGTGCCGTGGATGACCCTCATCGAACCCGAAGCCGAGAACCGGGGCGTCGAAGGCAATCCCAACGCCTCCTACTACGGCATCACCGGCATCCCGCAGGCGATCCTCGTCGGCAAGGACGGCAAGGTCATCACCATTCGGGCCCGAGGCGACGAACTCACCATGCACCTCGACGAAATCTTCAAGTCCGACGACCCTGCCGGCGAATAACCGGCTGCAACGCCGCCCAAGACCGCAAACGCCGCGAGAGCACACACGCCCTCGCGGCGTTTTTTTGTCGCCGGTACGCTACAATGCAGTCAACGACCACTCGACGTGCCCGAAGAGGGAGCCCCCTGGAAGATCAAGAGCGGGCAGGTCACTCTTGTTTCTGAATTTGCGGACGCCGGAACTCGAACCTGCCGCAATCTTTCGGTCTGGTGGAGATTCGTCGTTCGCGACCGTGCGAAGTGTGGCCCAAGTTAATGCGTTGGGCAACCGAAAAACGTTGGTCGACGACCGCAACCGAGTCGTCGCCAGCATGAATTGGCTCGGCAACCGGTAACGTCAGTCTACGATGACGACGGCCGGACGCTATGCAACATCGCTGGGAGTAACCATGCGTTTCAACACGTCACCGGGCAGTATCGCATTTCTTGCGCGTTGCAAGGGTTGCGTCAGGGTCGCAACAGCGAGCGTTGCATTATTCAGCCATCTCCTGTGTGCGGGATGTGACGCATACGTTGGCATTGAAGGCACGGTCGTCGATGAATCTGGAGCGCCAGTCGCGAATGCGAGCCTATTTCTCGATGATCCGGGCCAAGTGACGCGTAAACCCTCCGCGGTAAGCCGTGCTGACGGAAGCTTTGTGATCTCCGGGTCAGTTGCACCTGACCCAGCTGGATCTCCCGTTGTCTTGATAGTAAGAGCGGGTGGCTTCAAACCCCATACCGAGGAATTGGACAGGAATTCCGTCATTGAAGGGCACAAGGTTGTCCTCAAGAGACAGAGTCCCCCGGTGAAGGAGAAGAAATGAACCCCGCTGAGAAGTGAATCGTGTCAAGTGTTCTGATTGCCGCGTCCCACTGGCTTCATCAGTGCGATTCGCAGACAATGAAGAAACTCGCAACAGTTCACGTGCGCCGGTGAGCCGCTCATGTCGCACCGCAGGCAGATCATCCGCAGGTTGTGGTTGCCGTCGCGGCTCTCGCGACAATTCGCCCTCATCGTCGTCACGATGTCGCTCGCCGTCTGCACGCCCCGAGTCCACGCGGGGATGCCGTCCATCCGGCTGACCGACATCGCCTCGCTCCGCATCCAGACCGTTTCCTTCTTCCTCGTCCTCACGCTCGTCTCTGCCTGGGGAATCAAAGGTCTCTGGAACGGGTTGGCCAAAGACTTCCCCCGCTGGCCGAAACTGACCTATCGCGGCGCTCTCTCGGGAACGATTCTCTGGGGACTGTTGTTCCTCGTCGTGCTCACAATGATCTCCGGCGCGCGCGAACTCATGACGCCCGGCGCCTGGGAAAAGAACGGCTTCACCTACCAACTCGCTTCGCAACAGCAGCCCGATTCTCCGAAACTTGCGCCCGAGCCTGTCGTGACCGACGAAGAGCGCCGGCGAAGCCTCGATGCACTCCGGTCAGCACTCTGGGGGCACGCCGCTGCGCACGACGCTGCGTTTCCTGAGTCGCCCGAGTCCGCCCAGTTCTCGGAAGATTTCTGGCGTCAACCGGGCGACCTCGACATTCGATACCACTACGTTCCCAGCCGCCGGGCGGGACGCGAGCGCGAAGTGCTCGCCTTCGAAAACGCCGTCTACGGGGACGGCAAGCAATGGATCCTCTACACAGACGGTTCAATCGAAACTCAACCGGTCGGAACAGTCAAAGCATTGGCCAATAATTCTCCGGACCGCGGCGATGGCGGATGACCGCACAATCCGGCGAACGGTGATCTCCGTAATTGTTTTCGCGGTGATCGTTCTCGGCTTGGCATGCCTCGGTCACACCGCCGCGTTTCAGAGTGTCGTTTTGCTGCTGTGCGGCTGGATTCTCTATCTCGGCCGCGTTCTGCCCCACGTCCGGTTCTCTCCGTCCGGCTGGTTCACGTTTGCGGTGTGCCTGGCGTTGTTCGCAACCGGCCTGCATCTCGTCGTAAGTCGGCAGATTCGCTCGGCACGTGCTTCCCGATCGGAATCCGAGCCCGCTTGGAGCGCCGCATCGACCGCCCGCCTGATCGGTCTCATCTTGGTATTGTTCATAGCCGGCATCGCCATTGTGGGTGTCGTCCACCAACTCGCCTGGCTGGCCGCGTCTCCGGAACCGCTCGTCACGTCCGGGCGCGAAGCAGCAACGCGTACACAGTCCAGAAACAACCTGAAACAAATCGCATTGGCCGCACACAACTACCACGACGTATGGCAAGCGTTTCCGGCCGGAGGAACGTTTTCCCGAACAGGCGTCCCGATGCACAGTTGGGCCACTCACCTCCTCCCCTGGCTCGATGAGGCACAACTCTATCGGCAGATTGACCTCGATCAGCCCTGGCGGGCTCAACGCCACGCGGAGCAATTTCAGACTGTGGTCAGCCCCCTCAGCAATCCGGGTCTCCGGCATCTGCACGGCGGGATGTCTCACGAATCGACGCCCGATGGATACGCGGCCGCCCACTACGCCGGCAACAGTCGTGTCCTGCGTGCCGGTGAGCCGACGTCACTGGATCAAATAGCAGACGGAGCGACTCACACCATCCTCGCCGGGGAAGTCATCTCGGAATTCCGCGCCTGGGGTGATCCCGTCAATCTCCGCGACCCGGCGAAGGGAATCGGAGCGAATTCCCATCAGTTTTGTGGTCCGTGGCAGCAATCATCGGCCGAGCGCCTTGTCAACTTCGTGATGTGCGACGGCTCTGTCCGCACCGTCAGCGGAGAAATCGACCAGGACGTCCTCAAGGCGATCAGCACACCGGACGGCGGCGAAAACGTGCTCCAAACAGACTTCTGAGAGATTCCGAACCACAACGTCCCGAAAATTTGTTGACAACAGTCCGCGTCGCGTTGAAACTCAATCTATCTCAGGTCGCGAAACGATTCCGCGCACAACAGCCGCGATTGGCTGTGCCGCGCGAAATGCGCTCTCACAATCCGCCCGGAAAGGGATGTCGATTGTGATTGAGCAAGCCCGGCGACCGTCGCTCTTCGTCGATCAGCTCTGGTCCAAGACCCGGCGTCTCATTCGCAGCGGTGACCTCGCCGCTGCGGAGCGACTCTATCGAGCTGCAACCGAGTCTGTTCCATCGGCTGCGGCAAAGGTTGCATTCGGCCAATTCCTGACTGACGTCTGCAGAGACGCAGAGGCACTGGCCGTGCTTGAAGCGGCTTCCGTGGAAGCCCGCAGCGACGGCGATGCCGAGACCGTTGCACGCAGTCTGAATCTGCAGGCGCGGATCTATCACCGGGTAGGGCGAGGCGTCGACGCGCAGCGCTGTGAGCAGCGGGCGATTCGGTTCGAGTTGGAGTCAAGCGGTTCTCTCTCAGCCTCCACGCTGGTCAACCTGGCAGCGACAGCCGCCGCCGCCGGAGACGCACGCCGAGCGGATGACCTGCTGCGAAGCGCGGAGCGTGTTGCACAGTCGAGCGAGTCGGTGCATGTTCGTCTTGCTCAAGGGGGACTTCAGGCCGAACGAGGCAGGCCCGTCGCTGCGGCGCGGCTTTTCCGCCGCGCCGTTCGCCTGGCGAGGTCGAACTGCGCCATGCGAGAGGAAGCGGAAGCCCGGCTGCGGCTGGCCGCCCTGCTCTGCCGGGAGAAGAGATATCGCGCGGCGATGCGGCATGGCCTGAAGGCGGAGCGATTGTATTGTTTGCTCGGGGGGCGCGACCTGGAGGCGCGGTCGCGGCGGTTGATCGACTTGGCGGCGGCGGCGCGGGAGTCGCGGCTTGTGGAGATCGCATTGAATTGACTTGGTTGGCTGCTGGGAATCCCCAGCGCGAGCGTTGCCCTCGACCCAACCACGTAGCGCACGCAGCCTTGCGTGCGTCCCGCTGATCGGAGAGGCGGTTGGCGCCCCCTGCCAGCGTGTGCTACGGGCCAGCGCATCAATTTATGCAGGACAACAAGATTCTGCACGCGAGTAGCACGGGCCGCGGCGCTGTCAGTTACACGCAACTCGGCTTGGGCCCGGCACCGAGGAATCGGGCCCAAGGGATTTTCGAACAGGACACGGATTTCGGCGGATTTGACGGATCAACACGGATTTCGCGGGGTATTCCTCAAGAGGCGGCAGCGACGAGGCCGCATTGATTGAGACGCGCATCGCATCGACACACAAGAAAGCAATCAGCGAAAATCGGTCCAATCCGTGGTCATCCGCGTCCCATTCGAATCTCTCGAAGCGTCACTCGAATGGGAACGAGAGATGTGTGTAAACGACGGGCCGCGGCCCGTGGGTTTTGGTCAGGACGACGGTGCGTTGCCGTGGGGAGCGGTCAGTTCGTGGAGTCGCAACTGGCCGCAGGCGGCGTCGATGTCGGCCCCCTTCCGTTTGCGGACCGTGACGTTGATCCCTCGCGACGACAGCGTTCCCACGAAGCGGCCGGCGCGATCGTTCGATGACCCGTGCAATTCGACGGCCGCGACGGAATTCATTGGTATGACGTTCACGTGTGCATTTCGGCCCCAGAGGAGATCGGCCAGTTGCAGGGCATGCGACGTCTCATCGTTGACGCCCTGCAGCAGGACGTATTCGTAGGTCACGCGGCGCCCCGTGCGCTCGAAGTAGTCATCCGCCGCGGCGAGTATGGAGTCAATCCCGATGCCGGCGTTGACCGGCACGATCTGCGTCCGCAATTCGTCATTGGGGGCATGTAACGAGACCGCGAGGTTGTACGGCGTCCCCCGCGCAGCAAGTTCGCGCATTTTCGCAGGGAGTCCGACTGTGGAGACGGTGATCCGTCGCGCCCCCAGTCCGAAGCCGTCGTCGGCGCGGAGCGTCTCGAGGGCCGGCAGGAGGTTCTGCAGGTTGGCCAGCGGTTCTCCCATCCCCATCACAACGATGTTTGTGATCCGCTCGTCGTCGGCCAGCAGCCGGTCGAGGCGGAGAACCTGCTCAAGAATTTCGCCAGTCGTCAGGTTCCGCTTGACGCCGAGCAGGCCGCTGGCGCAGAACACGCACCCCATGGCGCAACCGACTTGTGTGCTGATGCAAAGTGTGACGCGGCCCGGTTCCCGCATCAGAACGCACTCAACGTCTTCACCGTCGCTCAGCCGCAGGAGCAGCTTTTCGGTTCGGTCCTGCGCGACCTGATGCCGGACCACGTCCGAGGCGAACAGGCGGAAATCGCCCGCCAGACGTTCACGCAGTTTCGCGGGGAGGTCCCGCATGGCGTCGAAACTCGACGCGCGGCGGCGGTAAAGCCACTGCCGGATCTGATCGGCGCGATACGCCGGTTGTCCCGCTGCGGCGCACCAGGCGGCCGTTTCCTCGCGGCTCAACTCGGTGATGAGACGGCCCGCAGTCCGCGTCGCCGGATGGTCAATGGTTTCGGGCGGCTGTGACATTCCCCTGTTGTACCGACCGTTGCACCCGGCTTCGAGGCCGCCGAACGCCTCGACGCATTCGGCCCGGCTGCAAAACCGCCGTCACAACCGGAAAAACCGGCAAAACCCTGCGGTTCCATACTGTTTGCCGCCGATACAAGGACAACAGGTCAATTCTGGCCTGATCGGATGCGATCCGCGCTGACAGGGAAGCAGAGCCTCATGTCGACGAAACTGCTGGCGTCGCTTCTGCCGTTGCTCAGGCAGCGGGAGGTGTTCGTGATTGCATGTGTCGCGGTCGCCGGTTTCTGCTTCTGGCGGGCTTCCGGCGGCCGGGAACTGGAGGTTGCGGAGGACTCTCTGGAATCGATGCGGTTTACGAGCCTGAGAGCACCGTCGTCTGAAGTCGCGGCGGTAGAACCAGAGGAATTGCCGCCTGCCGCCCCGGCCCGCGCGACGCCAATGGCCGTGGTTCCGCTCGCGGAGGCCGAACCGGATGCGATCCAGAGGCTCGAGTACCGGCCTGCCCGGCAGGAGGACGATTCTCCTGCGGTCTGGCTGTCTGGTGTGATTGAAGATTTCGAACCGGCCGGCCATTGAACACGACGTCCGCGAACCGAAACCGATTCGCGGCCCGAATCGTCACAGCCGACCAGCCCGAAGGACTGGACATGTACGAACCGTACTGGCGGCTACAACAGGCGCCGTTTGGCAGTGATTGCGGCAGCCGCTGCTATTTCGCCGCCGGATCGCATGAGGGAGCGCTGTTGAAGCTGCGCTACCTGATCGAGCGGGGGGAGCAATGCGGGCTGCTGGTGGGCGATCACGGATTGGGCAAGACGTATCTCTCCCGAGTTCTGACGGACGGTCTTGCGGCAGAGAAGTACGCGATCGCGCAAGTTGTCTATCCGCGGCTTACGGCGGACGCACTTTTGGGTGACATTGCGGCGAGGCTCGGCGTTGATCCAGGCGAGGAAGACAGCGCTGCGGGCCGAATCGCCATCCGCGTGGAACACCGGCTGCGACAGATGGCTGACGAGGAAAAACGCGTCATCGTATGCGTCGACGAAGCGCACCTGCTCGACGCGCCCCACTTCCAGACGCTCCAGCTTCTGCTGAACCTCAGCGAGGCGGCCGGCTGTCTTGTCTCTCTGGTGTTGATCGGGCAACCGCAGTTGCTGACCGTTATCAGGCGTGTCGGCGGCCTGAGCGCGCGCGTCTCCGTCCGGACGACGCTGCATCCATTTTCTCCGGAAGAAACGGCTGCTTACGTGCGGCATCGTTTGCGCCTCGCCGGTCGCGACGAGTGCCCTTTTTCCGAGGAGACGCTTTCGGCCCTGCACGAACTCTCACAGGGTGTGCCGCGGCAGATCAACCACATCGCTGACCTGGCGCTGCTGATCGGATTCGCGGACGAGTTGACGGCGCTGGGGCCCGTCGAGATTGAAGCCGCGGCCGCCGAATTAGCGTGCGTTTCGGCTGATTAACCGGATTGGTCACCACGGAGTCGCGGAGACGCGGAGGATTGAGGCAGGTCGCTCATTCGTCCTCCGGTCGCTTTGTGCGGGCGATGGCCTTGAGCATGCGGCGGTTGCGTTCGTCGTTCTGTCGCCGGAGCAGTTCAAAGCGGCGATCGACGATCTCCGGCGGTCCGGAGAGCAGAGCCCGCTGTCCGTCACGGATCATCTCCATCACCAGCACGGACCGCTCGGCGACCGTCATCCGGCGGTACTCTTCAAGGCTCTCGCGACTGAGCATGTGCGATTCCCGACCTGGCGCAGGACATGCCCGATTGTATCCGGCATACTGAGCGGGCACGACATCAGTTGTTGATACAACAAAACAGGGCCGGCACAGTCGGCCCTACCTTGCTGGAATGCGGTTCTTGATTCGACTGCCCCGCATCCGAGACGCGCGTTTTTCCCGCAGATAGCGCGGCACGCTGCGGCGCCTGGTCATGGGGATTCCGCAGTGGCCGGTTCGACTTCCTGATCGGCGTTGTCCAGGGTGTCGTTCACCGGGCCACCGGCGAGTGTGTCGTGGTACTGTTCCAGTGCGCGGTTGATCTCCCGAAGATTCCTCCGCGCTTCCTGACGACGCGCGGCTTCTCGCGCCTGTTGCCAAGCGGGTAGTCCGACAGCGACTGCACCGATCGCTCCACAAAGAAGAAGTGATCCGAGTCCAACGATGGCCAGAATGAAGACCACTGTCCGTGTTGACTCTCCCCGCCGTGAACTCGCGTTTTCACGTGGCATAAGTTTACCTGCTCAGTACCGGTAGTGCTCCGGCTTGAACGGGCCGTCGACGGGGATGCCGAGGTAGTCGGCCTGGTCCTGCGTCAGTTTCGTCAGCTTCACGCCCAACTTGCCGAGATGCAGGCGGGCGACCTCTTCGTCGAGGTGCTTGGGCAGGACGTGGACGCCGATGGGGTACTCGTCGCCGCGGGTCCAGAGTTCGATCTGGCCCATCACCTGGTTGGTGAAGCTGTTGGACATGACGAACGACGGATGCCCCGTGGCGCAACCGAGGTTGACGAGGCGACCTTCCGCCAGGAGCAACAGTGATTTGCCGTCCGGATAAGTGTACTTGTCGACGGGACCACCGACGTCTGCATCGGTTTTAACGCGGACGCGTTCGACGTCGCTGCGGCCGTTGAGATACGCGACGTCGATCTCCAGATCGAAGTGTCCGATGTTGCAGACGATGGCGTTGTGCTTCATTGCGTCCATGTGCTCGCCGCGGACGACGTCGCGGCAGCCGGTGGTGGTCACGAAGATATCGCCGGTGGGGGCGATGTCCTCCATTGTGGTGACTTCATAGCCTTCCATCGCCGCCTGCAGCGCACAGATGGGGTCGATCTCGGTGACGACGACGCGGGCGCCGAGTCCCTTCATGGCGTCGGCGCAGCCTTTGCCGACGTCGCCGTAGCCGCAGACAACGACCACTTTGCCAGCGACCATGATGTCGGTGGCGCGCTTGATGCCGTCCGCCAGTGATTCGCGGCAACCGTAGAGATTGTCGAATTTGCTCTTCGTCACCGAGTCGTTGACATTGATGGCGGGGGTTCCGAGTTTGCCGTTGGAATGCATCTGGTAAAGCCGGTGCACGCCCGTGGTGGTTTCTTCGGTGAGTCCCTTGATGCCCGCGAGCATTTCGGGGTACTTCTCGTGCACCATGGCTGTCAGGTCGCCGCCATCGTCGAGGATGAGGTTAAGCGGCTGCCCGTCGGGCCAGACGAGCGTCTGCTCGATGCACCAGTCGAACTCTTCGTTCGTCTCGCCCTTCCAGGCGAACGTGGGGATATCGGCGGCGGCCATTGCGGCCGCGGCGTGGTCCTGCGTCGAGAAGATGTTGCAACTCGACCAGCGGACTTCGGCGCCGAGTTCGATCAGCGTCTCCATCAGCACCGCGGTCTGGACGGTCATGTGGAGGCAGCCGGCGATCCTGGCCCCATGCAGCGGTTTGGACGCCCCGTACTTTTCGCGCAGCGCCATCAGTCCGGGCATCTCGACTTCGGCCAATTCGATTTCTTTGCGGCCGAGGTCTGCCAGATCGAGATTCTTGACTTTGTACGGCAGTGCTTGCGTGGTTGGCATAAATTCAGTGATCCGTTCTTTCTTGCTCGTTCGACGAAATCGTGCGGTGGAGAGACCGTCGCGTGTGCGGAGGAGACGCGTACGTCCTTTTCCGCGGCGACCGTTTTTCCCCAATGGCGTGTTACTATAGTATGCTGACCCGGAAGTTGACAGTTGCATCGCGCGTTGGTGCAGAAAAACGAGCGGAACCTGATAGGAGCAGCATGCGGATCTCGGAAATCTACCAGCCCGGCGAATTCGGCCTTTCGATCGAAGTCTTTCCCCCGAAAACCCCCAAAGGCGACGCGGCGCTGTGGGAAACGATTGAGCGTCTCACGCCGTATCGACCGGCATTCATCTCGTGCACCTACGGGGCCGGCGGCACGACGCGGCTGCGAACGATCGACATCTGTCGCGAGATTCAAGAGCGTTTTGAGTTGCCGGCGACGGCTCACTTTACATGCGTCGGCTCGTCCCGGGATGAACTTCGCGAATGGCTTGATTCGGCGGCGGCGGCGGGCATCGGCAATATCATGGCGCTGCGGGGCGACCCCCCACAGGGAATGGAGGAATTCCGGCCGGCGGAGGGGGGACTGACCTATGCCAATGAACTCGTCGCCCTGATCCGGGAGCAATCGAAGGAATTCGGCATCGGCGTCGCCGGTTATCCGGAAAAGCATCAGGAAGCGCCGGACCCGGAGACCGACCTGACGAATCTGAAGCGCAAAGTTGACGCCGGCGCGGATGCGGTGTTCACGCAGCTATTCTTCGTCAACGAGAATTTTTTCCGATTCCGCGAGGCTTATGAACAAGCCGGCATACGCGTGCCGCTGATTCCGGGCATCATGCCGATCACGGAATTTGCCCGCATCAAGCGGATCACAGCGATGTGCGGCGCGATTTTCCCGGACGAACTGGCGTCCCGGTTGGAAGCGGTCCAGGACGACAAGGAAGCGCAGTTTGAAATCGGCGTCGAACACGCGATCCGGCAGTGCCGCGAGTTGATCGACGCCGGCGCGCCGGGCATGCATTTCTATGTGCTGAACAAGTCGCAGGCGTGCGAGCGGATTCTGGACGCGCTGGGCGTGGAAACGAGTTGCGAGTAGACTCTGTTTTTGACGACACACTGGCCGAACCAAGCAGGGGCGAACTCTATGAAGCGCTCAATTCTTGTGTTCACCCTTGTTGCCGCATGTACTCCGAGAATTGGCGCTGAAGACCTTCCCAAGGAAGACCTCAGCGACGAGGGCTTCGAGGTCATCTTCGACGGCAAGTCACTCGCAGGCTGGCATGTCAGTACCCAGACCGGGCACAGTCGAGTCAGCATGCATACCAGCGGCGGGAAGTGGCGGTTAGAAGACGGGGCGATTGTCGGCAGCCAGGACATCCCGGGCAACGGCGGCATTATCCTGACCGATCGCAAGTTCGGGGACTTCGAAGTCATCGTCGAGATGAAGAGCGACTACGGTCCCGACAGCGGACTGTTTCTGCGAAGCAATGAGCGCGGTCAGGCCTACCAGTACATGGTCGACTACCACGACAATGGAAATCTCGCCGGAATCTACGGCGAGGGCCTCCCGGGGGGATTGCATCTTCGCAACTACGACATCACCGACGACGTGACGCATATTCAGGTCAAGGAAGCCGACTTCTCCTGCCCCATCACGGCCGAACAGTGGCCCGAATTGTGGACGCACGGCGAAAGGAATGAGCTTCGCGCCCGCATCGCGGCAATCCGCCGCGAATCATCACCTGGTTCAACGGTGTGCGTTTCATGGACTTTCAGGACACGGACGTTCACGCCGAAGATGAAGGCCGCATTGCATTGCAGGTCCACGGCGGGGGTGACTCTATCGATCAGTCTGTGCGGCATCGGAACGTGCGGGTGAAGGTGCTTGACGGGGAGTGATTTGTGTCAACGCAGAGTTAATCTCCAGAAATCTCTACATAATTGAATCAATCAGACGAGATTCGACCTGCAGTGGTGTGAGTTATGAGAGCGAACAGCCTGTTTGTCGCGCTGCTCCTGGTGGCCGGGGCAACAGCAGTGAGGGCGGAAAGCGCCCCCGATGCCTGCAATCGAGTGGGATGTGATCTGTATCGCATGCTGGCGAACGAGTCCGAGCGCGACGTCGCAGTCTCGCCGGTCAGCCTCTGTACGCAGTTGGCGATGCTCCGCCTGGGCGCGAGCCGTCTGACCGCTGACGAACTCGACCGCCTGCTCGATCCCTCTGGTGACGAGGTCGACATGGTCAACGCCATCAGCGAGTTGGCGGAGAGCCTGTCTACAACAGATCCCGCCGAGCAGTGGCAGTCCATCAATCGCATGTGGATTGACGCGATGATTCGCCCTCCGCGCGGAGAGTTCGAAGCTGCGCTCAACGATCAGTTCGGCGCTGAAATCGTCAGAGTGCGCTTCGCGCGGCGCAGGGATATTCGACGCGTGGCCAATCAATGGGCGATTCGGGTGAGCGGCGGCCGGGTTGACGATCTCGTTCCGCCCGGATGGCTTGAACCCGACACGTGCCTGATTCTGACCAATATCATGTTGCTCGACGCCAAGTGGGAGCGGCCGTTCAATGCGGCGATGACGACGACGACGCCGTTTCATCTCAACCGAACGAAAACGCGCGCCGTGCAGATGATGCAGCAGAAGAGTCAATTCGCTTATACGGAGATCGAGGGTGCGCAGGTTGTCGAGATTCCTTACGAAGGAGATTCCCTCACGATGGTGCTGGTCGTTCCGAAGGAAATCGACGGCCTGGCCTCCATCGAAGATGGCTTGAGTACGAAGGCGGTTGCAACATGGATTGCTGAACTCTCTAGAACGGTTGCAGATGACGACGACAACGTACGGGGTGGTTTTGGCGGGAGGCCCGGCTCAAGGCCGCTCGTGACTCTCAAGCTTCCCAGGTTTTCCGTGCACTCAGACAGCGACTTGACGGGGCCCTTGCGGGCGGCGGGACTGAAGAGCCTGTTCTCACTTGAAGACGCGGATCTGACAGGCATCTCGTCGTCACAACCTCTGTATTTGCAGGGCATTCTGCAATCGGTGTTAGTCGATGTAGACGAAAACGGGACGCGCGCCGGAGTCGCCACGCGAGGCAAAGGCGGTTTCGGCGGTGGGGAACGCGTGGAAGTCAAGGCAGACCGACCTTTCTTGTTCTTCGTCCGGCATGTCGATTCCAATGCGATCGTTCTGATCGGTCGCTGGACGGGTCTGGCCGAACGTCGGCGAACGTGACAAGACGTTTTGCGGGTTCGCGAACCATTGTGCTGTATCGCAGGTGAGTCAGAATGCGACTGTTTGCGGGCACCGAGTTTGATCGTCCGCCGCGCTGTAAACGTTGCGGAGAACCGGAGGAGGAATGCGCCTGTCCTCCGGATGAGCCGACTTTCCTGCCGCCCGAAAAGCAGACCGCGAAGCTGACAATTGAGAAGCGGAAGAAGGGCAAGCAGGTGACGGTGGTGCGGGGGCTTTCGGCGACGGAAAGCGATTTCCCCGCACTGTTGCGGCGTCTCCAGGCTGCGTGCGGCGCGGGTGGTTCAATCGCAGAAAACGTCATCGAGATTCAGGGCCGGCAGGTTGATCGCGTCCGCGCGATCCTCGAACAGATCGGGTATCGGGTTCGCACCGAATAGTGTGGAGCACAGCCTTTCCGGGACATTTCGCGGCGCTCAGTGACTTGAATCGAGGATCTTGCTCGAACCTGCTCCGAGCGTACGGTGTCGCTCATGCAGCATTCTGCTAAAAGAGGAGTATGGTCAAAGAAACGCAACAAACATCTCCGATTCGTGAACGGCTCCATGAACTCCTGAGTGAGAGAATCCTTGTTCTGGATGGGTCGTTCGGTGCATTACTGTTTCAAAAAGGGCTGGGCGAGGCCGATTACCGCGGCGACCGCTTCACAGACCACCCGGTCGATCTGAAGAACGCCCACGATCTTCTCTGCCTGACGCAACCGGCCCTGATCGATGAAATCCATCGCGACTATCTCGAGGCAGGGGCCGACATCGTCGAGACGAACACGTTCGGCGCCAGCGTCATCAGTCTTCAGGAGTTTCAGCTCGGCGACCTGACCTACGAGGTCAATAAGGCGGCCGCCGAAAGGGCGAAAGGCGTCGCTGACGAGTTCACGCGGCAGAATCCGGCGAAGCCGCGTTTTGTGGCGGGCAGCATCGGCCCCACGAACGTCCAACTCTCGCTCAACGCGGACCAGCCCGGAACGCGCCCGATCCAGTACGACGACATGGTTGCGTCGTATGCCGAGCAGGTGCGGGGTCTGATCGACGGCGGCGTGGACCTGCTGCTGCCAGAGACCAGTTTCGACACGCTGAATATGAAGGCGTGCCTGTTTGCAATCGCGCGTCACCTCGAGCAGTACGATTTGGACATCCCGGTCATCGTTTCGGGAACGATCTTCGCGGGCGGCCGTACCCTAACGGCGCAGACAGTGGAGGCGTTCTATACGTCTGTAGAGCACTTCCCGATGTTCGCCGCCGGACTGAACTGCTCCCTCGGGCCGAAACAGATGCGGCCCTACATTGAGGCGGTCGCGGACATCGCCGCGCAACCCGTCGTTTGCTATCCGAACGCCGGTCTTCCGGACGGCATGGGGGGCTTCGACTCCAACGCCAAAGAGTTCCGGGGATTCATTCGTGAGTTCGCCGAGAACGGGTGGGTCAACATCGTCGGCGGTTGCTGCGGAACCGATCCGGAGTACATCCGCCACGTTGTTGAGGCCGTTGAAGGATTGAAGCCGCGAACGATTCCCGACCGGCCGCGTTTCACAGCGTTTTCAGGACTGGAGCGTTACGAGATCCGGCCGGAATCCAACTTCTTCATGATCGGGGAACGCTCGAACGTCACCGGTTCGCGGAAGTTCGCCCGGCTGATTAAAGAGGAGAAGTACGACGAGGCGCTCGGCGTGGCCCGCGACCAGGTGGAAAACGGCGCCAACATGCTCGACGTCAACATGGACGAAGGGCTGCTGGACTCGCCCCGCTGTATGGAGAAGTACCTGTGGCTGGTGAGCGACGACGGCGGGATTCCCGTGCCGATCATGATCGACTCATCGAACTGGGAGGTCTTGGAAGCCGGGCTGAAGTGCGTGCAAGGCAAGGGAGTCGTCAATTCGATTTCGCTGAAGGAGGGGGAAGAGAAATTCCTTGAACAGGCGCGGCTTATTCGCCGGTACGGGGCGGCGGCCGTCGTGATGGCGTTCGATGAGGAGGGCCAGGCCGTCACGGCCGATCGTAAGCTGGAGATCTGCCAGCGGGCCTACCGATTGCTGACGGAACAGGCCGGCTTTCCGCCGGAGGACATCATCTTCGATCCGAACATCCTGACCGTCGCCACGGGGATGGAGGAGCATAACAATTACGCGGTCGAATTCTTTGAGGCCGTGCGGCGAATCAAGGAGAGTTGTCCCGGCGCCAAGACATCGGGCGGCGTCAGCAACGTCTCGTTTTCCTTTCGCGGGAATGACGTCGTGCGGGAGGCGATGAATGCCGCTTTTCTGTACCACGCGATTCAGGCCGGGCTCGACATGGCGATCGTTAACGCCGGCCAGCTTGAAGTCTATGAGGAGATCGACAAGACGCTGCTGGAGCACATCGAGGACGTGCTGCTCAATCGGCGGGAAGACGCGACGGAACGCCTGGTCGAGTTCGCGGCGACCGTCAGACCGAAGAGCCGCGACGAGGAGCGACCGGCGCAGGCCGAGTGGCGAAGCGCTCCCGTCGAAGAGCGTCTCAAGCACGCGCTGTTGAAGGGGATCGCCGACCATATCGATGACGACACCGAGGAGGCGCGGCAGAAATACGGGCGACCGCTGAATGTCATCCAGGGGCCTTTGATGGACGGCATGAGCGTTGTTGGGGAACTCTTCGGGGCGGGGAAGATGTTTCTGCCGCAGGTCGTCAAGTCGGCGCGGGTGATGAAGAAGGCGGTGGCTTACCTCGAGCCGTTTATGGAGGCGGAGCGCGCGGACGGCCCACGGGCTGCAACCCGGGGGCGTGGGACAGTCGTTCTCGCGACCGTTAAAGGGGATGTGCATGACATCGGGAAGAACATCGTGGGCGTCGTTCTGCGGTGCAACAACTTCGATGTGATCGATCTGGGCGTCATGGTTCCGGCCGAGAAGATTCTCGAAGTCGCCGTCGAGAAAGAGGCGGACATCATTGGGCTTTCCGGGCTCATTACGCCCTCGCTCGATGAAATGGTCCACGTGGCCCGCGAGATGAAGCGTCTGGAATTCGAAGTCCCGCTGCTGATCGGTGGTGCAACGACCAGCGCGCGCCACACGGCGGTCAAAATCGCTCCCCAATACGAGCGGCCGGTACTGCACGTCAAAGATGCATCGTTGAGCGTGCCGGTGGTCGAAAAACTGATGGACCCCGATCGGCGGGAGGAGTTTGCGGCGCAGAACAGCGAAGTCCAGGAACGCGACCGCCGCAACTACTCGGACAGGCAGGATCGCAAACTGGTTTCGTACGAAGAGGCGTTTGCCCGCCGGTTTCGCTGCGAGTGGAAGAGTCAGCAGATCGACGAGCCCTCGTTCCTCGGCACGCGCGTGATCGACGACCTGTCGCTGGAGACGCTCCGCGAGTACATCGACTGGTCGCCGTTCTTCCTCACCTGGGAACTCAAAGGGAAGTACCCTCGCATTCTCGAGGATCCGCAGTGCGGCGAGGAAGCGAAGAAGCTCTTCGACGACGCGAATCGTCTGCTCGACCGGATCATCGCGGAAAAACGCCTCTCCGCGCGCGGCGTGTACGGTTTCTGGCCGGCCAACTCCGAGGGCGACGACGTAATTGTCTGGTCGCCGGAACGCAGGGAAGTGGACGCAACGAGCCGCGCCCGTCCGGAAGAGGTCAAGAGTCTCACGGAAGATTCTTCGCCCCTTGCTTCTCGGCTCTCAGCCCTCGACTCTGGTCCCCTGACCCGCTTTCCGATGCTGCGCCAGCAGTGGGAGCGGCAGGGTCAGGCCGATTTCCGATCGCTTGCGGACTACATTGCTCCCGTCGAGAGCGGGCGGACCGATTACGTGGGGGCGTTCGCCGTCACGGCGGGGATCGGGTGCGAGGAGTTTGCCGCCGGGTTCGAGGCCGAGCATGACGATTATCAGTCGATTATGGCGAAGGCGCTGGCCGACCGGCTGGCCGAGGCGTTTGCTGAGTATCTTCACCAGCGCGTGCGCCGCGAATGGGGTTATGGAGGGAGCGAGAACCTGTCGAACAGGGATTTGATTGCCGAGAAGTACCGCGGCATCCGTCCCGCTTTCGGCTATCCCGCCTGTCCGGACCACACCCGGAAGCGAGACCTGTTTGATCTGCTCGCCGCTGAGCAGAACGCCGGTATTTCGCTGACGGAGAGCTTCGCCATGATGCCCGCCGCCTCGGTGAGCGGGTTGTACTTCGCCCACCCGGAGGCGCGTTACTTCGCGGTGGACCGCATCACGCGCGACCAGGTGGAGAGCTACGCGAAGCGGACCGGGATGAGTGTGCGGGATGCAGAGCGTTGGCTGGGGCCGAATCTGGGATACGATCCGTAACTCTCGGCGTTACAATGGCAGTGACGCTGTTCTGCCTGCGATTCCCGGAAAACTCGATAGTCCGTGTTGAAGAACCATGCCTGTTCATGATTGGTCGCGCGTCCGAGCCGGCATGTTTCATCACTTCCACAACTCGTGGGTCTACAAGCTGAGCGACCGCCTGAACGACGGCATCCTGCCTGCGGGCTTCTACGCGGCGGGCGAGCAGATCATCGGGGACGCGGAACCGGATGTGCTGATGCTTCGCTCACACGCGGAGCCGGCAGTGCCGTGGGCGGAATCCGGTGCGATCGCCGTTGCCGACCATCCTCCGCAGGTCAGTCTGACGTCGCGGGCTCAGGAGCCTCTGTACGTCGGCAAGCAGGACCACGTTGTGATTCGCTCGTCGGAAGGGGATCGTGTGGTGGCGCTGATCGAGATCGTCTCTCGCGGCAACAAGGACAGCCGCCCGCGCCTGCACGCGTTCGTCGACAAGGCGACGGCGGCGATCGAGCACGGCTGTCACGTGCTGGTCGTCGATCTGTTTCCGCCGGGATCGCTCGATCCGCAGGGGATTCACGCGGCGATCTGGGAGCAGTTGACGGGGGAACAGATCGACGGTTCTGCCGAATCACCGCTGACGCTGGCATCGTATCAGGCGGGCCTGGAACCGACCGCGTGGGTGGAGCCGCTGCAGGTGGGCGAGGTGCTGCCTCATATGCCGTTATTCCTCGACACCGAGTGGTACGTGCAGACGCCGCTGGAAGAGACATACGAGCAGACATGGCGTGGATTTCCGGAACCATGGAAGTCGCAGGTGTCGGGCGAGATTTAGAGGGCTTTGATCGAGTGCGAAGTCGCCGCCGTAGACCGGGATGAGCGTGCGGGATGCGGAGCGTTGGCTGGGGCCGAATCCGGGATACGATCCGTAGCCGACTGCGGTACAATGCCGGTGAGACGATTCGGACTTCGAGTGGTAAAGAGAGATGGCCGACCGCAGCCCTTTTCCCGGAACGGACCCGTACCTGGAGCGCGAATGGGACGATGTCCACGCTGCGCTTGCGATCTATGCTCGGGACGCCCTTCAGCCAAGGCTGAACTCTGACCTGCGAGCCCGGGCTCAGAAACGGGTGATCGTCGAGAAGGAAGATCCCACGGACCCGTCGCACCGGTTCATCATGCCGGACGTGGCGGTCGTGGAAGAAGAAGGAGGCGTTGTAGTCGCTGAGCCGCTGGTCGTGCACATGCCCGAATACGAAATGACGCAGACGTTCATCGAGATTATCGACGTCGCCTCTGGTCGCCAGGTGGTGACGGTCATCGAATTCCTCAGCCCGACGAACAATCGTCCCGGAGACGGACGGGACCAGTATCAGCAGAAACGACGCGAGTGCGTCGAAGGCGGCGTGAACTTCGTCGAGATCGATCTGACGCGCACCGGCACACGCGAACTTCTTGCGCCGGAGTGGAAGACTCCCCCGTCGCATCTGACGACGTATCAGGCCTGCGTGTTCCGCGCGACGAAGCGGGACCGGGTGGAACTCTACGCGATGCCGCTCTGGCAGCCGTTGCCGACGATCCGGATTCCGCTACGCCCGACCGACGACGACGTCACGCTCGAGTTGCAGCCGCTGATTGACGAAGTCCGCGAGCGCGGCCGCTACGATCTCGACTATACTCAGCCCCTCCGCCCGCCGCTGGAACCGGAGGACCGCGCCGAACTCGGACGCCGGCAGGAAGAACTGTCTGCGGAATCCGGCAAGTGAGGCATCGGCGAGTGTCGCGCCGTGCAAGAACCCCTCGGCCACAAGGACGTGCTCACCACCATGATCTACACGCACGTGTTGAACCGGGGCGGACGCGGAGTCCGCAGCCCAGCCGATGGGCTGGCCAACGGACCCCCCGGCGCATGAGGCAGGGGCGGCCTATCACGCGGCGTGAGTCGTGACGACGACGCAACTGGCCGAGACAATGCGACGTCCGACGACTCGCTGCCTGCGCGTGAGGCCGCCAATCTGCGGCCTATAGGTGATAGGCGGAAACTTCCTCTTTCCAAGTCCCGTAACCATACGCCATCGCCCTTCACCAACATTTTCGATGGAATGAGTTTCAATGCCGTCCCTCTATCTTGAAACGACGATTCCCAGCTATTTGGCGGCTTTCCCCAGCCGAGATCTGATTATCGCCGCTCACCAACAGATGACGCATGAATGGTGGCGCACCGCATCCGATCGTTTCGACCTCTACATTTCGGAAGCCGTCCTCGATGAAATCCATGCAGGCGATCGGGATGCTGCTGATCGCCGGAAACAACTCGTCGACGGCTTGCCCATTCTGGAGCTTTCTGATGACGTCGCAGCCTTGGTTGACTCCTACGATGACCGCCTTGGGCTACTCGGCCGGGCAAGGGCTGACTTGCTGCACATCGCCTTTGCCGTCGCCTACGAGATGGATTATTTGGTAACATGGAATTGTCGGCACATCGCGAATGGCGAAACAATTCGTCGATTGGTGGATGCAAACACCGAGTTGGGCCGTTTCACGCCTGTCATTGTGACGCCCGAAGAGTTGCTCGAATCAACCGAGGAAGACGATCATGGTTGACGATCCGATTGTTGAAGATGTTTATCAGGCACGGCAGAAGATTCTCGATCAATGCAACGGCGATTTGAAGAAGTGGATGGAACGCCTCAGGGTGTCCCAAAGCGAACATGCAGATCGTGTCGTGAGCATGGAAGATGTGCAAGAAAACCGTAGGTTGCGCAAATCAGCCAGCTAACTTGGACGTTATGCTACGAAAGCCACCATGCTGAATTCATATTCGATGACGTTCGACGGCACGCTCCTTGAACGGGCACGGCAATCGCACGTCGAACCGGAACTTTTCGGTGCAAATCTGACAATTCCGCGCTGTCGTTCCGGTTCGACACTTGGCAGTCAGTTGGACACCGCGAAAATGGTCGCCCGTCTTTTCGCAGGCGACAACGCGAAACCGGCGGGGCGCCGTTTTTCGGGCCGCCATTTTCGCAGTCGACCTCCGGCTGGCAAGCACCGACTTCTCTTGATTGCAGGATCTACCAGAGAAAGTTGCTCACTTTGAAAGTTTGAACGTGCGATTGCCGTGCTTGAACGGGGATTCTGGATTTACGTCTGGGACATACGCCAGAATGAAGATCGTTACCTCTACGTTGGCCGAAC
>ERZ869936.661-NODE-661-length-30118-cov-4.570735_pt1 | contig 30118 bp, 21 predicted proteins | sample MGYA00520876_ERZ869936 | MGnify/ENA primary metagenome ERZ869936 (study PRJEB32218, sample SAMN09650985) | biofilter metagenome | isolation source: enrty point of leading RO module | place: Saudi Arabia: Thuwal, RO plant located on Red Sea | collected 2016-02-17 ... | reverse complement strand
CCTCGACCTTGCCGAGGTGATCCAGCCAAAAGGCGATGTCGCCGGCGACTTCGCTCAGCAGCGGCATCTCGTCGTCGTCGAACAGGTTCTTCTCGCCGCCGAACAACAGCAAGCAGCCAACCGCCGCCCGCCCGACCACCAGCGGCAACGCCACCACCGAGCGAATCCCCAGCGCGAGCTGCCGCTCGCGCTCCACCACGAAGCGTGGATCGGTCTCGATGTCGTTGCAGATCACCGGCTCGCCGCTGCGCAGGGCCTGGCCGGTCAGGCCGCGGCCGCCGGGCAGGTCTTCGCGCACCGTGAGCTGAACCGCATCCAGCAGGCTTTCGGCGATGCCCGCATGGGCAGCCGGCACCAGTGTGCCTTCGGCGTCGACAAGACCGATCACGGCCAGACGAAATCCGCCGTGCGTCACCGCCAGCCGGCACGACTCGTCGAACAGCCGCTGGCGGTCGGTGGCGCGCACGATGGTGCCGTTGATGCCGGACAGCACCGCCTGGATCCGGCTCAGGCGCAAAATCTTGGCCTGCTGCCGCCTGATCTCGGAGATGTCGCGGGCAATGATGGACAGGTAAGGTGCTGTACCCGGTCCGCCCTGGTGGCCGATGATCACGAACGATGCCGGGATCTCCAGGCGGTTGGGGCCGCACACGATGCCCTCGCCGCGCCAGGTGCCGGCGACGCATGTCGCGGGAATGGCAGTATCGCGCAGGCGCTCGACTGTCTCGGCGGCGAACAGGTCTTCGAGCGACTTGGAGGCGTCGAGCGGCGTGTTCAGTCCCAGCATCGCGCAGCCGGCCCGGTTCACGTACAGCGGCTGGCCTTCCAGTGTCAACGTGGCGACGAAATCGGTGGTCGCTTCCAGGATCGAGGCGAGGCGGCGGCGGCCTTCCTCGGCGCGGGAATGTTCCACCGCGTAGCGCACCGTGCGCTCGAGCAGGTCGGTGGTGAGCTGCCCCTTGCCGGCCTGCATTGCCTCGATGTCGACCGAGTCGTCTCCCTGCCCGGTAAGCAAAATCAGCGGCCGGCAGTCGCCGCGCTCGCGCGCCGCCTTCACCAGGTCGATGCCGTTGCGCTCGCCCAGCCGGTAATCCACCAGGCACACGTCGTGTCCGCCCGACGCCATCGCCGAAGCCGCCGCAGCGGCAGTGGGCACCCAGTCGAGCGCATAGCGATGCGCGCGCGCGGACTGCAGGAGATCCCGCACCAGGACGAAGTCGTCCTCGTCGTCCTCGATCAGCAGGATTCTGGCGAGCTGCGCTCCCGCGCCGGGCCCCATGCCCCTACTTCGCCTCTTCATGCGGCAGCTCGACAATCTCGATCCAGTACCGCCCAATGGTCCGCATGACCTCGACCAGTCCCTCGAAGGTGACCGGCTTGGTGATGTAGGAATTCACCCCCAGGTCGTAGCTGCGGTAGATATCCTCCTCGGCCTTCGAGGTGGTCAGCACCACCACCGGAATCTTGCGCAGTTGCGGATCGCCCTTGATCTCGGCCAGTGCCTCGCGGCCGTCCTTTCTGGGCATATTCAGGTCCAGAAGAATGACGCCCGGTCTGGGCCTGCCGGCCAGGTTCTTGTAGCGACCCCTGCGATGCAGGTAGTCCATCAGCTCCTCGCCGTCGCCCACGGTCGCAAGTTCGTTGAGCACGCGGCTTTCCACCAGCGCCTCCTTGACCATCAGGCAATCGTCCGGGTCGTCGTCCGCAAGCAGGATGATGATCGGGTCTCTGCTGTCAGCCGTCATGACCGCTCCCTCCACTTTTCGACACGGGCAGTTTCACGATGAACGTCGCGCCTTCTCCCGGCGCGCTTTGCGCGGCGATCGTGCCCCCGTGTCGCGTCACGATCTTGCGGCAGATCGCCAGCCCGACGCCGCTGCCTTCGTACTCGGTGCGCCCGTGCAGGCGCTGGAACACGCCGAAGATGCGTTCGGCGTACTGCGGGTCGAAGCCGATGCCGTTGTCCATCACCTTGAGCACGCAGAGTTCCCTGCCAGCCTCGCGCTCCACGCTCGCCTCCACGCGGATCACCGGCGTCGCGTCTTCGCGCCTGAACTTGAGCGCGTTGCCGATCAGGTTCTGCAACAGCTGCTGCATCTGGGTGCGATCGGCCTCGATCACCGGCAGCTCGCCGATCTCGACGATCGCGCCGGTGTCCTCGATGCGTACATCGAGGTCGGACAGCACTTCACGCGCAAGCGCCGACAGGTCGATGCTCTGGAACGGCTGCGCCCGGGTGGTCACGCGCGAGTAGGTCAGCAGGTCGCCGATCAGCCGGCCCATCCGCCGGGTGGCATCGGTCATGCGCGCGATATAGTCGCGGGCCTGGTCGTCCAGCGCCGCCGAGTACTTCGCCTCGAGACGCTCCGCGAACGACGCCACTTTGCGCAGCGGTTCCTGCAGGTCGTGCGAGGCGACGCGGGCGAACTCCTCCAGCTCCCGGTTGCTGGCTTCCAGCCGGTCGGCAAAGGCCTTGAGCCGCTCTTCGTACGCTTTGCGCTCGGTGATGTCGGTGGAGATACCGCAGGTGGCGTAGACGCGGCCCTGGCCGTCGGACAGCGGGAACTTCACCGAGATATAGGTGTGCAGCACGCCGTCGACCGGCGCCGCTTCTTCCGCGGCAATCGCCCGGCCGCCCGCGATGACGTCACGGTCGTTGCGCCGGAAATCGTCGGCCATCTCCTTCGGGAAGAAGTCGTAGTCGGTCTTTCCGAGGACGCCGGCCCGCGCAACGTGGAACAGCTCCTCGTAGCGGCGATTGACCAGCAGGTAGCGGCCGTCGAGGTCCTTCACGTAGATGACGGCGGTGGAGTTGTCGATGATCGCCTCGAGCTGCGCCTGGCTTTGCCTGAGCGCTTCCTCCGCCGCCTTGCGATCCGAGATATCGCGCAGAGAGGCGCTGTAGAGCTTCTGCCCGCGCACGGTAACGCCGATAATCGACAGTTCCACCGGAAACTCGCGGCCGTGGCGGTCGCGGGCCGGCAGCTCCAGCCGCCGGTTCAGCACATGCGCCTCTCCGGTGTCACGCAGGCGCACCAGACCACGCTCGTGCTCCTGGCGCATGGCGTCCGGAACGATCATGTCCGACAGGCGCTGCCCGAGCGCCTCCTCCCGGCTCCAGCCGAAAGTGGATTCCGCCTGCCGGTTCCACTCCACCACCGAGCCGAGCTCATCGATCGCAATGAACGCGTCCAGCGCGTTGTCGAGCGTCAGGCGCAGCCGCTCTTCGTTCTCGCGCAGCCGGTCTTCCGCCCGCCTGCGTTCGGTGACATCCGAGATCGAGCCCGCCATGCGCTGCGGCCGGCCATCCTCGCCCCAGATCGCTTTTCCCCGGGCACGGAACCAGCGATATTCGCCGCTTTTCGTGCGCAGGCGGTACTCGATGTCGTAAGGCTCGCGCCGCTCGAGGTGCGCCTGGACCGCCGCCATCACATTGGCATGATCGTCCGGATGCAGACTGGACTCGAAGGCGCTGAAGGAGTGCTCGAACTCGCCGGGCGCGTAGCCGAGCAGCTCCTCGAAGCGCTGGGAGTAATAGACCTTGCCGCTGGCGACATCCCAGTCCCAGATGCCGTCGGTCGAGCCGGCGACGGCCAGCGCGAAGCGCTCGTTGGCCACCGCGAGATCGCGGGTGCGCTCGCGCACCCGCAGTTCCAGCTCGGTGTTGGCGTTGCGCAGCGCCTGCTCGGCTTCCATGAGGGCGGTGCTGTCGCGGGTGACCTTGACGAAGCCGGAGATCGAGCCCTCGGCGGTGCGCAGCGGCGTAAGCACTGTGCTGCCCCAGAAACGGGTCCCGTCCTTGCGTATCCGCCAGCCTTCGTCGGCGGCTGGCCCGCGCCGCGCCCGTGCCAGCAGCTCCGCCGGCTTGCCACGCTCGACGTCCTCGCGCGGATAGAACATGGCAATCGACTGCCCGATCGCCTCGCCGGCGCTGTAGCCCTTGATGCGTGCCGCGCCGGGATTCCAGGTGGCGATGCGTCCGTCGGAGTCGAGCTGAAAGATCGCGTAGTCCTGCACCGCTTCCACCATGGTGCGGAAGCTCACCTCGGCGCGCCGCCGCTCGCTTTCGCTTTCGCGCGCCTCGCGCTCCGCGGCTTGGCGCTGCTCGGCCAGCATCCAGCCGATGCCGAAGATCAGCAGCGTCGCGGCAGCACCCGCCACCATCAGGGCCACCGGAACGCGCCGCTCGATGCGCGCCTCCAGGGCCGGCAGCGAGGCGATCTCCAGCGTCCAGTTGCGGCCGCCTATCGCCAGCGGCAGCTCGGCGGTCATCAGCGGCCAGTCGCGCGCCACATCGGCGGGCACGCTGTCATAGAGCAGACCGTCCCGCGGACCGGCCTCGGCATCGTAGATGCGCACCGACACCGGCAGATCGGGGGGCAGCAACGACTGCATCAGGTGCCCGGCGCGGAACGGTATGTAGACGTAACCGGACAGCGCCGCGCGCCGGGCGTTCACGCTGTCGATGGCCGAACCTTCACGGTAAAGCGCGGCATAGAACAACAGGCCGGCCTGTGATTCGACTTCGGTTTCCTGCAGCAGCCGCACCCTGCCGCTGAGAGCGGACTCGCCGGTGTCGCGGGCCCGATCCATCGCCTCCGCGCGTGTCGGCTCCGACAGCATGTCGAAGCCCAGCGCGCGGCGATTGCGCCAGTCCATCGGCTCGAGATAGGCGATCGCCGAATGCCGGACCCGGCGCCCGGGGGGCCGAACGGTGAAATCGGCAAGTCCCTCGGCCCTTCGTGCGCGCTCGAAAGCCGCCACCGCGTCAGCGCTGAACAGCGGCACGTAGCCGAGGCCCTGGATGCCCGGGTAATGGCTGGCAACCCTGAGCGAAGCGACGTAGCGCCGCCACTGATCGAGGTTCACGACCGGCATGCGCTGCGCCGCCGAGGCGGATGCCTGCAGCAGCAGTTCGAACCGGCGCATGCCCTCCGCGACGCGGTCGCGGACTTCGCCCGCCTCGTCGTCGAAATCGCGCCACGCGGCGCCGCCGACGCGCTCCATGCTGCTCCACCACAGGAACTGGGTGGCGAGCATCATCATCACCAGCAGCGACCACGGAATGGCCAGCGCCAGCGCCGATGCGCCGCCGACGCGCAGCGCCTCCAGCGCCCGCCACTGGAGCGCGATCAGGCCGATCCCGATCAGCGTCAGGGCAAAGGCAGTGTGCAGCGCCATCGCCGTCAGCACCGGCACCTCCGGCAGTGTCCGGCCCAGACCGTAGCGCATCAGCCACCAGCCCCCGCTCATCGCCACCATCGTGCCGAGCGCAAGCGAGAAGACTCGCGCGACCCGCGATTGCATCGTCGCCAGCGTCACCCCCGCGGCGCCGAGCACGATCGCCAGAGCGGCATCCGGCGCCATCCGGCCGGGCTTCGCGGTGCCCAACGGGTCGCCGGTCGACGTCAGCAGCCAACGGTCGGTGGCAAGGTCGAATCCGGCCAGGTACTGCAAGAGCGTCACCACGCCCAGCAGCGCAGCCAGCGCCGACAGCGCCCGGGCGGCCCACCGCCCCGGGGCGCCGGCAACCTCCGTCAGCGCCACCAGCATCAGGGCAAGACCGAGCGCCGCCAGCGCCAGCGCCGCGTTGGGTTTCATGCTCACCGTGCCAGGCAGCACGCGCTTGAGCACCTCGATGTCCATCGCCCACCCGGCGAGCACCGACACCGCCAGCATCAGCACGAAGGCCGCCGCCAGGGCGACAGCGGCCGCCCGCAGCCCGCTGTCGGCCGGGCGTGGCAGGGTCAGCGCCTCGTCGCCCTTCATCCCGCCCCCTCTCCTGCCTCGGGCAGCTCGACGATCTCGATCCAGTACTTGCCGAGCACCTTCATGGTCTCCACAAGCCCGGCAAAGGTGACCGGCTTCGCGATGAACGAATTGGCGCCGAAGTCGTACCTGCGGCAAATGTCTTCCTCGGCCTTCGACGTAGTCAGCACCACGACCGGAATCTTTCTGAGCCGCGGGTCGCCCTTGATCATCTGCAGCGCTTCGCGCCCGTCCATGCGCGGCATATTCAGGTCGAGCAGGATCAGGCCGGGCAGCGGGTCATCCTTGCGCCCGGCATAACGACCCTCGCGGCGCAGGTAGGCGAGCAGATCTTCGCCGTCGGTCACCTCTTCGAGCACGTTCGCCACCCGGCTCTCCTCGAGCGCTTCGCGAATCATTGCGCGGTCGTCGGCGTCGTCGTCGACAATGAGCAGCAGGATCGGTACGTTTCGTGGCATCAGACGGCTCCCAGGCTCTGGCGATAGGGCAGCGTGACGACGAAGCGCGCACCCTTGCCGGGCTCGCCGTGCGCTTCGATGCTGCCGTTGTGCTGGTCGACGATCTTGCGGCAGACGGCCAAGCCCATGCCGGTGCCCTCGAACTCCTGGCGCGAGTGCAGCCGCTTGAACACCGAGAAAATGCGTTCTGCGTAGCGCTGCTCAAAGCCGATGCCGTTGTCCTGCACGATCAGCCGGCACAGCCGTCCCTCGCCACCCTGGGCCTGCTCCGCCCGGATCGCCACAGACAGCGGCGCGTCCGGCCGGCGGAACTTGATTGCATTGCCCAGCAGGTTCAGCAGCAACTGGTACATCTGGGTGGGATCGGCTTCGATCCGCGGCAGCGGTCCGACTTCGATGCGTGCCCCGCTTTCCTCGATGCGCAGCTGCAGGTCGGACAGTACGTCGGCGAGCACCCCGTCGAGATCGACTTCCCGGAACATCCTGACCGGGCTGGCGGCGCGCGAGAAGTTGAGCAGGTCGTCGACGAGGCTGCGCATGCGCGTGGCCGACTCCAGCATGCGCTGGAGGTAATCGCGCCCCTGCTCGTCGAGCGTGCCGGCATGCTTTTCGCGCAATCGCTCGCCGAACGCCTGTATCTTGCGCAGCGGCTCCTGCAAGTCGTGCGACGCCACCCGCGCGAAATCTTCCAGCTCGCGGTTGGTGCGTTGCAGGCTGGCATCGCGCCGCTGGATCTGCTCCAGCATGGCGTTGAACGCGTCCGACAGTTCGCCGATTTCGTCTCCAGACCCCGCGGGTACCCGCCGCGAATAATCCTTTTCCGCGGCCACCGCGCGCACGGTCGCCACCAGCGCCAGGATGGGCCGCGAGATGCGCTCGGCCAGCGTCCCCGCGATGGAAAGGCCCAGCAGCAGCGCGATCGTCATCACCACCGCCACGATTACCGCGTAGGTCCTGATCCGCTGCCAGAGCTCGTCCTGGCCTGCTTCGAGGAACACCGTGCCTACGCGCTCGCTGCCGGCCATCACCGGCCTGATCAGCCGCAGCCTCGACCAGTCCACCTGGTCGCCGTTCCCCTCGGCCAGCGCCGCCGGCAACAGCGAATTCTCGCTGGCCCCTTCGCGCGAGAAGCTTGCGAACAGGCGGCCGCGGGCGTCGTACACTGCAGCGCCGCGAACGCTGCCCTTTGCCCGCAGCGCCGCCAGGGTCTGCTCGGCGGCATCGGGGTCGTTGAACAAAAGGGCCGGCGCAACGTTCAGCGCCACGATCTCCGCATGGGAGGCGAGATTGCGCGCCATCGCGTCGTTATAGGTCGCAAGATCGAACATCAGAAACGCCGCGCAGGCAAGAATGAGCGAAGCGCCCGAGGCGAGGAGGCTGACCCTGCGCAGCCGGCCGCGGATCGAGTCGCGAATAACCGGTACCGCGAGCTCAGCGCTCACGCCAGGTCCCCCGCACGTTCTTCGCCAGCTTGAGCAGTTGCGCGCTGGGCCTTAGCGATACCTGCTGCGCCACGTCCACGTTCACGTCGAATCGCAGCCGCCGATCCTCGGTGCGCAGCTCGATCATGCCGCCGGCGGCGAGGAAACCTTCCGTATCGCTCACCGTCAGCACCGGCCGCCGCGCCAGTGCCGCGAGCGCCTGGCGCAGCGCGATCGGATCGCTGATGCCGACATACAGCACCTGCGCCGCGCCGGCGTCGGCCGGGTTCTCGAAGCGGCGCGCGACCACCCGGCGGCCCTGCACCTCCCGCCCGTCGATCGCCTCGTCGAGACGATGACCGAAGGGATCGGCGCCAAGCACGCCCAACACGAATACGCCATCGGCTCCGGAGAAAGCCGATTCCGGCCACGTGACATAGCGGGCAAAGTTGAACAGAAACGCCGCCTTGAGCTGGTATTCCTCGACTACGGTCTGGCATCTCGGCACCGCCGGCAGCAGCATGCAGGCGGCGACCAGCCCGGCCGCGAACCGGCGCATCCGCGACTCCGGCAGGCAAGGCGTTTTGCTTACCATTCCAGCACCGCCTTCAGGTACACGCTGCGCGGCACCTCGGTGAGGCCGGCACTGCCGCCGCCAAACTCCGGATGCTGCTCATCCAGCAGATTGCGGCCTGCCAGCGACAGCAGCAGGTCGGGCCTCGCCTGCCAGCCGATGCGGGCGTCGAGCGCCGTGTACGCAGGCACCGACTGCGCGGGCAGTTCCGCCACGCGCCGCAGCTGCAGGTTGAGTTCGAGGCCCGCGGTGAGATTGAACGTCGTGCGCAGCACCGACTGGTGATGCGGGCTGCTGCCTTCGGCGCTTTGCGCAGTGGTGGTGTCGCCGCTGCCCGGCTCGGCCGCCAGGTCCATGATCAGCACCGAGTGCGCGGCACGGATGCGCCACCGGTCGAGCGGCAGCCAGTCAGCCGCCAGCTCGATGCCTTTAACGGTGCCATTGAGCCGGTTGCGAAGGAAGATCGGCAGCACGAAGTGCGCCGGCGCCGGGTCGGTGCGCGGAGCCGCAGTGCCCGGCGCGTTGCTCGGCAGCTCCCGGTAGCGGATGTCGTCCACCGCGGTGTCGAGGTTCACGCGGAAACCCAGCCGCGAGCGCCAGCCGGCCTCGTAGGCGACGAGCCTTTCCGGCTCGAATTCGTCGTCGCCGATGAAGCGCGCGAACACCGGGCCCCCGGCATCAACCAGGCTGTCCACGCGCAGGTTGTGCTCGATGCGAGAGGGTGTGCGCACCGCGCGCGACACCGATGCCCAGAGGGTCTGGCCCTCGATCGGGGTATGGGCGGCGCGCACGCTGGGCTGCCACTCGAACCCGGAATAGTCGTTGTGCTCGACCTTGGTACCGGCGAGCAGCCGCGCGCGGTCGCCCGCAAGCCGCCATTCATCCTGCACGAAGGCGCTGAACAGGTGCTCGGTGCGTCGCGCCGGCTCGAAGCGCACGGTCGGCACGCCCTCGAAGTCGCCGCTGCTGACGCGGTAGCCCGCGCCCACGGTCAGGGTGTGCCGCGCCGCCAGCGGCAGATGGTACTGCGCATCGACATCGAACGTGTCGCGGGTTTCCTCGAAACTGAGCTCGCGGCGCTGGGTGCGGTCGTACCAGGTCTGGAGGCTCAGCTCGCGGTCCGCTTCCAGGCTACGGGTCCAGCGCGCGCGCAGCGCAGCCCCGGCAAGATCGGCATCGCCGGTCGCGACCGTCGATGCCGGCGGAGAGAAAGACGTGATGGCGGTGCGTTGCCCGGTTTCGCCATGATAGGCGTCGCCCTGCAGGGTCAGCGTGTCGCGCAGGGAGGGTTCGCGATCCACACGGAACCCCGCACGGCCCATTTGCCAGTCGTCGAAACCCGGGTTGTCCGGACGTTCGCCGCCATCACGAAAGAACTGCTTCGCATAAACACGGTAATGCCCCTCTTCCAGCCGCCCTCCGATGCGGCCGGCCAGCGCGCGCTCATGGGTGCCGGCGGTGGCGCTGACCATCTGCCCCTGGGTTTCGCGGCTGTGGCGGGAGATGATGTTGATCACGCCGTTGACCGCATTGGCCCCCCATTGGGTGCCGCCGGGACCGCGAATGACCTCGATGCGATCGATATCCTCGAGCAGGAGATCCTGCACTTCCCAGTAAGTGCCGGCGAACAACGGGGTGTACACGCTGCGGCCGTCGATCAGCACCAGCGTCGAACGCGCCAGCCGGCTCTGGAAGCCGCGGATGCCGATCGACCATTTGTTGGCATCGATCTGCGAAACCTGCACGCCGGGCACCAGGCGCAGCGCCTCCGGGATGCTGGTGGCGCCGCTGCGGCGGATGTCATCGCGCGTCAGCACGAAGATCGCCGCGGCCGCTTCCCGGCTCGACTCAGCATGGCGGGAAACCGAAACGACCTCCATGTCGAGCAGCTGCTCGAGATCCAGGTCCGACAGCTTTCCGGCAGGCTGCTGGGCCTGCGCCGGCGCCGCCACGCCGAGGATCAGTGCCGCCAGCGCGGCAGGCAATGGCCGGCGGCTAGGGCTTGGCTTCGTCTCCATGATCGCTCCTCGTGCCCGCAATGCGCAGCACTGCCGGCTGTCGGGCGAGGCTCTGCATCAAGGCCAGCGCCTCCTCGAGCTGCTTGGCTTTGTCGAAGAAGAATTCGCCGCCGAGGGCATGGAAGTAACGCCGCGTCGCCTCGGCGGGAAACAGGGTCAGCATCATGAAGGCGGGGTGAAGCTGCTGCTGCTGCGCCCGACGCATGACGTCGAAGCCGCTGCCGTCGTTGAGCCGCAGGTCGAGCACCACCAGGTCCGGCGAGTGCTCGGCGATCGCCCGCAGCGTCTGCTCGACCGAAACGGTCAGGGCCAGCACCTCGACGCCGGGCAGCTCCGACATGCGTACGCGCAGCCGCTCGCCGAGCGCCGCCATGTTTTCCGCAAGCACCACTCTCATGCGCCGACCTCCTGCCATGCACGTTAGCCGCCGCCGGCAGGATGAAAAAGCGTGAGAAATGTGATGGTTGCGTAGAGGCGCCAGTCCTGCGCCTGTCGCGGTTTGCCCTACACGCGACCCGCGTGGCCGCGCCGCGAGCGCCTCTCAGTCAACCAGCTGGTGATGCAGCGCGTAGCGCATCAGTTCGGCGTTGTTGGACAGATCGAGCTTCTGCAGCACCCGCGCCCGATAGGTGCTGACGGTATTCACGCCCAGATGCAGTTCGGTCGCGATTTCGCTGACCGTGCGCCCCGACGCCAGCTTGCACATGATTTCGTATTCCCGGTTCGACAGCAGGTCATGCGCCGGGCGCTGGCTGGAAGCGCCCACCTCGACCGCCAGCCGCTCGGCCAGCGACGGGCTCACGTAGCGGCCGCCGCTCGCCACCTTGCGCACTGCGTTGACGAGTTCCTCGGGGGCGCTTTCCTTGGTGAGATAGCCGCTCGCGCCGGCGCGCAGCACCCGCACCGCGTAGCGCTCTTCCGGGTGCATGCTCAGCACCAGCACTTTCGGCGGCGGCTTCAGCGCGCTCAGCTCGGCCAGCACGTCGAGCCCGCCGCGGCCCGGCATGGTGACGTCGAGCACCACCACGTCGAAGCGGTTGGCGCGCACCAGCGCGATCACTTCCTCGCCGCTTTCCGCTTCGGCGCCGACGCGGATGTCCGTCTGCGCTTCGAGAATCTGCCTGAGCCCGCGGCGCACGACCGCGTGGTCGTCCGCGACCAGTACGTTGAGCATGATCGTATTCTCTGTTGTTGAGATCATTCGGTCTGCCCCCCGTAGTTCTCGCGGGCGTCAGATGCGCTTTTCTCGACAGGGAGGCCCGCCGAATGAAGCGGCAGGCGCACCGTGGCGCGCGTTCCGGCGCCAGGCGCGCCCTCGAACGAAGCGCTGCCGCCGAACATGCGCGCCCGTTCTCGGATGCCCATCAGACCCAGCGCCTTGCGGCTGGCCGCCTGCTCCGGCCGCAGGCCGCGCCCGTCGTCGGCAACGGTAAGAACGACGTCGCCGCCGTCGACTTCCAGCGACAGGTCGACCCGCGTTGCGCGGGCGTGACGGGCCACGTTGGTCAGCAGCTCCTGGCCGATCCGGAACACGGCCGTCGCCGCGTCGGGATTGATGGCCAGGTTCTGGTCCGGCAGGCGCGCCCGGCAGCGTATGCCGCTGCGCGCCTGGAACTCCTGCGCCGCCGATTCGATGGCCGCCACCAGGCCAAGGTCATCCAGCTCGCCGGGACGCATGTCGGAGGAAATGCGCCGCACTGTCTGCACGATGCCGTCAAGCGAGCGGCAGATGGCGTCGATCTGCTCGAGCGCGCGCGAGGACCCTGCAGGCACCTCACGCTTGAGCCAGGCGATATCCAGCTTCAATCCGGTCAGCGACTGCCCCAGCACGTCGTGAATCTCCCGCGCGATCCGGGTGCGCTCCTGTTCCATCAGCCCCTGCAGTCGGGCGGCCAGCGCGCGCAGCCGGACTTCCGATTCGCGCACGCTCTGCTCGGCGCGCTGCACCCGGTCGAGGAACAGCGCCTTCTCGGCCGCAATCGCGCCGATGCGCAGCACGCCGGTCAGGCGTTCGCGCACGATATGCCGTCCCTGCCAACCGTCGATCAGCCCCGCGAGTTCGACCGCGCCCAGCAAGTCGCCGGCGCTCGACTTCAACGGCAGCACGGCTTCGTCACCATGGCCGTCCCCTCGGCCGGTCCGCACGTGCGCCCTCTTCGACCGCTGCCTGAGCGACGCCGCGTCCCAATCGCGCAGCGATCGCTTCCAGCGCCCATTCACCACCTCGCCCTCGGCACTGAAGCGTCCGTCCGCCCGCAGCAGCGCGCAGGCCGCGCGCGGCGCGCCGCACACCTCGGCGGCAACCTCCGCCAGGCGGCGGGACAGCGTCGCGAGATCGGTCACCGCGTGCAGCAACTCGCTCGCCTGCAGCAGCAGCCGGATGGTGGCGTCGTTGTGCAGCCGCTCCAGCTCGGCGGTTGCCCTCGCCGCCAGGATGTTGAGCACGCCGCCGGTGATTTCCGGGTGCGCCAGTGGCTTGCGCGAAATCACGGTGAGAATGCCGAGTACCTCGCCCGCCGAATCGCGCAGCGGGGTGCCGGCGTAGGATCGCGCGCCCATCTCGGTCAGCCATTTGTCCTGCGGAAACGTCTCGGCGACGCCGTCCGGATAGACGCACAAGCCCTGGGCCACCACGTTTTCGCAGGGCGTGTCAGCCAGCGCGTACTCGAAACCGGCGGCCAGCGGCTCGCTGCCGTGCCAGGCGAGCAGCCGCATGCGCCCCTCGCTGCCGCCGGTCACCTCGCCGATGAAGCCGCAGTCCGCCGCCAGGGTGGCGGCCAGCCGTTCAACCAAGCGCTGAAAGAACGGCTCACCGGTCAGCGCCGACATGCCTGCAGCGATGTTGGCAACCGTTTCCTCCACCAATCGGCGCTGCGTTACGTCTTCGTTGACGACGATCGCGCCGCTGATCCCGCCCGACTCGTCGCGCAGCGGCACCGCGGAGTTCAGGATGGTGCGGCGGCTGCCGTCGAAACATTCGATGTCGACGAGTTCGTCGATCGAGGTCTCGCCATGCTCGATCGCGCGCGCCAACGCCCATTCATGCGGCTGTATCAGGCGGTCGGTGCCCGACCACCAGCCCTTGTACTCGCCGTACTGATCGATGCCGACATAGCGCTCGCCGGCCCAGATGCGCCGGCCGGCAGGGTTGCCCTGCACGATACTGCCCGCCTTATCCGCGATCCAGACCCCGATCGGCAGCGCATCCAGCACGCCCTGCAGCAGCCGCTGCCGCTCTTCCAGCGTCGCCTGCGTCCGGCGATAGACGATAGCCGCCGAGATCACGTTGGCAACCGCCTGCAGGAAGTCGAGGTCGGCCTGCTGAAAGCGCCGGGGCATTCGCGAATGCGCGCCAAGCACGCCGAACGCACCGGCTTCGCCGACAATGATGACGCTGGCGCCGCTTGCCACGCCATGCTCCAGCAACAGCGACGGTCCGCGAAACCGCGTCTCCTCCCGGAGATTCTCTACCACCACCGGCTGCCGTTTTCCACGGGCATCGCGCGCGGCCATGGCGTCCGCATAGAGCGTGTAGCCGGCCTGGGAACTCATGTCCGCCGGCACCATCGCCTCGCCGACCAGGCCTTCGCGCCAGCCCACCCCGGCGATCAGTTTCAGCTGCTGCCCGTCCGGTTGCAGCTCGAGGATCTTGGTCAGCTCGACCTGAAGCCCTTCGCTGACCAGCTCAACTGCCCGCAGGAACACCTGTTCCAGCCCCCGCTCGCGCAGCGCCAGCAGGCTGAGTTCCGCCAGGGCCTGCGCGCGGGTCTCGGCCATCCGGCGCTCGGTGATATCCATCCCGACGCCGCGGTAGCCGGCAAAGACTTCGTTTTCCCCGAAAACCGGCACGCCGCTCACCCGGAACCAGCGTTGCGTGCCGTCGGGCATGCGCATGCCGAGCTCGAAATCGAAGAACGGCTCGTGCCGCGCCAGGCAGCGGCGGTGCGCTTCCCAGGCGGCAGCCTCGACGCCGAACACCGGCAGGTCCCAGCGCGTGCGCCCGAGCACTGTCTCGGCCGGGAAGCCGGTCACCTTCTCGAACCCGGCCGAGAGATAGGTGCCGCGGTACTCGGCATCCTGCTCCCAGTACCAGTCGCTGGAGAGTTCGGTGAGCTGGCGGAACTGTTCGCGGCTCGCCTGCAGCAGCCGTTCCGCCCGCTTGCGGTCGGTGATGTCCTGCGAAAGAACGATGAGATTGGCCGGGTCGCCGGCGTCGTCGCGCACCAGCGCGACGCTGTCCTGCACCCAGGCGGTCTTTCCGTCCGGCCGCAGGTAGCGCTTCTCCAGGATGAACGAAGGGTTCTCGCCGGCCAGCAACCGGCGCAACTGCCCAATCAGCGCCGACCGGTCGTCGGGATGGGTGAGCGCCAGCAGGTCCAGCGTATGAAGATCGGTGGCGTCGCGGCCAGTCAGGCGCGCGAAGGCGGGGTTGACCAGCAGCAGGCGGCCGGCGCGGTCGGTGATCGCCATGCCGACCGCCGCATCGGCGAACGCGGTGCGAAACCGCGCCTCGCTGACGCGCAGCGCCTGCTCGACGCGGCGCCGTTCCGCCACTTCCTGCAACAGCGAGGCGTTGGTCTGTGCCAGCTCCGCCGTGCGCTCGGCCACCCGCCGCTCCAGCTCCGCGCGCGCCTGGCTCAGCCCCTGCTCGGCCTGCTTGGCTTCGGTGATCTCGGTGCCCAGCACCGATACGCCTTCGGCCACCACATTGACACGCACGTCGAACCAGCGGCCGCTCGGCTCGTAGCAGAACTCGAACCGGCTCGGCTCGCGCGTGGCCGCCGCCTCGCGCAGCGCCTGCTCGAAAGGCGTGCCGCACAGTTTCGGATAGCAGTCCCAGATGACCTTGCCCAGCAGTTCTTCCCGCCGCCGGCCGCTCATGCGCAGCGCCGCGTCGTTGATGTAGGTGTAGCGCCACTCGGCGTCGTAAACGGAAAAAGCGTCGTTGATGCTGGCGAGAATCTCGTCGACACGCGCTTTGCTTTGCCGGATTTGTCGATTGAGGGCCGCTTCGCGAAGGTCGTTGTCGCGGCGCAGCCGCCAGACCTCGAGCCGCGCATCGATGCGGGCAAGCAGCTCGCGCGCGCTGAACGGCTTGACCAGGTAATCGTCGGCGCCGGCGGCAATGCCCTCGATGCGCGACTCTTCGCCAGCGCGGGCCGACAGCAGGATCACCGGAATCGACCGCGTCGCCGGGTTGAAGCGCAGCGCCCGCAGCAGCGCGAAGCCGTCCAGCCCCGGCATCATCACGTCCGCCACGATCAGGTCGGGCGGATTGACCGCCGCCCTCTCCAGCGCGCTGTCGCCGTCGGCCGCCAGCTCGACATGGTAGCGCGGCGCCAGCAGCTGGCGCAGATACTCCCGCAGGTCGGCGTTGTCATCCGCCACCAGCACCCGCCCGGCCTTGGTGCCGGCCTGCGCCTGGGCGGCCGGGAGATCTTCCGCCATGACGCCGGGCCGATCCTGCGCCGAGCCGTCGGGCAGCCAGCGCATCGCCTCTTCGACGAAGGCCGGGCCGTGGGTCAGGGCCGCCGGCTCCGCCTGCTCGCGCACCTGCGCCGGCGGCAGATGGGCGCGGCCGACCGGAACGGAGACGCGCACCGTGGTGCCGGCATCGACCTGGCTCTCCACCTCGGCACGGCCGCCGTGCAGTCGCGCCAGCTCGGCGACCAGCGCCAGGCCTATGCCGCTGCCTTCATGCGTGCGGGTGCGGCTGCCGCGCACCCGGTGGAAGCGCTCGAACACACGCGGCAGCTCCTCGGCGGGAATGCCCACCCCGGAATCGCTCACCGCCAGCACCGCGTCGCCGCCGGCCAGCGCAAGCGATATCCGGATACGCCCCTCGAAAGTGAATTTGAGCGCATTCGAGAGCAGATTGAGGACGATCTTCTCCCACATTTCCCGGTCGACGTAGACCGGCTCGGCCAGCGGCGGACAATCGACCTCGAGCTGCAGGCCGACGCGCTCGATGGCGGACCGGAACATGCTCGCCAGCTCGGCGGTGAGCAGCGCCAGATCGGTACGCTGGAACTGCCCCTGGGTACGCCCCGCCTCGATGCGCGAGAAATCCAGCAGCGCATTGACGAGCTTCAGCAGCCGCCGCGCGTTTCGGTAAACGGTGTCGATCTGGCGATGGACCGCAGCCGGCAGCAGCTGCGCTTGTTCGGTCAGCATCGCCTCGGCAGGACCCAGCATCAGGGTCAGCGGCGTGCGGAATTCATGGCTCACGTTGCTGAAGAACTCGGTCTTGACGCGGTCGAGCTCTTCCAGCTCGCGCGCCCGGCGCTGCTCCTGCTCGTAGGCATGGGCATGGCTGAGCGCGGCAACCAGGCTCGCGACCGTGGTGTCGAGAAAGCCGCGATAGTTCTCGTCCAGCGCCAGCCGCGGAGAAAGCCCGCAGACGAGAAAACCCGCGCAGGCGCGCGGGCCCGGCAGCACGATCGGCGCCACGGCGATCCGGCGAGCCGGCACGTCCCACGCACCGGCCGGCAGGGCCGCCAGGTCTGGCGCCGCGTCGGCGATCTGCAGCCGTCCTTCGCGCGCGGCGCGCGCGAACGGCAGCGGCAATGCCGCCCCCTCGGCCTCGAGATCGAACTGGGTGGGCAGCCCGGCCCGATCCGCAAGCTCCACGCAGGCCGGCACCAAACGGAACTGCGCGCTGCCCTCGTCGACCAGATACAACGCGACGAAACCAAAGTCCTGCGGATTGCCGCTCAGCGCCGCGACCGCGCCTTCGGCGGCCGAGAAAATATCGGCGCGCTGCGCCGGCAGCGCCGCCAGCGCTTTCAAGGTCTGCAGGCGGCGTTCCCCGATGACGCGGTGGGTGGTTTCGACGCTGGTGCAGAGCACGCCGCCCACGCCGCCGGACTCGTCTCGGATCGGGCTGTAGGAGAACGTGAAGTAGCTTTCTTCCAGAAAGCCGCGGCGGTCGATCAGGAACAGGCGGTCTGTATCCGACGTGGTGATGCCGCTCGACATGACCTCGTCGAAGCTGGGCCCGACGTAATCCCAGACTTCCGCCCAGGACACCGCGCCGCGCTCGCCCAACGCCTGCGGGTGCTTGCTCTTGCCGTATACCGGGATGTAGCCGTCGTTGTAGAGCTGAATGTAATCGCGGCCCCAGAATGCGATCATCGGAATGCTGGAGGCCAGCAAGGTGCCCACGATGGTGCGCAGGCTCGCCGGCCAGCGCTCGACCGGGCCGAGCCGCGTGGCCGCCCAGTCCTTGGCGCGCATCAGCGCGCCCATCTCGCCCCCGCCGGACAAACAGGGATGGGCGACCGGTTCGCGCAGCTTCATCGCTGTTCCCCCCTCCTTTTCTCGGGCAGAGCCCAAGGCTCCATGCTTTGCGCCGCGTCGGCATTCACCGCGATTAAGTATAGGCGCCAGTCACAAGGCCGGGCGATCCTCGGCCGTTCCGCCGCGCAAGCGCCGGCTACCCGCGCGTCGATCCGCGCGCTCATAACCCTGTTGTTGTCGCGACAATTCACCGACCGGCTCGCGGTGACGCGGCGCAGCGGACCGTCGCTGCTCAGCCCATGGCCCCGTTCACGCCGATGATCTGGCCGCTGAGGTACGAGGCTTCGTCGGAGGCGAGAAAGGCAACCAGCGCCGCGACTTCCTGCGGGCGGCCGGCGCGCTTCATCGGCACCAGTTGGGCGATCTGCCCGGCGCTGAAGCCGGCGGACATGTCGCTCTCGATGATGCCGGGCGCGACCGCGTTGACGGTGATGCCGCGCGACGCCAGTTCTATCGCCAGCGCGCGCGTGGCGCCGTGCAGGCCGGCTTTCGCCGCGGCGTAATTCACCTGGCCGCGGTTGCCGAGAACCGCCGCCACCGACGAGATGCTGACGATGCGGCCCCAGCGGGTGCGGATCATCGGCAGCATCAGCGGGTGCACCAGGTTGTAGAAGCCATCGAGCGACACCGCCATCACCCGGTCCCACTGCTCGCCGGTCATGCCGGCGAGCGGCGCGTCGTCGTGGATGCCGGCGTTATGCACCACCACCTGCACCGGCGCCTCTTCGGCCAGCACGCCAAGCAGCCTGGCGCAGTGCGCGCGGTCGGTCAGATCGAACTGCAGCGGGATGGCGCTGCCGCCGGCATCTCGAATCTGCGCGGCGACACGCTCGGCGCGGTCGATGCCGGCGTTGGCGTGCACCAGCACATGCAGGCCCCGCTGCGCGAGGGCAAGGCAGATCGCGGCGCCGATGGCGCCGCTGCCGCCGGTGACCAGTGCTCGTTTCATGACGTTCATGTTCCTCGATGCCCGCCGCGCAAGGAGCGGCCGCGCGGCGCAACGATATGCCGCACGCACGCCCGACGCACCCCGCTTCGCACCCGACCCTGAACCGCCGCATGCCAGCGTACGCCCGCGCCCATCCACACCGAGCGAAACGCAGTGACCGGGCGCCGCGCCGCGCCGGTGCAGCGTGCTTTGCGCTGCTCGCGCTCGCCGGCGCGCTGGCGGTTCCCGCCGCCGCGGCCGGGACCCTGCCGCTCTGGGAACTCGGCGCGGGCGCCGCGCTGATCGATTTTCCCGACTATCGGGGCGCGGACGAGCGCACCACGTACCTGCTGCCGTTTCCCTACCTCGTGTACCGGGGCGAATATCTCAAAGCCGACCGCGACCGGGTGCGCGGACTGTTCCTGCGCAGCGAGCGCGCCGAACTCAACGTGAGCCTGAACGGTTCCGTGCCGGTGGACAGTTCGGAAAACGCGGCGCGCCGCGGCATGCCGGACCTGGACCCGACCGCGGAAATAGGGCCCAGCCTGGAACTGTCCCTGTATCGCGCCGATGACGACGCCGCGCGGGTCGATCTCCGGCTGCCGCTTCGCGCGGTGATCGCCAGCGATTTTTCGCGCGTGTACGACGTCGGCTGGGTGTTTCAGCCGCGCATCAATGTCGATTTCCGCGATACGCCGCTGGGTGAAGGCTGGAACGTCGGCGTCGCGCTCGGCCCGCTGTACGGCGACCGCCGCTACCACGAATACTTCTACGGCGTCGAACCGCAGTTCGCGAACGCCCAGCGCCCCGCGTATCGCGCGCACGGCGGCTATGGCGGCGTGCAGGCGATCGCTGCGCTGAGCAAGCGGTTTCCGAATTACTGGTTCGGCGCCTTTGCGCGCTGGGACACGCTCGATGGCGCGGTGTTCGAGGACAGCCCGCTGGTTCGGCAGCGGCACTCGTTCAGCGCCGGCTTCGCCTTTGCGTGGATACTGGGGCAATCATCGCGCCGGGTCGAGGCGGATGAATGAGGGGTTCTGCGCCCGGCAGTACCGCCTTTACAATGCCGCTGAGGGGAGGCGTCGCGCCGGTCGCGTCGACGCGGTCGCACTTTCGCACTGACTGTCGCACATGAGAATCCTGTCGGGAACGGGACGCGCGAGCTACGAATACTTGGTGTTCTATCTGGCCCTGCTCTACTTCGGCGCGAGCGGGCTGCTCTACACCGTTGTCTCCACCCTGCTGTACCCGCTGCTGCCAAGGCATGCCGGCATGCAGCTGGGCCGGCGCATTATCGGCTACCTGTTTCGCGGCTACCTGGGAATGTTGCGTGCCAGCGGCATTCTCAAGCTGGACATCGGGGCGCTCGACGCCCTGCGCGACGAGCGATCGCTGATCGTTGCGCCGAATCATCCGTCGCTGCTCGACGCGGTGCTGGTGATCAGCCGGCTGCCGGACATCGCCTGCATCATGAAAGCCGAGATCTGGGACAGCTGGGTGCTCGGCGGCGGCGCCCGGCTGGCCGGCTACATTCGCAACGATTCCCCGTCGAGCATGGTCAGGCGCGCGACAGAGGAGTTGCGCGACGGGCACCGCCTGCTGGTGTTTCCCGAGGGCACGCGCACGCAAGCCGGATCGGTCAACGCCTTCAAGGGCGGATTCGCGCTGATCGCAAAGAATTCCGGGGCCGTCGTGCAGACGGTGTTCATCGAAACCAACTGCCGGTTTCTCGCCAAGGGCTGGCCAATCCTGAAAAAGCCGCCGATGCCGCTCAGCTACCGCGCGCGGCTGGGGCGCCGGTTCCGCGTCGAAGGCGACGTCAAGGTGTTTCTGCGCGAGCTGGAGCACTACTACCGGCGCGAGCTGTCGGCCGGCCCGGGTTCGGCGACTTCGCCCGTCGAAACGCCGTCGGCGTCCGCGGGCGCGACCACCGCACACTGAACCGATGACCGCAGTCATCCCGAACGCGCCGCCACCCGACGGCTCGCGCAGCCACCTGGTGCTGATTCCAAGCTACAACACCGGCGACCGGGTGCTGCATACGGTGCGCGAAGCCTGCCGCGAATGGGACCCGGTCTGGGTGGTGGTCGACGGCAGCACCGATGGCAGCGCGGAAAAACTGGAGCGCCTGGCGCTGGCCGAGCCCGGCCTGCGGGTGATTGTGCTCGCCCACAATCGCGGCAAAGGCGGCGCCATCCTGCACGGCCTGGAGCAGGCCGACCGCGAAGGCTTCACCCACGTGCTGGCGATGGACGCTGACGGCCAGCATCCCGCGGCAAAAATCCGCGAGTTCATGGCCGTGTCGGCGCAACGGCCGGAGGCGCTCGTTCTTGGCCGACCCCAGTTCGACGCCAGCGCGCCGCGCGTGCGCGTGCTCGGCCGCCGGATTTCCAACGCCTGGTCGCAACTGGAAACCCTGTCGGCGGACATCGGCGATTCGCTGTTCGGCTTTCGCGTGTATCCGGTGCAGCCGCTGCTTGCCATCATGAGCAGCAATCCCTGGATGCGTCGTTTCGATTTCGATGTCGAGGCCGCCGTTCGCCTGGTCTGGGCCGGCGTGCCGACGGTGAACATGGACGCGCCGGTGCGTTACCTGTCGGCGGAACAGGGCGGCGTCTCGCACTTCCGCTACCTGCGCGACAACCTGTTACTGTCGTGGATGCACATCCGGCTGGTGCTGGGCTTTTCGTGGCGGCTCCCGCTGCTCGTCTGGCGGCGGATGAAATAGAAGGGCGAAGGGCCGAGGGCCGAACAGCGAGGTTACGCGTGCAGCGTGCTCAGCGCTGCGTGCGCCCTGCGCCGGCCGGCTTGTTCGGCACCCTGAACGCAAAGCCGGGAACTATTGTCTGGGCGCCATCACCGCCGCGAAAGCCAGGCTGAGCGCCGCGCCGACGGCGACGGTGGTGCCGATCGCCGAGAGCACCGGCGTCGAGGCGGTGCCGATCACGCCGAAGCCGATCACGGTGGAGAGATTGCACAGCAGCAGCGAGGTCAGCGTGCGTTCGCCGTCGCTGCCGCCGCGCATCGTGGCGTCGAAGAACAGGGTGTAGTTAGAGCCCACGCCAACGACCAGCAGCATCGCCACCAGGTGAAACAGCGTCAACTCGGCATGCAGCGCCACCAGCACCGCCAGCGTGACCACCAGCGCGAGCGCAAGCGGCGCCAGCACCTGCAGCGCGCGCCGCAGGGACCGCAGCGCGAGCAGCAGCAGCGCGGCGATCGCCGCCGCGCCCAGCGCGGAGAAGGTCAACACCTGCCGCCGGTAGTCCTGGTACAGGGCATCGGTCTCGGTTTTGAGGTCGAGCGCGACCACCCGCGCCGGATCGAACGGGGCCAGCGCGCGGGCCACGGCCTGCGCATCGCTCAGCCCGCGCAGCGCCAGCACGGCGCTCCAGCCGTCCGGCCGTTTGCTGAGCAGCGATTCGACCTGCATGGCCGCGGAAAGCCCCGCGAGGTCTTCGGCCTGGAGCAGCGGCGCCCGGCGCGCCGCCTGCGCCTCGGTGAAGAATGGTTCGAAGCGCTCATGGCGAAACGGCAGGCCCGTCAGCGCTTCGGCAAAATTCCTGCGCAACGTCGGCTCCTCCGGAATCGCGCTCTGGCGCGCCAGTTGGGCCGCACGGCTTGGCAGGAACTGCGCCGGCGAATCGAAACCGGCGAGCGCGCCGCCATCGACCAGCGGCTGCAGCGCGGCGCCCACCGCCTCCGCCGCCTGCAAGGCGGCTTGCCGATCAGCGCCGCGCGCCACCACCAGATGGCGCACGTCCGGCGCACCCAGTTGCTCGCGCAACTCGGCATCGAGCCGCTGGTCCGCCTCCGGCACTGGGCTCAGTGCCGCCAGCTCGTCGTTCCAGCGCGCGCCGCCCTGCCACGCAAGCCAGGCGACGCTCGCCAGCACCAGCAGCGCCAGCAGCGGCCGCAGGCGATGGGCGCGGGCAAGCAGCCGCTCGAGCCACGGGCCGAGGCGGTCGGCAGCATCCAGCCCGAAGGCCGCCGGCACCAGCGCCGGCAGCACCCAGCGGGTGACGCCAACCGCGACGATCAGCCCGGCGAGCGAAAACAGGCCCAGCTGTTGCAGACCAGGAAAGCGCGACAGCAGCATGGCGCCGAAACCCACCACCGATGTCAGCACCCCCAGACGCAGAATCGGCCAGATACGTTCGAGCGCGCGTCGGGCGCTGACGCCCCGCCCGGTGCGGGTGAGCAGATAGATGGCATAGTCGACCGCCTCGCCGAGCAAGGTGGCGCCGAAGCCGAGGGTAATGCCGTGCACCGAGCCGAACACCGCGCCAACGGCGGCGACCCCGGCCAGCGCCCCGCTCGCCACCGGCACCAGCGCCAGCAGCAGCACCCGCGGCGAACGCAGCACGGCCAGCAACAGCGCTGCGATTGCCGCCGAGGCGAGCGCGGTCACTCGAATTGCATCGGCCTTCACCGAGGCGCGGGTCGAGACCGCGAACAGTCCGGGGCCGGTCATCAGCAGCGTCGCCTGCGGCGCATCGGCGTGCGCCTGCGCCGACTCGAACGCGGCACGCACACGCGCCGCCGCCCGTTCCTGCGCATCGATATCGAATCCGGGCGCAGCCGTCTGCGCCAGCAGCAGCGCGCGCGCGCCGCCGTCGCTGAACCAGACGCCGTGACGGGTCTGCGGCCCGGAATCGGTCTGCAGGCGCTCGAGCAACAACATGAATTCGCCGGTGGGATCGCGCGGCAGTACCCGCGACACCATCGCCGACATCGGCGACGCCAGCCAGTCAAGCTGGCGTTCGAGCGCCGCGCGCAGGCCTTCGGGCGTAAAGCGTCCGGCATCGACCGCGGGGCTCAACAGGTAGCGATGCTCGAGCAGGAATTGCCCGTCGCGCATCGACTGTTCGGCGGCGCCGTTGGCGACATGGCCAAAGCCGGGATCGGCGGCCAGCGCTTCGGCGAGGCGCCGGCTCACCGCGGCGAGTTGCGCCTCGGGCGCGCCCTCGACCGCCAGCAGCATCAGCCGCGACACCGCGCCCTCGCGCAACTGATCGACCAGCAGCTGCTGCGAGGGCGACGGCGAGCTGGGCAGGAAAGCGGCGAGGTCGGCGCTGTAGTCGGCGCGGGTCGCCAGCCAGGCGCAGGCAGCCATCAGCGCCAGCCACGCGGCCAGCGCGACGCGGGCGCCGCGGGTCAAGCCGGGTCCTCGAACACCTGCATTACCGAACGGTCGCCGAGCGCCTCCACCACTTCGACGCGTTCGATGCGCCCGCCGCTGCCGTCGATGCGGATGACCTCGACGACGGCACGCATCGCCTGCACCCGCGGCTGAAGGGTAAGCGTCCAGCCCTCGCGCGGGCCCTCGAGGCGCGCCGCGTAGAAGCGCTGCAGCGTCGCCAGGTCTCCGGTCAGGGTGGCGCGCAGGCTTTCGACGAAGCCCCACAGCGCCGGGTGATCCTGCAGCCGCAGCTTGCGCGGCCGGGGGCGGTCGGCGAACTCCATGATCAGCGTGTCGCCCACGATCAGCATGCGCTCGCGCTTCGGCGACAGGGTCAGTTTTTCCAGCCGTCCCGGCGCATACGACAGCTCGCCGCGCTGCTCCAGCGGCCGGTCCAGCACCGCCAGGTATTTCTTCTCGACAAATCGGGCGTGGCCGGCGTCGCGCCCGCCCAGTGCCTGCATGAGGCTTTGCAGGTTCCAGTCCTGCCCCTGCGCCGCCACCGGCGCGAGCGCCAGCAGCAGGGCGACGACCGCCACCGACCGTTCAATGCCCGCGCGCATCCTGCACCCAGAAGTCGTAGAAGTTGAACCAGTTGTACGGCGCTGCGCGGCAGTAATGGGCCAGGCGGTCGGCGAACTGCTGCGCCCAGGCCTGCAGGATCTCGTCGCGCCGGGCGCGCGGCAGCGCCGGCGCATCGATCAGCTTCTCGAAATGCAGCTCGTAGCGGTTGCCGCCGCGATGCAATCCGAGCATCAGGATCACCGGCCGCCCGGTCATCGCCGCGATGCGAAACGGCGCCGTCGGCAGCGCCGCCGTGCCGCCGAGAAAGGATACGCGCACCAGTCCATTCGCCGATAACGCGCGATCGCCGAGCATGCCGACCCAGGCGCCGCGGTCGAGCTGTTCCACCACGCGCAGCATCGACGCCGGCGCACCCAGCGAGATCACGTCGCGCGCCAGGTCGGGACTGACGGCCCGGGTGATGCGGCCTACGTTGCGTGCGTTGTCCTCGAACATGACCAGGTTTACGGTGATGTTGCGGCGGCGCCCGAGGGCGCGCAGCGATTCGAAGCTGCCGACATGGGCGCCGAGCAGAAAACAACCCCGGCCGCCTTCGATCTGCTCGCGCATGACCGGCTCGCCATGCACGCGGATGTCGAACAGGTCCCAGCGATCGGCGAGAAAATACACCCGGTCGAGCGCGACGGTGGCGAACCGGTAGAAGTGGCGGTAACTGTCGGCCAGCGTCGGCTCGCGGCCCAGCGCCCGCCGCAGGTACGCGCGCGAAGCGGCGCGCGCGCGCCATGCGAACAGCAGGAAGTACAGCGACACCGGCGCCAGCACCGCGCGCGCGGCGCGCCGGCCCAGCCGCAGCGCGATCCACACCAGCAGCGTCAGCGCCGCGGCGTTGGCGCGTTCGCGCTGCGCCAGCCAGGGCTGGGTCATGCCGGCTCCGGCGGCGACGGCGCCAGCTGCCCGACGAGCGCCGTCTCGTCGCCTACCCGGCACTCGAAACGCAGCTGCGCGCCTTCGCCCGGCATCAGCCGTATGGTCAGACGCTCGCCCGGCCGCACCGGGCGCAGGAACTTCGACGACTTGATTGTCCAGGCGCGTTCCGCCGGCACTGCCAGCGCCTGTTCGGCGGCCTCGATCACTTCATTCAGCAGCACAACGCCCGGAACCACCGGCGCGCCGGGGAAATGACCCGGCAGCGCCGGGTGATCGGCGGCGATCTCGCGCCGCAGTTCGACGGCTTCGCCTCGCGCCGCGGCGCAGCGCCGCGCCAGCTCCAGCAGTGCTTCGCGCGGCAGCTTGCCGGTGGCGTTGCGCGGCAGCCGCTCGACGAAGTACAGCGGCCTCGGCAGGAACGCGGGATCGACGCGCTCTCGCAATGCCGCGAGCAGCGGTTCGCGCGACAGCCCCGGCGCCACCACCAGTGCCGCCAGCCGCGTGACGCCGTCGCCCGAGTCCTCCGGCAGGAAATACGCGCCGTCCTCGACCCCTGGAACAGCGTTGAGCTGGCTGTTCAGGTAGCCGATCGAGCTGCGCTTGCCGGCCACGTTCACCAGGTCGTCACTGCGGCCCTGCAGGATGAAGTGCTCGTCATCGATCGGTTCCACGATGTCGCCGAACGGCACCTCGCCGGGCACGTGTCCGCCGCTGACGACGACCTGGCCGCCCTGGCGGCGGATGCGCACGCCGGGCAGCGTATGCCAGGCCGCGCCGAGTACGGTGCGCCGCGTGGCCACCATGCCCGCCTCGGTAAAACCGTAGACCTCGTGCAGCTCGACCCGGTGACGCGCCTCGAAACGGCGCGCCGCCTCCACGGCGAGCGGCGCCGTGGCGCACACCGCCAGCCTCAGCGGCGGCAGATCGATGTCTTCGGCCAGAAGAGCGCGCAGATGCACCGGCGTGGTCACCAGCACCCGCTCGGCGGGCAGCTCGTCGAGCGCGGCGCGCACGTCGGCCGGATACAGCGGGCGGGCGGCATGCATCGAAAGGCCGTTGTGCAGGGCCATCAGCACCGTCGACTGCAGGCCGCACATGTGCTGGGCCGGCACGGTGCCTGCCACCGCCGCCGGCACGCCCTGCAGCAGCCCGAAGCGCTGCGCTTCGGCAATGGCGCCCGCGGCCATCGCGCCCCAGGTTTTTGGATTGGGCAACGGGCGCCCGGTCGAGCCGGAGGTGAAAGCGATCGCCGCGAGCGCCTCCGCCTTGAACGCGAGCGCCTTTGGCGACTCCGACGAGCTGCCGCAGCCGGTGCGCACCGGCACGCAGCGCCATCCTGGGGGCGCGGCGCCGCCGTCGTGAACCACGCAGAAGTCGCCGTAACCGCGCGCCAGCTCGCGCAGCAGTTCCGGCGCCTGGCTGGGCGGCAGCAGGCTGACCTGACCGCGCGACAGCGCCGCGGCAAAAGCCACCGCGAAGCAGTACCGGTCGGCGCACAGGTTCACGACGTAGCCTGACGCCGGAAGCCGCGTCGCCAGGTCGGCGACATCGGCGAGGAACTCGCCGGCGCTGAGCGCCCGGCCGCCACGCCAGGCGACCGGCAGCGCGGCATCACGGTGTCCGAGAAAGGGGACCGGCGCGCTCATTCGCCGTGCAGCGACTGACGGAATCGCCGGTAGGCCTGGACCGTACCCGACAGCGACAAATGCGAGAAACGGGGAAAGCGTATCAGCCGCACCAGGTACTCGCCGACGAAAGCGCAGGCGAGCAGCGGCAGGTTGAGGACGTTGGCGAAGAACAGCCAGGCTTCGATCGACACCAGGGCGAGCAGCGCAATCGACGCGAGCGACATCGCGGCAAAGAACAGGCACCAGAAAATGGTCACCGCGCGGGTATAGCGCTCGATCTCGGGCGGCAGTTCGCCGTGGACGAGCCGCGCCAGCCGGGTGATCAGCGGCTCGCCCGGCGGCCGCAGGCTGCGGCCGAACAGCCACAGCAGCGCGAGGTAGGCGAAGATCTGGGGCACCGCGCCCAGCCACAGGGCCACGCGCCCGGCATCGCCGCCCTGCTCCACCGCCCACCAGGCAGCGACCGGCCAGGCGGCCAGCAAGGCGACGATCAGCCCGAACCGGAGGCTGCGACCGCGATGATCCGGGTTACGCCGATCGCTGCCGCTGCCGCTGGACATGCTCGTTCAGGCTGCGCAGCGAGCGGAAAATGTTGACGTTGTCGCTGTCGTCGGAGCGAATCTGCACGCCGTAGGTCTTCGAGATGGCCAACGCGACCTCGAGGATGTCGATGGAGTCGAGGCCCAGACCTTCTCCGTACAGCGCGGCCTGCGGATCGATTTCGGCTGCCGATATTTCCAGATTGAGCGTGGATACGATCAATTCGGCGAGTTCGCGCTCCTGTTCGTTCATGCCAGCCGATATGTCCATTGCGGTTGAGGTGACTGCGGTTTCGTTCATGGTGCCATCCGTCTCGCCGACACGCTTCGCGAGAATTATAACCGCGGCGACCGGCGCGCCCCGGAAGCGCGGCGACCGGATGGCGGTAGAATCGCGCCCCCGCATCGGTCCAGGTTGAGAATGCAGTTTTCCGCCAGACACCCGCGTGTCGCGTTGACCGGCGCCCGGCCGTTTCGGCCGGCGCGTGACCGCGCATGACCGGGCAGCTCGACCAGGCGCGCATTCGCGGCCTGATTCCGCACGACGGCGCGATGTGCCTGCTCGACGCGGTGCTCGGCTGGGATGCCGATTCGATCCGGTGCACCGCGGCCAGCCACCGCGACCCCGGCAATCCGCTCAGACGCGGCGGGCGGCTTTCGGCTGTGTGCGCAATCGAATACGCCGCCCAGGCGATGGCCCTGCACGGTGCGCTGACCGCGCAGGCCGGCGAGCGTGCGCGCCCGGGCATGTTGGCAAGCGTGCGCGACGCGCGCTGCCACGTGTCGCGGCTCGATGCGATCCGTGGCGACCTGACGATCGCGGCGCAGCGGCTGTTGTCGGAGGGCACGCGGGTGATTTACGGCTTTACGGTCGATGGCGAAGGCCGCCGGCTGGCGGAAGGCCGTGCGGCGGTGGTGCTCGGCGCCCGGGATTGATCGCTATCCTCGTGCGCCGGGCGGCCGCGGCCAGCCTCGCATCGATCGCTGCCCTCCGCTACCATTGAACGCACAGATGCGCGCCAGTCGCGCGCACAGTGCTTACTATCGACTGCAAGCTGCCGCCACAGGCGCAAGTACGCGTGCCGCACAATGCCTGACAGCCCCACCGAACCCGCTGCCGACTTCACCGCGCCCCGACCGATCGACCCCCTGAGGATCGGCGCCTACTCGGTCTGTTCCGCCGCCGGCAGCGGACGATCGAGCACGCTGGCTGCGCTGCGGGCGCGCCGCGGCGGGCTGAGCCCGAACGACGTCGGCGACACGCCGGTGCCGACCTGGATCGGCCGCGTGCCGGACCTGGACAGCACGCCGCTGCCGGACCCGCTCGCGCTCTGGGATTGCCGCAACAATCGGCTGGCTTGGAAGGCGCTCAACCTCGACGGCTTCGCGGATGCGGTAGCCGCCGCGCGCGTGCGCTTCGGCCCCGAGCGCGTCGCGCTTGTGCTGGGCACCTCGACCGCCAGCATTGCCGACACCGAACAGGCCTACCGTCAGCTCGACGCCGACGGCCGGTTTCCGGAGGCCCTGCGGCGCCGGCAGATTCACACGCCGCACGCCACCGGGGCATTCGTGCAGGCGGCGCTCGGGCTCGCCGGACCGTGCGTGACGGTGGCGACCGCCTGCTCCTCGAGCGCCAAGGTCTTCGCGCAGGCCGAGCGGATGATCCGCTGCGGCCTCGCCGACGCCGCCGTGGTCGGCGGCGTGGACACGCTATGCGGCAGCGTGCTGTTCGGCTTCAACTCCCTCGAGCTGGTGTCGGCCGAGCCGTGCCGGCCGTTCGATGTCCGGCGCCGCGGCATCAATCTCGGCGAGGCCGCCGGCTTCGCCCTGCTCCAGCGCGACGGCGAAGGCCCGGCGCTGCTGGGCTACGGCGAATCGAGCGACGCGCATCACATGTCCTCGCCGCACCCGCAGGGCGAGGGTGCGCGGCGCGCAGTCTTGGCGGCGCTCGCGCGCGGCACCGTGGACGCGCGCGATGTCGACTACGTCAACCTGCACGGCACCGCGAGCCAGAAGAACGACGAGATCGAGGCGCGGGTCATCGACGCATTGTTTCCCGAGCGCACGCTGGCGAGTTCGACCAAAGGCTGGACCGGCCACACGCTCGGCGCCGCCGGAATTCTCGAAGCGATCATCACCCTGCTCGCGCTCGATTCCGGGACCGCGCCCGGCACCCTCAATACCGCGACGCTGGACCCGGTGTGCGGCCCGCAGATTCGCATCGACAACGCCAGCGCCGACCTGCGACTCGGCATGAGCCTGTCGTTCGGATTCGGCGGCAGCAACTGTGCGCTGCTGTTCGCGCGCGGGGACCTGCATTGAGCGCCCGAACGCCACAGGCCTGGGTCGAAGGCATCGCCCTGTGGGCGCCCCGCCTGCCGGGCGGGGACGTCGCCTCGGAGGGGCTCGCCGGCCGCCGCGCGGCACCCGAGGCCCCGGCGCCGCGCCCGACGCCCTCCCTGCTGCCGCCCAACGAGCGGCGCCGCGCGCCCGATTCGGTGGCTGTCTCGCTGGAAGTGGCCAGCAGGGCGTGCGCCCACGCCGGGGTCGATCCGGCCACCCTGCCGAGCGTCTTCGCCTCGACGCACGGCGATTTGGCGATCACCGACTACATGTGCCAGACGCTGGCCAGTTCGCCGTCGCTGCTGTCGCCGACGCGTTTTCACAACTCGGTGCACAACGCCGCCGCCGGCTACTGGACCATCGCCATCGGCTGCATGGCGCCGTATACCGCGCTGAGCGCGCATGAGCACAGCTTCGCCGGCGGGCTGCTGGAGGCGCTCACCCAGGCGCAGGCGGACGGGCAGCCGGTGCTGTACGTGGCCTACGACATCGAGGCGCGCGGGCCGC
>ERZ869936.660-NODE-660-length-30139-cov-33.875914_pt1 | contig 30139 bp, 15 predicted proteins | sample MGYA00520876_ERZ869936 | MGnify/ENA primary metagenome ERZ869936 (study PRJEB32218, sample SAMN09650985) | biofilter metagenome | isolation source: enrty point of leading RO module | place: Saudi Arabia: Thuwal, RO plant located on Red Sea | collected 2016-02-17 ... | reverse complement strand
CAGCTTACCTTGCTTGCCTCGATGGCGCTAGACTAAACTTGGACGCGCTCTAGCGTCGGGTAGACTGCGCTGAGGCGTGAGCACGGCGTCCACGTCCACATGCGTCGGCCCACGTCCGGCCGCTTTTGTCGCCGCGTCACCCCGCGTCCGTTCGCTCTCGCGATCCTCGCCCCATGCCTAGCAACGCCGAGATTGCCGCCGTGCTCGACCAGGTGGCCGACCTGCTCGAGTTCGAGGGGGCCAACGCCTTTCGCGTGCGGGCCTATCGAAACGGCGGCCGCACGATCGGCGATCTGCCCGAGAGCGTCCAGGCGATTTTGGACGACGAGTCGCGGCAACTCACCGACATCTCGGGCATCGGCAAGGATCTGGCCGAGAAGATCGAGACGCTGGCCACCACCGGCTCGCTCCCCTTCCTGGAAGAACTCCTAGAACGAATCCCCGAGAGCGTGCTGGCTCTGCTGCGAATTCCCGGGCTCGGTCCGAAGAAGGCGGCCGTGCTCTATCGCGAGCTGAACATCGCCAATCTCGACCAGCTCAAGGCCGCCTGCGAAGCGGGCGAGGTCCGTCAGCTCAAGGGCTTCGCCGCCAAGACGGAACAGGCGATTCTCGAAGGCATCGAACTGGCCGCCAAGGCGAACGAGCGGATCTATTGGGCGAAGGCCGACGCCATTGCCCAGGCACTGCTGACCCACCTCGACGGGTGCCCCGCCGTGCAGCGCCGCGAAGTCACAGGCAGCTACCGCCGCGGACGCGAGACGGTCGGCGATCTCGATATCCTCGTCGAGTCGGACGACGCGACGGCCGTGATGGACCACTTCGATGAATTTCCCGACATCGCCAGTCAGATTGGCCGCGGCGACACGAAGATGTCGGTCCGCCTGGAATCCGGTTTGCAGGTCGACCTGCGGGTTGTCGACGCGGATGCTTACGGCGCCGCCCTGCTCTACTTCACGGGTTCCAAGGCCCACAACATCGTGCTCCGCGGCCGGGCCAAGGACCGCGGCCTGAAGATCAACGAGTACGGCATCTTCCGCGACGACGAGTACCTGGCCGGTCGTGAAGAGGAGGACGTCTACCGCGCGCTCGACTTGCCCTGGATCCCACCCCCCTTGCGCGAGGCCCGCCGCGAATTCGAATGGGCTGACGCCGACGACTTACCAAAGCTCGTCGAGCTGGCCGACATTCGTGGCGATCTGCATATGCACACCACGGCCACCGACGGCAAGCATACGCTCGAGGAGATGATCGCCGCCGCCCAGCAGCGCAAGCTCAAGTACATCGCCATCACCGATCATTCGAAGCGCGTCAGCATGGCCGGCGGGCTCGACGCCAAGCGACTGCGGGCTCAGTGGGCCGAGATCGATCGCCTCCGTGAATCGACCTCCGGCATTCAGATTCTCAAAGGCATCGAGTGCGACATACTGGAAAAGGGGGGGCTCGATCTCGACGACGAGGTGCTGGCCGAAGCCGACTGGGTCGTGTGCAGCGTCCACTACGGACAGAACCAGCCGCAGGAGCAGATCACCCGCCGCATCATCGGAGCGATCGAGAATCCACACGTTTCGGCTATCGCCCACCCGACCGGCCGACTCATCAATCGACGCAAGCCCTACGCGGTCGATCTCGACGCGGTCATGGCCGCCGCCCGCGAGCACGGCAAACTGCTGGAGCTCAACTCAAACCCGGCCCGCCTCGACCTGGACGACGTGGCCTGCGCCGCGGCCAAGGCCCACGGCGTGAAGATCGTCATCTCGACCGACGCCCACCACACCGAGGGCCTCGACGTGATGCGCTACGGAATCCTGCAGGCCCAGCGCGGTGGTTTGACCAAAAACGACGTGGCCAACACCCGCACTTGGGCGCAGCTGCGCAAACTCATCGGCCATTGATCGGCGCTCGCACGTCCGTCACCCGCTCCGTGTTGACCGTTCGCGAAACGCCGACATATACTCCAGCGACTGTCGTCGTTTCCCCCGTCGTTCACCTCTTCGTTGCGCAGGTCCGCCCGTGAAGATCCACGAATTTCAAGCCAAACAGATCCTCCGCGACGCCGGGGTCGCCGTGCCCGAGAGCATCGTCGTGCAGTCGCCCGCGGCGGCAGGCGAGGCCTTTACCAAGCTGGGCGGACCGCTGGCGGTCGTGAAGGCCCAGATCCACGCCGGCGGTCGCGGCAAGGGCACCATCAAGACCCACCCCGAGCAACACGGCGTGCAGCTCGTCAAGAGTGCCGCCGAAGCGGAAGAGGTCGCCGGGCGGTTGCTCGGTGGCGAGCTGGTCACGATTCAAACGGGCCCCGCCGGCAAGATGGTCAACAACGTGCTGGTCGAAGCCGGCTGCGACATCGCCCGCGAGCTGTATCTGGGCATCGTCGTCGATCGGGCTGCCGCCGGGCCGGTGCTGATGTGCTCGACCGAAGGCGGCATGGAGATCGAAAAGGTCGCCGCCGAGACGCCCGAGTTGATCTTCAAAGAGCCATTCGACGTCGACGCCGGACTGCAGCCGTTCCAAGCCCGCAAGCTGGCCGCGCAACTAAAGCTCGACCCCAGTTCGCTGCGCAGCGCGGTGGCCATAATGCAGGGACTCTGTCGGGTGTTCGTCGCCAAGGATTGCAGCCTGCTGGAGATCAATCCGCTGGTGGTGACCGGCGACGGCAGTCTCATGGCACTCGACGCCAAGATGTCGTTCGACGACAACGCCGCCTTTCGCCAGGCGGATCTGGCCGAGCTGCGCGACCTCAGCGAAGAGGAGCCGACCGAAGTCCGTGCCGGCAACGCGGGTCTGAGCTACGTGCAGCTCGACGGCAACATCGGCTGCCTGGTCAACGGAGCGGGGCTGGCGATGAGCACGATGGACCTGATCAAGCTGCACGGCGGCGAGCCGGCCAACTTTCTTGACGTCGGCGGCGGAGCCAACGTGGAGCAGGTGACCGAGGCGTTCCGCATTCTGCTGGCCGGCGACAGCGTCCAGGGGGTGCTGGTCAACATCTTCGGCGGCATCATGCGGTGCACGACCATCGCCAACGCCATTCTGGAAGCCTACAACTCGGTCGGCTTCAACGTGCCCTTGGTCGTGCGGCTCGAGGGCACCGAGGTGGAGGAAGGCCGCCAGATTCTCGAACAGAGCGGGGTCGACATCATCACGGCCAGCGATCTGACCGACGCCGCCAAGAAGATCACCGCGGCCGTGGCCGCCTGAGCTCGCGCCTACCCCACCCTTTTTCACGTCGCCAGCAAACAATCACGTCGCAAGAAAGACGTCACGAGCATGAGCATTCTCATCAACAAGCAAACGCGAGTTATCTGCCAGGGCATTACCGGCAGCGTCGGCACCTTTCACACCAAAGGCTGTCTGGAATACGGCACCCAGGTTGTGGCCGGCTGCACGCCCGGCAAGGGGGGCCAATCCGTCGAGGGCGTGCCCGTCTTCAACACCGTGGCCGAGGCGGTCGGCGAGACCGGCTGCGACGCCTCGATGATCTTCGTCCCGCCCGCCTTCACGGCCGACGCCATCCTCGAAGCGGTCGACGCCGGCATTGGCGTCATCGTGGCGATCACCGAAGGCGTGCCGACGCTCGACATGGTCCGCGTCTTCGAGAAGGTGAAGGCCAGCGATTCGGTGCTCATCGGCCCCAACTGTCCGGGCCTGATCACGCCCGAGGAGTGCAAGATCGGCATCCTCCCCGGCTACATTCACAAGAAGGGCTCGATCGGCGTGATCAGCCGGAGCGGCACCCTGACGTACGAGGCGGTCTGGCAGTTGTCCAACGTCGGGCTGGGCCAGTCGACCTGCGTCGGGCTGGGCGGCGATCCGATTGTCGGCACTTCGTTCATCGATCTCCTGGAGAGGTTCGAGGCCGACGGCGAGACCGAAGGTGTCGTCATGATTGGCGAGATTGGCGGCACCGCCGAAGAAGAGGCCGCCGCCTACGTGCAAAAGCACTTCTCCAAGCCGGTCGCCGCTTTCATTGCCGGACGCACCGCCCCGCCGGGCAAACGGATGGGTCACGCCGGTGCGATCATCTCGGGCGGCAAGGGAACCGCCGCGGAAAAGGTCGCCGCTCTCGAAGCCGCCGGCATCGTGGTCGCCGAAAGCCCTGCCGACATGGGCGCCGCGATGCAGCGCGCCCTCGGTGGCGTGATGGCGTAGCCGAGTCGACGACTCCTCTGAAACGCTGCCGCTGGCGGCGGTGCGAGTCCCGTCGCACGCTAGAACATGATGCCGGTCCGCAGCATCAGCGTATCGTCCGGCTCGAAGTCGGGCGTGCCGCTGTCGTATTCGATCTCGCGCCCGAAGACGTAGGCGATCTCGAAGTGGCTGCCAAACCCTTCGGCCACTTTGCGCTCCCAGCCGAGCATCACGCGAAAGTCGCGATAGATCGCCATGTCCTCGACGCCCGACGCCCGCTCGATCGCCCAGGCTCCGCCGCCAAACTCGCCGGCCACATACCACCAATACTCCTCGCAACAGTCGGCGTAGAACCGTCGGGCAAATCGCGGTCGGGGCAAAATCAGCTCCAGCCGTGTGTCCTCGTTGAAGTTGCAGATCAGCCCCACCGCCGGCAGCAGGCTCACGTCGCTGCGATCGAGATAGACCACGCCCAGCACCACCTGCACGACTTCGTTCCATTGATAGGCACCAAAGGCATGCCCCGTGATCCGCAGGGCATCGTCGTTGCTCGTTTCGAAGTCGCTATGCCAACCCGGCGTCACCGCCGCGTCGAGTCCCCACCGCTCGTTGAGTTTGCGCATCGTGCGGAACTTCAGATAGGCGTCGTACACCCGGGCCGGCATGTCGGGCGCGGTTGGCCCCTCGAGCCACCACGATTGAAAACCGGGCGTGATGATCAGCGGCGACTTCGGCGTCGGAAAGGGAAAGGCGAACGTGATGTTGGCGTCGATGTCGGCCAGGCCGAATTCGGAAATGTCGTCGCCGGCGACCCAACTGCCGGCCACCCGCAATTTCTGAAACATGCCCCGCCGGGGTGCTCCGATCTTGCGGCGTGGCGGCGCGGCCCAGGGCGGCGGTCCGGCCGGGGAAAACTCGTCCACGATCTCCTCGCCCGGTCGATTCGGATAGACGGCCAGTCGCGGCGCGCGGGGGTCGGACGAGGGCTGCTGCGGCGGCGCTCGCCCATCGGACCAGGGCTGCGCCTGCAGCGAAGAGAGTTGATCGAACGGATCCCCCGAGGCCGGCAGGCGATAGGCCGGCGGCGGCGCTGGCTGTTGCGCGATGGGCTGTGTCGCGGCTGGCTGAGGCGGCCTGCTCGCCAAGTGGGGCGGGCCCGCGGCCAAAGCCTGCTGATACGGATTGGGCGGCTGGGCGGCGGCGATCGGCGCCAACGCGGCGATCGTCACCAGCCAGGTCGCCAGACAAAGCCACACGCGGCCACGACCAACCAGCGCCACGGGGCATTGTCGGGGCCAACTCATCGCAGCGAACCTGTTCGCAGAAGTGTCTTAAGCGGGCCCCGAGTCGTGCGTCCGCGGCTGCCCGTCTTCAGGCCGGGGGCACGCGGACCGTTTACGCCGACGTCTTAGAAGATCACGCCCCCGCGGAGCAGGAAGGTGTCGTCCAGGTCGGTATTGCCCATCAGCGAACGGTAGTTCAGCTGCCGGTCGAAGGCCCAGCCAAATTCGACGAAGCCCTTGATCTTCGAGACGGTCGTCCATTCCAGACCGACCAGCAGACGCAGGTCTTCGTACTCCACCTCGTCCTGACCGGTGTCACGACCGAGCGACCAGCTGCCGCCGCCGTACTCGCCCGCCACGTACCACCACACGTCCCAGGTGCCGAAGTAGGTCAGCCGCTGAGCGAGCTTCGGATTCGGGAACAGGATGTCCCACCGCATGTCGCCGTTGGGACCGCCCGGCATCCAGACGACCCCGCCCGCCGGCAGCAACTTGATACCGACCCGGTCGAGGTAGATCACGCCGGCCTGAAACTCGAGCGTGCTCGAGTGCGACCAGATGGCGATCGCCCGACCTAACACACGGATCGACTCGCTGTTGACCTTCTCGAAGTCGGAGTAGGCACCCACACGAACCGCCAGATCGGCACGCAACCACTGGGCGATGATCGGCTGCCAGCCGAGCTCGCCGTAGGCATCGTACAACTGTCCCGGCAGGGCAGCCATCGGATCGTCGCCCACGGGACCTTCGAACAAGTGAATGGCGAAGCCGCTGGTGAGCAGCAGGGGGTCCTTGAGGTAGAAAAACGGAAAGATAAACGTGCCGTCGATTTCGGAAGTGTTGATCCCCAGCTCGGTCGGACTTTGACCGTCGGCGTTCAGCCAGGTGTGACGCAGCCGCACCTGCTGCAACAGGCGTGGCACGCTGCCGTACGTTCCGTTGGGTTGCGCAAAGAGATATTGGCCCGTGGCCGAGGGGAGTGCTCGACCGGTGGTGCCAAACATCGGCGGTCCCAGACCCAAGCCGGGCGCGCCGGGTTGCACGAACTGCGGCGCCGTGGTCGCCCCAGGCGTGGCATACTGGTCTAAGGTACCGGGCGTGCCCAGCGGTTGAATGCCGGGCAGGGTCACCGTCGGCGGTCCTGCCTGGAAGGGAGGTTGGTTGACGGTCACCGCTTGCGGCTGGTTGCCGAACAGAGGCTGATTGCCGAAGAACGGTTGTCCGGCCGCCAGCGACGGCTGATTGCGAAAGGGAACGTAGGCCGTGTTGGAACTGGAATCTGCCAAGGTCGGAAAGCGCAACCGTTGCGCTTCCGCGGAAGCGGATCCCCAGACACCGATGAGCGAAACGAGCGCGACCAGCGCGCTGGACAGCTTGAGTCTGTTGTTGGGCACGAATGGCCTCTTGACCGACAGGAGGAGAATACCCCCGGTACGAGATTGGGGCGGAATGAATATCAGGCGGCGCAAGGCGTGTCAATTGCGATTTCGCGCGAAGCTCGCCTCGGGGACTGCTAGCACTCTCCAGCGGCCGTGTCGGAGCAGGGACGGCAGGCCCGTTGGCGTCACTGCGAGTCGGCTGAATTGCCAATCGCCAATCACCGGCGGCAGAAACGCTAGCAATGCCCCACGAAGCCATGCCTGGGCTGACATGTCGTGCCCCTTCGGCGCGACAAGGCATGGCGGCGAGAAGCGTTGGCCACGCCAGCGTGACCATGGCACCCGCGCGTATCTCCCGTTGTCACATTTTCGTTTCGCGCGCTGAAAGGGTCAGGTCCAAGTTTTCGGTCAGCGCCTCCGACAGGGGCAGCATCGTCGAGCCGAAAATTGGACCAGACCCTGAGCTGGCCACATTTTCGTTTCGCGCGAAAACCGTTGTGGGTGTTTCGAGTCCGTGCGGTCAGTCCGCGCGACGAGCCGTCGTGGCTGGGCGAGTTTTGAAATCGGCTCGTCGCACATCTATGATGGGGAGTAAGTGACGGGGTTCGAAACAGAAGGGGCTCGAAACGCACGGGGCCCATCACGGTCGTGCCCGCGGGGTGGCTCCGTACGCCCCGCCGTGCATTCGCCGGCCCAGCGACTACAATGGGGCCTCAGGCGCCGCGCATCTCGAGCCGCCGTGCAACTCGAGCCGCCGCCGCACCGTCCGAGACGCCGCCGAGACCACTCCCTCCTCGACCGCACGCACTCCTCCTCACGTGATGCCCTCCCCTGCCGCTCTGTCCACCGCTACGGATATGCCCCCCATGCCACGCCCGACCCGACCAGCCTCGATCCGTCCGTACCTCCGCCTCCTGGCCTGCGTTGTCGCCTCGCTGTGGGTCGCCCCTGCATTGATTGCGGCCGAGCACCCCAGTGCCGCCAAGGCCACGGGCCCCATCGTGGGCCACGTCGATGCCGGTCAGGCCTACGTCTGGTACCGCCCCACCACGCCTGGTCCGCTCACGCTCAGCGTTCGCGATCCGCGTACGGGCAGCGAGCGACGCCTCTCGCAACTTGCACGTACCGAGAACGACCTGTGTGTCACTTGGCACGTCACCGGCTTGTTGCCCCAGAGCCGTTATCAATACGCCATCTTCCGCGGCGACAAGCAGCTCGCCGGCGGGCCGAGCTACTACTTCGAGACCGCGCCCGACGAGGACGCCGCCGCGCGGGTCTCGCTGGCCTTTGGATCGTGCGCTTCGAGCACCGACTTCTTCGACATCTGGCGGCGCATTCGTGACGAGGGGGCCGAGGGGGTCGTACTGCTGGGCGATACGCCCTACATCGACACGGCCGACCTGGCCGTCAATCGAAATCGCCACCGCGAATTTTTACAGATTCCCACCTTGGCCGAGATGTGCCGCAGCACGCCGCTTTGGAGCACGTGGGACGATCACGATTTCGGCGCCAACGACAGCGACGGCCGCATCGCCAACAAAGCGACCATCCGCAACGTGTTTCGCCAGTACCGCGCGCAGCACAACTATGGCGACGGCAGCGAGGGCATCTATACCCGCTTTCGCCGCGGCCCGGTCGAGGTGTTCCTGCTCGATCCCCGCTGGTTCTCGCAGACCGCTCCGTCGCCCGTCGCACCCGATCAGGTCACCTGCCTGGGCAGCGCGCAGTGGAAGTGGTTGCTCGAAGGCCTGGAGTCGTCCACCGCAACCTTCAAGGTGCTGGCCACCGGGATGATTTGGGACGACAAGAAGTCCTCGGAGAAAGACGACTGGGAGACTTATCGCCACGAGCGCGAGGCCCTGTTCGACTTCATTGGCGAGAAAAAGATCGCCGGCGTCGTGCTGGTCGGCGGCGACATCCACTGCAGCCGAGCCCTGCGCTTTCGCACCGAGCCCCGGATCGGCTATCCGCTGTGGCAGTTCGTTACCTCGCCGCTGCACGACGGGGTGATTCCCAGCTTGAACGTACCGCACCCCGACCTTATCTACGGCGAACCGGTGCCCAACACCTTCTTAAGGCTCACGGCCGACTCGACCCGCCACCCGCCGACGCTGGTGGCCACCTGGATTCAAATGTCGGGCCGCAAGCTGCACGAGGTGCGACTCGATGCCCAGGAGCTGACGCCGGCGGTCGTGCCGGGCGAGGTCGGCTTTCGCACGATCTTCGACGGACGGACGTTGGCCGGCTGGGAGGGGAGCGACAAGTGGTTCCGCATCGAGGACGGCGCCATCGTGGGCGGCTCGCTGAGCGAGCGGATTCCGCACAATGAGTTTCTCTGCACCGAGCGGGAGTACGACGACTTCGAATTGCGGCTCCAGGTGAAGGCGGTCGGCGAAGGTCTCAACGCCGGCATTCAGATCCGCTCGCGGCGCATTCCCCACCATCACGAGATGATCGGCTACCAGGCTGATGTCGGCGAGGGCTGGTGGGGCAAGCTCTATGACGAGTCGCGCCGGGCCACCGTGTTGGCCGGGCCGAAAGACGAGTCGGCCGAACCGGTCATCAAGGAAAACGACTGGAACGACTACGTCATCCGCTGTGAAGGCCGCCGGGTACAGATCTGGATCAACGGCCGCCAGACGGTCGACTACTTCGAACCGGACGAATCGCTCGAACAGAAAGGCCTCATCGGCCTGCAGATTCACGGCGGCCCGCCCACGGAGGCCTGGTACCGCCACGTCCGCATCCGCGAACTGAAGTAGAAGCGCGCCTCGCCGCCGCGGCCGCCGCCGCAGACCGACGTTGCGGCCCGACGTCGCGGCCCACATCGCGGCCCGACTTCAGATCTCGGCGTCGTTGCCGAACAGCGAGCGATTCGCCAGCGGCAACATCTCGGCCGCCGTGCCGACCAAGAGCGGGTCGGGAAGCCGCACCACCCGCGGATCCTTATCCGGATAGTCGAGCTGACTGAGCACGTAGCGAATGGCCGACAGCCGGGCCCGCTTCTTGTCGTCCGAGCGAATCACGGTCCAGGGTGCCCGCGGCGAATCGGTAATCAGGAACATCGCGTTGCGAGCTTTCGTATAGGCGTCGAAGCGATCGATCGATTCCTGATCCATGGGGCTCAGCTTCCAGTGCTTCAGCGGATCTTGCCGTCGCGACTCGATGCGTCGGAATTGTTCCTCGCGACCGACGTCGAACCACAGCTTGAACAGGTGCAGTCCGCTCTCGATCAGGGCGTCTTCGAAGTGCGGCACCTGGTGGATGAACCGCTGATAGTCCGACGGTTTGCAAAAACCCATCACCGGCTCGACGCCCGCACGGTTGTACCACGAGCGATCGAAAAAGACGATTTCGCCGCGGGTCGGCAGATGAGCCACGTAGCGCTGAAAGTACCACTGGCCCCGCTCGACGTCGCTCGGTTTCGGCAGCGCGACGACCCGGGCTTGCCGCGGATTGAGATGTTCGGTGAACCGCTTGATCGTGCTACCCTTGCCGGCGGCGTCGCGACCCTCGAACAACAGGGCGATCTTTTGCCGGTCGCCGGCCACCCATCGCTGCACCTTGAGCAACTCGACCTGCAGCTTGCGCAGCTCCTTCTCGTACGGCTTGCGCTTCATCCGATCCGCGTAGGGATACGGATACTCGATTCCGCGTTTTGGCTGGTTTTCATGCATGCTGAAAGTCCGCCGCTGAGCCGTTTATTGTAACCGACGCGAAATGTCGCTGCCGGCATCTGGCCACGCCAGAGCCCGCCCGAGGCGGCTTTTTGGGGCGAGACGCCATTCGCTGCCCACGACGCAACTTGCGGTCCGGGACAGGGCAGGCGTTCGATTCGTCGCCGTCTCATTCTCGCTTGAAGTCTGCAGGCCACCCGGTACGCTGAGGGTTGCCCCAGCGTCTGGGTGGCGGTCGCCGTGCGGGCCCACCGCTCGCGCGGGGAAGCGTGCCGGCGGCATTTTCACCGCACGAATGGTCCGGGTAGCACGACCCGCCAGGGCGAGGGAGTTTTTTGCCTCCTGACCGACCAACCCGGGCAACTCGCTAAGCGGTTTGCATGAAACGCCTTACAAAAAAACATGGATCAACTCGCGAACGCCCTAACCGCATGCGACAATCTGAGTTGGAGTTTTTGACGCATCACCTGGGGCCCCCCTGGGCGAGGCGAAAAAACTCACGCGGTCGTTCGCCTCACGAACGCCGCCCGGCGCGCGACTTCGGCAGCCCATCCAACCAACCAATTCATCTGCAACTCGGGAGACTCTCATCCATGCCGCGCCTCGCACGTTGGCTGCCCTTCGCCCTGCCGCTGACCCTGTTGCTCGCCAGTGCGCAGGCGGTGGTGGCCGATCACCACGCCACGAAGGGCCAGCGGCCCAACGTCGTCTTGATCCTGGCCGACGACATGGGCATTGGCGACGTCGGCATCTACAACCCCGACTCGAAGATTCCCACGCCCCACATGGATCGCCTCGCGCGCGCGGGGATTCGCATGACCGATATGCACACGCCCTCGGCCGTCTGCACGCCCACGCGGTACGGGCTGCTGACCGGTCGCTACTGCTGGCGGACCCGGCTCAAGCAGAGTGTGCTGTTCGGCTACGATCTGCCGCTCATCGAGGAAGAGCGGATGACGCTCGCCTCGCTGTTGCGCAAGCACGGCTACGCCACGGCGGTGTTCGGCAAGTGGCACCTCGGCCTGGGCGTGCCGGACGAGAATGGCAAGACCGACTACTCGAAGCCGCTCTCGCCCGGCCCGCTTTCGGTCGGCTTCGATCGCTTCTACGGCATTCCCGCCTCGCTCGACATGGCTCCCTATGTCTATGTCGACGATACCCGCGTCGTCGAGGCGGCCACAGATAGCGAGCCGGATGGGAACTACATTCGCTGGGGCGGCACCGGCTACATCGTGGGCGGACCGCGGGCGCCGAGTTTCCGACATGTCGACGTGTTGCCCGTCACGTTCGACAAGACGGTCGAGTACATCGAGAGCCAGACGGCCGAGCGGCCGTTCTTCGTCTATGTGCCACTCTCCGCCCCACACACGCCTTGGGCACCCACCAAGGAGTTCAAGGGCCAGAGCCAGGCGGGCGTCTACGGCGACTTCACCGCGATGGTCGACCACGGCATCGGGCGGATCCTCCAGGCGATCGACGAAGGCGGCTTTGCCGACAACACGCTGGTGATCGTGACCTCGGATAACGGCTCGCACTGGTTGCCCATGGACATCGAGAAGTATGGTCACCACGGCAACCTACACTATCGCGGTCAGAAGGCCGACATCCACGACGGCGGGCATCGCGTGCCGTTCATCGCGCGGTGGCCCGGCAAGTTCGAGGCGGGCAAGGTAAGCGACCAATTGGGCTGCCTCACCGACATGTTGGCCACCGTGGCGGCGATCGTCGGCGAACCGCTGCCGCACGACGCCGGCGAAGACAGCTTCAATCTGCTGCCCGCCTGGCAAAAGGGCGAAGCGGTGCGCGAGGCGATCGTTCATCATTCCGGTCGTGGCATGTTCGCGATCCGGCGTGGCGAGTGGAAGCTGATCTTTGGACTCGGCACCTCGGGCTTTACCGAGCCGTGGGGTTGGGTCGAGCCCGAGCCGGGTGGACCGCGTGGACAGCTCTACAACATGGCCGACGACGTGAGCGAGACGACGAACGTCTGGCTGGAACATCCCGAAGTGGTGGCCGAACTGACGCGGCTGATGCACGAGTATCGCGAGACAGGTTGCAGTCGTTAGCCGAAACATGACCGGACCGGGCAGGAGTCCACGAGATGGCGAACCGTGTAAAGCAACTTCGAAGAGAGCCGGGCGGCGACCTTGTCAGGCTCGCCGTCGCCGTGCTGGCCTCCTGGCTGGTGCTGTCCGGTGCCATCGCAGCGGCGGAAGACGAGACGTCCGCGGCCCGGCCGAACATTCTTTGGATCTCGTGCGAGGACATCAGTCCGCACTTGGGCTGCTATGGCGACGAGCACGTCATCACGCCGCATCTCGACGCCCTGGCGGACCGCGGCGTCCGCTTCACGCACGCTTTCACCACCTGCCCGGTCTGCGCCACGAATCGTTCGTCGATCATCACGGGTATGTACCCGACGACGATCGGTACCCACCTGATGCGCTGCAACGCCAAGTTGCCTGAGCACATCCGCTGCTTTACGGAGTATCTGCGCGAGGCGGGCTACCACTGTTCGAATAACCAGAAGACCGACTACAACTTCGCGTTTCCCGAGTCGGCCTGGGACGCCAACTCGCTGCGGGCCCACTGGCGAAGTCGCAAGCCGGGACAACCGTTCTTTCACGTTCGCAATTTCGTCAACACGCACGAAAGCCACATCTGGCCGCGCGGCAAAGATCACCGCGATATCACCCTGCACCTGAACGACGACCAGCGGCGCGATCCCGAGCGGCTGTCGCCGCCGCCCTATTTCCCCGACACCCCCGAGGCGCGACGCGACTGGGCCAACTACTACGAGAACATCACGCAGATGGATTACTACGCCGGCCAGCTACTCGCCCAGTTGGAAGAGGACGGGCTGGCCGGCGACACGATCGTCTTCTTCTGGTCCGACCACGGCATGGGCATGCCGCGCGGCAAACGCTGGCTTTACGACACCGGCACGCGGGTACCGCTGATCGTTTACGTTCCCGAGAGGTTTCGTCAGCAGGTGCCGCTCGCTGCGGGCGGCGTAAGCGACGAATTGGTCAGTTTCGTCGATCTGGCCCCCACCGTGCTCCGACTCTGCGGCGTGACGGTTCCCGAGCACATGCAGGGACGTGCATTCCTGGGCCCAGATCGTGGCGACTCACGCGAGTTCGTGATCAGTACCCGCGACCGGATGGACGAGCGTTACGACATGATTCGCACGGTCCGCACCCGGGACTGGCGCTACACGCGGAACTATCTGCCGTGGAAGCCGTATGTTCAGTGGCTCAGCTACGCGGAAAAGAACGCCACCATGAAGGACCTGCGACGTCTCGACGCGGCAGGCGAACTCCCTGCGGCCGCCCGACGTTTCATGGCCCGGCGCAAACCGGTCGAGGAACTCTACCACACGGCAGAGGATCCCTACGAGCTGGAGAATTTGGCCGAGTCGCCGACCGCCGAGCATCAGGCCATCTTGCAGCAAATGCGGGCTCGGCTCCATCAATGGCAGGACGCGACGCTCGATCTGGGGTTCGTGCCCGAGTCGGAACTGGTGACCGCCGAGCAGAAACTGGGCAGCCGCTACGCGCTGTTGCGGCAGGAACAGGCCGAGGAGCGTGTGCCGCGACTACGCGAAGTGTCCCTGGCCGCGGGCGATGGCAATCGAAGCGTATTGGAAACGGGCCTGGCTTCGACCGACGCTGCGGTGCGCTATTGGGCCGTGCTGGGTTTGGGCCACTTGCTACTGGACGAAAGGGTCGAAAACCCAGACGAGCGGGCCAAGCTGCGACTGCGGCTGGCCAACGTGGCACAGGACGAGAGCGAAATCGTCCGCGTGGCGGCGGGCGACATCCTTTGCCAGATCGGAGAAACGGAGCTCGGCCTGGCGCTGCTGAAGGCGGCGATGACGAGCGACAACGATTGGGTGCGGTTGACGGCGGTCATTGCGCTCGACGAGCTGGACGAGTCGAGCCGAGCCGTCGCCGAAGAGCTACGCGACCCGCTCCTCAACGATCCGCAGGGTTACGTTCAACGGGTGGCCAAGACGATGCTCGAACAGCTCGGGATTGATTGAGTTTGCGAAGACTGGCAAGGAGACTCGCCCCTGGGGCTTGCGAGCATCTCAGTGGAGAATCGTCGTCTCGGGCAAGACGTTCTTGAGGTCGCCGACCCCGCCGTCGGTTACCGAGGTCGACTCGACATTGAGAAGTTCCAGCCATGTCATTTTGAACAAGTGCCGGAGGCCTCGATCGGTCACGTCCGAGCCGTTGGCCACGATTGTCTTGAGCGACTTGATCTTGGCAAGCTGTTCGAAACCTGAATCGTCGATGGGCGAAGTGGTCAAGATGACGGTGTGCAATTTCGGATGGTTCGCAAAGCTGGCAAATCCTCGGCCCCGTACTTTGGTGTTCGTCAGCCAGAGGAGTTCCAGCTGGGGAAGCTGGGACAGAGCTTCGAGTTGTTCGTCTCGAATGGGACTGCCGACGAAGCGCAGCTCCCTCAGCTTCTTGAGACCTCGCAGCTGTTCGAGCGGTTCCTCGACGAGCGAGTCGCTCTCGATGACGAGCTTTTCCGTCTCCGTGAGCTTACTGAGAAAGGACTCTTCGCTCTCCTCAAAGGAATTGGTTGTAATGCGAACAATCCGGATCGGCCGGAGCCGATTCAGCTCCTCGATCGCCGACTCCGCCTGTTCGTCGGCGGCAAAGCCGGGGCCAATCAACAGACGGACGTCCGCCCGCGAGGGCGGGTTGGCGGACGTCTCCGCGAACGCGTCGACGGACGTCTCGGCGGCGGGCCCGGCAGGCGTCGCAGCGGACGTTTCGACCGGCCCCCTTACGTCGCGCGACTCCGCGTCACGTCGGCCCGCCAACTCGATGTGCAGCGCCGGATGGGATGTGGCGAGTTCCTCCACAATTTCCACTTCGGCGGTCGTGAACTCCGGCACGACGCCGTCCGACGAATCGGAACCCCAGCGACAGGAACTACTGAGCGCCACCGCCACTACGAAGTAGACAACGAACGGTCGCCCGAGACTGGAGCTAGACTTCAACACCTGGAATCCTTGATGCCCCCGCGATACTTCCGCTCAACATCTCGATTGAGCCCTGCGCAGCCAATGAACCAGGCCGACCAGCGGGAGGCCGGCATTTCAGCCATCACCGCCGCCGCGAAGGGCTCATTAACAACGCAGCCATCAATAACCGAATCGTCAGCAACGATCGGCGTCGCTGGGGAATCGCGCGAAGATCGCCAACCTTCCAGGACATGCCCGAACGCGACCAACGGGCGTCGGAGGATCTCACCGTTTGGCTCACAGGGACTTCGCGTACCGGTAATACGCCTCGAAACAGAGCGCGGCCGAAGCCGTGTCCCACAGGCGCCCGCACTGCCCATGAATGCTGGCGCCCCGCACCCAGCTCCCCCGTTCATGTCCGCTGGTGAATTGCGGATTCTCCTCGAGCAGGTACGCCTGCATCGCGGCATCCCATTCCTCCCAATGATGTCCGCCCATCCTGCGCATGAAGTGATGGGTGTAATAGGCTCGATAGGCGCTGACGCCGAGCGCCATGTTCCCCTCGCCGCTTGCCATGCGGGTGAGTTCGTCGTCCGCCGCGGCCTGCATGCCGGCCGACTGGGGCGCGGCACCGGTCGTCAATCGCAAGAACTTGCCGATCTGCGACCCGTTTTCCCAGGGATTCCACCAGCGCTGATACCAGTATTTCTTGCCATAGTCGCCGTAGCCGTTCGGGTCGGTTACCCATTCCGACGAATTGCGCGACAAGTAGTCGAGAATACGTCCCATTACCTGCCGCTCTTCCTCAGCGAACGACTCGTAATCGATGCCCATCGCGTTCGCCGCCACGAGCGCCTGCACCATCCACCCCGTCACGGTCATATCTTGACCCGTGCGGCAGCCGTACTGCCATCCGCCCGTTTTTGGATCCTGACAAGTGACGATTCGGAAGATGGCCAGCTGCACGGTGGACGTCAACTCCGCCTCGTCGACTCGGTAGTCTTCGTCGATCGTTCCGCCAAAACCTTCGATACTGCCGAATCCCGTCGCGCGACAGATTCCCAGGGCCTCGACCAGGGCCAGGGTTCCGATTCCCTGCTCGTAACCTTCGTAGTTGAGCTGTGCGTTGCCCATCGAGAGTCGCCCCGACTCGTTGACGTGGTCGATCAGAAAGTTGATTCCCTTGGCAACGACCTTGCCATAGTCCGAATGCGAGGGACCGATGCCCGCGCCGAGAAACGGCAGCAGCGCCATGCCGGTCGCCGCGACACGATAGCTCCCCTTGCCACCTCCGTTCTGGCACTGCCCTTCGCACGGTTCGGGGAACTCGATGTGCGGACAGGTGGCGCTGGCGTGGTCGTAGCTCCACGATCCGTCTTCATACTGGTGCCGGGACAGCCAGCCCAAGCTGTTTTGCACCGCCTCCTCGGTCTCCGCGTTGGCTCCATAGTCTTCCGCGTACTGACGACGGCATTCTCGACCGTAAATCTGATTCACGTTGTCGCAATCTTCATAACTGGTGGTCGAGGTCGTTTCCGTAGCGCTCTGCGCACATTCGATGCGAACCGCGTCCGCCACAACGGGGCCGTTGGCCGCGTTCGAAAACACGACCCTCACGACGTCCCGTTCCCGCATTTCGTAGTCGCCAACCCGGTACCAAATCTTGCCGTCGCCGTCCAAATCGGCGCCGACATACTTCACCGACTGATTCAGCAACACCGTGCCGAACTGATGCGAGCCGTCGTACACGTTGACGGGCGTATTGGATGCCTGCCCCGGCTTGGCGACGAAATGGGTCCAGACGGTGTACTGCCCCCCCACAACGTCCGAGAACTCGAATGTCGCGGTCGCTTCCCCGTTACCGGCAGAGGCAACCCGTTGACCGCTTCCCATCGCCCCGCCGTCCGAATCGGTCGACCAGCTGCCCGTCTCGCTGTATTCCGAGTCGTCATTGTCGATCGGACTGTACTGCGACGAACTACACTCGTCGGGGTAGTGTGGCCAGAGAGAACTCTCGGCGCATTCGACGCGGACCGCATCGGCAACGACGTTGTAGTCGCCAGCCTGACCGTAGTCATTCGGCGCATTCGCATCCGCCGAGATCGTCACCGTCAGCGTATCGGAAGTAATGTCGTACTCGCCGATGGGGGCCCAATCCTGCCAGACCAGACCCGAAGGCGTTGGCGTCGAGAAGGAGGCGCCTTCGGCGCGGAACTTCTGATTTACCCTCTGCTCACCAACCAGCCTGCCCTCTTCCACAGGGCCGTCGAAGATGCGAATCGGAGTCCGATCCGAATGCCCGTACGAAGGATAATCCGCCGCACTGCCACCCAGGGGATTGTAAGTCGTGCTACTCTGCACCTTGCGAATCAAGCGCATGCGAACTTCCGTGGGCGGCTTCGTCACTTCAAAATTGATCACCTGTCTCCGTTGGTTAGGGTCCGGGTGCTGAAGAACGTGGTCGTCGATGCTCAATCCTTCACGGACCTCGTCCGGGGACCAGCCGACCGTACTCTGCCCTCGGATCTGGGTAACGTGGTCGCCGACGCGAATTCGTATTCGGGCGACGTCGGCAGGGCTGCCCGGAGTCACGGCGGTCGCATAGACCCCGCGTTCGTCCATCGTAAACGCGGTGACCCCGGAATCTGGCACGGCTTCGGTGACCGTCAGCTGGCTGTTTCTCGAGATCGGAGATCCCTCCAGCAGCTCCTCAACCTGGGCGGCGGTCATGGACGGATCGGTCATATCCCAACCGTCAATCTCGATGATGCGATCGGGACGCGCGCTCCCTCCCGAAATTCCTTGCGCTCTCGCGTCCGAGCCGTTCGCGACGTTTCTAACCACCACCCCTTGCCCGGGAATGAAATCGTACGTCAAACCGAGCGCCGGATAGTTCTCGTCGAGGTCGACCGTCACGCCGAGCGGCTCATCCACCCATTGGCCGTCTTCTCCCAACCAGAAGGCATACACCTTGTAGCGGTTGCCGGGCTCGACCTCAAATTCGTAGACCGCACGCGTCCCGTCCGTTTGGTGGCCGGGTGCCAGCGTGTGATAGTTCTCATACATGCGATGCGACCAGATGTGTCCGTTCGCCGGATTTTCTCCACCGATCCTCTTCCATTCACTCGAACCCTGATAAATATTGAGACCAAACGCGTTGATATAGATGTCCGGCGTGTCATCTTTCTCCAGTCGGAAGCCCTCGGTGTCTTGATCGTCGATCACCTGCGGCTTTACGCGCACGCAAGAGACACCGTCGTAGGGCGGATACTTCGGCTCGCTCGGCTCCTCTTCCTCATCTTCATCAGGCGTCTCCAAGGGCGGAGGATCGGAGGCACCCTCACACGATTGCAGCACGATGAATCGATCGCGATAGGGCCGCCAGTAGCGCTTCCAAAGTTCACAATCCTGTGGATCGACGTCCGTCGGCTCGTACTCCTTCACAGCCCCGCTGTAGAGCAGCGCGTTGAAGCGACCCAAGTGGCGGGCGGCATAGCCGCCTTCGCCGTCGATCCAATCGTCCTGATCGTCGAGCGATTCGACCACCAGGTCCGCCACCGTCTTCGAATAGTCCAGCGCGACGATCCGGCCGCCGTCTTCATCGCGAAAACGATGGGCCCGCTTGTTCATCCCGTAATCGGACGGGAACGGCGTCACCGTCGCCTCCGGACAACGGAGCACCCGAGACTGATTGCCCACGAATGGCAGGATCGTCGTCGTCCAATCGTCCGGCGAAATCGCCTGCGATTGATCGGACGCGAGCCGCAAGGCCAGGCCGATTTCCCGGAGATGATCGGCACACTGAGTGCTGCCTCTGCGGGCCAGAGCGCTACCCACCGTGGGGACCAGGAGTGCCAACAGAATGATCACGATGGCGATCACAACCAGCAACTCGACCAACGTAAAACCGGGACGCGGACTCCGCCGATAGGACAAGTTCGACTTCATGAATTCGTGCTTCCGAATCGACTTCGCCCCGAAGCTAGCCCGCTTGACCGTCCATCATCCTCAGCTCACTGGAAATCCCTCTTGATGTGTTCCTCGACGCCTCTGGAGCCCCCCGCTTGCCGGCCCGATCGAGCGTGTGTCCGGCCGACAGACCGCCGCACGACAGCGCAGCAAGACTGGCCGGATAAGAGTCGAGAAGGGAGCGCCGATCCGGGATTCGCCTCGTGCCCTGAGGTGGTGAATCGGGATCGTCGCCATTCGCACGCTGGGCTCACCATTGCCTCGGTGAAAGACCTGTCGGAGCGCGCCCGGGGGCTGGCCTGTCCTGCGGTGTGTCGCAAGACTGCCGTATTAGAGCCTGTCGCTGGGGCCAAGTCAAGCATGGCAAACGCCCCAATCGGTCCTCCGCGGCACGACCTGCGCGGCACGGGCCCGCAAAGTCGGCATTAAGCGCGATCCTTCTCTCACGAGTAAAGACGTCGTCGGCTCGCGGCTTTCCCGATGATCGGAAGCGGCCGCGCGGCGAAGGGAGCGAGACCGTGGTGCGGAGAAACGTGGAACGACGCGACGGGAAGCCGAGGGTTGCCGTCGCGCGTCAACTTGCGGTCAGCCGTCCGGCCAAAAAGTAACCGAGTGCGACGGCGGCCAGTCCAAGTACCAGATTGGCCGCCACGTTCGCCACGGCGGCCTCGACGCGCCCCTCGCGGGCAGCGGCAAAGGTCTCCATTCCAAACGCGGAGAAGGTCGTCAGCGCGCCGAGAAAGCCACTGCCCAGAATCAGCCGCAGCTCGGTCGAGAGGCCGAGCTTGGCATGAAAGAGAAAGCCAATCAACAAGCAGCCGGCGACATTCACGGCCAATGTGCCGAAGAACAGACTGCTGCCCCAGAGGCGGACGGTCCATTCCATCACGGCATAGCGAACGAGAGCCCCCAGGGCCCCGGCCAGAGCGATGGCAAGAAGTATGCTGAAGCGCAAACGGGCGGCCTTTCCGAGTTTGATCTGCTAATCGCGAAACAGGCAGGTGGAAAAGGTGCGGGCGTGACCCGGCGATGCAGGTTCAGCGATACAGTCTGAGTTTCGGAAGGGCGTTCTGCAACCGCTGGGCTCCCTCCGCGGTGACGTCGGTCGACTCGACGTTGAGATAAGTTAGGTTGGAGAGTTTCGCGAGCTCTGCCAGACCGGCATCGGTGACCTTGGTGCCGACCGCGATGATCGACGTCAAGTTCGGAATCTTGGCCAGATTCCGAAGGCCTTCATCGTCGAACTTGGTTCCGCTGACATCGACGTGCAAGAGATTGGCGTGATTGGCGAAAGCTGCAAAGCCGCTGCCGGTGACTCGAGAATTCGCAAGCGTCACGGCCTGCAAGCTCTCGGTGTCCGCGAGCTTCTTCAATCCATCATCCGTGATCCGGGACTTCCAGGCCTCGAAGACTCGTAAGCCTGACAACTCAGCGACGTAGTTCAGTTCTTCATTGCCGAAACTGGAACTCGACGCTTCGAGAAACTCCAAATCGTTCAATTCCAGCAAGAAACCGAAATCGCCGTCTTGGACGTATTCCGACTTCAAACGAAGCATGCTTATGGGCCGTGTGCGCTGAACTTCGCGGATCGCGTCGACGGCTTTCTCGTCAAGATCGACACTCTGGGCGACTGATACGTTGATCCCCGCGCGGGATTTGGTTTCGCGACTTTCCAAGGGAACCGGTTGAACGATCACGCCCGGATGAGAATCCATAATCGAGCGAAACTTCCGTGTCTCCTCACGACTAAGCTGCTCCGCCCAGGTGGTCGAAACCGTGGACTGTGGATCGCGATTGCACGAGGCCAGAACAGCCGTCACGGCGCACATCACGCCGCAGAGGAGCAAGCGCCGACGCCCGTCTCTTGGAAAATACCTCCCGTTGGTCCAGCGCACGTCGTCCAGCTCCCAGTTCTATCGTGAATTCGCCAGGGTCGCAAATCGCTCGCGAACGTCAGCCGGTCGTCGACGAAGACTGCTAAAGGCTTTGCGAATAACGATAGTAGGCCTCGAGCACCATACAGCCAAGAACTGTATCCCAGAGCCTGGCACACGGCGCTGCGAGCGTCACACCCCCAATCTGCCAACTACCGCGGACATGACCTTCTGTAGGCTGGGGGTTCGTCTCGAGCAAGTAAGTCGCCATCGCGTCATCCCACGTGCTCCAGTAAGTGCCGCCCATGTCCTTCATGAAATGATGAGCGTAGTAATTTCGATACGACTCGGCCACCATGCCACCCGAGATACGATCGAGTTCGAGCCCGGCCGCTGCTTGCATCGCCGGATGCGAAGTCGGAGTTCCCGTGTTAAGCCTAAGGAAAGGTCCGGAGCTTCGTGAAGAGTCCTCGGCGAAGTACATTCTCGCGGGCATCATCCCCTTCATCTGTCCGTAGTAATACTGAGACCCTAGCCCATCGACCATATCCGTCTGCACGAAATCGAGAAATCTCACGACGTCCGCGGTCGCACCATCCGGAGCTGCCATGGACTCGAAATCGATGGCGACCGCTCGCGCCGCCATCAATGCCTGGTAGGCCCAAGCCGTGACCGTCGTGTCGTCCTCGCTACCACAAACGTAGCCCCAGCCTCCATTCGGCCCTTTGCAACCGACAGCCCGCGAAACGACACTGATGGCCGCGTTATAGAGCGCCGCCTGATCGACGTCGCCAAATCCGGTCTGTCGGCAGATTCCCAATGCCTCCACGACGGCGATCGATGCGATGGCATGCTCATATCCCTGCTTGCTGATCGAATCCTGGCCTGTGATGAGAATGCCGTTACTGTCGATCTCGCTGATCAAATAGTTGATCCCGCGCGCGACGACCTCTCCATAGTCGGCATGCGTGGGACCAAAACCGGCACCGAGGTATGGCAACAGCGCCATGCCCGTGGCCGCAACGCGCTTGTCCGCATACGATCCAACGTAGTCACACTGCGATTCGCATGGCTCTGGCGCGTCGATGTACGGACAAGTTGCCGCAGTAAAATCGAAACTCCAGTAGCCACCGGAATACTGGTGCCGCGAAATCCACCCCAACGCGTTGGCCACAGCCTCCTCACTGGCCTGGCTCGCTCCGTAATCCTCAGCATAGTATTGCTTGCATTCTCGTCCGTATAGAGGGTTGTACTGATCACAATCCGAGGGGCCGGTACCGTAGGAGGCAAAAGAGCACTCGAAACGTACAGCGTCGGCCACAACCTTTCCATTGGCATTGTTCGAGACCTTGACGTGCACGCCCGTGCGGCGGCGGATCTCGTATTCGCCGATCAAGTACCACAGCCGCCCGTCGCCATCCAGGTCGGCGCCCGTGTAGGCCTTCGATTGATCGACAAGCACGGTTCCATACTGCTTGTTTCCATCGTAGACCGTGAACGGAGCGTTGGTCGCCTGATCGGAGTCCGGAACGAAATACGTCCACACCCGATACTGACCTGGAATCAGTTCCGGCAGGTTGAAGGTCACGGTTTCCGAGCCTTGGCTCTCGCCCGACGCCCAGTGATGACTTCCCTCGTACGCGTCGGCCGCCGACTCCGTCTGCCAGGCGACGGTGGCCGTCGCCTGCGCATCGTCGACCGGATCGGGCTTTTCGTCCTGACAGCGGTCGGCGTGGTAGGCCTGCTCATCGGCACAAGCGATCCGCACCGCGTCGGCAACGACAAATTCTTGCGCACCCGCTGTCGCATTTGCCGCGCCCGCGTTGGCCGAGAAGACAACCTTCAGCTGCGTGCCGGTGATCTGATGCGGAGCGGGCCCCAATTTGTACCAGCCCTTGGAATAGCCATCCGCGTCCTTGAGCATCAAAGGCGTTTGGCCTTGATCGGCCGCATACTGCTCGGACGACCGCTCCTGATTGACGGTAAACACCCCGCCGCTTACCGGCGAATCGCCGTCAAGAATCTGCACCGGAGCGCTTGCCGCGTGTTTCGAACTGCCGATCCAATACGCCCACACGTGGTAATTCCCCGGCTCGACGTCGAACTCGAAGACGGCCCGGGTGCCTTCGGTCTGAAAGCCCTCCGCCATAAGGTAGAGCGAGCCCCAAGGTTCCCCCACACTGTCGGGCGGAATCGGTTCCTGCCCGGTCGGCTCGCGAAAGAACCCGGCCTCCGGGGGAATCGGCAGGCCAAATTGCTGATAGTAGTTGACCAGGTAAGCGGGAATCGTATAGCTCACCCCGTCATGCGCAGTCGTCACGCTCCCACCCGCATCGTCGACCGTTGTCTCTTCACTGGTACACTGCGTGGGATCGAGCGGGTCGTAATTCGGCGGCGGATTCGTCGGTGGTGAATCGGAAGGCTCCGGTGGAGGATTCGTAGGCGGAGAATCCGTCGTCCCGCAGCCTTCGAGCACGCGGTACCGTTCGCGATAGGGTCGCCAATAACGGTCCCAAAGCTCGCATTCGCGCGGGTCGATGTCCTCCGCCGCATAGCTCTTCACGCCGCCGTTCTGGAGCAGGACGTTCATACGGGCCAGATGCCGGGCCGCATACGTGGGCGAGTCCTCGGACCAAGGGTCCTGATCTTTCACCTTGTCGACGACGAGGTTCGCGATCGTCTTGTTGTAGTCGAGCAGGACGATGCGCCCGCTGTCCTCGTCGCCATAGCGATGGGCCATATTGGCCATTCCATAGCTGGAAAGCTGTCCGCTGGCGATTCCCTCGGGGCACACCAGCAGATCGTCCAACTGCGAACTGCCCGATTCGTTGATGCTGGCCAAGATCGTCGTGGTCCAGTTGGTGGCGTCAATTCGCCCCGCCGCATCCTGATGCAGAAAGATGCCGGCGGCCAACTGCTTAAGGTTGTTCTCGCACTGAGTCGTGCGACGACCGGCCATCGCCGTGCCGACGGTGGGGATCAGCAGCGCGAGCAGGATGATCACGATCGCGATCACGATCAGCAGCTCGACGAGGGTAAAACCCTGACGCATTTTGTGATTCAAGGTACGACGTGGCATGGAAATCTTCCTAACGAACATCAACTCTGCCCCTCTCGCTTCTGCCCCGTTGTCTTGCGATGCCGCTGGCCCGACGCGACCGCCCTGCCGTCGCCACGCGCGGACGGGATGGCACACCGATGATTGACGGCCGGAAAGAATTGGCCACCGCCGCGTGGGAAGAATGGTGACTCCACGTCGCCACCCGAACCTCTGGCGTTCGCGGTCATTGCGCTTGTCGCGTCGTCGGGAAAGACGCGAGACCAGGATTCCGGAGGCGGGGACGCGGGCACTTTCCAACCAGGCACATCGGTGCCACTTCGATATAAAGACGTCGGGCTATCGGTCTTGCCCAGCGACTGGCCCCCAGCCATTGGCCCGGTCATGTGCTTCCCATGCCACGACCGCCATGTATTAGAACAGGAACGCCGCAAAAAGGCAACGGGGCCCGGAATGTAAGGTACTGTACGCACGGCAGATAGGGGCTGCGACGTGCGTCGACCAGCCGCCCTGACCAGGCCCCTCGACGCGACGAAATCGTCGTCCGAACAAGGCCCACCTGGGGCGCGAATCAGTTCGCCGAGACGGCCGGGGTCACTTCGCTGGCAGCACTTCCGAGCCACTCGACCAACTTGGTGTGGGTCTCCGGCTGGAGCGGCCGCATTGCCTCGACCGTGAACCCGTAGTTCTGAGCCTGCTTCCACGCCCTGGCCGCCTCGGTGCGATTGTCGGCACATTGATAGGCGAGCGCGAGGTGAAAGTACATCTGGGCCCAGGTCGCCTCGTCGCCTCGAACGTGCTGTTCGAATCCCATGCCCGCGGCCCGCATCGACAGGGCTTCCTCGATCGCCTGCACCGACTTCTTGCATTCCTGGCGTGCCAAATGGACGATGCCCTTGGTGTCGAGAACGCCGGCATTGGGACCGACGAGACGCATTGCCCGTTGTACGAGTTCGTCCGCTCGATCGAGGTCCTCGCCGCGTGCCGCCAAGAGGTAGGCAAGATTGTTGGCGATTTGTCCCTGTTCGAATTCAGTAATATCGCGCCGCTGACTCAGCTCGTCGAAGATGGCCAGCGCTCGGGAGTTGTCGTTGATGATAATCGAATAGTCGGCCTCCAAGAGACGCAGCCGCAGGCGTCGCTCGCGGTTGCGCTCCAGTTCCTCGGTGCGGCGAAACCACTCGCCAACCTTGTCGACCATGGCCTGACGCCCGTCGGTCTCGCGGGACAGATTACGCACGATAATCACGCCAATCTGACAGGCCGTGAACATCTCCTGCGGGTCCTTCTTGGCCATGATGTCCTCGCCAATCTGCACCGCCTTGCGCGATTGGTCGTGCCGTGCATAGTACTCGGCGAGGTGAATCCTGCCCGTGGGATGCTCTTCGGCGAGTCGCTCGAAGGCGGCCAGAGCCCGGTCCTTCACGCCTTGCTCGTCGAAGAGTCGAGCCACGAACAGCAGGACGGGGGCATTCTCCAACGTTAGCGGCGACGGCGGCGCCAACCGGGCGATCGCGTCGATGGCCGCTTGCCGTTCGCGACGGGCGAGATGCCACTTCGCCAGCAGGCGAACCCCCTGGGCCGACTCCGGCTGGAGCTGAACGAGGCGCCGTATGTGGGCGCCCGCTCCTGCCGTATCACCGCGGTCGAGCAGCATCGAGGCGTACAACTCGAGGACTTGTGCACGTTGCGCGTCGGTGCGACCCTCGCTGCGGGCGCGCTCCTCATCCAACAACAGGTCCATCACGCGGGTGACCTTTCGCCATCGCTCATCTTCCGAAAGGGAAGAGTCGCGATAGTACAGGTTGGCGAGAATATAGGCGGAACGGAAGCTCAAGAAGCTGGGATCGGTTTGGTAGATGAAGTCGAGCAGCGTGAGCGCCTCGCGCTTGTAGCGGGGTTCGCTGCGGCGGGCCAAGAGCTGGGCCTTGAGCTGCGCGTCGGGAATGCTGGTCGGCTTGAGACTTTGATTGTCCTCCAACAGCTTGAGCGCTTCGAGGAATGCCTGATGCCCCCCGGTATTGGCCAACAGGCTGGCCAGCTGTCGCCGCGCCCAGAGGATATCGGTGAAGTCGCGCTCCGCGCCGGTTCCCTGCGAATCGATGATCTGGTTGAGTTCCTCGATCGCTTTGGCATTTTGCCGGGTCCGCAGATAGTAGTCGGCCAGCGTGCGCTTGATCTGCAGATTGTCGGGATCGCCTGCCAGAATCGCCCGCAGATAGTGTTCCGCTTGGGCAAAATCCTGGACGTACATGTACCCCTGGGCCATGACATAGCGAGCCTGGTCGTCCGGCAAGCGTGTTTCGGCCTCGCGAAGGACCGTCTCGGCGGAGGGCAAGTCCTTCTTCGACGAAGCCAAGAAGCTGATCAAGGAAAGCCAGGTCTGGGGAATGTCCGACGCCTTGCGGACGGCCGCGCGATACTCGTCTTCGGCCAATTGGTGGAACGCGTCGAGCGACTCGGGATCATTCAGGAACCTTCGCGCGGCGCGGCGCGCCAATTCCGCCTTCTCGAGGTGGGCCTTCCAGTCGTCGGTCTCCTGCTGATAGTCGCGGAGCGCACTGAGCACCCGATCCCGATCGGCCCCGCGCGCGATCTGAATGTAAACGCGGAGGCGATCGAGACCCGGAAAGTTGGGGCCGACCGCGCGAAGCACACGCTGAGCTTCGGCGTACTCGCCGCGTTGGATGCGCATCTCGATGATTCGTGACAGCAGCCGCACATTCTTCAGGCCACGCACACGCGCTTGCTCGAAGTCGCGCAGGGCCGACTCCGGGTCGTTAATGCGTTCGTTGATCAAGCCGCGAAGCTCGTACAGCGAGGCCCAATTGCGACGCACGGTGATTGCTTCTTCCACCAACTGCAACGCCTCTTCCAGTTCGGCGTGCGAGGTCTCGCCGCGGACTTCGGAACTGATCAAGTAGTGCGCTGTGGCGTACTTCCAGAGCGGATCCTTCTCGCCCACGGCGGCCCGAATCCGCTCGATGGCTTCGATCATGCCCGCTTCGTCACGAGATCGGCGAGCCAGCTCGAACAACTGCTGAAGCGTCGGCTTGTCGCTCGGCGAGAGCGTCGCGGCATTCGTCCAGCAACGCTTGGATTCGCTGATCCCCGCCACGCCGGTGCGCAGATAGATGAGACCAAGTTCGACCCAGACCTTGGCCTGCTGCGCCTCGTCAAACTGCGCAATTCTCGACTCGAGCGTCCGCACGGCTTCGCGAGCCGCTTTGTCGCCAGGTCGGGCCAGCACACGGGCCGATTCGATCACGTTGCGCGGAGTGTCGCCACGCTTGTCTTGGAGCGCCTCCAGCTCACTCAAGGCCAGAGCAACCCCGGCCTCGCCTTCTTTCTGATCAACGATCATCCCGATGTAGGCGTAGTAGTTGTTCGCCCACAGGCCGCGCCGATTGTCTTTCTCGCGCTGCTCGAGCACTTCGTCATCGGGAAGACTCTCGACATACTTGTCGTAACGGACCAAGGCATCCTTCACCAATGCGATTGCCTTGTCGCCCTCTTCGTTCTCGATCAGATACCGCGACTGTTGACCGACGCGATCCCAGAAATTGTCCTCTTCGATCCACTGCTCGATATCCCCTTCGACCGGCTCGTTACTCACCGCCAAGGTGCCTTCGTCCCCTTGACCGGGGTCCGGCGCGGCCGTCTCGGCCAGCTGGTTGCGTCGCTTCCACTGGGCGATGAGTTGGGCCAAGGCATAGATATCAGGCGGCGCGTCTTCCAGCTTGCCCGGCCGGCGGAGAAGCAGCGCCTCGGCGTCTTCCATGCGCTGCAACTTGATCAGCGTCATTAGGTGTCCCGACAATAATTCGTCCGTACCCGCGAGCCCCGTCGTGTCCGCCAGAGCTCGGTACATCTCCAGCGACCGGTCCCACTCCTCCAGCCGACTGTAACACTCGGCGCGATTCTGCAGCACGAGCGCATTCAGCAGCGGAACGTTCGAAACCTGCGCCTGGACCGCTTCGAGCGCCTTGGCCGCTTCGTTCCACTTGAAGTCGCAGATCGGCAGCAGAGCCCGAGCAACGCGAATGTAGACCTGGGGCAACTCATGCCGCACCATCTCTCGAATCGCCTCTTTCATCCCCTCGCCCTGGCGATCGATCAGCAAGTAGCGACACTTCCGGAAGTGCAATCTCAGATCTTTCTCGAGATCCTTTCTGTTCAACCCCGCATCCAAGGCCGCAAAAGCGGCGTCACGATCTCGCGCACGCCATTCGAGATGGGCCAGGCCCAAAAAGGCGTTCGCCGAAGGCTCCTCGCCGTTGATCGCTTCCAAGAGTCGTTTCCGCGCGCCTTCGATGTCGCCGTCTTCCATGTGCAACTCGGACAACGCCAACAGAGCGTTTTCGTTCTGCGGATCGTACTCGAGCGCCCTGGCAAACTCCTTGCGCACCTCCGTCTTGGCGTCATCGATTTCCTTCTGCGTTCCCGAATCGGACTGATAGAGCGCGCGGTAGACGCCGCGGCGGTGCCAGGCCAGCGAAGCGGTCTTGCGACGCGTTTCGGAACCGTCCAACTTTCCATTGAAGTCGATCATTCCCTCAATCACCGCGTCCGCATTGTCGTTGTCGCCGCGAATGGCGCGATAGTATTCGGCCAACAACGCGAACGACTCGACATCGCGGATATCGAGGGCCTTTTCCTCTTCCCAACGAGGTTCCTCCTCGCGCTCTACATTGCCGGGCACGAAGCCGATAATCCGTGTGAGATAGTCGTCGGGACGCTCGCCCTGGCTTTCCTTCTTCAAGCGAATGGCGCATTCCGCTGCCCAATAGGTGAGCTGGGCATCTTCCGGCGTGGCCTCAAGATGCTCTCGGATCAGGTCGTACGCCTCACTCGTTCTTCCCGCGTCGCGAAGCACCTCGATCAGGAGTCGTTCCAACTCCCGGCGAATCTCGGGGTCGCGCGTTGCCCGCACCGACTTCTCCAGCAATCCCCTCGCCTCGACGAAGTTCTCCAGAGTGCGACTCGTATTCAGAAAGATCGATGCCGCCAGGCGGGCCGCCTCCTGCTCCCGCTCCAGGTCTTCCGGATTCGCCTTCAGGTACTTCTTCAGATCGTCGAGGGCATCGCGTTCGCGACCATCTTCAATCGCCTTCGCCGACTGATCCAGCCACATCTGCTCCGTCTTCTCGACCTGCGTTCCGTGACGGAAGTAGACGACAACCGCGAGCACGACCGCGACGGCCAGAAAGGGAATCAAGAACTTGATATTCAGTCGCTTCATCGATTCAAAAATTCCGTGTTCGAGGGGCTAGGGGAGGGGCGTCGATCGGCTCGCGGCAAGCGGACATTCAGCGCGATGACTCGGCTACCATTTCAAGGCACTCCAGGGCATTCCAAGGTAGGAAGGACCGTTCGGAGTTCAGCTCCCGGCAGTTAGTTGGATGAAACCGCGCCCGGGAGACGGCTCTCGCAAATATCGCCCCGGCTAAAGTGATTTCACGCAGAGGCCGCCCTGTGACGGCTCAGCAAGCGAGACAGATCCCGGCCAAGCACGTCGCTGGCCATGTGATCGGCCCACCCACGGCTCCCGCCAGAATCCACCAAACAGCATGCTGCGCAAGTACTTATAGTTTCATCCTATCCGCTAACGCAAAGCTGTCAATCAACTGGCTCGGGCGACTCGTTGGCCGCCGCCGGGCTTTGTCAGATTCTGCCATCGCGCACCTGGGGTCCTCCCAGCCGACTCGTAGCAACCTGTTGTCAGGGGAACACTTAGATCAAAGAGTCGACGATTCGTCCGGGCCCGCTTGTGGCGGCCGCCCGACG
>ERZ869936.659-NODE-659-length-30157-cov-6.239752_pt1 | contig 30157 bp, 31 predicted proteins | sample MGYA00520876_ERZ869936 | MGnify/ENA primary metagenome ERZ869936 (study PRJEB32218, sample SAMN09650985) | biofilter metagenome | isolation source: enrty point of leading RO module | place: Saudi Arabia: Thuwal, RO plant located on Red Sea | collected 2016-02-17 ... | reverse complement strand
GAACGGATTGAACCCGCTCGGCAGGACGCCCCACAGTTCGTCCATCCGGGCCCGCCAGCCGGCGGCCGTCAGCTCGGCGGTGACTTCGGCACCGGCCGGGAGATGGTTGTAGACGCCGGGCGTCGCATGAATGGGCACCTCGCGATCGCCGGAGACCCACTCGTATTCACCCGGCTCGTCGGTCTCCTCCCGCGAGAGAAACCGGGCGGCGGCCGATTTGCCGCACTCCAGCGGCGAGAGCAGCAGGAACCGGCCCACCGCTCCCAGTTGAACCGGCGCATCGCGCTTCGGCTCACGGAGATCGGTCGGGCGGAGTTCCCCCTTGCGGGTCTGCGCGCCGATGCGGCGGATGGCGGACTGGTCGAGCAGATAGCCGTCGGGCACGGTCAACCTCCAAATACGACCGGCGCGCCGTTGATCGACGCCCGGCCGAACGTCTCGCCGCCCGTGTGATCGAACCCGCCCGCGCCGATATCGGTCCCCTCGCCGAACCGCAGCAGGCCGCCCCGCTGGGTGACGTGATACAGGTCGGCTTCATCGAACGCGAACACCGCCACGCCGACGAATCCCTCGAGGAGTTGCAGCGTGCTGTCGGTGTTCTGACCGTCCCAGCAGAACGAGGGCCGTGAATCTTCGGCCGGACCGCCGGTCCGCTCGACGCGGATGTGGACTTCGGCAGCGCCGGTCTTGAACCGGATGAGGCCCGACCCCTGCCCCTGCTCGACGCCGATCAGGACGTTGGGGTTGTCGGGACTCTGCGTCCCGGCTTCGAAGTCGAGCGTGACGTGCGTCGGCCGGTACTCGGCGAAACCGGCCTGGTTGATTTCGGGGAGGCCGAAGTGCCCGCTGAACAGGCTCCCCTGAATGAACCGCTTCAGCTTGGCGGTCAGTGTTCCGAACCGCATCGAGTGCGATTCATCGCCGATCTGAGCGAACAGTTCGTCTCCGTCTTTCGGCAAGCCGGGGAGTCCGGTCGCCACGTCGCGGTAATTAACCGGGTTGTCGATCCAGTTGCGGCCGGTCGGTTGCTGGATCGTGGTGTGCGTGATGCCGAGCGCCGTGCCGACGAGACTTTCATTGCGGGCGCTCAGGACCTGCGGAACGCCTGCCAGCCGTCCCCCGGCCGTGATGCGGTAGTCGGCGCTGCCGATCCCGGCATCGAGGACGCTCCACAACCCGCTGAAATCCCCCGGTGCGAGCGCTTCCAGCGCGGCCAGCACCGTCGCCGCCGTTGCGCCGTAGGCGATATTGCTCGTGGGGCGGCCCTTGAACTCGAACGCGAATGTGCCCGACGTGGTGTTGTGGATGAAAATGTCCCAGATCGCCTCGAGGGGGGGCGATCCGTCCTGAACGGTGTCAGCGGTCGCCGTGAATCCGCCGGCGAGGTTCGTTCCGTCTCCGGTCGGTTCCAGCAGGTCGGTCTGCGTATCGTCGGTGACGATCCAGGGGTCGGAGGAAATGCCCGATCCGGTCACGCTGAACGTGCTGCCGGAGTAGATGCCTTCCAGGGCCGATTTGATCTGAGCGGTCGTCGACGCCGGGTCAAGTCCCGACGTCGTCCCGCCCCCCGGCTTGGCGAGCGTGAACGTGCCGCCTTCGCCGTTGGTGTAGATCTCCCACTGCTCATTCGTGGTGTCCGTCCCCTCGAAGTCCAGATCGTCAAATGTTGCCGAGTCCAGAGAGTTGCCTGACTGTGCCGAGATTCCGTGAAGGGTCTCACTGGAATTGAACGAGGAGGTGGTCGAAATCGATTCGAGATCACTCGACAGGGTAATGTCGTTTCCGCTGACCGTCAGAGTCAGCGTGTATTCGGTGTTGACCGCATGGCGAACCGATCCCGTCTTCAATACCGTGGTGCTGTTGCTTTCCCACTTAAAGATTTGCAGCAAGCCGAGATTATTGTCCGGAAAGTCCAGGCAGGCCACCAGAAAGTTGGAACCATCGGCGAATCGAAAGGCGATTCCCGCGTGAAGGTTCATGTCAACCGACCCACTGAGCTTAACCTTCACCGTCGCCTCAAAGTCAGCGTGCGTGTTCTCGGACAGCGTATGGACCGACCAGTTGGGAGAAGTGCTCCCAACGTAGGACGCCTTGTTGCTCTGAATCTCCATATCGGTCGATCCGCCCAGGATCGTCTGCTTCGTCCATGTGTGCGTACTGTCGGCGACGTGACTCGAGAGTAATGTGCTGTCACTGTCGGTGAACGTGTCATTCTGAAACGACGACCCGGAGCCGCTCGGCTCTCCCCCCTCCTCCAGGGTGGTGATGAACACCTCTCCATTCCCCGTCAGGTTCGACACATCGACGCTGAGTTGGGCCACGTCGGTCTCGTCGAAATCATCCCCCAGCGTGAGCACCCACGGATCGGCCGACGTCCCCGATCCGGTCACCGTGAGGTTGTCGTTCGTGATGCTGGGCATCCCGGCGACCATCGCGATTCTGATGTCGTTCGCGTCCCCGTCGAACGCGATCGCACCGCTCGTCTCCAGGCCCGATCCGAGATTCCAGCGAACCCGGTAGGTTCCGCCGGCCGGAACCGGTGCAATGTAGAAACTCTGAATCTCGTTCTGCCCCGGCGCGCCGGCCTGCACGACGTCGATGTCGATCGTCGGATGGGGCGCGTCGACTTCCAGTGTGAAGGGCCAGCCGTGGAACTGCTCGCGGGTCGTGACGAGCATGCGGTGGTACGGGGATTCGGGATCGGTGTCGGGCGATTCGACCGTGGCCTCCAGTTCGGCGAATTCGGGAATCTGGCTGCCGTTGATCGCCGCTTCCGCCAGTTGGAGCAGCGTGAGGACTCCCGTCGTATCTCCGGCTTCCGCCGTGTCGTCATCCACGAGCGGATGCGGGTTCTCGACGCGCAGTTCCTTCCCGTTGACCTGGAAGACCAGATCGGTCCCTTCGGCCAGCACGGTTGCCGCCGTTTCGTCGAATTCGATCTGGTCAATCTGCGGCACGTTCGGGGCGTGCCCCAGCCAGACCCGCTTCGTCGGCATGTTCCATTCTCCGTTTATCGCAGAGGCAGCAGGTCGAAGCTGGTCTGCTCCTGCACGTCTTCCTCGTTCTCGATCAACTGGTCCTGTGTGTAGTCGAGGGGCAGCGCCTTCCCCTGCCGGTCGAGCGGCCACGGCTCGGTTCGCGGCTGGCCGTTCTCATCCAGAATGGGGACCCGCGCCTCGCGCAACCGCTTGTAGCGCACCCGATCGTTCTGGCGGACGATGCGGCCCCGGTCGTCCCGCTCCGGCACCAGTTTCTCGGCTGCCAGTTCGACCAGGTCGACGTTGGGGAACTTCACCTTGTAGCCCTCCCGCTGGTAATGCAGCTGGAACTGCATCTTCACGAACTCGACCCGCTGGTCCCGGTACGTCTCCGTCTGTTCCTCGCCCCGGATGCCTTTGACCATCAGCTTGTGGCGGGGGATGACGAGCCCCTTCAGAAAGACCGAGCCGCTGTTGATCTTGTTGTTCATCTCCATGATGTAGGTCGGGATGAACGGGACGTTCTTCTCCACGTCGAACACCCAGCGGGAGACCTCCTTGTCGAGCGGTATTACGGTGCCGGCCGTGTTCCTGATCCACTGGCCCTCCGCGTTCCTGCGGGTGGTCGTGACGTACTGGTCGGAGGAGGGCGTGATCTTCGCCTTCCGCTGCAGCGGATGAACCTCGTCGTCCGGGTCGTATTCGGTCGTCGAGTTGACGGTGATGTCCCACACGAAGGCGCTGTTGTCGCGGCGGACCGGATTGACGGTTCGCAGGAACGCCCGCGGGTCGATCGGGTCGCGCTGGCCCGGCTTGGGGCAGAGCCGGTCGCGGAGGATGGAGAGCGGGTTATCGAACCGGTTGTTGCTCTCGGCGACGTATTTCCGCACGTACTCCGCCTTATTGGGAACCTCGAAGGTTCCGCCGTCGCCGAACGCCAGTCCGATGGAAATCAGGCTCATCAGATCGTCGCCGTTTGTATGGGGGGCGTGCGCCGCTGCTCGGAGAGGAGTTCCCGCATCGTCCGGTTCTGTTCCTGCAGTTCGGTCAGCATCCGCTCGGTGTTGCGGGCCGTCTGTTCCTCCGGCTTGCGGCCGCCCGATGCGCCCAGCGCCTGCAGCTGGATCGCCTGCTTCTGCGCGGCGGAAAGACCGAAGTCGATGCCGCCCGTCGCCTTCGACGCTCCGTCGGCGATGGCGTCCCCGAAGTCGTCCGCCAGGTCGCCCAGCCCCGAGTCGGCGACCTCGAAGGCGTCGCCGGGACCGAGCAGTTCGGCGCGCCGCATCTGCATGTGTTCGGCGAGCCGCCCGGTGAGATCGCCCGCCATCCGGTCGACCTGCAGGCCGAGTTCCTGCTCCAATCCGGTCAGCTCCCGCTCGGGAATCTCCGGCAGGCTGCGGAGCGTGCTGACGGCCCCTTCGGTGAGGGGCGTCCAGTCGACGTTGAACCCCTTGCCCTCGATGAAGTCGAGCACGCCGCTCCACAGCGAGCGGATGTTCTGGCCCAGGTTGATCAGCGCCGTCAGTGCGTAATCGGTCGCCGTGAAGAAGATGTCCTGCCAGTTGTCGGCGAACCACGTCAGCACCGACGGGATCTGGTCGGTGAACAGGAACTTGAAGTCCTCCCAGAACCCCACGGTCCCCAGCTTGGCCTTCACCCAGGCCAGCGCCGCGATTTCACCCAGGTTGCCGAACGCGAATTCGCCGATGATGAGTGCATCGAGCATGAAGTCCTTCATGTCGCGAAACGTCTGCGCCGCTGCGGAGAAGATCCCTCCGACGACCGACTTGCCGGCGTTCCACAAGCTGGAGAACGCCGCCTTGCCGACGTTGATCGACTGCACGAGCAGGGGTGTGACCGACGCGAGGCCGTTCCGCACCGACTGCACGAATGATGTGGTCTGCGCAATCGCCCCCTTGAAGTCGAACGCATCGATCAGCGTCTGCCCGATGTCGCGAAAGACGAAGCTGACGTTGTCCTTCAGCGTGGAGAACAGGCCCGTCAGCGAACCGCTCTGCGCCTGCATCAGGCCGGCGAATTTGCCTCCCTCGTCCGTCATCGACTCGATGGCCGACCGGATTTCGGGGAACCCGATCTTCCCCGCGCTGACCATGTCCTTCACTTCAGCGGCGGTGACGCCGAACTGCCGCGCCAGTTCGTCGAGAATCGGGATGCCGCGGCCCAGCAGTTGATTGATGTCCTCCCCCATGACGCGGCCCTGCACGCGGATCTTCCCGAAGATCTCGGCAATCTCCTCGACCGGCTGGCCGATTCCGGCGGCAATGTCGCCCAGACGCCGCAGGCTGGGAACGATCTCCTGCGTCGAGAAGCCGAACGCCGCCAATTGCCGCGCGGCGTCGGTGAGTTGCGGCAGTTGGAACGGGGTCGATGCCGCGAAATCGGACAGGTCCCGCAGCACCGTCTTTGCGTTCTCCGCTCCGCCTAACAGCGTTGTGAAGGCAATCTCAGCCTGCTCGAGGTCCGCGGCGTCCCTGATTCCGGAGAAAACGCCCGCCACGGCCGATCCGACGCCCGCCAGCCCGGCCATTCCGGCCGCCAGCGGGCCGATCCGCGCGACAAGCCCGCCGACGCGCTTGCCGAAGCCGCTCACCGTGCGCGCCGCGCCCCCCAGCCCCTTCGTGAGGCCGATCGTGTTGGCTGTGACGCTGACGGCCAGGTTGCCGATGACGGCCACGGTTATCGCTTCCTTCTCTTCGGGCGGCGGCGATTGCCAATCGGGGTGGGGGCCGCCGTGATGCGCGGCTGCCGTTGGTCACGTTCGCACCGGGCGTTGTGCTGGGCCGCCCAACTCCGCATCTGGATTTCGATTTCGCGGGGATCGCGGCGTCCGCTGCTGCGGGGCGTCGGGATGAACTGCTCCGCTTTGACTCTCCGTTTCGTCCAGGGGGCGACCGATGCGGCGGCGATCGTTCCGGCCTGCAGCCAGTCGTCCCCCCACGGCCGCAACTTGTATTCGGCGGCCCAGTACTGGAACTCGCGGGCCGACATCCGCCGCATGCACTCCTCGACCGTGGAGTGCGTCACCGTCCGGGCGAGGTGCATCCAGAACCTCAGCCGCGGACTGCTCGTCAGTTTTTTTCAATGTCCCCGATCTCCTCCTCCGTCATGGCGTTCATCGTCTTGACGCGCTCGAAGACGCGGGACAGCACCGCGCTGTATTTCGTGGTCAGCGCCGGGGCGTCGGCCGGCTGGAACACACAGTTCCCCTCCTCATCCGCGACGACCCACGTCGCGACGCGGCCCCGGATTCCCTTCAGGCAGAGATAGTTCCCCGTGGCGCGGGCCTGCTCGGCCAGTAGCGTGATCTCCTCGTACTGCTCGCCGCTCAGAGGCAGCAGTTGAAATGCACCGCCCCATTCCGGAATCTCGATCTGCTCGGGAGACGCCGTTGCGCCGTCCAGGATCTGCTGTCTCGTCTGCGGCATGGTTGCTCCGTCATGCGGCCGGCGTGATCGTGATCGGTCCGCTGGCCTTGATCGTGACGCTGGCCGTCATCCGGTCGTCGATCGGAGCGGCCGGCGCGTGGTTGGTCATGAACCCCTGAAACTCCCACGTCGTCCCGCTGGGGAAGTTGATCGTGGTCTGCTCCGGGGGCTGGTCGATCGGCACCGCCTTGTCGGGATGGAACGCGATGTCCACCTGCAGTTCCCCGTTGTCGATCAGGTCGCCCGGAATGAAGGTCCGCCGTCCCTGCGGCGTCGTGGAATGCGACGTATCGATCGATTCCCGCGATTCCTCGGGGGGCGTACAGTCGATGATCTCGGCCAGGAACCCGTTGGCGAACGTGATCGTGATGCCGAACCCGGTGTCAGTTTGGTCAGGAATGGCACACCTCCCTTCGAATACGCTGCGACCTCAGGGGTGCAGTCAATGCTTCAACATCGGAAAGCCCACGGCGTCGCCGCTCGACGACCGTGCTGATGTTGATTCCCAGTCGTCTCGACCATTCAGTGAGACAGTGTGTTTCGCCGTCGATCTCGACTTGCACGTTCGAGCAACGATTTTGGGAATTGGTGCGCGGTGTCACGAATCGGCAGTTGGCGGGCTCGTAGTCGCCGTCGTTATCCCGCCGGTCAAGTTGGAGGCCGTGCTGCCATCCGTGGGACAGTGCCCACTCGGCAAACGCTTCAATCGATTCCCGCCACTCTTCACAGACCTTGATTCCGCGACCGCCGTACCGTTCAAAAGCGACGCCGTCAGGGTTGTGGCACCTTGAGTTCATGTTCCTCCAAACTTCGTACAGCGGGTGTCGCGACCTCCCGTGTTTCCGATTCAGCGGGCCGGTGACCTTGCCAACGATGGCTCCGTTCTCCGCTTGCAGGCACCCGCACGACGCGGTGGTTCCGTCGCGCAGGGTGTCCACGCGAGCGCATGTCAGTTCGCCGCAGTCGCACTCGCATTCGTAGTGAACTCCCCGGCAGTCAGGCCGCATGAACGGCAGGCTTGCGATGCGCAGACGACCAAACCGTTCCCCGACCACCAGCGGTTTGTGCCGCGACGACTCTGGCAATGGCAGTCGCTGTTCGACCGGAACACACACCATCGCTACGCCCCTTCATGCTGAATCAGCCCGGCCAGCAGCGACTCGAGCGTCGCCACGCGGCCGGACAGGTGATTGAAATGCTGCAACAGCGACGCCGCGTCCGAGGCGGACTGATACGGTCTGCCGTCGATGCTGACGATCTCCGCCACATTGAACGACTGGATGACGCCGGTCTTCGTCTTCGCCCGGATCTCGATCAATGGCTGTTCGTTCATGACGCCCCCAAAGCCGGAATCGATTCGCGGTAGAAGACTTCGACCACCGCCCGCACGCTGGGAAACCCCACTTCGTCGCCGTGGACCGGCGGGAAGGTCCCGCTGGCCGGCGGACTCAGGATCGCGCGGCGGACCTCGGTGGCCCCCCACTGTCCCTGAAACCCGTCGATCTCATCCCGCACCGCGTCGTACAATTGCCGCGCCTCCTTGTATTTGGTTCCCTGCAACGACAGTTCGATGTCCGCTTCCACCAGTCCGCTCGCCCCCTGGCTGTGGTAGTGCCGGGTCGATCCCGGCAGCAGCCGGTAAGTCAGCAGCGGGCGAAGCGCCTCCTGTTCGGCCGACTCGGCGTACAACCGCGCCCCGACGATCGCAGAGACCTGCGGTCGCGAAGCGAGGTGAGCGGCAAGATCGAACTCGATGGCCATTCATTTCTGTTTCGCGAGTTTACGGGCCTGCTTGTCGATCCCTTCGGCGATGTTCTTTTGCAGGATCGATTGCGACTGCGATTGCGTGGAGTCCAAGGCGTCTTTCAGGAACGGATTGGGCCTGCTCCCCGGATGCTGGATCACGAACCCCTCCGGCAGGACGACCGTGCCCAGATTGAGCGGGCTGCCCAGCACGATCTGGTGCGGTTCCGTGCCGTCGTGCACCAGGTGCGCGTGAGGCGCTTCGCGGGCCGCGCCGGCCACCACGTACACTGTGCCTGACGGTCGGTGCAGCTTGGCGCGGGTCTTCGTGATCGCCTTTCTCAGTGATTTACGCTGTCGTCCGTCGGGCGTCTGTCCCGTCCCTTTGGGGGCGAGACGGCGGGCCGCTTTGACGATCGGCGTCGTCGCCTTCGAGACGGCGGGACGCAACACGCGACGCTGCGCGCGATCGGGAAGCGCCTTCATCCGCCTCAGCAGCGGCTTGATCCCCTCGACGCGCACCGATGTGGACTGTGAACGGGGCACTACGACACGACCTCCGTGCACTGCAGTTCGATTTCCCTCACCGGGTTGTTCAGCGTGATCGCCCGAGTGATGTTCAGTTTTCTTCCGTCAATGCGGAGCCGCATCTTGGGCGTGATTCCCTGCGTGACGGGGTCGGACCGCATCCGGTACAGGCCCGTCACGTCGCCCATCGGCTGCTGCGCCTGCAACGCCTCGCGGCCCGTGATCTGCCGTTCCTCGACGTGCCGCGCGCAGTACAGTTCCCAGTTGCCGTCGTCGGCCAGGTCGACCTTCCCGGTTTCGTCGGGCGTCGCGTCGTCGCGGACCTTCTCAACCATGCTGGGCTTTCGGTATTTGCCTGCTCCGTTCATCTCACAACCACTCCGTGACCCGCCTGTCGTACACGCGATACGGCGCGATCAGCGCATCGAACCCGAGCGGCACTTCCGTCATCGACCTGTCCGCCGCCGTCTCCCGCTGCCCGTACCAGAACGCGACCAGCATCAGGATCGCGTGCCTGAGCGGCTGGGGAACGTCGCTTCCCAAATCCCCGTAACCGGCGAGGAACCGAATAATCACGTCGTTGATGTAGCCCCGCGTCGCGGGCCACGATTTCCCCGGAGCCGGCACGATCCGGCCCGGGGTCGAGTTTGCATCCACCGTGTAGTCTCCCGGGTCCAGTAGCTGCGTGTTCCCCTGCGGGTCGACGTACTCGAACGAGACGACCGATTGCAGTTTCGGGCGCGGGACGAACAGCGTGCCGCACAAGCGGTCCAGCCGCCACTCGTATTCGGCCGTGATCAGCTGTCTCCATGTCACCTGCTCCACGTGCGCCCGGGCCGCCGCGATCAGCCTTGCCAAGAGTCCGGTCTCGCCGGCGTGCGCCACGACTGCCTGCGCCTGCGCGTCGGACGTGTCGACCGGCTCAAGCTGCGGAGGCGTCACCAGCGTCAGACTCATTGCCGCCGCCCTTCGGTTTCTTGCGGCCGTCGTCGATCACCGCCGCGCCCCGCCGCACGAAGTGCTGCGCCGACGCCTCGGACATCGGGTACGACTTGCCTTCTTCGTAGACCTGCGCTTCCTCGTCCTGCACCCGGTAATCGCGCACGAACCGGACCTTCACACTGTCTGCCATGTGTCCTCCTCATCAGGCGATGGTGGTCGCCGGAGTCATGTCCTTGTGGATGAACCGCCCGCCCGTCAGTTCGTACAGCACGACGCACTCGCCGCCGGCGTTGCTCATCGTCAGCCGCCCTGCGGCGTGCCGGAGCGCCTTCCCCGTCTCGCTGGCGATCTGGGCGATTTCCTCGGAGGTGCATTCGAGCCACGCCTGATCCTCGACGGCGTCGGCGGCGATCGTGCCGCTGTCCTTGATCACCTCGGGACTCGCCATCGTGGCCAGTTCGGCGGCGACGATTTCCAGCTTGGTGAGCGCGCCGGTTGCGGGGACGGTCACCATCGCTCCCACGGCAATCCGCGAGAACAGGCTCATGTCGGCCGTCCGCAATGTGGTGCCCGCGTCGGGGGTGACGACCTGCGCCGTCGTGGCGTCGGGGTCGTGGTCGAACAGCTGTAGTTTCTGGTTGGCGAACAGGTGTTGAGTTTCAATGGCGCTGGCCATGTCGGTCTCCTTGTCTGTTGATCACGCGCGCTCGGCCAGCACGACGACCGGTGAGAGCGTTTCGGTGCTGTGCTTCGGAATCAGCGTCGAGCGCCACCACGGCTGCCCGTCGTTCTCGAGCCAGAACTTGAACGTCCGCTCGTGGTTCAGAAACCGCACGTGCACCGATTCGGCGCGGCGCGGGTTCGGGCTCCCCAGAGTCCCCCACAGGTACTGCGACCAGACCGCCAGAATCAGGTCTCCCTCGTCGCCCAGCATCTTGGCGTACTCGGTGAAGAAGATGGGACGCCCCAACAGCGTGTCGGGAACGTCAACGCCCCGCGCGGGATTGAACAGGAACACGTCGTCGTTGGTGCCGGTGACGTGCGCGGTGAGCAGCTGCTCGTAGGTGTCGTGGTTGGCCAGCCAGATCGCCTGCCCGTACCGCCAGCAGCGCTTCCGCATCTTGACGATGTTCGTGCCGTTGATCGTGTCGGCTGCCTGTGCCCCCTCCTTGGCGACGCTGATCTTCGCCGGGCTGTTGAGGACGCCCAGCGGCCCGCCGGTCCCTGTGCCCCCTCTCCGCTCCGCCATCCCCTTGCTGCCGAACTCGTCGCGGAACCCGGCGTCCAGGATCGCCGCGAACGACACGGGCGAGCGCTCCAGTACCTGCTCCGTGGCGAAAGCGACGCCGAACAACGCGGTCGCCTCCAGTTTGACCTGCTCGTATTCGGTTCGCGACGAGTCACCGGTCTGCGTCTGGGCGCGGCGACTGACGACGAGGCCGCCGCTCACGCTGTTGCGGTGGTCCTTGTCCACGCGGGCGTTGGTCTTCACCACCTGCGCCGTCATCGGCACCTGCGTCATCCGGCCCGCCGTGGGGTCGACTTCGGGATCGACCGTCAGCACCTGCGGAGCCATTCCCTCGGGGACGAAGAATCCGCCATGCGGATCGCTGTAGCCTCCTTGCTCGTCCGAACCGGCGGCGGCGAGAAACCGAAGTTGCGGCGACGCCTCGCCTCCCTGTCCAACCTCGATCACGTCCAGCAGGAAGTCCCGCGGCCGTTCGTAGCCGCACATCGGGTCGTCCTGCCAGTTGTCGTGGATCTCGCCGATACGGGCCGCCGCTTCCTGCCGGGTGTCGCGATTCAGGTCCCGGATCGGCTCCTGTGACGCCTGCGCGTTGAGGAAGTTCTGCTCGCGCTGGATGCGCTTGTCGAGGGTGGGAAGCAGGGCCTCCAGTTCCTCGTAGTCCTTCTCCTCATCGCCGGTCAAATCGCGGAGTCCCTCGTCGGCTGCGTCGAGCAGGGCTTCCATCCGCTGGACGATGTCGGCCTTCTCCTGCTGGAGGGCCTTGAGGCGTTTGTTGGGTCCCATCTGTGTTCTCCAGGCAACAAAAAAACGCGGGCGAGAACTGCGAAGGCTCGAAAGCCTCCAGAGTCCTCGCCCGCGTTGCGTGGCAAGTGACTGGTTGTCTCTGTTTCAAATTACGGCGACGAAGGGCCGCGTTGCGTGCCGATCGATTAGCAGTACAATCGTATTCGGCCTCGAATGGCTGTCAATGCGAGATTTCTCTACGCGAGATTCCTCTACTATGAAAAAGGTCGCCTGGCAACTAAAGGGAGGTCGCTGCAATGGATGACTATTCTTGCAATCACAGAATTAACGAGTCGCCGTCGATTTCGCGCCGACACGCTCTGCGGGTGTCTGCCGGTTTCGCAGCAGGATTGTACTGCGGCAATTGTACTTTTCCGCTTCAGGTAGTGCGTGGTGATGATACACCACCGGATAACAGAATTGACACGATCAAGAGGGCCGTAACAGAATCCGCGAGACAGTTCGAGGAATGGGTCAGGGAGGAGGAAACGCAACCTCGACAGCTGACTCTCGACATGGTCGCCTCGCGATGGTCGCGCGAAGTAGCTGAAATAATGGTTAAGGCAGTTGGCCTTTCACCCGGGTTTGTGAGCGGGCAGGTAACTAAATTCATCTTATCAAATCTGTGGCGTACAGGTTTTTTCAAGGACGATCGAACTCGCCTAAGCCTTGAGGACATCCGTCGGGTTGTCGCAGAGGAATTGGACAGACAGAAGATCGTCGAGATAAACGCTTCTCTGAGAACCGTCGCTTCCGAGTGGCGGACGTTTTCAGCTGGGAATCCTGCATCGAATATTCGCTTGCTCGACCTTGCGGAGGACAGGGTCGAGGAGCTTATCGCTCTGTGTGCAGACAACAGGTACAAGTTTTCTACTATTCCCGTGCACTGCCTTGCGGTGACCTTGCTCGCGTCGATCCAGTTTGCGAAGGCCGACTTTCACGATGATAACAAACTACTTGAACATGCAACTGGCGTACTCAAGGAACATTCAGAGACAGTCGACAAGCAACTTCAGGAACTTGCCAACCAATGCGAGGGACGAATCGGGACGATCAAAGGAAATGGTCCAGTCCTTGGGTCTTACTTGTTTCAAGGAGAACGGTTCTACGCGTTGAATGGCGAACACAACAAACTGTCGAATGAACAAGCTGAGAAAGTGATCGGGGTCTGGAGAACGAGTGGATTGACTCCTCGGGAATTCATCCAGGAGTTTCCGAATGTCAATGGTATTCAGTACTACGAGGCGATGGGGCTTCATGCCAATGCTCGATTCGCTCGATTGCCCAGGATCTTTCGTTCGGCAATGGAAAGCGTGGATAATTGGCGAGTCTTGTCCAGTGCTGTTGGGGCAGACGGGACGATAACCAGAACGGCGTCTAACGAAATGCGTCGCCCTGTTGTGTTGGACGCAGACCAGCCAGGAAAGCCGCTGTACTTTCATCCCAACATTGATCCCGGCGTGACGTTTAGGCAGTGGAAGCTGGAGCCAATCGCATTCGGCCCCTACGTAATGATTCGTAGCGTTGAAAGGAATTCGCAGGTGTTGGATGCAAACAGTGGCAATGGCAACGTGTACTTGAACGATGCACCAGAGTGGAAGTCCAGCCAGCCATACGATAATTCGAATCATCTCTGGCGTTACTTCAGGCGAGGCCCATTTTGGCACTTCATGCCGAAAGATATTGACGCAGCACTCGACGCCGATATCGTGGGCGTTGACCCAACGGGTACACCACGATGCGAAACGAACATTGATGTTGCAGATCCAAATCAAGCGTGGCTGCTTCACCCAGTTCGCGACAATATCTATATGTTTCAGCCACGAGCCTCCATGTGACGCGAGTTGCAATTACAGTGAGACGACACACCAAAAAGCAACGCAATGCACTCCAGGCGCGAAGTCGGGCGTCTTAACAACGAAGTGTCATTCGTCGCGATTGGGTGTTTGCAGGCGTCACCGGCAGAGCATCACCACCCTCCGCCTACGGAGTGCCATCCGGTCCCGCGACGAGATGATCCCACTCAGATCCTTCAGCACTTCCACAATAGTCCCGGTTCGATCCGCCATCCTCATACGCACAGCGTCCGCTGCACCCGTTATCCGCCCCTGCCCAAACTCCGCCTCCACCCGCTCCGGTGTCGTGTTCCGGTTCCGAGCCACCGACTCCACGAACATCCCATAGTACCGGTCCACGTGCCGCTGCATTTCGGCGCGGGCCTCCTTGCCCAGCGGCTCGTCCGGGTTCCCCTCGACCTTGTATTTCCCGGCGTGGATGTACGTGACGCCCAGCCCCTGCTTCTCGTTCCACCGGCTCCAGTCCACGTGCGTCGCCAGCACGCCGATGCTGCCGACCATTCCTGACGGCGTCACCCACAACTCATCGGCGGCCGAAGCGACGTAGTAGCCGGCGCTGTACGCTTCCGAGTTGGCGATCGCCACGATCGGCTTCCTGCCTCGTGACTCAAAGATCTTCTGCGACAGTTCGTGCACGCCGAACACGCTGCCGCCGGGCGAATCGACGTCGATCAGGATGGCCCCCACGTCCCGATCGTTGATCGCCTCGTCGAACTCCCGACTGAACTCGTCGGTCGAAGTACCGCCGCTTCCGGTCAGCAGCCCGACGCGCTGGGTGATCGTGCCGTGCAGTCCCATGACGTGAATGCGCCCTCTGCGACCGAGATGCGCTGTCCGCCGCGCCTCCAGCGCCGCCCAGCGGTCTGCGCCCATCGCGGACTCCGGCGTGACACCGTTCGCCCGCGCCTCAACGATGCCGATGATCTCCTCGAGCTTCGGCGGGTGGATGGCCCACACCGTCTGCTCGATCGACTTGATGATCCGTTCGTACCTCATGCCGCCAGCCCCTTCAGTTTCTGGGTGTAGCGCTCGCACAGTTCGCCGTCAGCCCAGGCGGCGACGATCCTCTCCGGGTCGCCATCGAGCAGTTGGCGGACGTTCTGCGTCGTGACTTCTTCCACCCAGGTGGCCCGGTCGATCTCTCGCGCCTGAAGCGCGTCGCACAACGGTCCGACGTCCCGGTCGATGTGCGCAGCCTGGTCCTTGTAGAACTCGCCCACCCATTCGCGGAATCGGTCGGGATCGTCCTTCGCATGCTTCACCCGGCGCTGGATGCCTTCAATCTCGCGCCGCGACATGCGCCGGGCGATGTCGGCTGTGAACGCTCGCAGGACCCGCGCCTCCTGCGAGTCGTCTTCATCGTCGATCGTCGACTCTGGCTCGGGGACGCGCGGGGCCGTGATCGGGTTGCGGAACTCGTCGCCGCCGGGGACGGGATTGCGGTTCTCCATTTCGCGGACCTCGTTGCGTGAGAAAATCTCGTTCTGGATGGCCGTGGCGTAGCCGCTCATCCGGCTGTTGAAGTCGCCCCGCAGCAGGGCGTCCACGAGGAACTCAGCGAACATCTTCCGGTGGTTGACAATCAGGTCCCGCTTGATGGCCTTCTCAATCCGCACAAGCCACGGCCGGATGGTGTGGACCACGAACTCGATCCCCTGATGCTCGATGTTCGAGAAAGTTGCCTTGTCGAGGTCCTGGATCATGTGGGGTGGCATGCGGAACATGCGGGCGATCTCGGCGATCTGGAACTTCCGCGTTTCGAGGAACTGCGCGTCCTTATTGCTGAGCGAGACCTGGTTCCACTTCATCCCCTCCTCGAGGATCATCGTGCGGTAGGCGTTGACGGTCCCGGCGTGTTCCTGCTGGGCCTGCTTCAGCCGGGCGTAGGCCTCGTCACTGAGTTTCTGCGGATGCTCCAGCACTCCGCTGGGCCGCACTCCCTGCCGGAACAGCCGCGCGCCGGAGTCCTCGGCCGACATCGCCAGACCGATCGCGTTTCGGAGATGGGTGATGGGCGAGAGTCCCAGGATGCCGTCCGACGTCAGTCCCCGGATGTGGAATACGTCATTGCTCATCAAAGTGCGCGTGCGGTTCGGCCGCTCGGGATCGCTGATCGTGTACCGCAGTGTGTTGTCCCGCATCCGCTCAACGGCCGACACTCGGTCGGGATGGATGGGCACCAGTTCGCTGATCGGACCGCGCGGGCCGGCGACGATCTCGTTGATGCCGTTCCCCCGCACACCGAGGTGGTACATGTTCTGCTCGAAGAACTCGACGTTCGTCTGCCATGTGTTCGGGAAGTCGTGGATCAGTTCGTACAGGCTGCTGCCGGTCGCCCGTTCCTTCCCGCCGTCCGGAAGGCGCTTGTATAGGATGCAGGGGAGCGACCCGACCGTCTCGGCCAGCACGCGGACGCAGGCATAGACCGCCGCCACGCGCATAGCGCTGTCGGGCGTGACAATCGGTCCGGACGAGGAGGCTCCGCCCCCGTTCAGGTTGGTGTACCAGAACGGGTCGGTGGGGTCGGGCATCGTCGGCCCTTCACTGCGGATTCCGAGCAGCGCTGTGATCACTTCTGACTGATCCCCAAATCGACAATCCCATCAACACCGCACCGCAGACGATCAGTGCCCACGGCACGCTCATCAGACCCGTTCCCACCGCGACGCAGGCCAGACCGATAAGGCCGGCGGCGTCGCGCACGTTCCGCTCCCGCTTCCGCGCGGTCTCGATCATGTTCCGTGTCTGTTCACGATCCTCGTTCATACGAACAGCACTCCCCGGTCCTCGTAGACGCTGCGCTGCGGACGGAACTGCGGATTCCGCGCCACCGCGAACGCCACGACCGAACCGATCACGGCGTCGATTTTCTTCGTGTCGGTCTTCTTCGGCTTCGCCAGCAAGGTGCGGTCCCCCCGGTCGAACGATTGCACGTTGCCGAACATCCAGTCCAGCACCGTGTGGCCAGGATGCCGCACTCGGCCGTCCCGGATGAACGCCTCGAACTCGTCAACCGCCGAGGCCATCAGTCCCGACGCCGTTCCCACCGGGATGCGCTGCACGCCGTATCCCTCGGACAGCTTCTCTCCCTCTTTCCCGATCGCCCCCTGCTCGATGAGTTGCGTAATCTCCTCGGCGCGGTTCGGGTCGTAGGCGAGGGCCAGCACGTTGAGCGCGGAATGGATCTCACCGAACGTGGCGTACTCGAACCCGATGTCGATGACGTCGCCGGGGCTGGGAAGCAGCAACCCCTGCTGGACCCAATCGGCGAACGGCGCGTCGTTCTCGTGGTCACGGATGTACTGCTGGGGGGCGATGATCCACGGCCAGAGGCGGAACGACTCCAGGCCGCTGCCGCTCCATTCGGGGAACAGAGCCACGAACGCCGAGAAGTCCCGACTGCGGGCCTTGTCGAACCCCACGACGCACGGCTCCCCTTTGAGATCGTCGAGCGTGTAATTGTCCCGACATGCGGCCCATGCGCCCGGGGGCAACCACGGGTTGACCGCCTGCTGCCAGATGTTCAATCGATACATCATGAAGTCGAGCGTGTCGCCGACCGATTTCTGCGACTCGTTCCAGTCGGCGACCAGTTCGTCCTCGGCGATGAGCCGGCCCCATGCCGGGTTGGCCAGTTTGCCGAGGCGGATCACTTCGTCGGGGTTCTGCTGGAGGTCTTCCGGCTTCGTCTCCTGCGGCGCGGCGTAGCCGAGGAACAGGAACTGGTCGTTCTCGCGCTTCCCCTCGGAGACTTCGAGGCCGTATTCAAACTGCTCCTTGCCGTAACCGTCGGGGTTGTTGCCGGCCGTCGAGAACTCCAGGTGCAGCGGCTCGGACCGGGAAATCCCGGAGCGTCGCAACCGCCGCATGTAGGCGCGGTCCACGACGTGCGTCTCGTCGGTCAGCAGCGACCCGTTGAATCCTTCTTTCGCTTCCTGGCTGCGCTTGTTTGACGACGAGAGAGGTTTCATCGTCGACCGCGTCGGCAGGTGCGCGATCGAGAACTCGGCCATGTTGACCTTGCACGACGCGCTCAGTTCGGGAGAGGCGTTGACCATCTCGACCGCGTGCTTGCCGGCGATGTCGCGGGCCTGCATTCCGTCCTTGGCACAGATCCCCACCTTCTGTCCCTGCTCTCCGTCGCCGCACAGCAGGTAGAGACCGACCGCCGCCAGCGTGGGCGACTTGCCATTCTTTTTCGGGACCCAGATCGAGCCGCGGCGGAACCGCCGCACGGCGCGCTTCCAGCGCTTCGATTTCCGCTGCCAGCCGAACAGCCGCATGATGCATTCGTACTGCCAGTCACACGGCACGCCGGCGCGGACTCCGGCGACGTAATGTTCGTGGCGCTCCAGCGCCAGTTCCTCGTCGAACTGATCGGGGATGTCCCACGCCTCGTGCTCGTCGTCGTGCCGTCCCCGCAGGCGCAGCGGCTCGCCCGCCCATTCCCCCTCGTAGAGATTGCAGTACCGTTCGATCCACCAGACGACGTACGCGCCCACCAGCGGCTCGAACCAGCAGCCGTTGCGCACGGCCAGTTCGTCCGAGGCGTCCCGCATCCAGTGCTTGGTGGGTCCCTTCGCCCGCATCACGCCCTCCGTCTTGCAGAGACCGGATTCTCAGGGCGGTGCGTCACGTTGAGACCCGCTCGCGCGGCCGGCGTGAGACCGAACTGCCCTTCGATGCGCCGCAGTTCACCGGCGAGGCGATGCGACTCGGCCCAGGCGTTGCGGATCACCGGACGCATGCCGTCGTTGGTGAGCCCGCCGATCAGCACATCGTCGCTGCTGAACTTCGCGATGATCCGTTCGCACTGCCGCCAGCGCACATAGAAGCGGCAATAGCGCTCCAGCTGCGCGCCATCGGCCACGGTCAGCACACACATGTCGTCGAGCAGCGCGGTCACGCGATCCCACACGTCACGCTCGTCATCGGTAAGCGTATCGGGACATTCCGGCCGGCCTTCATCGGGCGTCGGTTCGTCACCGCGCACCTTGGCCCGCCAGCTTCCCCGAAGCTGCACAATGCTCGTCGGTGTTCGGGCGGGACCGCGTTTTCCCATCGCGAAAAACCTTCTGAAACTCCTCAGAATGCGGCGAAACATGGCTGGATGCGGGCGGGGGGTCGAGGTAACTGCTGTCCTGTCGCGGCGGCCGTGGGGGTCGCCGGACGCAACCCGTAACCCGAAGGGGAACGATCATGGCAGCGAAGAAGACCTCGACGAAGAAGACCACCCGGAAGGCCGCGCCGAAGAAGGGGGCGGCGAAGAAGACCACCGCCGCGAAGAAGCCCGCCAGCACGAAGAAGGCGGCGACCAAGAAGGCCCCGGCCAAGAAGAAGATGAGCGCGCTGGACGCGGCGGCCAAGGTGCTGGGCGAAGCGAAGGAACCGCTGAACGCCAAGACGATGATCGAACGGATGGCGGCCAAGAAGTACTGGGTCAGCCCCGGCGGCAAGACGCCGCACGCCACGCTGTACGCGGCGATCCTCCGCGAGATCAACGACAAGGGGAAGGACGCCCGGTTCGAGAAGGCCGATCGCGGGCTGTTCCGGCTCACGAAGTAGGGGGGCGGATCGATGAACGACATCGCAGACGCCATCCGCAAGGTGACCGCCATCATGCAGTGCCGGTACGACGAAGGCGAGTGCTCGTCGCAGATCGACCTCTTCGACCTGATCGGAGTTCTGCTGTCGATCGCCGACGAGATCGACCCGCCCATCCCGGACGGCCCGTAGCGGGGGAAATCCCCGCGACGACGCCCCACGTTCGCCACGTCGGGGCGTTTTCTCGTGGGACGGGTCAACGCTCGCCCGTCCCGGCCCCGCCGCAACACAGGCCAACGACGGCGAACCGTGGCGGGAGTTCGCCGCCGTCCGCGGTGTGTCCGGCGAAATCCAATTCACGGGCATGATAGTTGCTTCCACCGCCGTGCGCGGATGACGGGGATGAAAACGAACCTGCTGATCGCCGAACCCGACGACGGACTCCGGGAAACCCTGATGCGTTACTTTGCGCGGCAGGGCTTTTCCGTCCGATCCGTAAACAACGAGGGAGAACTGATCCGGGAGATGCAGCGCGAGTTGCCGCAGGTGCTTCTGTTGGAACCGGAGATACTGTGCGGACCGATCTCCTGCGGCGCGCCGTTGGTGCCCACCGTGGTGCTGACACGCACGTCGGGAATGCTGCCTCTGCTTCGGGACAATTTCCTCGTTGCTGATTGGTATGACAAACCGGCGTACTTGTCGGACGTCACAAACTCCTTGCGAACGGTCACAACGTCGCCTGCAGTACAACCGATCTGACCGCACAATCGCCGGTCTGCGCAAACAGTACGGAGTCGCGAGACACATCATGCGCTTGCCCTCCGTCGCCGCTTGGGCCGCTTGGCCTTCTTCCCCGTGAACTGCTCCCACCGGGTGACGATGACGTCCGCGTACAGCGGGTCCAACTCCATGAGGAACGCGCTGCGGTCCGTCTGTTCGCAGGCGATCAAGGTCGAGCCCGACCCGCCGAACAAATCGAGCACGTTCTCATTCGGGCGCGACGAATACTGGATGGCGCGGGCGGCCAATTCGACCGGCTTTTCGGTGAGGTGCACCATCGATTGCGGGTTGACCTTCTTCACCGACCAGACGTCTGGCACATTATTCGGCCCGAAGAACTGATGCGCCGCGCCCTCCCGCCAACCGTAGAAGCACCACTCGTGGTCGCCCATAAAATCTTTGCGGGTCAACACGGCATGCTGCTTGTGCCAGATGATCGCCTGGCTGAAGTACAGCTCACACGCCTTCAGCGCCGGTGGGTAGTTGCCGATGTTCGAGTACCCACCCCACAGATAGAACGCCCGGCCCGGCAGCAGAACGCGCGCGATGTTTCCGAACCACGCCACCAGCATCTCGTCGAACGCCTCGTCGGTGACGCAGTCGTTTTCCAGCGGGCGATCCTTGGCCCGCATCTTCCGGTGCGTCCCCTTCGACTTCTCCGGGTGCCGCTCGACGTCGAACTTCTGGTGGTGCTTCGTTCCCTCGAACGACGACAGGCCGGCGGCGATGGCGTTGTTGCTGCGCGGCTCGACCTTCACGTTGTAAGGCGGGTCCGTGTTGACCAGGTGAAGCTCGGCCCCGTCGAGCAGGCGGTCCACGTCCTCGGCGCTCCCGCTGTCGCCGCAGAGCAAGCGGTGGTTCCCCAGCACGATGAGGTCACCGGGCTGGGTGACGGCCTTGTCGGGCGGTTCGGGGACCTCGTCCTCAACGATGTCCCCGGGTTGGCCGAACGCGCACCCGGCCTGCTTCGCCAGCCCCTCGATCATCGCCTGGACCGCCTCGCTGCTGGTCTCGAACTCCGTGAGCAGTTCGTCGAGCCTTCCGGGGTCGGCCCCGGCCAGCGCCGCCAGAGGATCGAGCGTCGCCAGCACCTTCTTCGCCTCGGCCTCATCCACATCCAGGATGAGAACCGGAACCTTCATGTCGGGCGTCGTCTCGGCGCGAAGGTGACCGTCGATCAGTTCCAGCGTCTTGTCCTCACGTTCGCGTGCGATGAGGGCGTCGCAGTAGCCAATCTCTGCCAGCAGACCCCGCAGCGCGTCCGCCTGAGCGGACGGATGCGTCCGCCAGTTCGCCGGGCTGGGGTGCAACTCCGACGCCCGGACGCGGCGAAATCCCTTGATGCGGTCGCGAATCTGCATGTCGGAAAAAATGCCCCAAAACCCGTGAAGATTTTTTTACGGGGACGCGGATGGTGTACATGCCGCGATCCGTAGAGATTCAGGCCCCCCTACCCGCTGTCGCGCCTCGTTTTTCGGCTGTGGCATCGCGTGCAGAGCCCCTGCCAATTGGTCTCGTCCCAGAACAGTTCTTCATTCCCTTCGTGCGGGATGATGTGATCCGTCTGCGTCGTGCGTCGCAGGCGTCCGTGCTTCAGACACTCGGCGCACCACACGTTCTCCGGCCGTGATCGGAACGCACGCGACGCCGCCTTCCATCGGCGCTTGTTGTACGGGCTCGGCTTCGATCGGTATTCACGCTTACCTCGGTGGGGATGCAGCAGTCGTGTGGTTGCGGCCGTTGCCATGTTGTGTCGGTACAAAAAGAAAACGCGGCCCCGCCCACGCTTGGTGAGCTGGACCGCGCTTGCGGTCAAAGTCCTCGCGGCGCTGCCGCTGTATGTGCTGGATTATCGTCTACGATGTGTCCTCTGACAACTCCTTTTGGGCTCGTCGAACTCAGTCCCCTGATGCACTCAGTCACGTGCCCGCCATCTCAGGGTCGGTCACGTCAGGCCTTTGACGTCTGCGAAGAGCTTCCTCAAGTGGTCGTCGCTCATGTCAATGATTGGCTCGTACATGAATGAATTCAAATGAATGTTCTCCGGCGTCATTAAGGCAACCCGATTGAGAATCCCGATTGCCTCGTTCTCTCCAAAAAACTCTGCCTTGAATTTTGACAGGAGCGCCGCTGTCTGATTGGCTGTGATCCCCGAAAGAAACGTCGGATCATTGATCTTTGCAGCCATGAACCGCTCTGCTGCCAAACGAATGGCAATCGCGAGGACGATCTTGTTTTCAAAATCGAACCCCTGCGTCGTTGCCTGCATATACGCGGTGGCTGCAGAATCAATGTCATCGATCACAATTCCAGCGGTGTCGTGGAATGCGCGACCATTTCCACCAAACAACGTTCGGTACACGTCGTCCAGGTCTCCCTGAGTGATCGAATCAGAATCCGATCGCCAGTGCAGCAGAGACGTGAGCTTGACGTAGTTGGGATCACTCTCTCCTGATGTATACTCAATCAGATTCCGCATGAACGGGATTGAAGCAATCCTCTTCCGGTCATCCGAATAGAAGTTGTCCTTCCAGTCATTAACAAAGACGTTTCTGATGCCAGTGGCTTTCTGCAACGACACCTTGCCATCCGTTTTGAATGACATCAGGCAATTCGAGTACCGAACGAAGCGGCTCTCGAGCGTTCTGTAAAAGTCGAAGTTGTGCGTGAGGATGATTTGGGTGAACGGCGCCTCCTTTGCGATGTCGTCCAGGTACTGAATGATGGCGTACTTATTCCTATAGTCGAACGAATCAGCGATGTCGTCGAACACGAACAAAGTCTGAACGTTTGCCTTCTTTCGCACTTCCATTTCAAAGATGATGTTCAAGACGTACAGCGCCTTCCTCTCTCCCATGCTCAGGACGCGCATCAGCGTATCCTCATCCACCGATGCGTGCTCCTCTCCGTCATGGAACTCGAATCCCAGGCTCAGCAGCGGCTCGTTTCCGAGCATAACCTGAGTCTTGTTTTTCGGAATCAGCGTGAATGGAACAAAGAATCGGTCATTGAAAATCTCAATGACCTCCTCCCACTGTGTGCGCTGTTTTCCCGCAGCTTCCTCAATTTCTTTTCGGCGCTGCTGCGCGCTTTGATATTCGTCCAGCAATCTCTGGTACAATTCAAGCCTGTTCTTGAAGTATGACTTCCAGATTTCTTCGCGAAGTCCATCAATGTTTGCCAGCTTGGCAACGAGATCCTGGCGTTCGTCCAAATAGTTCCGGAATGCGCGGCAGTCGGCATTTCCATCCAAAGCCTTTTCGAGCGCCGCGAACTTGTTCTTCAGTGTCACATCGTTGGTGATCTGCTCCTTTTCCTTCTGGATCACTTCTTCCAGTTCCCTCTGGCTGGTGATATTCAGTGGTTCGTCCGCATTGAGTTGCACGGTATGCTTTGCGTCAAAGAACCCGTGGCTCGCCAATTGCTTCGCAATCGTCGCCGCGTTGTAGTAGTTGAATACTCCCTGCTTGAAGTATGTGGATTCGGCAATCAATGCGTTGTATCGCGTCACATAATCAGCAATGACTTCCTTTGTCTCTGGTTTTTCGAGAACCTTCAGCACCTTTTCGTTGAAAATGGTGTCGTACTTCACGCCAACCCATGGGGCGTCTTTCTGGTCCACCACTTCCGAACGCACTCGCATCAACGCCACGAAGAACTTGTCGTCGTCAGCAGTGAACGATGACGAAATCTCTTTCCGCAGGTCTTTCCGTGACGAGGACTCCTGCTTCATGGCTGCGAGGAATTCGTCCGCGACCGCGTCCACCGTTTCATGCAGCTGCTCATACTCTTTGCGCAGTGTTGCGTCGACGAGGAGCGTCGATGTCCTCTCGTTGTGGCGAAACTCTTCATCGTACGGAGAAACGACGAACACCGCGTCACCGCCCAGCGGCTGTCCAGTCTCGTCCGTGATGGTGCGCTCGGTTTCACGACCAGGGAAAATGCGATCGGATGATGGAACGTTGTTTGACACATCCCTGAATGTGTTCGCGAATGACGATTTCATCGCTCCGTTGGGAGCGTAGATCGCGAAGACGTGCGATCTGGAAAAATCGAATTCAAATTGAAGATCCCTGATGCCGTAGCAGTGCTTCAATCTGACATTCAGTTTCTGCATCCGCTGGGTCTCCGAAAATGAAGCTGCAGCAACCTTGCATCGGTGCCGTCGGCCGCCAGTGGCACATAATTTGCGGTTGTGCCCCGTTCTGCAACTCTCAGAGATGAGAAAATCTGCGGGAGACGGTCCGGACTGGCAAATTGCGTAATCGGTCATGGCAGCCTCGAATCGTTTGACACCGAAGTGGTGAGCATTATTCGAGATCGGCAAGGCGGGCGCGTCTGCGAGACGGTAGAAGCGGTCTAATGGTCCAAAACCAGAGAATTCCACCACTGGACCGCGCGGCCCTACTCTCTCGCGCCGACGCGGATTTCAATGGCCATCACACCTTTGGACACATGAATCCCGTCGGCGGAGGAGATGACGGGGGCACGACTCGGACCGTCACTCGACTTCGCTCAATCGTGACGATCTCCAAGTCACCATAGACGGTGATCCGCTCACCGACGCGCATTGTACGCACAGGGCCGTTCTGCTTGTCCTCGTCCGACACGTGTTCAATGTGCATGAGCACCTCCAACGCGATAGCATTCTCCCGCGCGTACCCTTCCCTGTCCCGGCTCTCCCTTCCCTTCCGCTCACCTCCCGAATGGTCCTGTCGGCCTTCCCCCTGTCCGTCCTTCCTCCTCCGCTCCAGCCCAGCGAAAACGTCGCTGGTCGTGCCGTATGCGTCGTTCGGTCGATTGGTCAGTGAGTCCTCTGGGTCATTCGGTATGGAGCCGCGTCGGTCGGTCGATGCACACACCGCCATACTGGCGATGGGGGTGGCGTCTGTCGCGTTGGAGGTTTCCACGATGCCCGGCCTACCGGGGACGCCTCATGCGAGGCCGCTATCCCTCGCGGGATGCTCGCCCGACCCGCGGCCACTGCCGGCCGCCGGTACTCCATGCTCACGGTCCGCGCCTCGGTGTCACGCAGGCATCGCCCCGGACCGCGGGGATGCCTCACCTATCAGGAGCCTTACAAACCCCTGAGTCCCCCGCCCGGCCGCGACACCGGGTTACGCTGGTCGGGGGCCTATCACAACACCTTCGCCAACGCCACGTCCCAAGGCAGCGCGGGTTCACTCTCCAGCAACCTGAGCACTTTGCTCCGCAGGTCCGTCGGCACTCCCATCGTCTTGCACTTGTCCAGGACGGAGTCGCGCACTGCGTCCAGTTCCTGTTTCAGCATTCGTTCCGCCCTCAACTGGCGGGCCGCCTGGACCAACATCGCCTTGTTCGGGACGACCTTTTGAATGCCGTTGGCTTCGAGTTTCCGTTCAAGCCAGGCGATCAACTGATTGTTGGTCATCGCATTCAACTCGACCCGCAATCCGCTCTTGATGAACTCCGCCTCCCGTCGCGTGGCTCCGTTCTCGGTCAGTTTGGAAAGCGTCTGCTTGGTGATGGCCGGTTCACTGAGGAGACCCATCGCATCGACGTCCTCCATCCGCAGCCCGAAATCGATGACGTCCAGATCGTTCTCGTACTCGTAGCGCCGCATATTGCGTAGGAACGTGCCGAGAATCGTGAATCCCTGCGCGTCGAGATCATGCACAACCAGCAATGGCAGCCGGCGCTTGAGGCGCCGGGCGTAGCCGGCGATTTCGTCGATCAACTTCCGCGTGGACGTGTTCGAGACGCCCTTGGAACTCATCAGCGCCAGATCGTACCGTTCCGCCAGCAACACTGTTTCGAGCGCCGGAAAGAACCCTTCTTTCTCGAAGAACAGGACAGCGGCGATCCGCTCGGCCGGCCCGAACGTCTGAACTCCCTGACCGAGGCAAAACTGCGGTAGTGTCAGCTGACCGCATGGCATTGAGAATTTGGCCACGTATTCCCGAACCGCTCTCGTCCCCAGCGGAATCGTTCGGCCGGTATGCGGTTCGTGGAAATTGCCACGGGCACCGTAGACGACATCCCAGTTTGCCGTCTCATCGGGATGTTCAGAGATGTAGTTCGGCAGGAGGACTTGAGTGAAGTAGGCGTCGTTGAGCTTTTCCTTTCCTGTGATTTCGAGGATCTGCTGCCGGGCCGAGTACATCACCTGCCGGGCTTCGGCGACACCGACGTCACCTGCTGCGTGAAGGTAAGCCTTCGGCATTAGATCGTAGGCTGCAGCCTTCACGCTGATCGTGCGGCTCTTTCGCAGGGCATCCCGACGACGAGCAGCGCTGCGTGATTCGCGCTCCTCCCGCTTTCTCTGTTTGGCCCACTTCCGCGTGACGAATTCCACGGCCGCAATCAGCTTGTCTGCAAGTTCGCCGGTGAAGTCGACGACGCTCTTCCCACGATCCTTCCAGTGCACTTTCGGTGTCGCAACGTGGATGGCGAGTATCACCGGTTCTGCGGACCCGCAGCGCTGATCCTGCAGGAAGCCAGCGAAGTTCCATTCGGGTCCGACCTGCTGGAAGGGATTTCCGTTAATCGACGGCGACCAGTTGATGCCCGTCAGGAGTTGGCGGGGCACTTCGTCGTCGACGAACGCGAACGCCGCCTCGACAACGAATGGTTGCCCGTCCGACACCCCCTTGAAGCTTCTGTACGTGAAGGTGTCATCATCCCCGTCGAGTTGCCAGAACAGCTCCCTGAAGTGGTCCTCGCCGATCACTCCCAGTTTGCTGGGTTTGATGTCGCGCGCCTCAGCCTGCATCGCAACCAGCAGGCGGGAGACGGCATCCCGATCCAGTTCAGAATCGGATGCCAGGAGCGCCGTCAAGCGCGCCCCAGACAACCCCAGACTGTCCAGTACTTTTTTCTGTTTCGCACTCCGCGACAGCCCGGCGAATTCGCCAATGAACTCCCGGACGGTGCAGTCCCGCCCATGGGCGAGATAGGCAGCGATCAAGCCGCAAAGGTCCTCGTCGCTGTACCAGTGAATCGACGTCGGCTGAGTGGGTAGCCACTTCTCCCAGTCTGGCCGCGTGGGTTCGAATTCAACCTCTCCTTGAGGAGTCGAGAATCTGATGTGGGCATGGGGGTTGAAAGCGGCATATCCGTGAGCCAGTTGTACAAACTCGCGGTCGTCATCCTCGAGTTGTGACCATGCTGAATCCGGCCACGCGATTTCGATGGATGTGCCGTTTTGTACAAATGCCGTCTCGCCGTTGCTGAGTGTGACCGCCGGTTCCTGGCGAATGGCATCGGTGCGGACGATGATCTTGTAGGCCTTCCCGTCGGTCGAAACCTGGATGCGCCCCTCGCTGCCGTCGAGCACGTACGGCAGGGCGATGATCGTCTTCAACGCATTACCCTGGGCACCTCTGGTCGGGCTCACGTATTTCGCCTTGTCCGATGTTCGGACCGCGAAGTCTGCCGCCCCCTCCAGGGTTGCGACTGGGATGCCTGGCCCGTTGTCCGCAACGAGAATCGATTCGTCGCTGATATCGACCATCAGCTTTGGTGGCACTCCGGCCGTCTCACAGGCATCCAGCGAGTTGTCGAGCAGTTCCTTGACGGCCATCTCTGGCCACTGGTCAGAATCGCAGCCGGTCTGTGCAACGAGTTCCTTCTCGCTGAAATAGTCCAGCGAGCGGTTCGTCTTGAACGTCGTCCTCTGGAGTTGGACCATCGGCTTCACAGAATCCCCATCGCCTTCAGCGCATCGTCGGACGCATCCACGTCGGGAGCGCTTGGAGCAAGGGCAGCCGCCGTCTGGCGACGGATGAAGTCTGCGAACGCGGCCGGCGTCGTTTGCCATACGCCTCGGAGAAAGACCGCTTCGAGTTTTCCACCGCGCACACCTTTGCGGACCCACCGCCAAACGGTTGCGGGACTTGGCCTCTTGCCGCTCAACTTCTCGGCGACATGGGCGACGGGACGCACGTCCGTCGAGTTCTCCAGATCGATCGACGGGGCGTCGAGACTTGCATGCATTCGGAATCACCTCAGTCAGTTGCACAGGTTTGTGAATGACTGAGGCTAGCCGTTCAGCGCGTCAGATTTCCCTGACGTTCGTGTCAGTTTCGCGTGACACTTTCGAGCTTCCGGCGACCGCATCCGCAAAGGTCAAGCGGAATGAGCTTTGTCTCCAGAGCATTGAGCACGTTGCGCAGTGCCGATCCATTCTTCCCCGTGTAGTGGGGCTTGGCGAATCGTTCAGATGGGACGGGTCGCCCGCCTCCATCAAACAGCAACTTCAACGCCTGCCATTCCAGATTCGTGAGATGGATCGGTTGGACGGTGTATCCCTTTCGAGCAACAGTCTGCTTCTCCCGGTCCAGCCGCACGTTGAGATACGTCGGCAGTTCCCCCCGCAGGCCACGTGCGATGATCTTCGCACGCAGCACCTTGATCTGTGCAGCGTATGGTCGGGCCTCATCGAATGCCTCGTCCACGCGCTGAAGAGCGATCTTGTTGCCGTCCACGCCCTGTTTGTGGTAGTCCCATAGCGGGTCCAACCAGTGGTGAATCTGGCCCGGAATCTGAAGCAACTGCCAGACTTGGTAACCATCCGGCAGGAATGGTTCACCGGCGAGAATAAGCGCCGCCTTCAACTCGTCGATCAGTTCGTCGGATTGCAGTTGCGCTGCAATCGCCATCGCCTCCTCAAAGTGCTGCCGCAATTCGAGAACGTATCCAACGGCGCAACCGCCGGGCGTTTTCTTCGGTGGCCACGTCTGGCCTGGCTCAGGATCATACGGTGCGAGCATCTCCCACGATTCGTCATCCATCGACCGGAGTTGCTTCCGAGTCATTCGGAGTGTCGATGCGATGATGTTCAGCAGGAAGCAAAGACGTGTTGTTGATACTAGGGGTGCAAACCGTCGTCGTCTGACAGACATTGGTCATCCGCCATTTCGATGACGCCTTGTAACAAAAGGACAGACGCGGCAGCCGCCAAGGCTTCGCGGCGTTCGGTGATCAGCCTAGCCGCGCCGTTATTCGATTGTACCGCCTCAACCGACCTCTGCCATGATTGCCCGCGCCCGTGCGAAGTCCGTTTCGGCGTACAGCAACGTGGTCTCGACCTTCGAGTGCCCACAGACGGTCTTCGCCGCTTCAAGCCCGAAACGCTGACGCAGGTCCGTCGCTCGACTGTGCCGGAGGCGGTTGGGACTCCACTTGTTGATGTCCGCTATCACGCACGCCCGTTGAATCGCTCTGCGATAACTTGCGACCGTGTAGACGTCGCCAGCGTTCCTCCGTGGATTGGGTTTGCTGCGATCCACCTGCGATGGTTGCACCGGAGACTTGCGGTTCCGTCGTTGTTTGGCCCGCCGTGCGACCTCAGCCTCGGCCGGCGAGAAGCAGGGGGACTCCGCCGGCCGATTGTCGAGGTACGCACTCAGTATCGCCTGTGCCCGTGGGCCGAAGTAGATTCGACGTGGGCGTTCGTGGTGCTCCGTTTTGTGCCTGGCGGGGATGTACTCCCACACGTCGCCGTCGCGGATCACGTCGCAGGGACGGAGCGACACAATCTCATCTGGCCGACATCCCGAAAGAAGTTGCAAGCGAATCATGTCGCGTACCTGATGGCTGACGAGTTTCAGCACGGCGTTGACGTCGGCTTCCGGGACTGGACGCACGGGATGCGTTTCGCGGGCCTTGGACCTGCCCTTCTGAAGTCCGCGCACAGCCTCCAGGGCGATCAACACCGTTGTCGGGACCAGTTCCTCGGATACGCCCCAGCGAAACATCCTACGGATGCATTCGATGGCACCGTTGATCGTCGTCCGGGCCAAGCCCTCTTGGATCATTTCCTCTCGGACAGCTTTCAGCATTCGCGGTGAGAAGTGGGCGACCATCGTCGCGCGATGCAGACGGTTGAGTCGTTTGAGCGCACTGCGGATAACGTGAATCGCGCTCGTCGGAGCCCCATTCTTTCGGTAGTGGACGTCGCAGTGCTTGAGATAGAGCACTCCGAGTTGGCCAACCGTCAAATCGTTGGGCGGCTCCTGCTGCCGGCTCTGCCAATCGGAGATCAGCTTCGCGTATTCCGCATGGGACTTCGGCGATCCGTGAATGCCGAGGTAGTGGTCCTTCCCATCAATCCGAACACGGGCCTGACCGGATGGTTTGTGAAGGCAATACCGGGGAACAGAACGCTTCGACATCGCAGCACCTCACCAAAGTGGTAGTTTGGTGGTAGTCGTCGTGCTGCACTGCCGAAGGCAGGTCGGTCACAAACCGCGCCACAACGCGAAGTTGGGGATTGGGCGTTACAGGACTTGAACCTGTGACCTCTTCCGTGTGAAGGAAGCGCGCTAG
>ERZ869936.658-NODE-658-length-30231-cov-6.561174_pt1 | contig 30231 bp, 26 predicted proteins | sample MGYA00520876_ERZ869936 | MGnify/ENA primary metagenome ERZ869936 (study PRJEB32218, sample SAMN09650985) | biofilter metagenome | isolation source: enrty point of leading RO module | place: Saudi Arabia: Thuwal, RO plant located on Red Sea | collected 2016-02-17 ... | reverse complement strand
TTCGTTGAAGACCGCGGCGGTCGGCCCCTCGGCGGCGACCCGCCCGGCGTCGAGGACCACGACCCGGTCCGCGAGCCGGATGATCTCGTCCGCGGCATGGCTGACGTACAGCGCCGGCACGCCGAAGCGCGCGTACAGCGAGTCGAGATAGGGAAGGATTTCGTGCTTGCGCGCGGCATCGAGCGAGGCGAGCGGCTCGTCGAGCAACAAGAGCGCCGGTGCGCTGACCAGCGTGCGGCCGAGCGCGACCCGCTGGCGCTCGCCGCCGGACAGCCGCTCGACGCGGCGTGCGAGCAGCGGCTCGAGGTCGAGCGCTGCGACGACTTCGTCGCGCGACGGCCCGTCGCCGTGGCGCCGCCGGGCCGCAAAGGCGAGATTACCGGCGACGTCGAGATGCGCGAACAGGCGCGCGTCCTGGAAGACGAAGCCGACCGGCCGCCGGTGCGGCGGCAGGTACAGACCGCGCTCGCTGTCGGCCCAGCGGGTCTCGCCGAGCGCGACCTGTCCCTCGCAGCGGTCAAAGCCGGCGATGATGCGCAGCAGGCTGCTCTTGCCGGCGCCGCTGGCGCCGAACAGCCCGGTCACGCCGTCGAGCGCGAGCGTCGTGTCGAGCGCGAGCTCGAAACCGCCGAGCCGGCGACGCAGCCGCAGCCGCAGCGCATTCGCGGCGTCAGCCCGCACGGACCGCGCTCCGCCCGCCGGCGCCGTAGGCCACCAGCAACACCAGGAAAGAAAACACCAGCAGCCCGGCAGACAACAGGTGCGCGCTCGCGTAGTCGAGCGTCTCGACGTGCTCGTAGATCTGGATCGAGATCACGCGCGTCTCGCCGGGGATGTTGCCGCCCACCATCAGCACGACGCCGAACTCGCCGAGCGTGTGCGCGAAACTGAGCACGCAGGCGGCCAGGAAACCGCGCCGCGCGAGCGGCACGGCAACCGCGAAGAAGGCATCGAGGGGCGCGGCCCGCAGGCTCGCGGCCGCTTCGAGCGGACCCGGCCCGATGTCCTCGAACGCGCGCTGCAGCGGCTGCACCATGAACGGCAGCGAGTAAACGACCGATGCGATCACGAGCCCGCTGAATGAAAAGCTCAGCGTCTCGCCGGTCAGCCTGACCCAGAAAGCGCCGAGCGGCGACGCCGGCCCGAGAATCACGAGGAAGTAGAAGCCGAGCACCGTCGGCGGCAGCACCAGCGGCAGCGCCGTGACCGCCTCGATTGCGGGACGCAGGCGCGAGCGGGTGTGCGCGAGCCACCACGCGAGCGGCGTGCCGAGGACCAGCAGCACGAGCGTGGTCACGGCGGCGAGCGCGAGCGTCAGCCAGAGCGGTCCCAGGTCCGGCATCGGCCTAGTCCACGTCGTAACCGGCCGCGGCGATCGTCGCGCGCGCGGCGGGGCTCTGCAGGTAGTCGAGGAATCCGCGCGCGGCCGGCCGCGACGCGGCGTCGGCGAGCAGCACGGCGCGCTGCCGGATCGGCTCGTGCAGGTCCGCCGGCACCAGCCACGGGCAGGCGCGCGGCGTGGCGCCGGGCATCCGCAGCTGCGCCAGCGCGACGAGACCCCAGTCCGCGTTGCCGGTCGCGACCAGCGCGTAGGCCTGGCCTACGTTCTCGCCCATGACGAGCCGGTTGCGCAGCGCGTCGCGGGCGCCGAGCGCTTCCAGGGTCGCGCGCGCCGCGGCGCCGTAGGGGGCGAGTTCGGGATTCGCGACCGCGAGACGCCGGTAGCCGTCGCCGGCGAGCAGCGCCGCGCCGTCGACGCCGGCCGGCGCGTCGGGACGCCAGAGGCAGAGGCGGCCGACGGCATAGACGAAGCCGCTTCCCGCAACAGCGAGACCCTGCTCCTCGAGCCGCGCCGGGCGTGCCTCGTCGGCGGCCAGGAACGCGTCGAACGGCGCGCCGGCGACGATCTGCGCATACAGCTTGCCGGTCGAGCCGCTGACGAGACGCAGCTCGCCGCCGCCGCCCGCGCGGTAGTCCGCGGCCAGGCGCAGCGCGACGTCGTGGAAATTGCTGGCGACCGCCACGGTCGCGTCCGGCGCCGGCGCGCCGCAGCCGGCGAGCAGGACGAGCAGGGCGAGGACGGCGCCGGGCAGTCGCATGCTCAATCTCGTTCCCCCCGGGCGTGTCCCGTCACTGGTCGTCGTCGCCTCGGCAGCGGCCGCCGCCGGCGAGAGGATAGCACCCGGCGCGCCCGGTCAGCGCCGCCGCTCAGGCGAGATGCCGGTCCATCGCGTCTTCGACCGCGCTGCGGATAGCGGGCTCCATGAGCTTGAGCGCGAAGCCGAGCGACGCGTTGACCTCGACGACGTGTTCGCGCACCCGGATGGCGCCGTTGACGCCATTGCCGGAAAAGGCGAGATCGTCGCCGCGCCATTCCGAGCGCAGCTGGAAACGCCCGCAGATGTCCTCGGCGAGGTGGTCGATGCGCCGGCGAAGTTCCTCGGCGCCGAGCGCATGCTCGCGGCGGATGCGCATCGCCGTCAGTCGCCGTCGAGGAAACGGTTGGCGATCGGCGCGTAGGCGTCGATGCGCCGGTCGCGCAGGAACGGCCAGCCGTGCCGCATGTCCGCCATCGCGTCGAGATCGATGTCGACGATGAGCACCGCTTCCTCGTCCTGCGGCGCCCGTGCAAGCACGCTGCCGTTCGGCGCGACGACGAAACTCTGGCCCCAGAACTCGATGCCGCCTTCGCCGCCCGGGTCGGGCTCGAAGCCGTAGCGGTTCACGGCGACGACGAAGCAGCCGTTCGCGATCGCGTGCGAGCGCTGGATCGTCTCCCAGGCCGCGTGCTGCGCGGCGCCGACCTCGTCCTTCTCCTCCGGGTGCCAGCCGATCGCGGTCGGGTAGAACAGGATCTCGGCGCCTTTCAGCGCCGTGAGCCGTGCCGCCTCCGGGTACCACTGGTCCCAGCAGACGAGCACGCCGAGGTTCGCGTCATCGGTTTCGAAGGTCTTGAAGCCGAGGTCGCCCGGCGTGAAATAAAACTTTTCGTAGTAGCGTGGATCGTCGGGGATATGCATCTTGCGGTACTTGCCGACGTAGCCGCGGCCGCGGTCGATGACGGCCGCGGTGTTGTGATAGAGGCCGGTCGCGCGTTTCTCGAACAGGCTCGCCACGATCGTGACCTCGTGCTCGGCGGCGATCGCGGCGAAGCGGTCGGTCAGCGGCCCGGGGATCTCGTGCGCGAGATCGAAATGAGCCGCGTCTTCCGTCTGGCAGAAGTAGCGCGAGCGGAACAGCTCGGGCAGGCAGATCACGTCGGCGCCTTCCTGCGCGGCCGTGAGCGTCAGGTCCAGCGCGCGCTCGGTGTTGACCTCGGGATCCTCGCCCATCGACATCTGGACGACGCCGAGCTTCAGTTGCCGGGGTTTGCGGCTCTTGTGCTTCATTGCTCCTTACTCGTTCCGTTGCGGCGGGTGTCGTAGTAGGTCTCGTGCTGGAAGCAGGCGCGGTATTCCTCGAGGATGCGCATGCCGTGCTTCGGCCGGATCGCGCCCTCGTCGATCTTCGCGCGCACCAGCTCGTTCATGCGCCGTTCGAGGTCGTTCGGGAAGTACTGCACCTGGGCGAGCATGTCCTGCACGCGGATGCCCGGGATGATCTTCTCGATCCAGAAATTGCCTTCCTCGTCCGGATCGGCATAGACGTGCACCTCGGCGACGCGGCCGAACAGGTTGTGCGCGTCGCCCATGATGTCCTGGTAGGCGCCCATCATGAAGAAGCCGAGGTAATACGGCCGGTCTTCCTCCAGCGCATGCAACTCGAGGAAGGACTTGTCCTCGTTCGACGACACGTACTCGGCGATCTTGCCGTCCGAGTCGCAGGTCAGGTCGACCAGCAGCGCGCGCCGCGTCGGCTTCTCGTCGAGCCGCGCCAGCGGCATGATCGGGAAGGCCTGGCCGATGGCCCAGTGATCCAGCACCGACTGGAACACGGAGAAGTCGCACAGGTACTGGTCGACCAGGCGCTCCTCGAGCTCGAAGAACTCGGGCGGCAGCGGGTCCGGCTCCGCGTCGCGCAGCGCACGCAGGATCAGCGAACAGGTCGACCAGTACAGCCGTTCGACCAGCGCGTCCTGGTCGAGCGGCAGGTAGCCGAGCCGGAACAGCGTCGCGGCATCGCGATGCAGCGCGTCGACCGTGTGAAAGACCTCGAGCAGCTCGCTGACGTCGTCGGACGGCGCGTCCCGCAGGCCGGCGTGCAGATCGGCGAGGCGCCGCACCGTATCGTGCGCGTCGGCCGGCGCCGCGTAGTCGGGGGCGATGCGGTCCTTCTGGTAGGCGCCGAGCGCCTCGACGACGAGCACCGAGTGATGCGCGGTCAGCGCGCGGCCGCTCTCCGAGATCAGTACCGGGTGCGGCACGCCGCGCTGGTCACAGACCTCGCGCACGGCGGACACGACCGCGTTCGCGTACTCGCGCAGGCTGTAGTGGATCGCGCCCTCCTCGTTGTCGGCCGAGTAGTCGACGCCGAGGCCGCCGCCCACGTCGAGGTAGCGCACCGGCAGGCCGCGCGCGACGAGCTCGGCGTAGATCTGCGCGATCTCCTTGGTCGCCTGCTTCAGGATCTGCACGTTGGTGATCTGGCTGCCGAGGTGGAAGTGCAGCAGGCGGAATGCATCCGTGCGGCCCTCGGCCTCGAGGCGCTCGACGATGTCCATCAGTTCCGGCAGCGAGATGCCGAACTTCGAGCGGTAGCCGCCGGAGTCGGCCCACTTGCCCGAACCCGAGGTGCGCAGGCGGATGCGCACGCCGAACTGCGTTTCGGTGTCCTGCTCGGCCGCGAGTCGCATCAGGTCCTCGAACTCGGCGTGCTTCTCCATCACCGGCAGGACGTTCTTGCCGAGGCGCTGGGCGGACAGGATCAGCGACAGCATGGTCCGGTCCTTGACCCCGTTGCAGACCAGCGGCATCGAGTCGTCCTCGAGGTAGGGCAGCGCGGCGATCAGCTCCGCCTTCGAGCCGCACTCGAGCCCCATGCGGAACTCCCTGCCCGCGTCCAGCACCTCCTCGACCACCTCGTGCAGCTGGTTGACCTTGATCGGGTAGACGCCGCGGTACTCGCCTTCGTAGCCGGTGTCGCGGATCGATTCGCGGAACGCGTTATTGATGCGCCTCACGCGTGCGCGCAGCACGTCCTGGAAGCGGATCAGCAGCGGCGAGCCGAGCCCCTGCCGGCGCGCCTCCTCGACGACCGCCATGATCTCGATCTCGAGCGAGCTGCCGTCGTCCGGCCGCATGGCGGCGCGGCCGCGGCCGTTGACGACGAAGAAACCGTCGCTCCAGGTATCGAGGCGATAGAGTTCGGCGGCGTCGGCGACGCTCCAGTCGCCGGCGATGCCTGCCCGCTCAACGGCAGCCTGGCTGCTCGACATCAGCGTGCCTCGCTCACTGGTCCAGGACGCAGGCGAAGATCAGCGGTGCCACGATCGTCGCGTCGGACTCGATGATGAACTTCGGCGTATCGGCCGACAGCTTGCCCCAGGTGATCTTCTCGTTCGGCACGGCGCCGGAGTAGGAGCCGTAGCTCGTCGTCGAGTCGCTGATCTGGCAGAAATAGCCCCAGCGCGGGATGTCCGTCATGCGCAGGTCCTGCTCGAGCATCGGCACGACGCAGATCGGGAAATCGCCGGCGATACCGCCGCCGATCTGGAAGAAGCCTATCGACGACTCCGCGCAGGTCTGCTTGTACCAGTCGGCAAGCATGATCATGTACTCGATGCCGCTCCGCACGGTGTGCACGTTGCCGATCTCGCCGGTGATGCAGTGCGAGGCGTAGATGTTGCCGAGCGTCGAGTCCTCCCAGCCCGGCACGATGATCGGCAGGTCGCGCTCGGCCGCGGCCAGCAGCCAGCAGTCTTTCGGGTCGATCTGGTAGTGCTGCTCGAGCTTGCCCGAGCGCAGGATCCGGTACAGGAACTCGTGCGGGAAATACTGCTCGCCCGCCTTGTCGGCGGCCAGCCACTCGTCGAGCACGACGTCCTCGATGCGGCGGATCGCCTCTTCCTCGGGTATGCAGGTGTCGGTCACGCGATTCAGGTGCCGCGCGAGCAGCGCCTCCTCGTCCTCGGCCGTGAGCTGGCGGTAGTGCGGCACGCGCACGTAGTGATCGTGGGCGACGAGGTTGAACACGTCCTCCTCGAGGTTCGCGCCGGTGCAGCAGATCGCGTGCACCTTGTCCTGCCGGATCATCTCCGCGAGCGACAGTCCGAGCTCGGCCGTGCTCATTGCGCCGGCCAGCGTCATGAACATCTTGCCGCCGCCGTCGAGGTGGCTGACGTAGGCGTCGGCCGCGTCGATCAGCGCGGCGGCGTTGAAATGACGGTAGTGGTGATGGACGAAATCGCGTATGGCGGTCACGCTGTTACCTCTCTGCCGGAAGGACGGGCGGGTTGCCGGCCGGCACCCGGCGGGCCGCCTGGCCCGCATTGGTCACCGATGTCACGGGATTTCGCGGCTCCGCGGTCCGGGCCGCGGATCTTCCCGCCGGGAATCACGCCGGGTCCTCCGCTCGCGACGAAAAGCCGCCGGTCGACCAATGGCCTGGCCGGAATACCCGCGAATCGGTGACGGCTGCGGGCTAGCCTAAGGAATGGCGGCGCGACCCGCAAGCACGCGCGCGCCTCAGTCGCCGGCGGGCACCTGTTGCGTCAGGCAGTGGAAGGTGCCGAGGCCGAGCACGAGGTCGCGGCAGTTGATTGGCGCGATCTCGCGCCCCGGAAACAGCTGCGCCAGCGTCGCGCGGGCCACGTCGTCGGCCGGGTCGCCGAAGGCCGGCATCAGCACGACGCGGTTAGCTATGTAGAAGTTCGCGTAACTGGCGGGCAGGCGCTCGCCCTCGAACTCGACCGGCGCCGGCATCGGCAGCTCGACGACGGTGAGCGGTCGGCCGTCCGCGAGCCGCAGGCTGTCGAGGCGCTCGCGATTCTCGGCCAGCGGCGCGTAGTTCGGGTCACCGCGGTCGTCCTCGACGACCGTGACGACGGTGGCCTCGTCGACGAAGCGCGTCAGGTCGTCGATGTGGCCGTCGGTGTCGTCGCCGACGATGCCGTCGCCGAGCCACAGCACCTGGCTGACGCCGAGCTCGCCGCGGAGCGCGTTCTCGATCTCCGCGCGGCTGAGCGACGGGTTGCGATTCGGGTTCAGCAGGCAGGCCTCGGTGGTCAGCAGCGCGCCGCTGCCGTTGACCTCTATCGATCCGCCTTCGAGCACCATCTCGATGCGGCGGCAGGGCACGCCGAGCGCCTCGGCCATCTGCGGCGGGATCGCGTCGTCGAGATCGAACGGCGGGTACTTGCCGCCCCAGGAGTTGAAGCGGAAATCGAGCGCCAGCAGCGGCTGCTCCGCGTCGCGGCTGGTGACGAAGATCGCGCCGTGGTCGCGGCACCACGCGTCGTTGGTCGGGAAACGGTGGAAGCGGACGCGCTCCGCGGCAGCCCGGCCGTCGAGCAGCGCGGCGACGTGCCGCTCGTGCCGCTCGTCGAGCACGTTGATGCGCACGAGCTCGCTCTTCGTCAGTGCCGCGACCGCCTCGACCATGACCGGCTCGACCGGTCCGAACTTGCCGGGCCAGGTGTCGCGGTTGTGGGGCCAGGACAACCAGGTCGCCTGGTGCGGCTCCCATTCGGCTGGCATGCGGTAGCGGGACGTGTCGGGTGCGTGGCTCATGGGCTGGCGGGCGTCTCTGCGGGGAGGGAAAGGTAACACAGCGACGGCTGCCGGCCTGCTAGGATCGACGGCAGCGACAGCGAGGAATCCGGGCGTGATCAATAGCAGCGACAGGCGGAGTCGGGCGGCTTGCCGGGCGCCGCACGCGGCGACGGGGGACGCGTGATGGCCGCCCTGCGCCAGGCGGACATTCGCCGCCTGTGCCTGCGCCTGCCGGGCGCGAGCGAAAACATCCAGTGGGGTGAGGACCGCGTGTTCAAGGTCGGGGGCAAGATGTTCTGCTGCAGCGGCATCGAGGACGACAGCTGCTATTCGTTCAAGGTGGACGAGGAGCGCTTCCTGGAGCTGACCGACCAGCCGGGAATCAGGCCGGCCCCCTACCTCGCGCGTGCAAAATGGGTGCAGATCGAGCCGGCGCGCTGCGAACTGCCCGCCGCGGAACTGCGTGCGCTCATCGAGCGTTCGTTCGAGCTGGTCGCCGCGCGGCTGCCGAAGAAGACCCGGCGCGCGCTCGGCCTGCCGGACTGACCGGGCTCAGGCGCTCGCGGGCACTTCCCGGCGGCCGGGCGCTTTGCCGGCGCGGTCGATGTCCGCGCACACGGCCAGCTGGTTGCGGCCCGCCCGCTTGGCCCGGTACATCGCCCGGTCGACGGCCGCGACAAAATCGTCGGGGCTGGCGGACGTGCTCGCGGGCAGGCAGGTGCCGACGCCGCAGCTCGCGGTGACGATGTCGACGACGTTGCCCGGGTGTCGCAGGGAGAGACGGCGTACCAGGTACAGGGCCCGCTCGGCGACGCAGATCGCACCTTTCTCCGGCGTCATCGGCAACAGCAGGGCGAATTCCTCCCCGCCGAGCCGGCAACAGCAGTCGAACTCGCGACTCAACGCGCGCTGGAAAGCCTGGGCCACCGCCTGCAGGCAGCGGTCGCCGCGATGGTGGCCGAGGCTGTCGTTGTACTGCTTAAAGTGATCGATGTCGGCGTACACCAGCGACAGCGGCGCCTGGTCGCGCTGCGCGCGGTGCCACTCGCGCTCGAGCTGGCGGTCGAAATAGCGGCGGTTGTAGCAACCGGTCAGCGGGTCGCGAAAGGTCTGCGCGCGCAGCTGCGGCAACGTCACCTCCACGGTCTGGCGCAGCGAGTCGTTCTGCGCCCGGAGCGAGCGCTGCCTGGCGATCGCCCGGTCGAGTTCGCGGTTCAGCATGCGCATCTTGTGCGCGACGTCCGGACGGCTCTGGCAGCTGACCAGCAGGTGTTCGGCAGCACCGCCCCGGCCGTGGCGCACGGCCTTCAGCGTGGCCGCGACGCGCTGGCCGCCGGGTGCCGCGTCGAACGCGATCGGCAGCGTGCCGCTGCTGCGGGAGGCAGCGCGCAGGTGGCGCGCGAGCGCAGCCCGGTCACTGCCCAGCGCCAGCAGCGAGTCGCCCGCGCGGACGCCGAGCAGGCGCGTCGCGGGGGCATTGCAACGCTGGACGCGACCGTCGTGCGCGACCAGCATGGTCGCGCCCGGCAGGAAATCGATGGCATTCGCCAGCGACTCAAGTATCGGACACGTCGAAGTATTCCCGTCCATCTGCAGACCTGCTTTCCGTGGTGTCCTTGAGCCAGACGACTACGCGGCAACCGTCCTGGCCCGCGGCGATCGTTTCTTCGAGCGTGACCTTGGCATAGCCGAGGTTGTCGGCGGCGATCGCGCCGAACACGTTCGACGTCATCATGCACAGCGACGGCCGGTTCACGACCTTGCTGCCAAACGGGCAGCGGCGGTTGCCGAGCACGATCCGCTCGTCCGTTTCCTCGATGACGTAGAAGTCGCCGTCGATGCGCCGCTTCAGGTCGACCAGGACCCGGGCAACCTGCTCGCGGTCGAGGCGACCGAGCGACAGCGCGTTGCGGTACTCGCGGTTGATTTCGTCGCCCATGCGCTGCCCGACGAGGCTGATAAAGCCCTCGGCGTCGTCCAGGCCGACGACGTCTTCCAGCGTGCCGGACAGGTGCCGCAACAGCGTACTCATGAATTGCATCGGTTCGAGCGACACGGGGGCAGTGCTTACGGCGGTCATCGCTGGGTCCTCCGGCCCGTCCTGGGCGGCGCGAGTGAACATAAGAAGATTGGACTCGCGATACAGATTTTTAGCTAATCGGAAAGACTGTTTTGTGAGGCCTGTCACGATTTGGCGACAAATAGTGGGCGCCAATAGGCACAGGAGTGGGCAAACGAATGAAATACCGGCAGATTTGGTCCGACGTAGCCACCCCCGTGGACCACGTGGATCAGACCGTTCGGTCCGATCCCGCGCGGGGCCGCCGGCGGCAGCCGGCCGACATGCTCAGTCGGCCACGACAAACACGGCCGTCGTGCGCGGCGGCACGCGGAAGGCATGCGCCGCCGTGTCGTACTGCGCGCGCCGCACCAGCGGATCCTGCGAGTTGGCAAGAACCGGGTGCAACACGAAGGCCCGCCCCTCGCCCGTGTCGAACGCGAAGTCGCGACGCTCGGGCGCGGCATTGAACAGCACGACGATCTCGATGCCGGTCTCGCCGCGCAGGCTCATGACGATCAGCCCCGGCTGCTGGTCCGGACCCGTGTTGTGGAACTCGACGCGCTCGCGCACCGCCTGGCCGGACCGCAGCCGGAACAGCGGCGAGCTGCCGCGGATCTTCAGCATCTCGCGCAGGTGCCGGTGGGCGGCGCGCACGTCAGCCGGGCTCACGCCGAGCTCCGGGTTGCCGAGCAGCGCACGCTGCTCGTCCCAGTTCGCGCCGTTGTCGGCGAAAGGCGGCAGCCCGCGGCCCCAGCCGGTCTCGCGGTAGCTGAAGTCCAGCAGGTTGAACCAGTCACCCGAGTTGTAGCTGTTGCGGTCGAGCGACTTGGAACGCAGCATGTCCTGCCCGGCATGAAAGAACGGCACGCCCTGCGCCAGCGCGACCAGGCTGTTCGCGAGGTTGACCACGCGCACCCGGTCGGCGGTCGGCGTCGCGAGCGGCAGCTTGTACTGGTTGATGTCGAACAGCGTCTCGTTGTCGTGCGCCGCGGCGTAGTTGATCGTTTCCTGCGGGTCGCTGGTGTAGCCGGCGCCGCCCTGCCCGAGGTAGCCGACGTCGCCTGCGCGCACCAGCCTGCCGCTCGCGTCGACGAACTGGAAGTCGGCGATCGAACCGGCGAGCCCGATGCGCAGCCAGTCGCTCAGGCGCAGCAGTTCCTCGCGCTCGCCTTCGGCGCCGGAGTTCTCGGCATTGGGGTCGTAGTACAGCCCGTTGACGAAGCCCTGGCGGCGCACGTGGTCCACGCCGGTGTCGAACGGGCCGCCGCCGCGGATCGCGTCGCGGATGCGGTCGTTGAACGAGCCGACGCCGGTGCCATTACCCATGTTGACCTGGGTCGCCTGCTCGAAGCGCGCGTCGTTCGCGACCTCGCCGAAGTTCCAGCCTTCGCCATAAAGGTAGATCGATGACCCGTCGACGCCGTCATCGTCGGGGTTCAGCGCCTGCAGCATGTCGCGCGCGCGCTCGATGTTGGCTTTCGTGTGATGGCCCATCAGGTCGAAGCGGAAGCCGTCGACCTTGTACGCTGTAGCCCAGGTCCGTAACGAGTCGAGCATCAGCTTTTCCATCATGTTGTGCTCGCTGGCGGTATTCGCGCAGCAGCTGCTCGTCTCGATCCCGCCCGACGAATTCAGGCGGTGGTAGTAGTCCGGCACGATGCGGTCGAGCACGGACTTCTCGCCCTGGCCGCTGCCGCTGGTGTGGTTGTAGACGACGTCCATCACGACGCGCAGGCCGAGGCGGTTCAGCGCCGCGACCATCTCGCGGAATTCGCGGATGCGCGTCGGGCCGTCCGGCGAGGTCGCGTAACTGCCCTCCGGCACCGTGTAGTGATAAGGGTCGTAACACCAGTTGAAGCCGTCCTGGTCGCGGATCGGCTCGATCGCCGCCTGCTGCGCCTCGCTGTCGGGCGCGTAGCCCGACAGGTCGCCGGGATCGGCATGAGTGCTGCGGTCCTCGGGAATCGTCGCGCAGTCGAAGGCCGGCAGCAGGTGCACGTGGGTCAGGCCCGCGCGGGCGAGCCGGCGCAGGTGCGCGGCGCCCTGCGCCGCGGGTTCCGCGAACGCCCGGAAAGTGCCGCGCGCGGCGGCCGGCACGCGCTCGTCGCCGATGCTGTAGTCGCGCACGTGCAGCTCGTAGATCGCGATGTCCTCGGGTGCGGCGAGCGCCGGCTTCCGCAGCCGCTCCCACTGGCGCGGCTTGAGGTCCGCATCGTCGAGGTCGACGAACTGGCTGCGCCGGCTGTCCATCGTCAGGCCGTGCGAGTACGGGTCGGTCACGAGGTTCACCTGGATCTGCCCGGTCGAGCGCGCGTAGACCTCGACTTCGTAGAGGTAGAAGCGGCGGTCCCAGTCCGCCTCGCCCGTGATGCTCCAGGTGCCGGTCGCCGCGTCCGGCTGCAGGTCGAGGACGTTGCTCGCCTCGCCCTCGGCGTCGTCGAACAGGTGCAGCTTCACCGAGCGCGCGGTCGGCGCCCACAGGCGCAGCCGCGGCACGTCGCCTGCATAGCTGACACCCAGCGGCCCGTCGAAGGTGTAGAGGTCGTCGAGCACGCCGGCCGGCTGCACTCCGGTCGCGTCGAGCGGCTCGCCGTCCGCGTCGCGCGCGGCGACGGCGAACTGGCTCTTGAGGATTTCGGCGACCAGCGCGCGGTCGGCGACCTCGATGCGCCAGGCCGGCAGACCGGCGAGGTGACGAAACTTCTCCGCGATCGCGCCGTCGACGACACCGTCCGCCACGAGTGCCAGCGACTCGCCGCCTTCGAGCCCCTCGCCGGTCACGACGAGGTCCGCGTTCGCGCTGTAGTGCAGTTGCACCTCGCTGTCCGCGGCGACGTCCCATGCGAGCGTGTCCGCGCTCAGCCAGTACGCCCGCGCCTGGCGGAGATCGCCCTTCGGCAGTTCGCCGCCGATCTCGAGCACGTGCGAGACCGGGTCGTAGCTGAACACGACCAGGTCGCCCGCGTTCGGCACCGTGAACGGGATGTTCGGGCCGTTCTGCGCACCGCCGGCGCCGTAGTTCTCGTTCCAGCTCTCGTCGTGCGCGACCTTGACCTCCCAGTCGCCGGGCGGGATGTCGCGGGTCGCGAGGCTGTACAGGCCGTCGCCGTCCGGGTCCTTGAGCCAGGAGCGCAGGCAGGCCGGGTCCCAGTCGCCGGGACAGCCGAGCTCGGACTGGAAGCTGCCCGGCGCGCTCGCGATGACGGAGCCGCGGTTATCGGTGATCCAGTGGCTCAGATCGTCGTAGAAAAACTTGACGGCGCCGTCCGCCGCGAGCGACAGCGGGATGTTCGCGCCGTTGCGCGCCGCATTGCGGCCGTAATTCTCGTCCCAGTTGCCGTTCAGCGCAGCCTTGTACTCGTAGTCGCCGGCCGGCAGCGTGAAGGTCGCCTGCCAGATGCCGTCGTCGCCGTCCGCCGCGAGGTCGCTGAGCGAGCAGGCCGGATCCCAGTCGCCGCTGCAGCCGAGCTCGGTCTGCAGGCTGCCGGCAACGGTCACGGAATCCGGCGGCAGATCGTCGGTGATCGCGTGGGTCGCGTGGTCGTAGGTGAAGGTGACGTTGGTCGCCGTGGCGACGCTCAGGCCGATATTCGCGCCGTCCTGCACGCCGTCGGCCCCGTAGTTCTCGGCCCAGCTGTCGTCGAGCGCGATCTTGTATTCGAAATCGCCGGCCGGTACCGCGAAGGTCGCGCGCCAGGTGCCGCCGACCTGCGCGAGCTCGGTGGCGCTGCACTCCGGCTGCCAGTCGCCGGGGCAACCGAGTTCGCTCTGCAGGCTGCCGACCAGGGCGACGCTGGAGGGCTCAATCGTGTGGTTCGCGAATGCGCAGGCGGCGTACAGCCAGGCCGCGGCAACGGCTATGAGCCTGCGCGCAGCGTGCGCGGAGCGAGTCGGTATAGCGTGCATTCGAGCACCCCCCCGGGTCGGCGATCGACGTTCGGTTGTTGTTGTTCGATCACGCTACGGCGCGACCGGGAGAGCGTCAACGCGATGAATTCGTATTCATGCGTTTCGTAAACTGCGCGACCGACCCGGCAGGCGAGCGCAGCGTCGCGACGCAGCCTGCGCGCGCGCGGCGCCGCGACCGGATTGCCGTACAGCGGCCCGTGCGCTTCCGGTATCATCTCGGCGACGCGCCGGCGCGGCCGGATGCGCACCCCGGGGGGATCACAATGACCAGACACATCGTTGCCGTGGGCCTGCTGTGCCTGCTCGCGGCCGGCTGCAATTCGAGCGATGCGCGGACCGCGGGCGGCAACGGCCTGCTGCCCGGTCGGCTGGAACGCATCGACAGCGCAATCGAACAGGCGATCGACGACGGCCGCATCGCCGGCGCCGTCGCGCTGGTACGGCGCGACGGCCAGACCGTCTACCACGAGGCTTTCGGCAGCGCCGACCTCGCGAGCGGCGCGGCGATGCGCACCGACAGCATTTTCCGCATCGCGTCGATGACCAAGGCGATCACGTCCGTCGCCGTCATGCAGCTTTACGAGCGCGGGGACTTCCGGCTCGGCGACCCGGTCGGCGACTACCTGCCGGAATTCGCGGAGATGCAGGTGATCGAGACGATAGACGACGATGGACTGGTGACGGCGACCCGCCCGGCCGAGGAGCCGATCCGCATCATCCACCTGCTGACTCACACCTCGGGCATCGCCTACCCGTTCATGGCGGGACAGCTGGACCGCACTTACCGCGATGCCGGGATCATCGACGGGCTGACGACCCAGCCGCTGACACTCGCCGCGCAGATGGAGCTGCTCGCCGCGCAGCCGCTGTTGTTCGAGCCGGGCGAGCGCTTCAACTACGGACTGAATACCGACGTGCTGGGCCGCCTGGTCGAGGTCGTGTCGGGCCAGCCGCTCGACGAGTACTTCGCCGAGCACGTCACCGGCCCGCTCGGCATGCGCGACACGCACTTCTACCTGCCGGACGCCAGCGCGGAGCGCCTCGTGCGCCTGTACGCGTACGACGCGGAGCGCGGGCTGGTCGCGCCGGAGGAGGTCATCGCCGACATTGCCATCGACGAGCAGGACTACCCGGTGACGGGCGCGCGCAGCTACTTCTCGGGCGGCGCCGGGCTGTCATCGACTGCGAGCGACTACGCGCGCTTCACGAGCATGCTGCTGAACGAGGGCGAACTCGATGGCGCGCGAATCCTGAGCCGCAAGTCGGTCGAGCTGATGCGCGCGCCGCGCGTCGACTCGGACGGCGACGGCGATCCCGAGATCGGGCTGGGCTTCTGGATCGTCACCGACCTCGGCGACTACGGCGCACTCGGCAGCGAGGGCGCCTACTCGTGGGGCGGCGCGTTCTATACCTCCTACTGGATCGACCCGGCCGAGAACCTGACCGCCGTGTTCATGGCGCAGGTATACCCGGCCGACACCGACATCGCGGAGCGCTTCCGCACGCTGGTCTACCAGGCGCTGGAGTAGGTCTCAGGACGCGAGCGGCAGCGTAAACGAGAACCGCGCGCCGCCGCCGTCCCGGTTCTCGGCCCGGATGCGGCCGTCGTGCGCCTCGACGATGCCGCGCGCGATGGCGAGACCGAGGCCGGTGCCGCCCTTCTCCGAACCGGCGGAGTGCCAGTACCAGTCGAAGATGTGCTCGAGCGCCTCCCGTGACACGCCGGGTCCGTTGTCGCTCACCGAGACGACCACCTCGCCGGCGCCCGGCTCGGCGGCTATCTCGACGACGCCGCCGGCGGGCGTGAAGCGCAGCGCGTTGTCGGCCAGGTTGACCAGCACCTGCGTGATCCGGTCGCGGTCCGCCCGGACGCGCGGCAGCTCCGCGACCCGGCACACGAGGTCGAGATCCGCGCTTTCCGCACGGGTCGACAGTGACGAGGTCACTTCCTCGAGCAGCGCTGCGAGATCCAGCGGCCGCGGCTCCACCGCGAGGCTGCCGAGCTCGAGGGTCGTCGCATCGAGCAGGTCGCCGATGAGCCGGCGCATGCGCGCGGACGCGTCGCGAATCGATTCGATGTGCTCGCGTTCCTCGTCGTCCGCGGCGTCCAGTTCGAGCAGGGCGGCCGAGGTCACGATCGTCTGCAGCGGCGAACGCAGGTCGTGGCTGACGATGGCGAGCACCTTGTCGCGCACGCGCAGCGACGCCGCGAGTTCGGCCGACGCGGCGCGCAGTTCGATCTCGGTCATGACCGACTGCGCGAGGTCGTTGACGATAGAGATCTCCTCCTCGGTCCAGTGGTGCGGCTCGGTGTGTATGACGCAGAAGGAGCCGAGCACCTGATGGTCCACCGTTTCGAGCGGGCAGCCGAGGTAGGCCACCGCGCCGAGGTCGCGGATCGCCTCGTTGAGACGGTGCACCGGGTCCTCGCGGGCGTCGTCGAGCACCAGCGGCTCGCTGCTGCCGACGACGTGCTTGCAGAACGACGCCGACAGCGGCGTCTCGCGCCAGCGCGAGTACGGCTCCGGGAGGCCGACGGCGCTCTTGAAGAACTGCCGGTTCGCGTCGACCAGCGAGACCAGCGCGATCGGGGCACCGAGCAGCCGCGAGGCGAGCCGCGATATGCGGTCGAAGACTTCTTCCGCCGGCGAGTCGAGCAGCTTGAGCCGGCGCAGCGTGCCCAGCCGTTCAGGGTCGCGGACGCGCCGCAGAGCGGCCTCGGCCGCCGACAGGGCCGCGGCATCCGCCTGCAGTTCCGTGGAGCTTCGCGACACCATCGCTCAGTCCCCGGCGAGCGCGTACAGGAAGTCGACGTAGGACTTCTCGATGTCCGCGAGCCCGGCCACGGCCGCGCCCGCGCGCGGCCGGATCAGCATAATCTCGTTGGGCGCATGCGCGCCGGTGCCGAAACCGATGCCGTAGGGCACCATCGGCAGGCCGAGCCGCTCCGTGAACTGGTAGAACGGCGCGCTGCCGGCGATGCGCGGATTGACCGTCACCGAGCTCGCATACTTGTTGCCGACCCGGATCGCCGCCTGCACCATCGGCGCCTCGACCGAGGTCTGCGCGGCCGGGTAGGCGCTCAGCGTGCGCATCGCGACGTCGCCGAAGCCCTGCGTATCCAGGTGCGCGCGGATCTTCGCGAGCGCGTCGGCCGGGTCGAGCCCCGGCGGCAGGCGCGAGTCGACCTTGGCCGTCGCGCGGTGCGGCAGGATCGTCTTGACGCCCTCCCCGGTGTAGCCGCCCCAGATGCCGTCGATGTTCAGCGTCGGCTGCAGCAAGAGCTCGAGCTGCGCGCGGCGGCCGTCGACGCCGTCGATCCAGCGCTCGACGCCGAGCGCGCTCTTCAGCTGCTCGTCGTCGTACTCGGCCAGCACGCCGTTCAACAGGCGCTGTTCCTCGTCGTTCATCGGCCGCAGCCGGTCGTAGTAGCCCGGTACGAGGATCGTGTTGCCGTCCTCGCTGACCAGCGAGGCGAGCGCCTGCACGAGCCGCCACGCCGGGGCATCGACCGCGGCCTTGTACGAGCCGTGAATCTCGGCGCGCGTCGGTCCGCCGTGCGGCCCGCCGCTCGCCTCGAGCTCGAAGTAGACGATGCCCTTGACGCCGAGAATCATGTTCAGCCGCCCGTCCGGCAGCTGCGAGTTGAACGGGAAGATCGCGCCGTCGGCCGTGCGCAGCCGCTCCTCGTAGCGGTCGATGACCTGCGGATAGTTCGGCGAGCCGAGTTCTTCCTCGCCCTCCGCCGCGACCATCAGGTTCACGGGCAGTCGGCCCTCGGTCGCGATGATCGCTTCCACCGCGTTCAGGAACGCGCGCTGCGGGCCTTTCTGGTTGGTTGCACCGCGGCCCATCAGCACGGTGCCGAGTTCGTGCTCGACCAGCTCGGCCGCGAACGGCGGGCTGTCCCAGTCCGCCGGTTCCACGGGCTGCACGTCGTACATCATGTAGAGCAGCAGCGTCTTCTCCGCGCCGGCGTCGTAAAAGCCCCAGACGCCGGGGTGCCCGTCGGTCGGCACCAGCTCCGTCTCCTGGAAGCCGAGCGCGGCGAGGTCGTCGCGCAGCATCGTGGCCATTTCCGTGATGCCGACGTTCTGCGCGCTGATCGACGGCTGGCGGATCCAGCGCTGCAGGTGCGCGACGTGCGCGTCGAGATGCTCGTCGATGTAGTCGTAGGCGTCCGGATGCGCGTCCTCGTAGCGGCCGAGCTCGGCACCGGAGAAGCGTTCGTCGACATCGAGGCGCGGCACCGGGCGCTCGATCCCGGCCGTCGTCGCCGCCGCGGTCGGCGACACATCGCCGGACGGCGGTGCAGCAGGCTGGCAGGCCGCAGCGCAGAGCGCCGCCAGCACGAGAAGCTGGAGTCGTCGCATGTCTTCCCCCGATCAGTGGTGTCCCGAGTCTAGCACTGCGTCGTGTAGCGGCAGCCGCATCGCAGCGGCCGGTCGGTTCACGCGGCGACGAGTTCCGCCAGGTATCCCGCATAGCCGGCGAGCTGCGCCGGCGCCGCATTGCCGGCCGTGGCGGTGCCGACGCCGAGAATGACTCGGGCCCCGGCCGGCGGCTGCCAGCGACGCGTCGCGGGGCCCGGATTGAAGACCGCGAGCACGCGCTCGTCACCGGCCCGGCGCTCGAACGCCAGCAGGCCCTCGCCCGCGTCGATGCGGCGCAGGCCGCCGCGGCTGAGCGCGGGCAGGCGTCGGCGCAGCGCTATCAGGTCGCGGAAGAACGCGAGCACCGAGTCCGTCTTGCTCTCCTGCACGTCGACGGCCAGCGGCCGGTGGCGCGGGTCGACCGGCAGCCAGGGTTCGGCCGCCGAGAAGCCCGCGTGCGGCGCGTCCCGCCGCCACGGCATCGGCGTGCGCGCGCCGTCGCGACCCAGCGTCTCCGGCCAATGGGCGCGCGCTTCGGGGTCGCGCAGTCGTTCATACGGCACGTCCGCCTGCGGCAGGCCGAGTTCCTCGCCCTGGTAGACGATCGGGTTGCCGCGCAGGCAGAACAGCAGCAGCCCCCACAGGCGCGCGAGCCGCCCGCTGTCGGCGCCGTCGCCCCAGCGGCTGGCGACGCGCGGGGCGTCGTGGTTCGAGAACGCGTAGGACGGCCAGCCGTCGGCAGCGTCCGGCCAGGCCTCGAGCACCTCGTCGAACAGCGCCACGTCCGGCGCGGCGGCGGCCAGGAATTCGAAGCCGTAGGCGGTGCACAGGCGCCGGCGGCCCGCGGTGTACTCGCGCATCACGTCGAGCGTGCCGCGCCCGCCGACCTCGGCGATCGTCAGGATCGCGCCGTAGCGGTCGGTCAGGGCGCGCAGGCGCTCGAGAAAGGCCGGCACCGCCGGGTGATCGCGCGTGTAGCGCTTGTCCTGCATCTGCCACGGCGTCGCCGCCGGCCGTGCGACGTCGGTCGCGGGCGGATTGTCGCGCAGCGCCTCGTCGTGCAGCAGGTAGTTGATCGCGTCGAGCCTGAGGCCGTCGACGCCGCGGTCGAGCCAGAAGCGGGTGACGTCGAGCAGCGCGTTCTGCACCGCGGGCAGGTGCACGTTCAGGTCCGGCTGGCTGGCGAGGAAGTTGTGGAAATAGTACTGGCGCCGGCGCGCGTCCCAGGTCCATGCAGGACCGCCGAACACGGACAGCCAGTTGTTCGGCGGCGAACCGTCGTCGCGCGCGTCGGCCCAGACGTACCAGTCGGCGCGCTCGCCGTCGCGCGCGGCGCGGCTGTCGGCGAACCACGCGTGCGCGCTCGAGGTATGTGACAGGACCAGGTCGAGGATCACGCGCAGGCCGAGCGCGTGGGCACGCGCGAGCAGGCGATCGAAGTCCGCGAGCGAACCGAACAGCGGGTCGACGTCGGTGTGATCGGCGACGTCGTAGCCGAAATCGTCCATCGGCGAGCGGTAGAACGGCGAGATCCACAGCGCATCGACGCCGAGGCCGGCGATGTAGTCGAGCTTCCCGGTGATGCCGGCCAGGTCGCCGACGCCGTCGCCGCTCGTGTCGAGGAAGCTGCGCGGGTAGACCTGGTAGGTCACCGCGCCGCGCCACCACTCGTCGTTCGCCATGCTCGCCCCGCTGTCTCGTTGCGCTGTCTCGCCGCGCTGCCGGTACCCTACCGTCGCGGCGCTGCCGCGCCAAACCGGCGGCTCACCAAAATGGTGCAGCGGAAATTTCAAGTGGCGGGCGCGTTGCGGCATCATCGGTCGGCATGCGTGCCCGCCCGACCCGTTCATGAAACCCGGCAGACTGCTCGTGTTCAGCGACCTCGACGGGACGCTGCTCGACCACGACACCTACGACTGGCAGCCCGCGGCCCCCGCTGTCGCGGCGCTCCGCGAGCATGGCGTGCCGCTGGTGCTGGTCAGCAGCAAGACGCTCGCCGAGATCGCGGACTGGCGCGAGGCGCTGGCGCTCGAGCACCCGGTCGTGGCCGAGAACGGCGCCGTGATCGACGTGCCGGACGGCTACTTCGCGGAGCCGGTGCCCGGCGCGACCGACGTCGTGCCGCGGGCCGAGCTGCAGCGAGCCTTCGCCGAGCTGCGCGGCGACAGCGACTGCGTCTCGTTCGCCGAGCTCGGCACCGCCGGCATCGCCGCGGCGACGGGGCTGGCCGAACGCGAGGCTGCGCGCGCCAACGAGCGGCTCGCGAGCGAGCCGATCCTGTGGCGAGACACGGACGAGAGGCTCGCGCGCTTCGCGGCGGCCGCCGAACGGCGCGGCCTGCGCTGCGTGCGCGGCGGGCGGTTCGTGCATTTGTCCGGGCCCATCGACAAGGCCGGCGCGGTGCGCGCGCTGGTCCGCGCCTACCGCGCGCGCTGGCCACGCGAGGACGTGGTCGCGGTGGCGCTCGGCGACGGCCCGAACGACCTCGGGATGCTGGCCGAGGCGGACATTGCCGTCGTGATCCCCGGCCGGCACGGGCAGCCGATGCCGCTCGACGGCAACGGCCAGGTCCTGCGGCCGGCGCAGGCGGGACCCGCGGGCTGGCGCGCGGCCGTGGAGCAGGTGCTGGCCGCGCGGGCGGCGGGCTGAGGTACAGGCAGGAGAGACGACGTGGGCGACTTTCACCAGAACGGCACGATCACGACGCTGCACAATCTCACGCAGCGGCCGGTCGAGGAACTCGAGCGCGAGCTGATCGAGTTCTCGCGGCGCCGGCTGCTCGGCCTCGTGCTGCCGTCGCTGTACTCCGAGCTCGAGACCGACGCGCTCGATACGATCGTCAGGGAACTGACGCGCGTGCCCTACCTCAACGAGATCGTCATCGGCCTCGACCGCGCGGACGAGAAGGAGTATCGGCATGCCCTCGAGTTCTTCGACCGGCTGCCGCAACACCACCGCGTGCTCTGGCAGGACGGCCCGCGCCTGCGCGCGCTCGACGCGCGCCTGGACGAGCACGGGCTGGCGCCGACCGATCCGGGCAAGGGCCGCAACGTCTGGTACTGCTACGGCTACGTGCTGGCGAGCGGCCGCGCCGAGGCCATCGCGCTGCACGACTGCGACATCAAGACCTACCGGCGCGACCTGCTGGCGCGGCTGATCTACCCGGTCGCGAACCCGAACTTCAGCTTCTACTTCAGCAAGGGCTACTACTCGCGCGTCAACGAGACCGCGCTCGGCGGCCGCGTGACGCGGCTGCTGGTCACGCCGCTGATCATGGCGATGTCGATCGTCTGCGGCCCGAGCGAGTACCTGAAGTTCCTGCACAGCTTCCGCTACCCGCTGGCCGGCGAGTTCGCCCTGCGCCGCGACGTGATCAACGACCTGCGCATCCCGACCGACTGGGGCCTCGAGATCGGCGTGCTGAGCGAGATGCAGCGCAACCATTCGACCAACCGCATCTGCCAGGTCGACATCGCCGACCAGTACGACCACAAGCACCAGGACCTGAGCCCGGAGGACGCGAGCCGCGGCCTGTCCAAGATGAGCATCGACATCGCCAAGGCCTTTTTCCGCAAGCTCGCGATCCAGGGCGAGACCTTTTCGCTGGAAAAGGTACGCACGATCAAGGCGACCTACTTCCGCGTCGCGCTGGATTTTGTCGACGTGTTCGCCGCCGACGCCGCAATGAACGGCCTGCACTACGATCGCCACGCCGAGGAGCAGGCCGTCGAGCTGTTCGGCGCCAACGTCGTTGCCGCGGGCCAGGCCTACCTCGACAACCCGATGGACGTGCCGTTCATGCCGCCGTGGAACCGGGTCATCAGCGCCGTGCCCGACGTGCTCGACGAGCTGCGCGACGCGGTCGACCGCGACATGGCCGAGTTTTCGGGCTGAGCATGGCCGGTACGGCGAAGCGCGGCATGAACCGGCTGCGCGCGCGGCTGCGCACGCACCTGGAGTTCATCTACGGGCCGCGCGTCGCGCGCGAGTTGGTCTCGCCGCTGATCGAGGCGATGGCCTACCCGGCGCCGCCGCGCGAGCCGGAACCGTACCGCAATTACTGGGACGAGACCGACTGCTGGGCGATCAGTTACGCGACCACGTTCACCGAGCCTGGCAAGCCCGGGCTGCAGACCTTGCGCGAGTTCCTCGACCGGCACCTCGGCGACACGCTGAACGGCGTGCACGTGCTGCCGTTCTACCCGTGGAGTTCCGACGACGGTTTCGCCGTCAAGGACTACCTGGCCGTCGACGGCGACGCCGGCGACTGGCAGGACATACGCGCGCTGGCGCAGAGCTACCGCCTGATGGCGGACCTCGTCATCAATCACGGCTCGAGCCAGTCGCAGTGGTTTCGCAACTTCATCGCGCGCAAGGACCCCGGCAAGGACTATTTCAAGGAAGCCAGCCCCGACGACGACCTGGGGCAGGTCGTGCGCCCGCGCTCGACGCCGCTGCGCACGCGGGTCGAGACGGCCGACGGCGAGCGCTGGGTCTGGTGCACGTTCGGGCCCGACCAGGTCGACTTCGACTTCGGCAACCCGCAGGTGCTGCTGGAGTTCGTGCGCATCCTGCACCACTACCTCGAGCAGGGCATCCGCGTGCTGCGCCTCGACGCGGTCGCGTTCCTGTGGAAGGAACCGGGCACGACCTGCCTGCACGACCAGCGCACCCACGAGATCATCAAGCTGCTGCGCACGCTGGTCGAGTTCCGCGACCCGTCGGTCATGCTGATCACCGAGACCAACGTGCCGAACCGCGACAACCTGACCTACTTCGGCAACGCCAACGAGGCGCACGCGATCTACAATTTCTCGCTGCCGCCGCTGCTCATCTACGCGCTGTTGACCGGCAACTGCCGGCACCTGAAGACCTGGCTCATGAGCATGCCCCCGGCGCGCCACGGCACCTGCTACCTGAACTTCATCGCCTCGCACGACGGCATCGGCATGCGCCCGGCCGACGGCCTGCTGTCCGCCGCCGAGCGCGCGCAACTGCTCGATACGTTGACGGGATTCGGCGGCAAGATCTCGCTGCGCACCGGGCCCGACGGCGCCCCGCATCCCTACGAGGTCAACATCAGCCTGATCGACGCCCTGCGCGGCACCGTCGACGGCGAGGACGAGCACCAGCTCGCGCGCTTCCTGTGCGCGCACGCGATCATGCTCGCGCTCGAGGGCATCCCGGCGCTCTACATCCACAGCCTGCTGGGTACGCCGAACGACCACGAGGCGGTCGCGGAGACGGGCCGCTTCCGCTCGATCAACCGGCATGTCTGGCCGCTGGCGGAGATCGAGCGACGCCTCGCGGACCCGGAGAGCCAGCAGCACCGCGTACTCGAGGGACTGCGCGCCCTGCTCAAGCTGCGGCGCGCGCAGAAAGCCTTTCACCCGAACGCTATCCAGTTCACGCTGCAGCTCGGACTCGAGGTGTTCGGCATCTGGCGCCAGTCGCTGGATCGCGAGCAGGACGTGTTCAGCATCAGCAACATCACGGCGCGGCCGCAGTCCATTGACCTCGAGAACATCAACCTCGTCAGTACCGCCGAGTGGCGCGACCTGATCGGCGGACAGCGCATCGACGAGGACCAGGCCACGCTGGAACTCGCCCCGTACCAGACCGTGTGGCTGAGCAACCGGTGAGCATTGAAACCTTCATTGCCGGGCACCGCCTGCCGGCCGCGTTCGCGCAAGTCGCCAGCACGCACTACACGCCGCTCGCCGAACGGGTGCACGCGGCGGCAGCGCGCAGGCCCGGGCTGTTCGTGCTCGGCGTCAACGGCGCGCAGGGCTCGGGCAAGTCGACGCTGGCGGCTTTCCTCGCTGCCCGGCTCAGCGAACACCACGGGCTGCAGGTGGCCGAGCTGTCGATCGACGATCTGTACCTGACGCGCGCGGAGCGCGCGCGCCTCGGCCAGGACGTGCACCCGCTGCTCGCGACCCGCGGCGTGCCGGGCACGCACGACGTGGCCCTCGGCCGGCGCACGCTGGCGGCGCTGGCCGGCAGGTCGGGCACGGTGCCGCTGCCGCGCTTCGACAAGTCACGTGACGATCGCGTGGCGCGCGAACGCTGGCCCGGCGTCCGGCTGCCGATAGACGTCGTGGTCTTCGAGGGCTGGTGCGTGGGCTCGCGGGCCGAGCCGAGCCGGCGGCTGGCCGAACCCGTGAACGAACTCGAGCGTCGCGAAGACCCGGACGGGCGCTGGCGGAGCTGGGTCAACACGCGGCTGCGCGAGGACTACCCGGCGCTGTTCGAGCCGCTGGACGCGCTGGTGCACCTGCACGTGCCGGGTTTTGAAGCAGTGCGCGGCTGGCGGCTGGAACAGGAACACAAGCTGCGCGAGAGCGCGGGCGAGCAAGGCGACGCGGTGATGGACGACGCGGCCGTCGAGCGTTTTATCGCGCACTTCGAGCGCATCACGCGCCACGATCTCGCCGAGATGCCGGCGCGCGCCGATGCGCTGCTCGAACTCGACGAGAGCCACGCGGTCAGCGCCTCGCGGTTCCGCGGCCGGCTCGCCTGAGCGCGGCCCGCGAACGCCCGGGCGTCCGCGGGCCGGCCGGTCAGAACTGCGGCAAGAGCACGCTGTCGATCAGGTAGACGATGCCGTTGGTCGTGACGACCGGCTGGCAGGACACGAGGTTCGACTGGTTGATCTCCGTGCCGTCGCGGTCGCGGCTGAAGAACAGGCTCTGGCCCTGCACCGTGTCGATCTCGGCGATGCGGCGGAACACGCGGCGCGGGTCGTTGCGGAAGCCGTCACCCGCGGCGACGTGGTAGGTCAGCACGGCCTGCAGGCCGACTAGGTTGCCCTCGTCGTCGCTGACCGCGAGGATGCCGTTCAGCACGCTCTCCGGGATCGCGGCGAACGCGTCGTTGATCGGTGCATACACGGTGAACGGCCCTTCGCTGGACAGTACGCCGTCGAGGCCCGCGGCGACAACCGCACCGGCCAGTTCGGACAGCGCCGGCGTGTCGAGGGCAGCCTGCACGATCGTGCCCGGGTAGTAGGCGGGCGGCGTGAACGCGCACTCGAAGAATTCGCGGACTTCCTTGCGGTAGGCCTTGCGGTCGTCGTCGGCGAAGGCCGGCGCGGCGAGCGTGGCGAACGCGGATGCGGCCAGGAAGGCAATGACTATTTTTCTCACGGGCTGGTCTCCTCGGGTCGATGGACTGCCGCAGGCAGCGGCGGCATGCGTACAATGCACTGCGGGCGCTACGCGGGGATGACAGCGGCGTAACGTCTTGTAACGGACTTTTTCGGGCGGGCGCCCCGGGGGGATCGCAACATGTCTGGAACCAGGGCGGCTGCGCGCTGCCTGGCCGCGCTGGCGCTGCTCGCCGCCGGCGAGGCGGGCGCGAGCTACGGCATCTACGTCGGTCGCGACCTGACCGAAGACGGCAGCGTCATGCTCGGCGGCAGCGGCGACGAAGTCTCGAGCCACTGGCTGGTGCTGGTGCCGGCCGCGGAGCATCCGGAGGGCGCGACGATCACGGTCGGCGTGGACGCGAGCGCCAACCTGCCCGGCGAACTCGGCGAGATTCCGCAGGTCCGGCGCACGGCGCGCTACCTGTCGATGAACTACTCCGAGTTCGAGGGCTTCCCGCCGCCGCTGACCAACGGCGGTCTGAACGAGCACGGCGTCGCCGCGCGCGACATCTGGAGCGACTCGCGGCCGGAGCTGGTCGCGATGACGCCGCGGCCGCAGCGCGGGCCGAACTACAGCGACCTGTCGCGAATCGTCATGGAGCGTGCGCAGAGCGCCGAGGAAGCCGTCACGATCGTCGGCGAACTGATCGACCGACACGGCTACTCGTCCTACGGCGGCAACTCGCACATGTTTGCCGACGCGCGCGAGGGCTGGGTACTGCTCGACTTCGCCGGCGGCCAGGGCCTGTGGATCGCGCGCCGCCTCGGCCCGGACGAGGTCGTCATGTTCTACCCGGGGTACATGGGCGAGATTCCGCTCGACTTCCAGGAGCACCCGGACTACCGCGGCTCGGCCAACTTCATCGACTTCGCGATCAGCCAGGGCTGGTACGACCCGGACAGCGGCGAGGCCTTCGACGTCAACGCCGTCTACGGCACGCCGGAGGTCCGTTACCCGCGGCGCGAGATGGAGGCCGAGCTGCGCGCGGCCGCGCCGCTCGGCCTGCGCGAGATGCTCGACGCCGTGCGCGACCCGCGCGTGTCGAAGGATGCGACCGGTTACGGCCAGGTCGCGCAACTCCGCGAGGGGGTGCGGCCCGGGCTCCGGACGCTGTGGGTCGCGCCGACCGGCTCGGTCACGGCGCCGTTCCTGCCCTGGCGCATCGGCATGCAGGGCATCCCGCCGGAATACGGTCGCCACCGCTACCTGACGAAAGGCGAGTCGCGCACGTTCCTGACCCGGGACTGGCAGATTCGCGAGGCGACGCAGTTCGCCGGCCGCCTGTTCAAGCGCCTGATGTACTACACCTGCGACCGGCCGGCGGAGTTCCTGCCGGAGGTGACGCGGGCGCTGACGGCCTTCGAGGATCGCATGATCGACGAGCAGGCGACGCTCGAGGCAACGGCCGGGACCTTGTACGGGGCCGGCGAGCCGGCGCTGGCCGAAGCGCTGCTGACCCGCTACGGGCACGAGCGCGCGGCCGAGGCACTCGCCGTCGGCGAGGACCTGCTCGCCAGCATCGAGACGCGCACGCGCCTGCAGTACGGCCTGCGCGAACCGACCGGCGACGAGACCGGCAGGCTCGACTACCAGATGATCCGCTGCGTCGAGTGAACGCGACGCTGTAAGGCGCGGCACACGGCTTGTAAATCGTACCGTGCAGCGACGCCCGCGCGCGGCTGCGGCCCGGTCCTGCGCGGGCTCGCCGCCGGCACGCCGCTTGCATCCTCCTGTCCGTCACGAATGCGAAGGAGGATCCATGAGCACGAAGACGCAGAATCCCGGCGAAGGCAACCGCGAGGCCGACCGCGAGTACCGCAAGGACACGCGCGACTTCGTCGAGTCCGGACAGGTCGACGACAGGGCGCGCGAGGCCGAGCCCGCCTCCGACGACGAAGCGGCCGAGCTGCGCGAGGCCGAGCGAGCCGGCCGCGCACGGGCGAAGGAAGTCGACCCGGCGGTCGACCGCGACTACGGGCGCAAGGACTCGCACTGATCGCCGGCTGGATTTGCGGTCGCGCGCGGGTAGACTGACGCCTTCCGCCGGATACGCAGGAGACGGGCCATGATCGAGCGCGCGAGCTTCCTGGTACTCCTGGCCGTGGCGCTGTCCGCGCAGGCCGGGGAAATCGACATCGACGAGTGGGAGGTCCCGTACGCGGAGTCGCGGCCGCGCGACCCGTTCGCGGAATCCGCCGAATCGGTCTGGTTCGTCGGGCAGCGCACGGGCTACCTCGCGCGGCTCGACGTCGAGCGCGGCCGCTTCGAGAAGATCGACCTGAAGCCGGGCTCCGGGCCGCACAACCTGATCGTCGGCAGCGACGGCATCGTCTGGTACGCCGGCAACCGCAATGCGCTGATCGGCCGCTACGACCCGGCCACGGGCGAGATCGAGGAAATCGAGATGCCCGACCCGGCCGCGCGCGACCCGCACACGCTCGTGTTCGACCACGACGAGGAAAACATCTGGTTAACGGTGCACGGCGGCAACCGCATCGGCCGGCTGCACATCGACACGCGCGAGGTGGACATCGCCGTGTCGCCGACGCCGCGCTCGCGCCCCTACGGCATCAAGATCGCGCCGGACGGCGACGTCTGGGCGGTCCTGTTCGGCACGCACAAGCTGGCGCACGTCGACCCGGCGACGCTCGAGCTGACCGAGATCGCGCTGCCGCGCGAGAAGGCGCGGCCGCGCCGCATCGAGATCACGTCCGACGGGCGCGTCTGGTACGGCGACTACGCGACCGGCCGGCTCGGCGTCTACGACCCGGCGAGCGGCGAGTTCGAGGAGTGGCCGCTGCCGCAGGGCGAGGGCTCGCGGCCTTACGGTATGGCTGCCGACGCGCAGGATCGCATCTGGGTCGTCGCGACCGGCGTGCAGCCGAACGTGTTCAACGGCTTCGACCCGCAGACCGCGAGCTTCTTCAGCGCGACGCCGGTGCCCTCGGGCGGCGGCACGGTGCGCCACATGCACTTCCACGAGCCGTCCGGCACGGTGTGGTTCGGCACCGATACGAACTATGTCGGCCGCGCGCGCGTCACGTCGGATCGCTGACGGCCGGACGGCCGCCGCGGCCTGCGCCGTGGCGCTGGCCGCGGGTGCTGTCGGCGCCTACCCCGAAGGCGCGCCCTGGGGCGCCGCCAACCCGGACGCGGAAGAATCCTGCGCGTCCTGCCACTACGATTTCGACGCGCGGCGCGGCTGGCCCGGGCTCGCGCTGCGCGGCCTGCCGGCGGTCGTGCGTGCCGGACGCGACTACGCGCTGGTCCTCGAGTTCACCGATAACGACGCGGTCACCGCGGGCTTCCAGGTGATCGCCGCGGCCGATGACGCGCAGCCGGGCCGCATCAGCGCCGCGGACGCGGCGGGCATCGAGACGATCGGCGCGGCCGCCCGCTCGGTCCGGCCGGTCCGCGTCGACGGCGGGGCGCGCTGGCAGCTCGCCTGGCAGGCGCCGCCGGCGCCGGCGGCGGCAGTCACCTTCTACGTCGCGGCCTCTGCGGCGAACGACGACAACTCGCCGTTCGGCGACCGCGTGCACTACCGGCGCTACCGCGTGGAGGTGCAGGCCGGTGAGTGACGTGACGGCAATCGGCCTCGGCGCGATGGGCGCCGCGATCGCGCGCGCCCTCATCGACGGCGGTCACGAGGTAACGCTCTGGAACCGCAGCCCGGCGCGCTTCGACGCGTTCGCCGGCACATCCGCGACCGCGCAGCCGGACCTGGCCGCCGCGATCTCGGCGAGCCCGGTCAGCATCATTTGTATCGACGACTACGACGCGAGCTTCGCGCTGCTCGACTCCGTCGCCGGCGACGTCGACTTCGGCGGCCGCACGCTCGTCCAGTTCTCGACCGGCACGCCCGGCGAGGCGCGCGCCGGCGAGCGCTGGGCCGGCGAGCGCGGGGCCCGCTGGCTCGACGGCGCCGTGCTCGCTTACCCGGGCGAGGTCGGCGCGGCAGGGCTCGTGTTCGTGGCCGGCGATGCGGACGCCGAGCGCGCAACCCGCGACCTGCTCGGCTGCCTGAGCAGCGAGCTTCGCTACCTCGGTCCCGCCGTCGGCGCGGCCGCCGCGCTCGACCTCGCGGTGCTGTCCTGCTACCTCGGCGCGCATACGGGCCTCGTGCACGGCGCGCTGATCTGCGGCGCGGAGAAGGTCTCTCCGCGACTGCTGAGCGAGGTGCTGGTCGCGTCGCAGCCGGGCGACGCGGAGGAACTCGAACACCTGGGCGCGGCGCTGGCCGACGAACGCTACGACGCGCCGAACGCGTCGCTCGCGGTGTACGCGGGCGTCGTGCGGCGCGTGCTCGCGCATGCCGGCGACGCCGGCATCAGCGACGAGATACCGCGCTTCGTCGCCGGCCTGATCGAACGCGGCCTCGACGCGGGCCTCGGCGACGACGAGATCGTCGCGCTGGTCAAACTGCTGCGCCGCCGGCCGACCTGAGTATCAGGAGTCGTCCCTGGCGAGCGCCGCGCGCACGGCGGCGAGCGCCTCGGCATCGAGGTGGCCGTCGGCGACGAGCCGGCGCTCCTGCTGGAAACGGGCGAGCGCACGGCGCGTGCGCGAGCCGAACACGCCGTCCACCTCCCCCGGGTCGTAGCCCAGGCGCACGAGCCCGGCCTGCAGGCCGCGCACGTCGTCGCGGCTGACCGGCGGCTCGTCGGGGTCGGGCGCGCGCACCAGCGGCCCGCCGCCGGCGATCCGGTCCGCGAGGCGGCCGACGGCCAGCGCGTAGTTCTCGGACCGGTTCCAGCGCATGATCACGTCGAAGTTCCCGTAGACGAGGAACGCGGGCCCGGCATGGCCGGCCGGCACGACGAGCGCCGCCGGGATGTCGAGCGGCGGCAGCGCTCTGCCGTGCGCGTCCGTCACGCCGAGCGCGACCCACGCCGCCAGCGGCCGCGGACGGTCGCGGCCGGCCAGGCTGAAGCCCGCGAGACGTTGCCTTCGTTTCATTACCAGCCGGCCAGCGGCGAACTGGCCGCTGCGTCGTTGAAGTTGCCGTGGAAGCCGCGGGCTACGGAGTCCACGAACCCGGCCGCTCCGGTCACCAGCAGCCTATGCATACGTTTCAGCTTCCCTGA
>ERZ869936.657-NODE-657-length-30302-cov-42.170298_pt1 | contig 30302 bp, 37 predicted proteins | sample MGYA00520876_ERZ869936 | MGnify/ENA primary metagenome ERZ869936 (study PRJEB32218, sample SAMN09650985) | biofilter metagenome | isolation source: enrty point of leading RO module | place: Saudi Arabia: Thuwal, RO plant located on Red Sea | collected 2016-02-17 ... | reverse complement strand
GGTGACGCTGATCTGAAGGGTCATGGTTACAACCGCAGGGTTTACCATCCCGAGGGCAAGGCTCCGGCGTTGGCGGCGGCTAGTGGCGGCAACCTTGAGCCGAAGGTTCTGGTTCATCCGGCCTCGATCGTGGGGCGTAGGTTGAAGGACGGCATTCGCAAGGATGACGATAAGACTGTGCCGATCACGCAATGCCTCGAGGTTCACGAGAAGGACAAGTCACGGTGTCTGTCCACGGTGGAGAAGGACACGTTGGTGTCTCTGTTGCCGGAGGGTCGATACCCTGATGCCTATGGCGATGACATGCGGCCTATGTGGCGCAAGCTTACGCCATTGGAGTGCGAACGTCTCCAGACTGTGCCGGAGGGCTACACGGAAGGCGTGTCGAACACCCAGCGTTATCGGATGCTGGGCAATGGTTGGACGGTCGATGTGATCGCCCACATTTTGAAAGGAATGAAAGATGACAAAGCATGAGGTAACCGCAATTATTCCGATGGATTACACCATCGAGGTAGATGCTAGGAACAGGCAGGAAGCGGAAGAGAAGTTCTGGGAATGGATCAGCGCCATATCGCCAGAGCAGGCATTTGAGTTTTTCACGAACCCGACCTTTGCGGAGGTATTGGGGGGCAAACCGTACTTTGATCTGGACAGTATCGACTGGGACAATATCAAGACGTATGTGTCAACCGTAACGCAGGTCAATCAGGATGGAAGTGTATCTGTGCTGTGCTTTAACAAAGCTGGTGAGCATGTTGACAGCCTTAATTTTGAAGCTGGTGAGCATGTTGACAGCCTTGATTATGAAGAAAGGAATGAAAGATGACTGAAGTTGACAATGTAAAAGGTTGTGATGCTGAGATTTTGGTTGTGTCAGAAGAGTACTTCATTGGCGACAAAAAATTTCCGCAAGAACTGATTACCCGTATTCCGTTTTTCTGTGGTGAGATGTGCAACATGTACGAGAATCTCACGGAAGGTGAACTGGGAAATTTTGTTCAGGCTGTTTTGGCAGTGGCAAATGGTCTGCGTGAAGTGTATGCGAGGCATTCTGATGTCCACCTTCATGTTCAGGTTCGGTTCAACATAACATATGTGAATATGTAAAATGTTGACGGGTATTACGAAATGCTCTGTGTGCGATGACAAGGCGGATGCCGTGGAAGGCGGCATCCCCTATTGCGCCAAGCATTGGTTGGAAGAATTTGCTGGTTATGTGTTCACAGGAGATAACAATGGGACGAGTAAAAGACTGGATAATCGAGATGGAAGAGGACGCTCTGTGCATGACACAGGAGGAGTGGTGCTCAAAATACGGGAGTGATCTGATCGAGGTCTTCATTGAGGCGCAGATAAACGCGGTGATGGAGGAACTAAATGAAGAAGATTGACTGGATCGACATTCGTTATTCTTGCGATGAGTGCGCGGGATTTGGTTGCATCCCAACAGATGAAGACAACGTCATAGAGTGCTATCATTGTGATGGTCGAGGTTGGATGGACAAGCCGTCTGTCCGCCGCGGCGTTTGGGTTGCAGAGTCTATTATGGTGGATGGAGTCCGATATGACCGTAGAAGAGGGTGACGGTGAGTTGCAGAAGCGCATCGAGCGGGGTACATGCCCGAGGTGCAAGACACAGTGGCAGGATGTCCTCGCCACTGATGAGGAGGTAACCTACAAGTGCCACAACTGTAGCCTTGTAATGACGGAGAAGAAGCCCGCAGCATGAACAAGATAGAACGGCGTAGAGCCATTGATCGGAGCATCTTTCGAGGTGCCCAAGAACGCTGGTGGTCGGCCAGGCTTCAAGAAGCTCGCAGGAAGCTCGATGATCTCGAGTGGAACAGAGCACCGAGTACCGAGGTCGAAGCGGCGAGGTCGCAGGTCGCAGAAGCAAAGCGTGTTCTGACTCGCTTGAGTTCTGAGCCTATATAGCATATGATTATCCCAACAGGAGGCTGTTATGGAAACTAATTTTGTAGAAGGCAAAGCTCCGGCTCAAGTTGAGTGGAGCGAGGCTGTGAAAGTTACGGAGCGCACTGTCCGGAACTGGATCGACTTCATGAGCGATTATCCCGACGTGTATTCGCCGGAGGATATCGAGCATGTCGAGACGGCGTGGTTACGGGTGCTGCGCGGTTAATTATTGTATATACAAGAAAGGATAGACGGATGACAAAGAACTTGTCATTGGAAGAGTTGTTTCGTGTCCCTGAGGTCAAGTCCTCGAGGTTTGGTTGGCGCAGTACAGTAAGGCGCAGCGGGAAGAACTTCACGGCTAAGCAAAGAGAAGCTTTGAACGAGACTCGCCGCAGGAGGGGAGGAAAGTATGGCAGAGATGACTATGGCAAAAAGTAGGCTCGAGTCCTACATCGTGGAAATAGAGTCTCGAGCCGAGTATTACGAATCGAAAGGCGACGATACTACTGCTAAGATATGCAGGAATCTATTGCGTACACTTCGTGCGCGGCTTGAAGAGAAGGAGAACTCGCATGAGTGACGACAATGTGGTGTACCTCAAACACCGAGTAACAAGAACCGAGGACCCCGTGCCGCATGTGTGTGAGTTAGCGTCAGAAGTTTTTCAGAACCTGATCATTTTGGGTACGAACAAGGAGGGTCAAGTTCAAATGATCACTACAGTTCAAGACCCAGCAGAGTTGCTTTGGTACTTCGAAGCTGCACGATTTGGTTTGATGTTGGGAGGAGATGATGACTGAGGTTACAGTGTTCAATATGTTAAGGGTCTCGGATCGGTATTACAGCGGCGAGATCAACTTGGAAGAGGCGGTTCTCGAACTCGAGGCCGCAGGTAGTCAAATGTCGCGGCAACAAATGATCGAGACGTTGATTGATGGAGGAAGAGATAATGTCAAAAAGTTTCCGGTTCAAGACTGAACCCTACGCCCACCAATTAGAAGCGTTGAAACGAAGTCACGATAAATCGAATTACGCCTATTTTATGGAGATGGGTTGTGGAAAATCGAAAGTGCTTATCGACAACATCGCGCATTTGGCGGCGGAGGGCAAAATTGATACCGCTGTTATCGTCGCGCCAAAAGGAGTCTATCGCAACTGGGAGGTGTCCGAAATTCCGACTCACTTTCCTGACTCCGTACCAGTGGAAGTGTTTACTTGGAAAGCAACGGCAAACAAAAAAGAGGCCACGAAACTTCTCGAAGGTGCAAAGAGCCGTGGACACTTCCGTATCCTCTTGGCGAATGTCGAGGGGTTTGCTTCGGGCAAGCTCCCTAAATATGTGGACGCATTCGTCGGAGGCACAACTTATCTTCTTGCAGTTGACGAGTCTACAACGATTAAGAACCCGAGAGCGAAGAGAACAAAAGCGCTTGTTAAGCTTGGCCTTAAAGCAAAATACAAAAGGATCTTGACAGGGTCACCAGTGACCAAGTCTCCGTTGGATCTGTATTCACAGTGCGGGTTCATGGACAAGAAGCTACTGGGGCATGACTCTTACTGGTCTTTTCAAGGGCGGTACGCCATCACTCGAACTCAGAGAATGGGCAACCACTCCTTCCAGCAGGTTGTTGGGTATCGCAACCTCGAGGAGCTATCAACCAAGCTTGACACCTTCTCATATCGAGTGACGAAAGACGAGGCGCTGGACCTGCCGGAAAAGATCTACACTGTCAGGCATGTCAGCCTGTCGGACAAGCAGATCGAATACTACAACTCTTTGAAGAAGATGGCAGTTGCAGTACTAGAAGAAGGCGAACTTGTGTCAGCTAGTGCAGCAATGACACAGTTGATCCGACTGCAACAGATATTGTGTGGCCACATTGTGACAGATGATGGCGAACTTGTGGACATCCCCAACAGGCGGCTTCCGGCTTTGCTCGAGTGCGTGGAGGAGATGACGGGCAAGGTGATCATCTGGTCACGGTTCCGGTACGACATCAAAGCGATTGAGGAGGCTTTGCGTAAAGCTTACGGCAGGGATCAAGTGGTGACCTACTACGGCGATACGTCAGACGAAGACCGCCAAGCCGCGATCCACAATTTTCAGATCGGTGACTGTCGCTTCTTCGTGGCCAACCCGATGACCGCTGGTTACGGGCTGACACTGACAGCGGCAACCAATGTGATCTACTACGCCAACGACTTCAACTTGGAGACTCGAGTGCAGTCCGAGGATCGATGTCATCGTATCGGGCAGCACCACCCTGTGACTTATGTCGATTTTGTGGCACGAGGCACAGTGGACGAGCACATCGTCAAAACTCTTCAGAACAAGATCGTTCTTTCGGCGAAGACTCTTGGCGAAGAAGTTCGAAAATGGTTGGAACTGAGTCCGAAACGAGGCGACTCCTAGCCGCCGCGTGGCTCACAGGATCACGAGAAAACTGGTGAGGGTACAGATGCACTTCTTTGCTATCGAGGCAGACATACAACAGGCGAACGCCAAGCTTCCGTTGCGTGTCCGTCAGTGTCCTAGATATCGCAGTGTTGTCTTTTTTGCGCCTCGCCACTTTCTTGACATCAAAATAAAAAAACTCGCCGTTGGGGGCGAGTGCGATAAGGTCGATGGGAGATTGTTCGGTGACTGGTTGGAACACATAGCATCCGTGGCTCATTAACCAGTCCGCTGCAAGTAGTTCCCCTCTTTTACCGTCACCAATTTTTTGATTCAGTCCCATCGTTTAGTTGACTCCCCCAAGCACTAACACTAAGATCGTAAGGGATTTTATACACCGTATCAAGGAGTGATTATGGATACCAGTAAGTGGAAATCGGTAGCAGTATCTATCGACGTTTACAAAATTCTTCAGAAGATGGCCAAGGACAATGATCGAAGTGTAAGCGGTCAGCTTGCACACATTGTCAAACGAGCCGACAAACAGGCAGTCGAAAAAGCTGCTTGACACGGGCGGTTCTATATGTGACTGTCCTATATCTCTGGCGCGAAGTTGTTGTGCTATCCTTTGCGGCTTCGTGTCAGAGATCTAACGCCCGAAGGGGCTAAACTTTGTACTACAAGGAGAGTGCTATGAGCGATGTGTTTGCTCTATTTGAAGAGGAAGTCGATGCCGATAAGTTCGACAAGGTTGAGAAAGAGGGAGCTTCCCAGCTTTCCAACCTCATCCGGAGATCCCTTCAGCTTGATGACGAAATCAAACAGGCTGAAGACTTTTTGAAGGATCTCAAGTTCCGCAAAAGAAAAGTGAACGAGGAAGATATTCCTATGCTCATGGAAGAGATGGGGATGGACTCCGTAACTGTCGATGGCCACAAGGTGACCATTCGTCCGTTCGTTCATGCTCGTATTGCGGAAGACAAGCGAGACGAGGCGTTTGCTTTCCTGCGTTCGATTGGAGAGGGGGACATCATCAAGAACGATATCACCGTTTCCTTCAAGCAGGGGCAGGACAACCAAGCTGGCGCAGTCCTCGATGATCTGCGTGGGCAGGGGTTGGAACCCGTCCAAAAAACACATGTCCATCCTTCGACGTTGAAGTCGTGGGTCAAGGGCAGGATCGAGTCCGGACAGGACTTGGACTTTGACACATTCGGTGTCTTTGTCGGTAATGAAGCCAAGATTGCAAGGAGCTAAAACCATGGCTACACAAGTACAAACAAAAGAGAGCGGCAACGCTCTTGCTGAAGCTGACCTGTTTGCAGGTTTCGCTGAACATGCTGGCGAAGGTATGGATCACATCAGCACTGATGACATGCAGATCCCTTTCCTTCGTATCATCCAGCCCCTTTCACCTGAGATCAACAAGGCTGACCCAAAGTTCATCAAGGAAGCCTCTGCTGGTGATCTGTTCAACACTGTGACCGGACAGATCTGGGACGGTGAAAAGGGTGTTGTTGTTATCCCGTGCGGCTACACTGTGAAGTATCTGGAGTTCGCTCCTCGTGGCACACAGGGTGGCTTTATGGGTGAACTGGATCCCAACAGCCCAGACATTGCGAACACAACCCGTGACGGTGCGGCAGAGATCCTGCCATCCGGTAACGAGCTGATCCGTTCCGCACAGCACCTTGTGCTGATCGTTGGGGAAGACGGTAGTGTGCAGCAGGCAATCTGCGACATGAAAAAGACACAGATGAAAGTGTCTCGCCGTTGGAACACACAACTCCGCATGGTTCAGTACAAAGGACCAAACGGGATGTTCACACCTCCTATGTGGGGCACGGCATGGCGTGTGACTGTGGTGTCAGAGAGCAACGACAAAGGTTCGTGGTTTAACTTCTCTGTTGCCAATGTCTCTCCTGCGGACATTCCGAACGAAGCTTTCAAAGCGGCCAAGGAGTTCTATCACTCCTTCAACAAGGGTGAGGTAAAAACATCCGCCGGAACCGCTGATGAAATGCAAGGTGCTACGTCTGCCGATACTTCGGACGACGTTCCCTTCTAATAGTTGAGGCGGCGGGGGTGTTTCTTTCCTTTCTTCCCCCGTCGTCTCTCCTTCGAGGTAAGCCATGACCAATCCCACACGGTTCATGGCCGCATTTGAGGGCTTTAGTGCGGCACATGGACAGACACATATTTCAGAAGAACGACGTGCCGGAAAGCAAAAGGCAAAGTCGTACATTGTAAGAAAGCCCCTGACACTCGAGCTTGTAAAAGAGCACCTCAGTGGTAAGGCGGGTGTTGGATCAATACCCATCAACGAAAACAACAAGTGCAAGTTCGGCGCACTTGACATCGATACATATCCTTTGGACTTGGTTGCGCTGGACAAAAAACTGCGTGACGCAGAGATCCCTTCTATCGTCTGTCGCTCGAAGTCAGGCGGTGCTCACATATTCTTTTTCTTCACCGAGTGGATGAGTGCGGGCGAGTTCCGTGACAAGGCTGGTGAGATCTCAGCATTTTTGGGATGGGGCGGTTGTGAGATCTTCCCGAAGCAAGAACAGATCCTTGTGGAACGCGGCGACATCGGTAACTTCATCAACCTACCGTACTTCGATGCTGAGCAGACAATGCGGTACGCCATCAAGGAAGATGGTGAAGATGCTACGCTCGAGGAGTTTCTCGATCTTGTGGATTCGAGAGCCGTGGATCCAGATGTGTTCATCAACCTTTCGCTGGGCAACAGCCTCGATGAGTTCAAAGACTGGGCACCGTGTTTTCAAAGCTTGTTTTCCGACGGTGTGCCGGAGGGCACTCGCAACACTGTGATGTTCGGTGCTGTCGTTGGCTGTAAGAAAGCAAACCCAGAAGGGTGGAAAGAGATGCACGAAGAGCTGAACAGGCGCTTCGTTGAGCCTCCGCTGCCAGCTTCTGAGATCGTAACAATACAGCAACAGCACGAGAAAAAAGAGTACGGGTTCCCTTGTCAGCAAGAGCCGTTCAAGTCTCGTTGCAATAAGACCCTGTGCAAGACTCGCGCCTTTGGTATTGGTTCGAGCGTGTCAACTGTTGAAATTAGTGGACTGTCTGTTGTGAAGTCAGAGCCTCCTGTTTGGTTCTGTGATGTCAACGGACAGCGTGTTGAACTGACAACAGAAGAACTGCAACTCCCGCCAAAGTTTCAGAAGGCTTGCATGGAGCAGATCCACATTATGCCGCCGACGATGAAGACCGGAGACTGGCAGGATCTTGTCACCGCTATGATGCAGGACATGAGCGAGATCGAAGTTCCGGAAGAACTGACATACAAGGGTCAGTTCATGGATCACCTCGAGGCTTTCTGCAACGGGCGTATTCAAGCGCAGTCAGCGGAAGAGTTGTCGCTTGGCAAGCCGTATCCTGAAGATGGCGTTGTGTTCTTCAAGCTCGATGCTCTGATGAAGTACCTGAAGAACCAGAGGTTCGACAGCTACAGTCGAGGTCAGATACAGGAGCGCCTCAAAGAGCTGAACCCTGACGGCAATGCGAACGCAATCAAAAAGTTCAAGAACACCAAGGGCGAGTGGAAAAACATTCGTGTGTGGTGGGTGCCTGAGTTCAGTTCCGAGGTCGAAGTACCGAGTGTCGAGGTTGGAGCATCGGAGGCACCGTTCTGATGGACACAACTATCTTCGGACCACCAGGCACAGGCAAGACAACCACGCTTATCAATATCGTGAAGGATGAGATCGAGCGTGGTACGCCACCGGATCGGATTGCGTTTGTTTCGTTCAGTCGGAAGGCGGCGGAAGAAGCTAGGGATCGCGCAGCATCGGAGCTGAACATCTCGAATGATGAGATGGTGTGGTTTCGAACCTTGCACTCTATGGCGTTTCAGTACATTGGCATGAATACAAGAGACGTGTTGAAGGGTAAAGACTACACAGATCTGGGTGAGATGCTTGGGCTTGAGTTCTCTTCCAACTCGTCCCTGTCAATGGCAGACGGCTCTCTGTATGCACAAGGTAGATCCGGCGATGCTTACTTGGGCATGATCCAGAAAGCTCGAGTCCGTGAGGTTTCGCTTGAGCAACAGTTCAACGACACCTGTGACTGGAGGCTAAGCTTCCAACAGGCAAAAGTTGTGGAGGCAACCGTCGAGGACTACAAGAAAGCTTTCAACAAAAGAGACTTCGTCGACATGATCGAGGACTTCATTCGACAGGATCAGGGTCCGCTGCTCGATGTTCTGATTGTCGATGAGGCGCAAGATCTTTCTCCGCTACAGTGGCGCATGGTTCATGACGTGCTGAAGCCTCGAGCCAAGCGTGTGTACTTTGCGGGGGATGATGATCAGTGCATCTATTCTTGGATGGGTGTAAACGTCGCTGACTTCTTGGAGGCTTCTGAGCACAAGCAGGTTCTGCAGCAGTCCTATCGCATCCCGAACGCTGTGCATGAACTTGCGGCGGGTCTGATAGAACGGGTAGATTTTCGACAGCCAAAATTGTGGCACCCAACAGAACATCGTGGAACTGTGGTGTGGCATCGTGATATCATGGATGTAGACCTCCAGAACGGTGAGTGGCTGATTCTTGCTCGTACAAACTTCATCGCCAACAAAGTCGCAAATGATCTCAAAGAAGAGGGCTATTTGTTTTGGCGCGAAGGTTCCGGCTGGTCTATTTCCCCCAACGTACTTTTTGGAATAGAGGTGTGGCTGAGACTATGCAAGGGCGAGTATCTTTCTGCGAACGAACTGAGCAAATTTTCAAAACAGCTGAGAAAAGAGGTGGTCTCAAAGAATGGAAAAAAGATCCTCTCTTCGCTAGACCCCGAAGTCACTTACACTCTAAACGACATCTGCGAGAAGTGCGACTTGGACGCGAACTCTTCGACACCGTGGCACGAAGTGATCACGGTCTCGGAGAGGGAGCGGATATATATTTCATCAGTGCGACGCCGTGGCGAGAGGATTCTTGGTTCGAAGCCGAGGGTGAAGATCTCGACGATTCACAAAGCCAAAGGTGGCGAGGCGGATAACGTACTTCTGTTACTGGACAGCTCTCGAGCCGCTTGCGAAAGTGTTGACCGAGACTCCGAGATCAGAACTTTTTATGTGGGTATGACCCGCGCTAAGAAGGCTTTGCATATCGTAGAGCCAAGAACTAAGTATGGGTTTCAGCTATGACAATGATTCCAGAAAAGAACCGAAAGTTTTTCCTGAACAAAGCGGAAGGCTTGATCAACGGACCGAGAGCCGAGGACTACGGACCAGCAAGGCTGAACCATGAACGCATTGCTACGATCTGGTCGATCCTGCTCAAGGACAAACTGAAGGAAGACATCCTTCCGGAAGAAGTCGTTGCTTGCATGGTGGGACTCAAGCTGGCGCGGTTGGCAGAGGACATCACCAAAGACGATTCTTGGGTTGACATCATTGGTTATGCCGCTTTGGGCGGGGAGATAATCAATGAGTAAGAAGCTCGATGATAAGCAGTATCACCTTCTACAGTTTGCCAGTGGCGGCGGTTGGGGTGATGCCGCATCCGAGTGGGTGGCACCGTCAACCTTTCCGGATCTAACAAACAGTAAGATCTTGTCTGTCGACTTGGAAACTCGTGACCCAAACATCAAACAGTTGGGGCCTGGCTGGTGCCGCAAAGACGGGTACATCATCGGCATTGCTGTGTCGAACGGAGAGTATACGGGCTACTTTCCGATCAAGCATGATGCTGGCGGCAACCTCCCACGCAACACGGTGATGAAATGGTTTGCCAAGCAGATGGCAACACCGGACATTCCGAAAGTTTTTCACAACGCTCTGTATGATTTGGGCTGGCTTCGAGCAGAGGGGATCGAGGTTCAAGGACGGATCATCGACACCATGATTGCCGCCCCGCTGCTGAACGAGAACCGTCGATACTACAACCTGAACTCGTTGGCGGGTCAGTACCTCGGTCAGTGGAAGAACGAAAAGAACATGAAAGCATTTGCTGACGAGATGGGCGTGGATCCAAAAAGCGGCATGTGGAGACTACCGGCCTGTGCTGTCGGGCCGTATGCCGAGCAAGATGCCGCTGTGACCTTGAAGCTTTGGGAGCGGCTAGAGTCAGAGATTACCACGGACGAGTGCACTGCAATCTTCGAACTCGAGACCTCTCTGATCCCTGTTCTGTTCGACATGAAAACACGAGGTGTTCGTGTGGACATCGACAAAGCAGAGCTTGTCAAAAAGGATCTGGCAGGCAGAGAGAAAAAGTTAATTGAGGAAGTACGGGAAATGACGGGCGTTGCGGTCGAGCCGTGGGTCGCTGCAAGCATAGCAAAAGCCTTTGACGCTCTTTCGCTTCCCTACCCCAAAACACAAAACTCGGGGCAGCCCAGCTTTACAAAAGAGTTTCTGTCGAGCCACTCGCATCCAGTGGCAAATAAAATTGCAAAGGTTCGTGAATTTAACAAGGCCAACACGACATTTGTTGACACCATTCTTGAGCACTCTCATGACGGGCGTATCCATTGTGATTTTAATCAGTTGCGATCGGATGAGGGCGGAACCGTGACAGGGCGTTTCTCTTCGAGCAACCCCAACCTTCAGCAGATTCCAGCTCGTGATCCGGAAATCAAAAAAATGATTCGTGGGTTATTTATACCAGAAGAAGGCACCAAGTGGGGATCTTTTGATTACGCCGCGCAAGAGCCTCGGTGGCTGGCACATTATTGTGCGTCCGTGGCAGGGCCGCATCGGCATCCGGAGATCGACAACGTGGTACAAATGTACCACGAAGGAGGGGCTGACTTCCATCAAACTGTGGCAGACATGGCAGGAATAAGTCGAAAAGAGGCCAAGACTGTGAACCTTGGGATTATGTACGGCATGGGGCGTGGCAAACTTGCCACCGTGCTCGATGTGACAGACGACGAAGCCAAGGATCTGTTGGCCAAGTACCATCAAAAGGTTCCGTTTGTGAAAGGAATCGCTGACATGACATCTCAGCATGCTGAGATTCACGGCGTGATCCGGACTTGGCTTGGCCGCAAGTGCCGCTTCAACATGTTTGAGCCGAAAGCATACGGTTACAACAAGGCTCTTCCTATTGAGGAAGCCATCAAAGAATATGGCGGAAAGGGGGCGATCCGTCGGGCTTTCACATACAAGGCTTTGAACAGGCTGATTCAAGGATCAAGCGCCGACCAAACAAAGAAGGCTATGGTTGACTGCTATTCCGAAGGTCTGTTACCATCATTGACGGTACACGATGAACTTTGTTTTAACATCGAGAACCAAGAACAGGCGGACAGGATCGTAGAGATAATGTCCACCTGTGTGCCGCACCTGAAAGTACCATTTGAGGTGGACGCTGAACTTGGCGACAACTGGGGCGAAGTAGGATAGGAGTGTCCTATGAAGTTTTTTGTTCTGTTTATCGCCATCCTGACAAACTCCGGTGAGCTGGAAGTCAGTCATGATATTGTGGAGCAGTGTCCTGAGAACAACGGATACTTCGAAGCGGCGATGGATCTTAAAAAAATCCACGGCGAGTTTCTTTCGTGGAGTGCGGCCTGCTTTTACTTGGACATGAATCCGTCCAACCGATTGTAGAAAGTATGGAGACGAACTATGAGGAAGGCATCACCACCTTCCCGCCGGAACCCAATGGCTCGAATGATCCGTGAGCCGAGGTTCAAGCAGCGGGTAGTAAAATCCAAGAAAACATATACGAGGAAGGGGCGGTCAATCCGCCCCTTTCATTGTTTAAGTCGCCATCGCTCTCATGCGTTCGATCAAACGATCCGCACGATTTGGCACCTGCCGCCGCCATTTTGAGTCGTACATTTCATCCGCTGCACGATTCCACTGCCCCGCATCGACTGCCGCCTTCATTTTTTTGAACTTCGACAGGCGTGGACGGCCAAGATTGAACATCATGTTGCCGATGATCATCTGCACCTCTTCGGGCAAGCTGTTGAAATTGCTATATAATTTTTGGCATTCTGAGGCTGTTGAGAGTAGATCGTCGTGTAAAAGTACGTCGACGCGGCTCTGAGAGACCTTTGTGCCCACTGGTTTGCCATATTCTTCGTCTTTTTCGGTGATCAGGTGCCCAACACCCACGGTTGGGTAGCCCAGATGGTCGAGATAGACTTCGAGGACACAGCCCTCGTCTGCCTTCAGCTCTTCGGATAGTCGTTCTAGGTTCATGCTCGTGTCCTTTGTGCGATTTGTAAGTTGCGAAGTGCTTCAACAGGGTTGTCACCTAACAGCGAAGGATCCACGTTGGCGGTTTGAAGAGTTGGAGCTGGTGTTGAAGTACCGAGGTTCGCGGTCGGAGTTGCTTGTGCAGTTGGTGCGATCGGAGCAGGTTGCGTGGTCGGAGCGGCGGGTGCCTCGGATACTGGTTCTTGAACCTCGGGTTCTGGTGCATCCAATCTTTGACGAGAAAGAATTCTTCGTGCTCTTGCCAAGGAGCGGAGTGGAAGCCTGTTTATTTTTCGAGGTTCTCCCTGAACGGATGTTTCTCGCCACACATCCTTTACAACTTGATCACTGATTGTAATTGGTCTGAACCGCCCTGTCATCAAATGAAATCTTTCACTCTTTCCAACCTTTGCAGTGCGTAACGCTCTCATTACTTCCAACTTTGCTTTTCTCCGGCTCATGCCAGAAGACTCCATAAAATCTATGGCTCCCTGTATTTTTGCATACATGTCCTGCTGGATCCTAAGGGCATCATTGTTTGCAGCGAAGTACGCCTCAATGACATCTTCGTTTGTACTGTCGTTTGCTTTTGCTACACGGGTAAAGCTTCCAGTGGCGGAACTTCTGAGATCTGTGAACCCATAACCCTCGTACATTATGGACTTAAACACATTACCTTTTTGAGGACGAATGCCAGCTATAAAACTAAGAGCTTCTTCTGCTGGTGTGAAGGTACGGCCTGCCGCGCTTGGATCGCCTGTCATAGCTAGAGAGACCCGACCAGGCACGATGTCACCTTCTTTTACATCAAAGAACATTCTTGTTATTTCTGGGTTAAATCCACCAAGAACGTGCAACATGCCTTTTTGAAACTTGGTTCCCGCGTCGTTTGATGCACTCCATACAGGCGCACCCGTCACTGTTTGACCGCCGCGACCAAAATACTCGACTGGTAGCGCATCCTGCAATCTTTCTGCGACCAAGGATTCACCTGCAAACGGTTCCATGAAACTAGAAAAAGCTCCCCACATTGCCGAAGCCACCTGCTCCACTTCGCCCCTGCCCATCTCACCTTTACGTTCATAAATTTCTAGTGCTCTTCTTGCGGGAGCTAAAGCAAAGTCGAAGGGCATCATGTAACTCAAGTTTGCAAAAATAAAATCACCTTTCTTGTCCGGCTTTTCAACTAGTGCGATTTGTTGACCCTGCATGTAATCAGGAAGACCGAACTTTCGGAGTTTATTCAAGTCTTCTTCCGACATGTCATTGGCCATCAAGCTTGATTTTACAACTGCTGTTGGAATCACATAAGCCGAGGCAGTGTAACTTGCTAACCTGTTCGCACCGATCGATCGAATTTGCCGTTCAAGCCTAGCAACATCTTTTGGATCCATAAGGGCGCGTAATGAAGCATCTGCTCGAAAAGACATGTCTTTTACCGCACGACTTACAATGTTCACGCTGTTGCGGATGACTTCAGCAGGGAAAGCAACGAAGTTACCCGCGACAGGAATACGACGTATACCTTTGATGATTTCAGGAACACGAGAATATGTTGGCATTGTTTCTTTTACAATGTCCGCAGCAAGAACATTGAGGAAGCCGTGTTCGCCAACCTGAAAGTTGGATTTAACACCAAGTCCAGATTTGCTCAGTGCCTCGGCCAGTTCTGGAGTTATGTTTTCCGTATCGATTCCGGCTGAACGCAACGCAGAGCCATACTTTGAAATCTCTCCGACCATCCCAACAGTTTTCCAGTAGGTGTCTGTGTCAGCGTAAATTTTTTGAGCAAACTGAACACCGGGCATTTTCGACAAAAGACTACCGGCAGAGGCGGCAAGCTTCTCTGACTTCATACCACTTGCCTCTCGCAACAGAGCTTTGTATTCTTCCGATGCAAGGTTTTCATCTCGAAGACCTAAGTCCCCAATCATTTTATGAAACTTGTCGAACTCGGCGTTTGATAACCCGCTTACTTTTCCATATGCCAAACTTAAAGCCTCGTCCAACTCAACGTGGCGTGGAATATTGCCGTTAGCACCAACCATGAAAGTGCCGCTCAAAAAGTTACGCATTTGACCAACAGGGTTGAGAACTGTTTTACCCATCTGCGACAAGCCTTTTGCCAGCAGAGAAACAGCAAGAAGCTCGTTCATGATGTTTGAGCTTCTAACAGGTTGTGTGATCGCGTTATATATTTCCTTTTGCACAAAGTCACCAGAGAGAGCACCGTACTCCCCAGCAAAAATAGTGTCACCTTTTTCAGGGCTTTTTCGACTGCCCAGCTTAACGTAACCAGCCCTCCGTAAAAGCTCCTCGTTTGCATTTTCACCAGAAATTACGAGAGGCCGAGAACCTCTGCTACCGTTTGATAGGAACGAGTCCAGCTCTGGCACAGCGTTTTCAAAAGACACACGGCGGGAAGCAAGCGATTGATAAAAGTCATTCGCCATAATTGTTTTCGACATGTCACCAATCGTTGACAAGTACAATTTCCGAGGATCGCGGATCTCCCCCATAAGCTGTCTGATCTCAGGTACTTGATCTAAGAAAGCACCTCGTTTTGAAAACATTGCTTCGGACACTTTGATCAGAGGAGTTCTGCCCGCTTTTGACGTGACATCTTCAAAGCCTCTTTTTTGTAGTTCAAGCAAAGCCTCCGGAGAAAGACCCGAGTCAGAAAGTTTTCCTCTAACGATAACGTCATTTATTTGTTGCTTTGCCGCGCTAACCGCTTCCTCTGTCGTCATTTCAGGGTTTGATTTTTGCAGTATTCGAGCGTATCGATCCACCCCAGCTCGATACTTGGGATTGGTGTCGAGGTTTTTTAAGATTTTGGGGTCAACTACAAACGCCTGCTCGTATAGTCGACGAAGATAAGCGCCTTTGTTTTTTTCCATTTCTTTTATGACAACGTCTGCGATAGCCGAGTCGATATCACCTGCTTGCCTAGAAGCCTGCAAGCTTGTTATTGCCATATCTGTGAGCCGATCAACCTGACCCCGCATTTTTGTTCCAATGCTCACAACCTCTTGGCCGTAGCTGTTTAGAGCATCTTTATCGCCCTCCAAAAATAACAGTAGGTCGTCCATTGCCTTTTGAACGCCACCCTTAGATTTTGCAAACACACCTTGTTTTTTCACAACCTTTCGAGCCTGTTTGTCAAAGTCCGTTAAAAGTTGTGATGCATACTCGGCTTCTTGACGGGTTATGTTTTTGATCGCGGAAAGACTTTCAAACACTTCTGCATCCAGACCCGCAGCCGGAGTAAAGTATTTTGTGAACCCATCTTTAACGACCCTCGGGACAACAGTGTTGCCTAAAAAACCAAACCCTTTTGAAATCGCACTTGCGGCAGTGGGAACCCCAGGAATCATCGTTGCCAAAGTAGTGGCGGCACCAACAGCAGGAAAGATTGCTTCTGCGGCCAGTCCTATACCAGCAGCTTCAACACCAATCTTAAATTTATTTGAAAGTGTTTGACGAGCCGCATCTCTGCCAAGCAGTCCACTTTCGTCAACCGTCCTTAGTTCTTCAGGTAGCACTGAAAAAGCATCTGCCAGTGTTCCTGTTCCGTCAGGGGCAACTAAAAACTCGGCGGCTCCACCAGCTAAACTTGTAGTAGCGGCTAATCTAGCTCTGCGACTAAAAGCACCGCTTCCAGACAGCAAAGCTTTTCCTGCGGAAGACTGACCAAACTTTGTGGCAGATCTACTGAAAGCACTTGTTGCAGGTAATACCCTTGCTCCGTTGGCAACGGACGAAGCCCGACCCATCCAGCCAGCAACTGGAATAAACGCTGTACCAAAAGTTACAATGGACTCAACTGTTTTTCCTGCGGCTGTTTCAGGGTCGACACCCAAAAAATCTCTAGCCGCGTTAAAAGAGTCGGTTATTTCAGGAGTAAAATTTGTGTCTGCTGTGTAGTCGACGATGGAGCCAACTGTTTCAGCAATCCCTTGCGGAAGCCCTATCAGACCGGAAACAACACCCTCTGCAATTTCGGTGATAACACCTTCTTCTTGCTCGGACATCTATTCCTCCTGTGTTGTGGGAGTCACACCAGAACCTAAAAGAGCTTGCTCAATTACACCTGCGATTTGTGTTAGCTTTTCTATATCATAAGACTCCCCGTCCTCAGTCATGAACTGAAGTGCTGCCTCAGGGTCGGAAAGAACATCTGCCAAGAATTTGCCCATTATAGCGCCCATTGGGTCTGCTTTTTGTGCATCGTACATGGCGGCGTATCCGGCCATAAGTTCAGGGTCTGCTGCGAGTGCTTCTACAATTTGCAACTGTGCAGGTCCAAGATTAAGTTGGTCTCGTTTTAGCTCAAGCTCTTGGCCAAATTGGTCTGCTGCTTGCTTCAAGCGAGCTTCAACCATATCCATGTTAGCTCCGAGCTGAGTGGCAAGGTTTTCTTTTGTCGCGGCAAGCTGTTCTGCTTGCATTGCTTTCTTAGCGGCAATGTTCTCTCGGAGTCTATCCATATCAAAACCCGCAGCCACTTCAATTTTTTCAACGTCACGCTCTTGCTGTTCTCCGGCGGCTCTGCGTTCAAGAGCGGTTTTTGCGACAAGGGATTTGATAGCACGATCCTCAGAACGCTCTGCTTGTGCCTCTTCCCCAACGGCCTCACCATATTTTTGTAGCCCTGCTGCGGCACCCTTTGCGATATTGGTCAAAGCATTATCACTTTCGCCTGCGGCAATCATAAGACCCGTCATCATCAGGTTATACCCAGCGCTGGTGCGTATATCTCCGGCTTTCTCTTCACCGAAAAATTCTTTTAAGACAGCGTATTCTTGTTCTAGGTTGTCAATACCAAGAATCTTGTTTGTTTCTTCACGCTTTTTGTCCTCGGATTTGTCGCTGTCCTGAACTTTAGTAACCTTGTCTACAACACTAGCACCAATAACACTTGCACGTTGATTCCGCTCTTGATCTGACAAGCCTTGTGTTGGGTCAAGTTGTTCAACCACCTGTGGTGTGATTACTTCTTGATCCTTAGGTTTTTTGCTAGGAACTTCAGGTTTACGAGGCGGAGCTTCTGGGATCGAATCATCAGTTGCCAAACTCTCGTCTCTGCGGTCACGGAAGCTTGGAGTGCCTGTGGTTGCGGGTAAAGTTTGCTCGGCTAGAGTTTCCCCGGGAAGGGTGTCAGAAACAACACCTGTGAAAGTCCCAGAAGTTGTGGGAGAAACTTTCTTTCTTGGGTCCTGTGTTCCTGCAAACACTCCAGAAGTTGTGGGAGAAACTTTCTTTCTTGGGTCCTGTGTTCCTTCACGAAAGAGATCTGACCTACCCTTAAAAAAGCCTGAAACAGCATCTTCAACAACACCTCCAATAACATCCCCAATAGTGGGGTCATCAGGTCCACCGACCCCAGTGTCACCTCTTTCGGTTCTAAGCCCAGAAACAGTAGGAACATTTATCCGCGGGCCAGTGGTCGCCGTCCTATTATCTGACGGAGCCTTCTGAATACCTTCAACGGGACGAGGACGGAAGCTCGGAGTTCCTGACGTTCCAACAGAAGAAGGCAGCGGAGCACTAAAAATGCCAGAGTCGCCAGTCGCACTCGGAACCATGTCCGAGGACGGTACAACAGAAATCGCGTTGGGCAGGCTCGAGATCCCAGATACTACGTCTTGGAAAGTTGTGGTCAGCGGAGCACGAAGAAACTCGTCAAATGGTGTAGGGGCATCTGTTTTAACCTGCGTCCGACTCTTAGTGAGTGCACCAATGCTGTCTCGTGCAAGGTTGCGGACATCGGTGGGGAGACGAGTGTCCTGAAAAATATTCGTCAGCGTAGCAACATCTCCCTGTCTAGCAAGGTCTTGAATCGCAGCAACGTAGTTCTGGTTGCCCATATTGACGGAGGCTCCAGTTTGTGCCCGCATCGGCTGGTTCTGAGCCGCCGCACGTTGTGCAGATGTCATCAGTTCGGGGGAAGAAGCAAGGATGCCCATCGCTTGACGAGACATGCCAGGCTTACGAAACATCTTTCTGTTGAGTGGGTTCATCAATTTCTGAATCCTCCCGCTAGGCCGTATGCACCAAGACCAGCGGTTCCAAGACCGATAAGCTGAGAGGTGAGGCTAGGTGGCGGTGTTGTCGTTGCTTGATATGTTTGTTGCAGTGCCGGAACACCACGGAAGATATCTGACAGGAACCCAACCTGCTGGAACGGAAGACCCTGCTGAGCCAGCAGGTTTTGCTGTGCCTGATTGAGCAACTGCTGTTGTTGCTGTTGCTGAAGACCACCGATACCAAGAAGCGTGTTGATGTCCTGTGTACCTAGAGCTTGACCCATCGGAGCCAGCCCTGCAATGCCCTGACCCAGAGCACCAGTCAACTGAGCTTGGCGAAGCTGTTGTTGTGCGGCGTTCTGTGCGGCTTGTTGCGCCTGCTGAAAACCTGCCGTCCGGAGCTGTGCCCCTGTCCGAGCCTGTGTCTCAAGGACATTACGAGCAATCTCACCAGAACCAACCGCTGCACGAGAACCGCCAAAGGCTCCTGCACCAACCGCTTGTCCTGCAAGCTGACGCTGTTGCATGGCACCCTGACGTGCAATGTCAGCCATCTGCTGATCAATTACGTCCTCGATGAAAGGATCCATATATGCTTGGTAGGAAGTAGGTGTGAACTGTGCGCCACCTGCCATACCAAGACCGCCACGGATTGCTTCCCCAGCTTCTTGAATGAACGGCTGATACGCACCCACACCCGAAAGTGCTCGGCTGATAGCCTGCTGCTGACCTTCAGAAAGCGCCGCAACCTCGCCCGGGGCATAAGGCATGCCTGTTTCAGCGGCGGCTCGAGCGGACTCGAGAACGTCAGCGAGAAACTTTTCCTGAAACTCTGGGAGCCTTGTTACCTGTTCTACTGTTTGAACTGCCATTATGCCATACTCTCAAGTTCTGCCATCATATCATACATACGGGCGGCTCCCAAGTCTCGGTCACCGTTGCCCGCGCCTACTACGGCTTTAGCAGTCAGAACAAACTCACCGTCCGAAAGACGGGCTGGCACTGAATCTGATGTTCCGGTGCCGGGGCCTACGACCTCGCCACCGTGGTAATAATACCCCATAAAGCCGGGAAGGTCACGTTCATATGAGAACCCAGGTTCGCGGAGCCGTGTCTTCGATTCTTTGATCCGTTCTCTATCTGCCGCATCGGTATACTCGAGACGCTCACGAGTGAACGGATCAACATAAACTTCGCCACCAATAACCTCTCCCTCTGGAGATGGGCGAACCTCTGTCTGCTCATCTTCTTTTTCCTGTCCCAGCACCGCAAGAGCACTAAGACCACCGACACCCGTCAGAATCGGGTTCTCTTTTGCAAAGTCAAGCGCCTGCGACAGAATACCTTGGTTGTCTAGCCCTGTAGTCTGGCCTACTTTATCCTGTATCGCATACGGATTCGTCTTGACACCAGCTCCAAACCCCGCGGCCTGTTTTGGGGCATACTGAGGCAGAAAACCACCAGCCGACGCTGGACGGAAGCCAGCGTATTGAGCACCGAAACCAAGAGCACCGCCAATCGCCGCAGTCTTGAGGGCATCATCTACATCCTGCCCTGCAACCAAACCGCCGATACCGGACCCGATAGAAGCCCCCATCGGTCCGCCCATACCGAAACCAACGACACCGCCAATAATCGGCGCCGCGTCTTTCAGTGCATCTGTGATTCCGCTAAAAAGTCCCATTACGTTGCTACCTTTACAGTGCCACTGTCATTATACAGTGCTCCTGTCTCAAGTCCAGTGGCCGACGTGGGAAGCTCTGTTAAGGTGATTTTTGTTCCGCGCAACTCACCTGGGTTACGTTCTTGTTGGATAAACAGTTCCAAGGCACGAACTAAGTCCTGCATGTACCGCTGATCGATGACATCAGGCGGATCTGGTAGTCTCGGTGGTGCGATTTGATTGGACGACATTAGCGCTTACCATCTTCTCGGATATCAATTCGTGGACTGCCCAGCTTCCATTTGCTACCAAGAGCGTCAGACTCAACACGAAGGGCAAAGGAACGACCTCTTGCTCGAACGTGCAACTGGTTTGTAAACTCTTCAACGGGAGTCGTGCTGGTACGGATCGCATCTCCTGATGCAGTGTTATCGAAACTTGCACCCGGGAAGTTGCGTGCCTTTACAGTAAAGGTTGCCTGCGGCGTGCTTAAATTTGTTGAACCGTTGAAGGTAAGGTCTGGTATCACACGGCGAATATACGCAAACTTATCGCCGTCACCAATATCGATTGCGGCAGATTCGATGAACGAGTTCATCTCAGAGCCGTCATCGTTGTAGCCAAACTCATGGTTGTACAAGTAGCCGTCAGCCGCAGCGATAGGATAGGTTCGTGTACCGCGGTCCAGCCATGCAGTTCGTTCAAGGTTGCCAAAGTACCACACTTTTTCGATGTAGTTGTAGGTCACATACCTATCGTTCTCACCGTCACCACCGTTGGCTACGGCGTTTGTATCAGACGGGTAGAACCAAGTCACTTCGCCAAACTCGGAGTTGATCCCTGCTATGACCTTGTCAGTCTGAGACAGGTTGAAGTCCAAGAACACTTTATCCTTGACAGTGCATGGAAGCTGCTGCGTTTGACCAGCGTAGATGTAGAAGTTGTCGATGCCCATCCAGAACACAACGTCTTCCGTTGCGACTGCGGCATGCGGCCCCATAATCGTAATGTTTGAGGACAACTGCTGAAGGCCAAAAGTAAACGGCGGCCCGATAAAACGCATTGAGTGCAGTGCAGTGTCCGTCCAGATTAGGATCTCACGCTTGGTTTCTACAGCCTGCACAAAGGTAGAACCAGAACCCAGCCGCAAGTCACCCGCGGTGTTGGTCGCCGTTGGGAACCAATCAATCGGATCTTCTTGGCTCGAGAAACGAACCAGCAATGGATCCTGCGTACCATCACCCTGTGTTGCACTAGAGTTCGCACCAAGACCATCGCAACCAAAAGCAATAACGTGGCGATCTTGGTCAGAAACCAAAACCTGTTTTGCAATCTGCGGGACGCTGGTCTTTGTTCCTGTGCGGGTGCTGAGTTCAACGGCACGAGTTCCTGTGCCGTTAGACTTGTCCCAGTAGTAAATGTTCGAGTCTCGAGGATTGATGAGCAAGTCCTCACCAAAGTTGTCGTGAGACCAAAGTCGAATCTCGTTGGTCGTAGTCAAGCCATTTGACTCGGCATCGCCCCAACCATCACGTCCCCAAGTACCTGCACCCCAGCCCGTGCCCCCCACGGAAGTATCCAAGCCGACATTGATTTGATACTTGCCAACAACACTACTGCCGCCGTTACCAGAATCAGAAGAATTGGCTGTTGCAGAAACGGTGATCGTGTAGGTGTCCGCATCTGTAATGCTAACAACTTGGTGCTCGGCGTTCAGTATCGCCGCAGTGATATTCCCCCCAAGAGAGGCGGCACCAGAAAATGTTACAAAGTCACTTTCAAAAGCACCGTGAGCTGTGTCTGTTACAGTAATCGTGGCAGATCCGTCAGTTGCGGAAAAGGTAACGTCTCCTGCCGCCGTTGTGACACGCAAGGGAGTAATGTCGTTAAAGGCCGTACCTTCTTCAATATAGTATTTTAGGTGCGTTCCAACGCCAAGATAATTTGAACCATCTAACGCAATCCAGTTGTGAAGTGTACGGGCGGAACCAAGGTATGTGCTGGAGCTGTACTTCTCCCACCCACCCATTTTTTCGGGAAAGCCAAAGCGAAAACGGATCTTGTCACAATCAAACCAACCGCCTTCGTTACTGTACGAAGTAATCTCACGGTTGATTCCTGGCTTAAACTGGAGTTTGGTAAGAGCCATCAGGGATTCTCCCCACCGTAGTAATCACTAAGAGTAACCGTCCCAGACGTGGGAACACTCTGATTAATGTCCTGAAACTCCTTCGGGTTCATTCTCATGATAACCACACCACCTGCACCGTGACCACCGTTGAAATCACCAAAAAGCCCATAACCCCCTTGACCCCAACCAGCCATGATATCCGTAGTGGCAAAGGTCCATTCACCTGTAGACGTGTTGAAAGAACCAGGCTCCCAGTAATGAGTGGTGCTGTTTAGTGGAGAATTTCTAGTTGCTTGCGCCCAGATCTCAGTGTCACTACCATTAATTGCAGATACTGTTACATTTGTCAGGCTTGTTACGCCAGAGGCTCCACCTGTTGTGCCATTGCCACTCGCACCTGTTGTGCCAGAAGCACTAGAAATAGTTGTGACACCCGTGCCAGAGATGCTTGCTGTACCACCAGCGTTGCCAGAACCATATGGGCTTGTGTGGCTGCCACCATTTGCAGTAACACTAAAAGACCCAGGACCAGTGACCGTGGACGCTGAACCGCCTTGACCGTGACCGTTTGCAGGTCCGTGACCTGAACCACCACCGCCTGGCGTTACGGTGTACTCCTCTCCTGATGAAACTGTTTTGGAAACAAGCAACGCTGCACCACCACTGCCTGCATAACCGATGCCGCCGCCCCACCAAGAGCCAGCCGCCCCACCACCTACAGCCAGAACAAAGAGCGTCCCGTCATAAGGCACGGTGTAAGTGCTTGATGACCCTTGATCCGCGAGACTGTCGGTGATTGACCCTGGGCTTTTACTGTTTTCAGGCCCTTCAAAAACCCGAAACTGGTTAGGGAGATTTCCACCTTGAAACTTGGGAGCGTTGGTACCAGAAAAAGGACTGACATTAGATCCTGTTGCCGCAACCTCCTTTTGGCCAGGAACATTATTGCCGTCTCTATAGTACTCGCTCAAGGAGTGCGGAGCAGTGCCGCCAAACTCTGCCGCAATCTCACTGATTTTGATCTCGCCACTACCAGGAAGAGTCATACCTGTCCCCGTTAAGAAATAGTGCCAAACGCTGTTATGTCACCAGTGACTTTCAGGTTTCCGCTTGAGTCAAGCTCCATTTTGTTTGTGCCAGCATACTTAAACAACAACTTGTTTGAGGAAACTGTTACCGTCCAATCATTAGATCCGTTGTCAACTGTAATTGTAGTACCAACGACTTCACCAGAAGACCCGTACACAACGGCCTTGCTATTTACGACAGTGCCAGCAGTTGCACCATCAACTAGGTTAACCTCCGCTGTCGTAGCAGTTACACCATCAAGGATGTTGAGTTCTGCTGTCGTAGCAGTTACACCATCAAGGATGTTCAACTCAGTCGCAGTGGACGTGACATCAGTTCCGCCAATCGTCAAGGTGTCCATGCTCATCAAAGATGTTAAATCTTTAACAGCCGCGCCGGAACCTGCTCCATCAGCGTATATGATCTTTGAATGACCATTTGGAACTGTCACATTGCTGCCAGAACCTTGCGTAAAGGTTGCATCTTGACCTGATGTGTTATGAACAAAGTACAATTTATCAGCATCGTTGGGGCTGATCGTAATTGTGTTTGTGCCGGACGGAGAGCCGCCAAGAACCAGAACCTTGTAATGACCGTCAGAAAGCGCACCGTCAGATGTCGTCAACGTATGAGTCGTGCCGGAAAGGGTAATCGTACCCACCCCGCTCAAAACACGGTCGATGATATCAAAGTTTGTGTTTGTGGTATCGCCCCAAGTACCGGACTGTTCACCCGTACCTGGTTTTTCTATCCCACTGTTCGGGGTATATGTTGAAGCCATTTAGACCACCTCTTCTGTCCACGTTTCTACTGTACCACCAGCGTTGACTTCTGTCCACGAGTCGCCAGTGTGGGTAACTTCCGTCCAAGATTCTTCTGTGCCAGATGCAGAAATCTCGGACCATGAGTCACCTGTGTGAGTGATTTGCGTCCAAAGCTCTGTTGCGACACCTACATCAACTGGAACCCAGAGTAGACCGCCGTCTGTCGTTTGCACAAACAGAAAGACTATATCAGATTCTGCTGAAGCAGTGAAGTTGCCCAGTGAACTCTGCTCGAACTGCGTGATTAAATCAGCAGGAGAAGTGCGTATTCTTACGGCAGCCGAACTCTGTGTTCCGTTAAACGATATCTCAGAAACAGCAGAGGCAATCACGTTACCGTCTGCGGTCTCCGTAAAGTTGAACGACTTCGTAGCGCTACCAACCGCGGTTATCGAACCGTCTGTTGACTGAACAAAAGAGAAGTCCGCTGTTGCCACGGCACTTGCAACAAGGATGGCGTTTGAAGTCTGTGTGAAGTTGGCACTCGCACTAGCATCAGCTTCCTTAACACGTTGCGCTGCGGAGGTCTGTGTGAACGAGGAGTCCTGTGTTGACACACCCTTGGCAATTAGGCTTGCGGCAGAGTCCTGTGTGAAGTTGCTGTCGATGGTGGCAATACCAGCAAGGATGCCGACACCAACAGAAACCTTGGTTGCCGTGCCTTCTAACGCTGCGCTACCTTTTAGAATTGCTATTGCGGCAGAGTCTTGTGCGAAGTTGGCATCCATAGTCTGTGCGCCGAAAGACAAAAAACCTTGGTCGGTTATACCTCTTTCAGCTATGCACACCTCGCCAAACATTATGCGAGGTCTCCGTGAACGCTATCTTGTGATTGTGATGGGTCTGCTTCATTGCCATCTGCATTACGCTGATCAGTTTCAAATTCGCCAGAACTAACATTTCGTATGCCAAAAATACCTCGCGCATTGGAGGCGGCAGTAGGGTCTTCAGGTGAGTGTGAGACAGTGTAGTTTGCATTTTGCATATTATTATTAATATTTATGGAAAACCGGCCCGTAGCATCGTCTACGACTGAACTAATATTGTAGTTGTTCTGGTTTGTTCCAGAGGCGTTGTGGCAAGTCCACGCCTTTGCAGAACCTTGCCGGACATCGACCGTGACGTTACTGCCACCTTCACCGTCAAGTTTTAACTGACCACTGTTCGAAAATTGAGCGCGTTGGTTGCCATTCAAATACACATTGATTGCGGAGCCAGTGAAGTGAATGTAATCTGTGCTATCTCTGCCAAACCTGCCGTTTGAATGTAAAAGATTTGTTGTATTCAACTGCAACACATTCGCAGTGCCAGCGACATCAAAGTCAACACGGTCATCTGTATCTGCAGTAATCTTTGTGTCGCCATCAGCATCGAGCGTCAACGCTTCACCGTTCAGATCGTATGCGCCAGATGAGGTTATGCCAGTGAGGTTAGAGCCATCACCTGAGAATGATGTGGCTGTCACTGTCCCTGTGACTGTGACGCCTGTGGATGAGGTTTCAAGCTTTTTTGCACCGTTGTTGTAAAGTTGAACAGTGCCACCATTTGAAGCAACAAGATATGATGCAGTGTCGGCGGCATTTTTCAATTCAATATTAGTGCCTAGAACTTTCAGATTCCCTATACCTTGGTCTGAAACATAAGAAGCAGAACCATCGTGATAAATCTGCAAGTCATTGCCAGCACCAAACTGCGCCTTAACATTATCACCAAATAAAACATCGCCAGAGAACGTGCCACCGTTTGCCGCGCTTACAGTGTCCGCTACTGTAAAAATGTCGTAAACAAGAATTTCGGCAATGTCATTTGCCGTTAACGCAGAGAGACCGCTGATTGTGTTCGCAGTGCTGGTATTGTAGTCCGTTCCGGCAACCAGCAAAACACCATTCAGGTACACATCGACATATGCACCATCACTGAAGGACAAAGTTGAGCTGTTGTCGTCCGCACCAGACAGAGAGGTTTCACCGCCCGAAGCAGTGTAATAATAACGAGAACGTACACCTGTTCCTGTGGGTGACTTGCCAATATAGGCCATTTACACACTCCCTATGCGTATGGTGAGTCACCAAGAACCGATGTATCCCACGCTTGTTTCAACTCGTCAATCGTTGTGGCTGCTGAAATAGCGGCGGCTGCAGGGGCATCACGAAGAGCGTTCTTTTTGGTTACTGATGCTGTCTTTGCCGCAGAGTCGTCATCTTCCAATGCTTTCATGTAGACCACATCCTCTGCTTCAAGCAGTGGCTTACGAACCTCGCGGACTTTGTCCTTGAACATTTCTTTGGCCTTATCCAAGTCCTCAGTGATTACAGTGCCGGACAGAGACCAAGCATCACGAAACAGCCTATCGCTGGGCTGGCTGGTAAGTTCATCAGCACGTTTCTCATTACCGTCTTTGTCAGCAATAATGGTAAACGGGTCTACTACTGCATCATCATCATCGCTCATGCTACTTCTCCTAGCTCTTCAGAAATCGTCCACGCATTGCGCCACTCCCGTGTCGCTGGAAGCTGGCTCTTGCGACAGATTACCATTTTAGGCTTGTTTCCGCCATCCCAGTTCTCCCAAATATGGCGTGGCACATCAACTTGCACCAAGTATTCAATCGCTTGCTCTTCGCTAAGCGGCCCCATCGGCTCAGTCTCATGAAGCAGATGCCCATTAAAATCGCTGTGGCAAGTAAAATTAGGACGTTGCTCATCCTCTTTTAGTTGCAACTTAACCCATGCAGGTGGCATCAGATGGCCGTGCATTAACATAGCCATGCAATGCGGATCGGGGTGCATTACCGACACGGTATCCATATCTATGTCTTCGTACACAACACAATACTCTGTTTGATGTGGCTTCAAGTTTTGCCTAGCCCAGTCGATGCGGTCAATGAGCTTCGTGCCTTCCCACGCAGTAGACCAGTCTATCATGCGAGGTCTCCGTGCGTGGATGGAAAGACGCCAGTCGCGTTCCGAAAGTTGCTGTCGTTGCCCGCATATATCTCAAAAAGACCTGTAGTAGTGTTGGGCGTATAAACATACACAGTGCTGTCTCTGTAATCTGTGCCGTCTGCACCAAATCCTACCGTGGGGGCATAATCATCGTTGTTCATGTCGTTGTTAATTGTACAGCGCGTTTTTCCTGTCCCCAAATCCGTCACTGAACTTTGATTGTAACTATCAATCGTTGTCATTGTTCCGCTTTGGTCAACATTAGCCCAGTGCTTTGCAGAGCCTTGCCGGGCATCAACTGTTAAGTTGCTCCCACCTTCACCGTCAAGTTTGAGTGCGCCAACACCATCAAGTCGCATATGTTCATCAGCGTTCGTTGTGAAACGCATAGTATTATCGGCGTGATTGTATTGGATTCTGCCAACATCAGCGTCACTTTCATCACCAAAGTAGATGAATCCAGAATATGAGCTGTTTGACTGCAAACTTAGCGATGTGTGTCTGCTTACAGAATTAATCTGTAATGCGGCATTGTCTGTAGCATCGCTGTTAGTAGAACTGTTTTCAATTTCTACTATTTTACCTGATGTGAAACCTGTATGAGCAGTAGTCGGCGAACTAGTCCCGATGCCGACATTGCCATTGCTGGTAATATGCATCCTGTCAGTACCAGCCGTTTTGAAATCAATACGGTCATCAGTGTCGGATGTGATTGATGAATCACCGTCAGCGTCAAGGATGAGTTCCTGACCGTTTAGGTCTCTATCGGAAATATCTCTTGCTCTGCTCATTATGCAAGGTCTCCGTGAAGTTTTGTTCCGGAACGTGGCACATCATGAAAGGCACCAAAGCTGGCATTTGCATATGCAAAATAAATTTGAATCTGACTGGTGCTAAAGGTACTGCCAATAAACCCTGCCGCCACATAAGCAGTAGCATCGGATGCTCTGCTTGAAGCATTTGAAACTGCGTAACTGGCATTATTCATGTCGTTATTAATGCTGATAGTCACCTTTCCGGTTCCGTTATCGGTAAAGCTGCTGTGATTGTAACTGTCCGGCGTGGAGTTCGTGCCTTCGATGTCGATGTTAACCCAGTGCTTTGCAGAGCCTTGCTGAAGATCAACTCTAACTCCACCACCGCCCTCTGACCTTAACCGCGCTCTGCCCTTAGGGTTCAAATCCATATAAACAGTGCCACTATTATAACTCGCAAACCTGTGGCTGATGTTTGAAGTGTTAGTGCGGGACGCATTAAAATCAAGACGGCAGTCTGTGTCGTTGTTTGTATTTATTGTTACGATGGAATTGTTTCCAGTGTCCTGAATCGATATTGTTTCTGATCCTAATATCCTGCCTTCAACTTCCAATTTTGCAGCGGGGCTACTCGTTCCGATGCCGACATTCCCATCGCCACGAACAAGAAACTGAGTGTCCGGACCTCCAGCATCGCCATCACTATCGGTAATACATTCAAACAGATTGTATGTGCTTGCCGCGCCAAGTGTATTGGCGGCAACAAGGCTTGTGCCAGTATAGCTTCCAACAGCCGCCTCAAACCGACCTATATCAGTGGTTGTGCCACTGGTGCTGTAAACGTCCAGCTTGGCGTCTGGACTTGTTGTCCCCAGCCCTAAACGCTGTGTGGAAGCGTCAAAGAACACAGATTGTGTTGTGCCGTCATCGGCGTAGAACGCAATGTCATTGTTGCCCTTAATTTTTATTGCAGTCTGGTCAGCAGAGGATGTTTGGTCATTGTTAATAACAAACTCATAATCGCCATCAGATTGACCTGACACGCTTTGAATTATTAGCTTGTCAGAACCAGCACCTACCGCGCTATCATCATCAAGAGTTATCTTTGGTTGAAACGCCTTGACTGTAAGTGTTGCAGTATCACTGTCAACCGTCACCCCCCCAGCCGTCACACTGCCTGAGACATCAATTCCACTGGCTGTGGTGGAGAATTTAGTGCTTCCGTTGTATGACAGATTGACTGCCCCATCAGTTACAAAAGATGCCTTTGTTTCATTCCCTGATGTGTCTGTAATCCGCACATCGGCATCACCCATCAAAATCAGGTTGCCGCCCCCAGCGTCTTTAACTCGTGACTGGCCATCGTGGAAAATCTGAAGGTCACTGCTAGCACCAAACGTCAGCTTGTCGTTATCCACAAGATTGACCTCACCTGTACCATTTGGCGTGAGGGTGATGTTGCCATTGGTATCGGTGGAAGATACAGTGTTGCCATCAATCTTGATGTTATCAATCTGCGCTTCAGTGGAAGACGTTATTTCAGCAGGTTTCACACCAACGTAAGGCATCAGGTAATCTCCAGTATACTCACTATAGTATCTACAGCATTTGCTGTGTCACATTGTACCTTCAAAACATCTGTTGCTTGTAAAACAACTTTTTGATCTCCGCCGACCGGAACAAGGGTGCTACCACTGGGAATAGGCGCATCTTTGATCAAAAAGACGTTACTGTTTGTTTCTGTGTCTGACGTGTCACTTTCAACCTTAACATCTACCGTGACCTGCGACCCCGTTATGTTGGCAATCGACATCCCGATAACAGTTGTTTCAGTTGATGCCTTTCCTGTGTAGATGGTCATGTCGGTGTTAGCCGCCGTAGACGAGCCATCAAAAGTTTTTAGTTTGAACGCATTTGCCATTCATCGCTCCATTAACCCAGTGCGATTGCCATCGCAATGCCGCCGTCCCCTGTCTCAGGCAAGTTTGTCAAGCCGGAGCCGTCCCCTGTAACGGCTGTTGCTGCCATTGTCCCTGTAACCGTCACTCCGCCACTTGCGGTCTCAATCTTCTTTGCGCCGTTGTAGTAAAGTTCGACCGAACCACTATCAATCGTAACAATCTGGTTCAGGTTGTTGTTTGCGCTACGGACATTGAAAACACCTGTTTGAAGGCGTAGGTTCCCTTGCCCTGAAGGTACTCGGATATAGTTGTGTGTGCCATCGTGGTAGATCTGAAGATCATCACCAGCACCAAACTGCACTTTTACGTTGTCTTCAAACGAAAGCCCTGTGTTTACACTGTCGCTTGCATCTTCAAAAATCATCTTTTCAGCAGGAAGTGTACAGAAAATTGTACGGGTTCCGGCTGTCCAGCTTACAGCGT
>ERZ869936.656-NODE-656-length-30311-cov-5.315177_pt1 | contig 30311 bp, 29 predicted proteins | sample MGYA00520876_ERZ869936 | MGnify/ENA primary metagenome ERZ869936 (study PRJEB32218, sample SAMN09650985) | biofilter metagenome | isolation source: enrty point of leading RO module | place: Saudi Arabia: Thuwal, RO plant located on Red Sea | collected 2016-02-17 ... | reverse complement strand
CAGCACGCCGCCATAGAATGCCTCTGCCGCATCAAGGTCGTCGGCATAGACCGCGGCTTCCAGAACGCCCTCGATCGGCGGCGCAGCCAAGATCAGACGCCGCTTGCGGGGATGCCGGTCCGCTCGACCTTCCTTGGCGCCGTCAGTTCCTTCCAGGTCGAAAGCGCCTTGTTCACCGGGTTCACCGGCTCGCGCTTGACGAACTGCCCGTGCCCCTCCTCGGTCAGCACCTTGCCGTCGTTCACCGCCACCTTGCCGCGGGTCAGCGTGTATCGTGGCAGCCCCTTCACGCGCGTGCCCTCGAACACGTTGTAATCAATGGCGGATTGCTGGGTCTTGGCTTGAATCGTCTTCTCCCGCTCCGGGTCCCAGACCACGATATCGGCGTCCGCCCCCACAAGGATCGCCCCCTTCCTGGGATAGCAGTTGAGGATTTTCGCGATGTTGGTCGAGGTGACGGCAACAAACTCGTTCATCGTCAGCCGCCCGGTCGCCACGCCATAGGTCCAGAGCATCGGCATCCGGTCCTCCAGCCCGCCGGTGCCGTTGGGGATCTTGGTGAAATCGCCGACGCCGGTGCGTTTCTGCTCCGTGGTGAAGGCGCAATGGTCGGTGGCCACCACCGACAGCGACCCCGATTGCAGGCCGGCCCACAGGCTGTCCTGATGCTGCTTGTTCCGGAACGGCGGCGACATCACGCGGCGCGCTGCGTGGTCCCAGTCCTGGTTGAAATACTCGCTCTCGTCCAGCGTCAGGTGCTGGATCAGCGGCTCCCCCCAGACGCGCTTGCCCTGCTGCTTGGCGCGCCGGATCGCCTCGTGCGCCTCCTCGCAGGACACATGAACCACGTAAAGCGGCACGCCAGCCATGTCCGCGATCATGATCGCCCGGTTCGTCGCTTCGCCCTCGACCTGGCTGGGCCGCGAATAGGCGTGCGCCTCTGGCCCGGTGTTGCCCTCGGCGAGAAGCTTGGCCTGCAACTCGGCCACGACATCGCCGTTCTCGGCATGAACCAACGCGATCCCGCCCAGCTCGGCCAACCGCTTGAACGAGGCGAACATCTCGTCGTCGTTGACCATCAGCGCGCCTTTGTAGGCCATGAAGTGCTTGAACGTCGTGATACCTTCCTTCTCGACCACGCTCTTCATTTCGTCGAAGACCTGCTCGCCCCACCAGGTCACCGCCATGTGGTAGGAATAATCGCAATTCGCCCGCGTCGACTTGTTGTGCCACATTTGCAGGGCGTCGTGCAGGCCCTGCCCCTGCGACGGCAACGCGAAGTCCACGACCATCGTCGTGCCGCCCGACAAGGCCGCCCGCGTCCCGCTCTCGAAATCGTCCGAGGAGTAGGTTCCCATGAACGGCATCTCCAGATGCGTATGAGGGTCGATGCCGCCCGGCATGACATAGCAACCCGTCGCGTCCAGTTCCTCGTCGCCCTTCAGTCCCTTTCCGATCTCGACGATCCTGCCGCCGTCCACCAGCACATCGGCGTCGTAGGACAGGTCTGCGGTCACCACGGTGCCGTTCTTGATGACAGTGCTCATGGTCAACTCTCCCCGTGTTTTCATTGGCCCCGAAATATCCCGGGGGTCCGGGGGCAGCGCCCCCGGCACTTTTAGTCCTTGTAGTCCGGTTCCTCGCGATCGAGGATCCGCTTCATCTCGGCGAAATGGGCGAACTCGGCGTCCCTGTAGGTCTCCCATTCCGCCGCCGTTTCCTCGGCCAGATTCTCGCCCATCACGTTCAGATCCTGCCCCGTCGCATAGGCCATCCAAAGCGTCTTCGCCGCGCGCTCCAGGTGATAGAGCGCGTCCCAGGCCTCGGCCACGGTATCGCCCAGTGTCGTCACACCATGATTGCCCATCATCACGGCTTTCTTTTCGCCGATGGCCCTCGCGATGCGCTCGCCCTCCTCTTCGGCGGTGGCGATACCGCCGAAACTCAGATCATAGGCCAGCCGGTTGTGGAACCGAGCCGTCACCTGGTCGATCGGCTTGATCGTGGGATCCTTCAGCCCCGCCAGAGCGGTCGCATGGGGCGGATGGATATGCAGCGCCACGCGGGCCTGCGGCAGGTTCCGGTGCAGCGCGGAATGGATCGCCCAGGCCGACGGGTCGGGCGCGTCGGGGCGGTCCATCGTCGAGGGGTCATCGGCATCGCAAAGCACCAAATCGGAGGCGCGAACCCGGCTCCAGTGGACCCAGCGGGGGTTGACCAGGAACTTTCGGCCATCCGCGCTGACTGCGGCCGAGAAGTGGTTCGCCACGCCTTCGTGCCACTCGGCCCTAGCAGAGAGCCGGATCGCGGCGGCAAGGTCGATGCGGATCTGGGTTTCGTTTATTGTCTCAGGCGCATTCATGGCAAATGTCCTCCGGCAAGTTCCTTGAACGGAAATGACCAAGACTCATCCAAGAGTTTCGGCCTCCTCACTCCACGATCTCCGCCGTCTCCACCACAGCATGGAACAGCACGTCCGCCCCCGCCATAGCCCAGTCTTTCGAGATCTCTTCGGCCTCATTGTGCGACAGTCCGTCGACGCATGGGCACATCACCATCGCGGTCGGCGCGACATCGTTGATCCAGCAGGCGTCGTGGCCCGCGCCCGAGACGATGTCCATGTGGGAATAACCCAGCCGCTGCGCCGCGTTCCGGACGGCATTCACGCAACCAACATCGAAGGCCGGCGGATCGAACTGACCCACGATCTCGGCCTCGAAGCCGACACCGATATCCTCACAAAGTTTCGGCGCACGCGCCATCAACTCCTCCACCATCCCGTTCAGTTTCTCCAGGATATGCGTGCGCATGTCGACGGTGAAGACAACCTTGCCCGGGATGATGTTCCGGCTGTTGGGATAGACGTCGATATGCCCGATCGCGCCCACCGCATTCGGCTGGTTCTTCATCGCGATCTCGTGGACCAGTTCCGTCACCAGCGCCAGGCCGCGGCCGGCGTTCTTGCGCATGTGCATCGGCGTCGAGCCGGTGTGGCTTTCCTTGCCCGTCACCGTGCATTCGATCCACCTGAGGCCCTGCCCGTGGGTAACGACGCCGATATCCTTGCCTTCGGCCTCCAGGATCGGTCCCTGTTCGATGTGCAATTCGAACATCGCGTGCATCTCGCGCGCGCCGACCTCCTCGTCGCCGACCCAGCCGATGCGCCTTAGCTCTTCGCCGAATGTCTTACCCTTGGCGTCGACCCGGTCATAAGCCCAGTCCAGCGTATGCCGCCCGGCGAAGACGCCCGAGGCCAGCATGGCCGGCGCGAACCGCGCGCCTTCCTCGTTCGTCCAGTTGACCACGACGATGGGATGCTTCGTCTTGATGTCCAGGTCGTTCAGCGTGCGGATGATCTCCAGCCCGCCCAGAACGCCCAGAACCCCGTCGTACTTGCCCCCCGTGGGCTGAGTGTCGAGGTGCGAGCCCACATAGACCGGCAGGGCGTCGGGATCGGTGCCTTCGCGGCGGGCGAACATGCTTCCCATCTTGTCGACGCCCATGGTGCAACCCGCCTCCTCGCACCATTTCTGGAACAAGGCGCGCCCCTCGGCATCTTCGTCGGTCAGGGTCTGGCGGTTGTTGCCTCCCGCAACGCCGGGACCGATCTTGGCCATTTCCATCAGACTGTCCCACAGCCGATCGCCATTGATCTTCATGTTCGCGGCTGGTGCGGCCATGGCGTCTCTCCCGGTGGTCGGCCTCTTCGCTGGGCCTTGGCGTCAAAATGTTTGACCAATTGGTCAGGATCACGCTAGCAGAGGAAAGGGGCCAGTCAAGCGCAGCATCCCGGAATTGCAAGTCTTGCGGGCATCTGCACTGCGATTGGGCGGAATTCGGGCAGGCTATGGATCGGACGGAGTGAATGCCGTGAATGTCGAACGCCCACGGACAAGAATCCAGAAGCGCAATCGCGAGGCGATTCTGGATGCCGCCTTGGGCGTGTTTTCGTCCGAAGGCTTTCGCGGTGCCACACTGGATCAGATCGCAAGCGAGGCAGGACTGTCGAAGCCGAACCTGCTTTACTATTTCGCGTCCAAGGAAGCGATCTACACCGAACTGCTGTCTCAGCTTCTCGAGACATGGCTCGATCCCCTGCACAAGCTCGACCCAAAGGGCGACCCGGTGGACGAAATCGTGGGTTACGTCCTTCGCAAGTTGCAGATGAGCCGAGATTTTCCCCGTGAAAGCCGGCTCTTCGCCAATGAGATCGTGCAGGGCGCACCGCGGATCGTCGATCAGATCGAGGGGCCATTGCGCGAGTTGGTCGATGAGAAAGCCGACCTGATCGAAACCTGGCAAAGGCAGGGCCGGATCGCGCAGATCGACGCACGGCACCTGATCTTCTCGATCTGGTCCACGACCCAGCATTATGCGGATTTCGACGTTCAGGTGCGGGGCATCCTGCGCCCCGTGGGTGACGAACACCTGGACCGGGCCGCGGAATTTCTGACGACGTTCTATCGGCGTGCCCTGACACCCGGCACTGTTTAACGCTCACTTAACTTCCGTGCTCTAGGCTTCCGATTGGTGGGGGTTCTCTGTGAGGATCCGGGCATGATACCGTCCGTTACAACGTCGACATTCGCGCCGAAACCTGCGGTTGCCGCTGCGCCACCGACGGCCAGCAAGACGACCGCGCCGCCCTCGCCGGACACGGCCCGGGCCAGCGTGGGCGAGGCGGCTGCGGGCAACCTGAGGGCCGAGACGGCCAGGGCCGTCGATGCGCCAGAGCAATCCGCCGTCGCGCCCCGGCTTCGCGACCAGGAAACAGCCGAAAGAACCGACCGCCTGCCGCCGGACACGGACACGCCGACCGGACCGCCGCCCGCGTTCGAGGAAAGCCCACTGGAACGCCAGGCACGCGTCGCGCTCGATCCGCCGGACGCGCCGCCCGAAGCCGCACCGCCAGTGCAGGAAACACCGGGCAATCCGACCGAGACGACGGCACGCGAGATTTCGTTGCCGGGCGATGACACCAAGGACACAGCACCGCCCCCAACGCCACGGGAACGGGCCGAGGTCAGTTTCGCGGAAACCCGCACGATGTCCGAGTCGCGAGAGGCTGCCGCCTTCGACGTCTCACGCTGACCCGCGGCGGACGATGCGCGGCGTTCGGTTCATTCGGCCGCCTTCACCGCTGCGGGATTGTTCGGATGCGTCGTCCAGTTGGCATAATCGGCCTCGACCACCCTGCCGGTTCGCTTGTCGATCTCACCCGCCCTCAGCGGCTCCATCGTGATGCAGTTCTCGACCGGGCAGACATCGACGCAGAGATTGCAGGCGACGCACTCCTCGTCGATCACCTCGAACACGCGGCCGGGTTTCAATGCGATGGCCTGATGGCTGGTATCCTCGCAAGCCGCGTAGCAGCGGCCGCACTTGATGCAGGCCTCCTGGTCGATCCGCGCCTTGGCCACGTAATTCAGGTTTAGATACTGCCAGTCGGTCACATTCGGAACCGCCCGGCCCGAGACCTGTGCAACGGATGTGTATCCCTTGTCGTCCATCCAGCCCGACAGACCCGCCGTCAATTCCTTGATGATCCCAAAGCCATAGACCATCGCCGCGGTGCAGACCTGAACGTTCCCGGCACCCAACGCCAGGAACTCTGCCGCATCGCGCCAGGTCGTCACCCCGCCAATGCCGCTGATCGGCATACCGGCGGTCTCGGGATCGCGGGCGATCTCGGCGACCATGTTGAGCGCAATGGGTTTCACGGCCGGGCCGCAATAGCCGCCGTGGCTGCCCTTGCCGTCGATGGACGGCTCGGGGCTCATCGTGTCGAGGTCCACGCTGGTGATCGACGACACCGTGTTGATCAGCGAGACAGCATCCGCGCCACCGGCTTTCGCGGCCCGGGCGGGGTAGCGGATGTCGGTGATGTTCGGCGTCAGCTTCACGATCACCGGCAGATCCGTGTGCGCCTTGCACCACTCCGCGACCATCTGGATGTACTCGGGCACCTGCCCCACGGCCGATCCCATACCGCGTTCGCTCATCCCGTGCGGGCAGCCGAAATTCAGTTCGATACCGTCGCAGCCGGTATCCTCGACACGCGGCAGAATTTCGCGCCAGGCCTGCTCCTCGCAGGGCACCATGATGCTGACGACCATCGCGCGGTCCGGGAAATCCTTCTTGACCCGCGCGATCTCTTCAAGATTCACCTCAAGCGGTCGGTCGGTGATCAACTCGATGTTGTTGATCCCGAGGACGCGCCTGTCCGCACCATAGACCACCCCGTATCGCGGACCGTTCACGTTCACGATCGGCGGCCCCGCCTCGCCCAGCGTCTTCCAGACCACACCGCCCCATCCGGCCTCGAAGGCGCGGCGGACATTGTATTCCTTGTCGGTGGGCGGCGCCGAGGCCAGCCAGAACGGGTTCGGGGATTTGATGCCACAGAAGTCGGTCGTCAGATCAGCCATGTCAGCCTCCTCAGCCCATCAGGCTCTTGTGAATGTCTTCGGCCGCGTCGCGGCCTTCGGCCACGGCAGTCACCGTCAGGTCGTCGCCGCCCGAGGCGCAATCGCCGCCTGCCCAGACGCCAGCCATCGACGTGCGGCCGGGTCCTTCGACCGCGATCTTGCGTCCGGCCAGGTTCAACCCGCCCGGAGCGCCGTCGAGATGCTGCCCGATGGCCTTCAGCACCACATCCGCCTTCAGCGAAAACGTATCGCCAGTCAGGCGAAGCCCGTCAGGGCCGTCTTCGGTGTAGGCGAATTCGACCCCGGTCACATATTCTCCGCCCGTCAGGCGTACCGGCGCGGCGCCGGTGATGATCCGGACACCCTTGGAACTGGCCAGATGTTGTTCCTCCTCCGAGGCGGACATGGCCTCGGGTGTGCGGCGATAGACGATGGTCACGTGCTCGGCACCCAGCAGCTTCGACTGGACGGCGGCATCGACCGCCGTCATACCGCCGCCGATCACGACGACGTCGCGGCCGACGGGGACCTGCGACAGGTCCCGCGCCTGCCGCAATTCGGCGATGAAATCGACGGCGTCGCGGACATGGGCGTGCTCCTCGCCCTCGGCCCGAAGCGCGTTCACCCCCGCCAGTCCGACACCAAGGAACACGGCGTCGAACTCGGCCTGCAATTCCTCCAGCATGATCTCGCGCCCCAGACGCTGACCTGTCCGAAGCTCGATCCCGCCGATCTTCATCAGCCACTCGACTTCGGCCTGCGCGAAATCGTCGACGGTCTTGTAGCTGGCGATGCCGTATTCGTTCAGACCACCCGGTTTCTCGCGCGCATCGAAGATGACCACGTCGTGTCCCTTCATCGCCAGGCGATGGGCACATGACAGCCCCGCCGGACCGGCCCCCACGACCGCCACTCTCTTGCCGGTGACCGCCGCGCGGGTGAAGGGATGAATCCCCTTGTCCATCAGCGTATCGGTCGCATAGCGCTGCAACGCGCCGATCTCGACCGGCTTGCCCTCGGCGGCCTCGCGCACACAGGCCTCCTCGCAAAGCGTTTCCGTCGGACAGACCCGCGCGCACATGCCCCCAAGGATGTTCTGTTCCAGGATGGTCTTGGCTGCGCCTTCTGGACTGCCGGCCTGAATCTGACGGATGAACAGAGGGATATCGATTGCCGTCGGGCAAGCGTTGATGCAGGGCGCGTCGTAGCAGAAATAGCACCGGTCGGCGGCCACCATGGCCTCGTGCGCATCGAGGGGTGCGTGAAGATCCGCGAAGTTTCCGGCCAGCACGTCATCGGGCAGACGTGCCGACACGACACCCGGCGTACGCGGAGAATTGGGCATGTGGGACTCCCTGTTTTCTTTAAGTCAGAGTGCCACAGGCAAAAATTTTATCAACTGGTAAATTTTCCCGGACGTGGCACACGATGCACCGGCGCTTTCCCTTCCGAAAAGGCTTGCGTATAAGCGGCCCACACATGACGCTGGCGCAAAGCCGGGAGGAAAAGGGGCGAGAATGTCAAACAAGTCGCATGAATCCGATGTTGCGTTCATCCGGGCGCTGGCCGAGCTGCTGAATGAAAACAAACTGGCCGAGATCAAGGTCAAACGGGACTATGGTGATGACGGCAGCCTGAATGTCACGGTCAGCCGTGCGGTCGCCGCACCCCCCCCGGCCGCGATATCCGCTCCGCCCCCTGCCCCCGCCGCTGCGCCCGCACCATCCGCCGCGCCCGCGCCGTCAGCCGAGACGCCTGCCGCAAGCGACGGCGGCGACCCCGCCTCGCATCCCGGTGCCGTCACCTCGCCCATGGTCGGGACCGCCTATCTGTCGCCCGAGCCGGGAGCCGATGTCTTCGTGAAGGTCGGCGACAAGGTGAGCGAGGGCGAGACGCTGCTGATCGTTGAGGCGATGAAGACGATGAACCAGATCCCCGCCCCCAGGTCGGGCACCGTAAAGCGCATCCTGGTCGAAGACGGAGCGCCGGTGGAGTTTGGCGCGCCCCTGATGATCGTCGAGTGAGGGCCTCATGTTCGACAAGATTCTGATCGCCAACCGGGGCGAGATCGCCCTTCGCGTGATCCGCGCCTGCCGCGAGATGGGCATCAAGTCGGTGGCGGTGCATTCGACCGCAGATGCCGACGCGATGCATGTGCGCATGGCCGACGAAAGCGTCTGCATCGGGCCGCCGCCCGGTTCGCAATCGTACCTGTCGATCCCGGCCATCGTCTCGGCCTGCGAAATCACCGGCGCGCAGGCCATTCATCCGGGTTACGGCTTCTTGTCCGAGAACGCGAATTTCGCGCAGATTCTCGAAGATCACGAGATCACCTTCATCGGCCCCTCGGCCGAGCACATCCGGATCATGGGCGACAAGATCACCGCCAAGGAAACCGCCAAGAAGCTTGGCATCCCGGTCGTGCCCGGGTCGGACGGCGGCGTGCCGGATCTGGCGGCGGCGAAGGCCATCGGCGAGGAGTTCGGCTATCCGGTGATCGTCAAGGCCACCGCGGGCGGCGGGGGGCGTGGCATGAAGCTGGCCCGGTCGGCGGCGGAGATGGACAATGCCTTCCGCACCGCCCGCTCGGAGGCCAAGGCGGCCTTCGGAAACGACGAGGTCTATATCGAGAAATACCTGGGGAAACCGCGTCATATCGAGATCCAGGTCTTCGGCGATGGCAAGGGTAACGCGGTTCACCTGGGCGAGCGCGACTGTTCGCTTCAGCGCCGCCACCAGAAGGTGTTCGAGGAAGCACCAGGCCCCGCGATCAGCCCCGAGGAGCGTGCCCGGATCGGCAAGATCTGTGCCGACGCCGTGGCGGCGATCAACTACATCGGCGCGGGCACCATCGAATTTCTTTATGAGGACGGGGAGTTCTTTTTCATCGAGATGAACACCCGCCTTCAGGTCGAGCATCCGGTGACCGAGGCGATCTTCGGCGTCGATCTTGTCCGCGAACAGATCCGCGTGGCCGAGGGGCTGCCCATGTCGTTCACCCAGGACGATCTGGAGATCAACGGCCACGCCATCGAGATCCGGCTGAATGCCGAGAAACTGCCGAATTTCTCGCCATCACCCGGCCGCATCACGCAGTACCATGCACCCGGCGGGCTGGGCGTTCGCATGGATTCGGCGCTTTATGACGGCTATTCGATCCCGCCCTATTACGACTCGCTGATCGGCAAGCTGATCGTGCATGGACGGGACCGGCCCGAGGCGCTGGCGCGGCTGAACCGGGCCTTGTCGGAACTGATCATCGACGGTATCGACACCACGATTCCGCTGTTCAGCGAGCTGTTGCAGCAACCGGCGGTTCAGACCGGCGACTACAATATTCACTGGCTGGAAAAGTGGCTGGACAAGAACCTGTCGTAGCGCCTGCACCGTTGCTCCTGTAGCATCCGGCCATGAGTGACCGCCGACTGACGCCCGAACTGTTGCTTGGCGCCTATGCCGCGGGCGTCTTTCCGATGGCGGAACGGCGCGACGATCCGGATGTGTTCTGGGTCGATCCAAGGCAACGCGGCATCCTTCCCCTGGATGGGTTCCATCTGTCGCGCTCTCTGGCGCGGCGGTTGCGGCGCGGTGACGTACAGGCATCTCTGGACCGCGATTTCGAAGCCGTGCTGGACGGGTGCGCCGACCGGTCCGAGACTTGGATCAACGAGACGATCCGCGCCTTGATGATCGATCTGTTCGCGATGGGACATGCCCATTCGTTCGAGGTCAGGAAAGACGGCGTCCTGATCGGGGGAATGTACGGCATAGCTCTGGGTGGCGCGTTCTTTGGCGAGAGCATGTTCAGCCGTGCGACCGACGGCTCGAAGATGACGATGGCCTTCGCGGTCGACCATCTGCGCCGCTGCGGGTTTCGACTTTTCGACACGCAGTTCCTGACCGATCACCTGGCTTCGCTTGGCGGGATCGAGATCTCGCGCAGCGCGTATCGGCGCATGCTAGCGGAAGCGCTTGAAATTCCAGCGGATATTCACGCGATCGAGATCGAGACCGATCCTCAGGCCGTGGTGCAGCGGATCACCCAGACGTCGTAGCGCGAGTGATCCAGCGCATTGAGCGCGGGGCTGGAGGCGATCATCCAACCGTCAAAAATTGTCGAGTCCAGGTTCGGGTCGCGCACCGTCAGCCAGGCATAGGCCTCGCCGGTGGGATTGTCCTCGGGATAGCGGCATTGACCGAGCGAAATCTCGATACGGCCGTAGGTCTGGGTCTGGCCTTCGGTCAGCGACAGGTCCTCGACCTGCCCCGACATCTTGTCCAGCACCTTGAGACTGGCCCCCTGCCCGTTCAGCGCCTTCAGGCTTTCGGCGGCAACATCCGGGATGGCCACGGTCGAGCCGTCGATGGGGGATGTGATGACGTTGTCCTGTGCCAACGCGACATGGGGCAACATCATGATAATGAGGAAAAAAACAGGCTTCATTCGCCGTCGCCCGAGACGAATTTCAGCAGAAGCTGAACCACCGAAACCGAGCTTTGGGTATCGAGGATCTCGCTACCCGGCTCAAGCGTGAAGGCCGAGCCGCCCGGCAGAAGCTCAACAAAACTGCCGCCCAGAAGACCTTCGGAGCTGATGATCACGGCGGTGTCGTCGGGCAGTTCGACCCGGGGGTCGACCGACAGGACGGTTTCGGCGCGAAAGGTGGCCGGGTCCAGGTCCATGTCCAGTACGCTGCCGACCTTCACCCCCGCCAGGCGAACGTCGGTGCCGACGCCGATCCCTTCGGCCGAGCGGAACGAGGCGGTATAGGTCGCGTCGCCCGAGGCGCCGCCACCGATGCCGCCGACCTGCGCCATGTAGATCAAGAAACCGGCGGCGATCGCCAGAACGCCCGCGCCGGTCAGAACCTCTGTCGTGTTGTGGGACATGCGGCCTACTCCGGCTGCCAGGCCTCGTAATCCGACCTCGCGACCGGATCGGGCCGCCGGATCGAACCCGTAGTCGCATTGGCCGCGGTCGTGTCGGTCATGTTTTCCAAGTGCGGTTTTTCCCACGCCTTGTGCTTGAGCGGGGCCTTTGTCGGCGGCTCATGCCAGGTGTGGTGCAACCAGCCATGCCATTCGGGATCGACGCGGCTGGCCTCGGCCTCGCCGTTGTAGATCACCCAGCGGCGCTTGCCGTCGGCCGTCTGATAGAACACGTTGCCCTGGTTGTCTTCGCCGACCTTCTGGCCCTTGCGCCAGGTGTAGAACTGGGTGCCCCAGGTCTGGCTGTTCCACCAGGTCACCGCGCGCAGCGCTGCGTTCAGAATGCCCATGCCTTGGACCTCGTTCTCGTTCCGCTTCGGTATGCCCGAGTGGCGGGCCGAGATCCAGAGCCGACTTGGCCGGCGGGCCATGCGTTGACGAAACCTTGCCGGGCCGTACGCAGTATTCCGCAAACATGCGCGTGTGACCGGTGGCGTTCCATGGACTCTAACGGAAGAGCGGAAGCGATCTGTTAACGGCGCGCGCGCCGCGCTCAAGGCAGGCGCGCGGTCACTTCGATCTCGATCTTCATCGCCGGTTCCTGCAACGCCGCCGAGATCATCGTGGCGGCGGGACGGGCGACCGCAAAGGCTTGCGACGTGATCGGCCAGCAGGCGGGCCAGTCGGACGGGTCCGGCACGATGTAGCGGACGCGCACCACGTCATCCAGCGTGGCCCCCGCCTCGCTCAACGCCTTCTCGATGGTCCGCAGCGTGTTCCAACACTGATCCTCGACGCCGTCCGGCATCGTCATCGTGGCATAATCGTAGCCCGTGGTGCCCGCGACAAACACCCAGCCGTCGACGACCACGGCGCGGGAATAGCCGATCCGGGTTTCGAAGGGAGAGCCGGTGGAGATATGACGGCGCGTCATGACGGCGACCCCGGAGCTTCTGCGACTACGAAAGGCGGCGGCACACTAGCCCGCGCTGGCCGGTTCCTTCTTGGACTCGGCATGGATCATCAGCGGCTTGGCGTCCGAGGTCACGGCCTCTTCGTTGACCACCACCTCTTCCACGCTGTCGAGACCCGGAAGCTCGAACATCGTGTCGAGAAGGATGTTCTCCATGATCGACCGCAGGCCCCGCGCGCCGGTCTTGCGCTCGATCGCCTTCTTGGCGATGGCGGTCAGCGCGTCGTCGGTGAAGGTCAGTTGAGTGTCTTCCAGCTCGAACAGGCGCTGGTATTGCTTGACCAGGGCGTTTTTCGGTTCGGTCAGGATGGTGACCAGGGCCTCTTCGTCCAGATCCTCCAGCGTCGCGATGACCGGCAGGCGGCCGACGAATTCGGGGATCAGGCCGAATTTCAACAGGTCTTCCGGCTCCAACTCCTTGAAGTGCTCGCCGATGGATTTCTCGTTCGGGTCGCGCACATCGGCGCCGAAGCCCATGGCGCTGCCCTTGCCGCGCTGCGCTATGATCTTGTCGAGCCCCGCGAAGGCGCCGCCGCAGATGAACAGGATGTTGGTCGTGTCGACTTGCAGGAATTCCTGCTGCGGATGCTTGCGCCCGCCCTGCGGCGGCACGCTGGCCACGGTGCCTTCCATGATCTTCAGAAGCGCCTGCTGCACGCCCTCGCCCGAGACGTCGCGGGTGATCGAGGGGTTGTCGGACTTGCGCGTGATCTTGTCGACCTCGTCGATATAGACGATGCCGCGCTGCGCCCGTTCGACATTGTATTCGGACGCCTGAAGCAGTTTCAGGATGATGTTCTCGACATCCTCGCCCACATAGCCCGCTTCGGTCAGCGTGGTTGCGTCGGCCATCGTGAAAGGCACGTCCAGGATACGCGCGAGCGTCTGGGCCAGAAGCGTCTTGCCGCAGCCCGTCGGTCCGATCAGCAGGATGTTGGATTTCGCCAGTTCGATGTCGGATTTCCCGGCATGGTTCAGGCGCTTGTAATGATTGTGAACCGCGACCGACAGGACGCGCTTGGCGTGCATCTGGCCGATGACATAGTCGTCCAGCACGTCGCAGATCTCACGCGGGCTGGGCACGCCATCGGAGGATTTGAGGCCGGACGACTTCGTCTCCTCGCGGATGATGTCCATGCACAATTCGACGCATTCGTCGCAAATGAACACGGTCGGGCCGGCGATCAGCTTTCTGACCTCGTGCTGGCTTTTGCCGCAGAACGAGCAATACAGTGTGTTTTTGCTGTCGCCAGAGCTATTCGCCATCACACAAACCCTTCAGTCTTCGTCATTTTTTTGCCGCTGCCTGCCGCCGGAACCCTCCGAAGACGCGAGCCGTACTCAAGGACTGCCCCGACCCTAGGACACAGGCGGGACAGGTACAACGCAAAATTGGGATCGGCCTTAAGGCCGCGGCTGACGCGCAACCGATCAGTCCGACTTGGCATCCGGATCGGCCCGGGATTCGACGATTTCGTCGATCAGACCCCAGTCCTTCGCTTCGTCCGGCGTCATGAAATTGTCCCGTTCCAGCGCGTCTTCGACCTTGGCCAGTTTCTGCCCGGTGTGACGGACGTAGATCTCGTTCAGCCGGCGCTTCAACCGCTCGGTGTGGCGGGCATGGATCATGATGTCGGTCGCCTGACCCTGGAATCCGCCCGAGGGCTGATGCACCATGATCGAGGAATTGGGCAGCGAGAGGCGCATCCCCTTTTCCCCGGCACACAGAAGGAGCGAGCCCATCGAAGCCGCCTGCCCCACGACCAGCGTGGCGATCTTCGGGCGGATGTACTGCATGGTGTCGTAGATCGACAGCCCCGCGGTCACGACGCCGCCGGGGCTGTTGATGTACATCGAGATTTCCTTGGACGGATTCTCGGCCTCGAGATGCAGAAGCTGGGCGACGATCAGCTGGCTCATCCCGTCGTGGACGGGACCGTTCACGAAGATGATCCGCTCCTTCAACAGGCGCGAGAAGATGTCGTAGGCCCGTTCGCCCCGGCTGGTCTGTTCCACCACCATGGGCACAAGGTTCATGTAAGTCTCGATCGGGTCGCGCATTCGGTGCCTGCCTTCGTTTTCCGGATTTTACCGCAAGGGTGTTGCCAGAGTCTTAGTAGCGCCCTCAGACGGCTGCAAGGGCAGCGGGCGTAATCGGCAGGTCAAAGACGGGAAAGCCCCGGGCGGGCGCGTCAGCCGCGCTGAGCCCAGGTATCGAACAGTTCATCCGCCGTGCGGTCCGCCTGGCGCCGCAGGTCGCGGCGCGCCGGGCTGGCGGCACGGGAAATCGGATCGACGATTAGGGGCCAGAAAAACCACACGGCCACGACAACAAGAAGAAACATCGGAATGGCGGGCAGCACACCCATCACGAAATCCCCCTTAGATTGGCAGGACGACCCGGCAGATGGGCCGTTTCGACCGACATTACCACGAAAAGTGGCAAAATGTTGACGGCCGATCAAAAAATCCCACTGCGTTCCAGGCATTTGAAGCAAATTGGTCACGTGACGTGGCGTCAGGTGGCGGGCGTCTTTGCGCTTGCGCGCGCCGCGCGTTCGCGCGAATTTGCCGACATGCCATACCAGACAGTCCTTCCGCGGAACGAGGCCGGCATCGAGACCGCCCTCGGCATCCTGAAACAGCGCTTCAGCGACCGTTTGCAGACCGGGCGCTCGATCCGCGAGCAGCACGGGCACACGACCACCTGGATCCCGAACCAGCCGCCAGATGCGGTGGTCTTCGTCGAGACGACCGAGGAAGTCGCCGATGTCGTGCGCGTCGCCGCCGATCACAAGGTGCCCGTCATCGCCTTCGGCACCGGCACCTCGCTTGAGGGTCACGTGAACGCGCCGGGCGGCGGGGTCTCGATCGACATGAGCCGGATGAACAAGGTCCTGGCGGTCCATGCCGAGGACCTGGACGCGGTGGTGCAGCCGGGCGTGACACGGAAGGCGCTGAACGAGTATCTGCGGGATACCGGCCTGTTCTTTCCCATCGACCCGGGCGCGGATGCCTCGCTGGGCGGCATGGCCGCGACGCGGGCCTCGGGCACGAACGCGGTGCGGTACGGGACCATGCGCGAGAACGTGCTGAGCCTGGAGGCGGTGCTGCCCAATGGCGAGATCATCCGCACCGGGCGGCGGGCCAAGAAATCCTCGGCCGGCTACGACCTGACACGGCTTCTGGTCGGCTCGGAGGGCACGCTGGGGATCATCACGGAACTGACGCTGAAGCTTTACGGCATCCCCGAGGCGATGTCCGCGGCGCGTTGCGCCTTTCCGACGGTAGAGGCCGCCTGCAACACCGTGATCCTGGCGATCCAGACCGGGATCCCCATCGCGCGGACCGAGTTGCTGGATCCCCTCTGCGTTCCCGCGCTGAACAATTATTCAAAGCTGGACCTGCCGGTGGAGCCGCTTCTGATCATGGAATTCCACGGCTCGGAAGCCTCGGTCAGGGAACAGGCGGAACTGTTCGGCGATATCGCCGACGAATTCGGCGGCCACGGCTTCACATGGTCGGCCTCGACCGAGGAACGGAACAAGCTGTGGCAGGCCCGGCACGACGGCTATTGGGCGATGCTGCAACTGCGCCCCGGCTCCGAGACCATCGCCACGGATGTCTGCGTGCCGATCTCGAGACTGGCCGAGGCGGTGACGCGAACCCAGGACCAGGCCGCGGCCATGGGTCTGATGGCGCCGATCCTGGGTCATGTGGGCGATGGCAATTTCCACGCCACGCTTCTGGTCGAGGGCGAGGAGGAACGCGCGCTGGCCGCCGATTTCATCGTCTGGCTGAGCCAACAGGCGCTCGAATTGGACGGGACCATCACCGGCGAGCACGGGATCGGTCAGGGCAAGATGACCTCGCTGGTCAAGGAAATGGACCGCGCGACCCATGTCATGGCCGCGATCAAGAAGGCCATCGACCCCGACGGCATCATGAACCCGGGCAAGATGCTGGTGGGCAACGAATAGACGGGAACAATCCGCGTGCTATCTGAGCCGTGAACGTTTCAAAAGGACCAGACTGTGTCGGATGACCTGATCATAAAGCCGAAAACCGCCAAGGAATCGGAAGAAAAGAACGAGGAGAAGGTCTCGAAAGCCAGCGCGCTGCCGTCCAAGGTGATCTACGAGATCATCCGGCGGGAGGGCGAGGAGGAACTGGCGCGTACGAACCGGTCGCTGATCTGGTCCGGCGTGGCTGCGGGCCTGATGATGAGTTTCTCGGTCCTGGGTGAGGCGATCTTTCGGACCTATCTTCCCGACGCGCCGCATTCGTACCTGATCGAGAATATCGGCTACAGCTTCGGCTTCCTGCTTGTGATCATGGGTCGGCTGCAACTGTTCACCGAGAACACGATCACAACCGTGTTTCCCTTTCTCGACGATCCGTGCTGGGCCTGCGGTGTCGCCACCGCGCGGCTTTGGTCGATCGTTCTGGCGGCAAACGTGGTCGGCGCCTTCGTGGCGGCCGCGGTGATGCACCACAGCGCCGCCATTCCCGCCGAGTTGCGCCCGGCGATCCTTTCTCTGTCGGAGCATGCGACCGGCATGGGGGCGTGGCAGAGCTTCATGCGCGGCATCCCGGCGGGCATCCTGGTTGCGGCCCTGGTCTGGTCCATGCCGCAGGCCAGCGCGAACCGCTTCTTCATCATTCTCGGCTTCACCTGGCTGATCGCGGCGGGCGACTTCACCCATATCATCGCGGGATCGGTCGAGATGGCCTATCTGATGGTCGGCGGCGAGTTGGGCCTGTGGCCCGCGCTGACCGGGTTTTTCCTGCCGGTGCTGGCCGGCAACATCATCGGCGGCACGGCGATCTTCACGATGATCGCCTTCGGCCAGGTCGTGGATGAACTGCCGGAACGGCGGGAGTGAGCGCCTAGACGAGTCCTGTGGGCGCGTATTTCAGAAGAACCGGCACCACCAGGTCTTCCTCGTCTTCGAGGTGCCGGTTCAGGAACGCTTGCACGCGGTTCAGATCACCCAGCAACGCGGCGATGTCGTCTCTGGCGGTCTGCCCCTCGGCGATCCGGCGGAGGGTCGCGTTCGCGGCTTCTGCAAAAGCCGCGAGGTGTCCGTCTATGGCGTGGTGATCGCGGTCGAGAATGTCGAACCCCCGCGCCACACGGGCGTCCAGCGTCTTCATGACCGGGAAGTAGTGCATGTCCTCGATCGCGTGGTGTCCGTGCAGTTCACCGACGAACATCGAGCCATAGCGCGACAGGTGCGCGCCATAGCGGCGCTCCTCCATCGCGGCGTCAAGGGCCTGTTCCGCCTCGGAGATCATCGTGCCGGCCAGGCGGCGGAACATCAGGTGCCGGTCCAGCCAGAAACGGATCAGGCCCGAGAAGTTCGGGTCGGCCTCCCATGCCTCGCGGGGGTAATCGTCGATCAGCACACGCAGCGTGTCGGGTAGACCCGTACGGGTCTCGAGAGCGAGTTCGGTCTCCGATGTCGTCATGCGCGGCCACCTAGCCCTTCGGGATGCCGGGAAAAGGGACAATCGCATCTGGTTCCCCGGTGGATCACGCTGTAACAGGGGCGACGTCAGAAACACCAGGAAAAGCCATGGCCTTCGACCGCTCCATCAAGATCGCGCCTTCCATCCTGGCTGCGGATTTCGCCAAGTTCGGGGCCGAGTGCCGTGCGGCCGAAGACCAGGGCGCCGACTGGATCCACGTGGATGTCATGGACGGACATTTCGTGCCCAACATCACCTTCGGACCGGCGATGGCCAAGGCGATCCGGCCGCATATCCGGGGCGTGATGGACGTGCATTTGATGATCGCGCCGGTGGACCCCTATATCGACGCCTTCGCCGATGCCGGGACCGATATCCTGACCGCGCATATCGAGGCGGGTCCCCATATCCATCGGACACTTCAGGCGATTCGGGGCGCGGGGATGAAAGCCGGTCTGGCCTTGAACCCGGGAACCCCGGCGGATGCCGCGGCGGACCTGATGGATGCGGTTGACCTGATCTGCGTCATGACGGTGAACCCCGGCTTCGGCGGGCAGAACTTCATCGACATGACGGCAAAGATCCGGCGCCTGCGAGAGATGATCGGGGACCGCCCGGTTCACATCGAGATCGACGGCGGGATCGACCCCAAGACCGCGCCTTTGGTGGCCGCGGCGGGGGCGGATGTGCTGGTCGCCGGATCTGCGGTGTTCCGGGGCGGCAGCACGGAGAATCCGGCGCCCTATGGCGAGAACATCCGAGCGATCCGGGCGGCGGCGGAAGGCGCCGCGTGAGTCGCCGATTGCCGCTTTTTCCTGCGTTTTGTGCCGGGTGTCAGAGGTTTCGCACAGATTGGCCCACATGATGACACAATGGCGGGGATTTCTGGCAACGCCCTTCGTGGGCGAAACGATCACTCCTTCGAACGCTTGACCGTCGGCGACCCACTCGGTGAGATGGCGGCGGGGGCGAGACGGGATGACGGGACACCATGGTTCTCGCCGGTAATCACGCGCTGATGGCGGCTTATCTGCTGCTTCTGGTGTCGCCCGCGACGGGGGCGTTCCTGAAGTTCTGGGCCGACCGAAGGGCCGAGGGCAACGCCGTGCTGGGCGCCGCATCCCGTTGCGATCATTGCGGAAAACCGCTGGCCTCGCGCGATGTCGTGCCGATCCTGTCCTGGATCGCGGCCAAGGGACATGCGCGGTGCTGCGGCACCGATATCCGGCAGGGGCTGTTGAGCGCCGAGATCACCGCCGTGGGACTGGCCGCCTGGGGTCTTCTGGCCGCACCGGAGGCCTTGTGGCTGCCGACGCTGATCGTGGCCTGGCTGATCCAGGGGATCGCGCTGTTGGCCGCGCCGGACCGGCGGGCGGCCTTTGCGCTGTCGCTGGTCCTGACGGGCCTGGGCCTGTTCTGGGCATGGGCGGGTTATACCGGCCAATTCGGGGCGCATCTGTTGGGCGCGCTGATCGGGGCCAGCTGCGCGGCCTTCGGAATCCTGGACAAGGTCAGAGGCGCGCCGACCCTTGTTTTACTGCCTGCGGGCGCAATCCTGGGCGCGGCCGCCCTGCCCTCGGCGGTGTTCCTCGGCATCGCCCTGGCGCTGGCGCACAGGGGCTGGTGTCACCTGGCGGACCGCGCCGGAACGCCGCATGCGACCTCGGTCGCGGTCGGGCTTGCGGGGGGCGTGTGGCTGGTCTGGCTGTATGGACCGACGTTGGGGCTTTAACGCAGCGCACGCTAACGCGGCGTTCGCGCCCGGTCGTTGCGAGCGACCTCACTGGAAATTAACGACGGTTTCGGTCAGGAATGACTGGGGTTTGTCGCTGTCGGCAAAGCGTCGGCAAAGTGTCGGCAAAACGTATGGCACGTCGGGCGTTCGGTCTGTTGATCGCGCCGGGATTGGGGGCGTTCGGTAAGACAGTTTACCGGGGCGTTAACGGTTTGGTCGAATTGGATGAATATCAGTTCGCAAGTATATAAAATAAATAGACAAATTTGATGTATCCGAAAGGAGCGCTTGAGCCGGGTGATGCCGTGGCAGCGGCGGCCCGCGGGGTGGCGCCCGGACATGTGATCGGCGTGCTTTATGCCGGCCACATCCGCCGTCCCGAAGAAGTGCGCGCAAACGTCACCCAAGCGCCGCCCCAAGGGGGCGGGCCGGCGCTGGCACGGCGGCGGCCGAAGGCCGCCTTGATTCCGTGCCGGGCAATCCCTTAGCCGATGATCCCGTTCAAGGTCGCCGACGGGCGCATCACGGCGGCCGTCCGGGCCGGGTCGGTGTGGTAGTAGCCGCCGAGGTCCACGGGCTTGCCCTGAACCGCGGCCAGTTCGGCGACGATGGCGTCGGCATTGTCCCTCAGCGCCTTGGCGATCGGCGCGAAATGCGCCGCCAGATCGGCGTCCTTGTCCTGCGCCGCCAACGCCTCGGCCCAGTAGAGCGCGAACCAGAAGTGGCTGTCGCGGTTGTCGGGCTGGCCGACCTTGCGGCCGGGGGAGCGGTCGTGGTCGAGGATGCCCTGGGTCGCGGCCTCGACCGCCTCGCCGAGGATCGTGGCGCGGGAATTGTCGCGCGCCTCGCCCAGGAATTTCAGGCTTTCGCCGAGCGCGCAGAATTCGCCCAGCGAATCCCAGCGCAAGTGGTTCTCTTCCATCAGCTGCTGGACGTGCTTGGGCGCCGAGCCGCCGGCCCCGGTCTCGAACAGGCCGCCGCCGTTCATCAGCTTCACGATGGAAAGCATCTTGGCCGAGGTGGCAAGCTCGAGGATCGGGAAGAGGTCGGTCAGGTAGTCGCGAAGGACGTTGCCGGTGATGGCGATGGTGCTTTCGCCCTTCGTGATCGTCTCCAGCGAGGCACGGGTCGCTTCGCGGGGGGCCATGATCTCGAACCGGTCGGCGACGCCCTTGGCGTCGAGGATCGGCTTCACGTAGGCGATCAGTTCGGCGTCATGCGCCCGCGTCTCGTCCAGCCAGAAAATCGACCGGTAGCCGGTGGCCTTCTGACGCTGGATGGCCAGGTTCACCCAGTCCTCGATGGGCGCCTTCCGGGTCGAGGCCGAGCGCCAGATGTCGCCCTTTTCGACCTCGTGCTCATGCAGCACGGTGCCGTCGTCGAGGATCATCCTGACAGTGCCCGCCTCGGGAATCTCGAAGGTGGTCGGGTGGCTGCCGTATTCCTCGGCCTTCTGGGCCATCAGACCAAGGTTCTGGACGGTGCCGGCGGTGGCTGGGTTCAGCTTGCCGTTGGCCTTGAAGAAGCGGATCGCCTCGTCATAGACCGGCGCGTAGGAATTGTCGGGGATGACGCAATTGGTGTCGTGCTCCTGACCGTCCGGCCCCCAGCCCTTGCCGCCGGCGCGGATCAGCGCGGGCATGGACGCGTCGATGATGACGTCGGAGGGCACGTGCAGGTTGGTGATGCCGCGGTCGGAGTTGACCATGTACATCGGCGGGCGGGCGTCCATGACGGCACCGATGGCGGTCATGATGCCGGGTTCGTCCTTGACACGCTCCATGAGGTCGCCCAGGCCGGAGTTGGGGTTCACGCCCAGTTCCGCCATCCGAGGCCCATGGGCCTCGAAGACCGGTTTCAGCCATTCCTTCACCGCGTGACCGAAGATGATCGGGTCCGAGACCTTCATCATCGTGGCCTTCATGTGCAGCGAGAACAGTGTGCCTTCGGCCTTGGTCTTCTCGATTTCCTCGGCGAGAAAGGCGTCGAGCGCGCGGGCCGACATGAAGGTGGCGTCGACCACGGTGCCTTCCGGGTAGCTGATGCCCTCTTTCAGGACGGTTTCGCCATCGGCGGTCTGTAGCACGATCCTGGCCGTCGCGACGCGGTCGAGCGTGGCCGAGACTTCGTTCGAGCGGAAATCGCCGCCCGACATCGAGGCGACGCGCGTCTTCGACGAGGCCTGCCAGTCGCCCATGCGGTGCGGATTGGCCATGGCGTAGTTCTTGACGGCCTGCGCCGCGCGGCGGTCGGAGTTGCCTTCGCGCAGGACCGGGTTCACCGCCGAGCCCTTGATCGCGTCGTAGCGCGCGCGGGCTTCCTTTTCCGCGTCCGACTTGGGGTCTTCGGGGTAGTCCGGCAGATCGTAGCCCTGCCCCTGCAATTCGCGGATCGCGGCCACGAGCTGCGGGACCGAGGCCGAGATATTGGGTAGCTTGATGACGTTGGCGTCCGGCGTCTTCACCAGGTCGCCCAGTTCGGCCAGGTCGTCGGGCTGGCGCTGCGCATCGGTCAGCCGTTCGGGAAAGGCCGCGATGATGCGTCCGGCAAGCGAGATGTCTTTCGTCCCGACCGAGACGCCCGCCGCGCTGGCGAAGGTCTGGATGATCGGCAGGAACGAGGCCGAGGCCAGTTCGGGCGCCTCGTCGACCTTGGTGTAGATGATGTCGGGCGTAGTGGTATCGGCCATCGGTCGGCTCCCCTGCTAGACGTTGCGCGTGGATTAGCGGGATTTATCGGGACAGTCGATACGGAAGTTGCATACCGTGGCATACAGACGCGGTCAGACCACTCGGACGGTCATCGTGCCCAGGCCCTCGCAGGCGATCTCCATCACGTCGCCCTGCTGAACGGCGGCCACGCCAGAGGGCGTGCCGGACAGGATCACGTCGCCGGGGGCCAGTTCGAAGTAATCCGAGAGGTAGGAGATCATCTCGGGCACCTTCCAGATCATCTGGTTCAGGTCGCCCTCCTGCCGGATCTCGCCGTTGACGCTGAGCGTGATCCGCCCCGCATCCGGGTGGCCGATCTCTTCGGTGGTGTGAATCGGGCCGATGGGGGCGGAGCGTTCGAACGCCTTGCCGATTTCCCAGGGGCGGCCGAGTTTCTTCTGTTCGCCTTGCAGGTCGCGGCGCGTCATGTCGAGGGCGAGCGCGTAGCCGAAGACATGGGTCAGTGCCCGGTCGACGGGGATGTTCGTGCCGCCGGACTTCAACATGACGGCGATCTCGGCCTCGTGGTGGACGTCCGAGGATTTGGGCGGATAGGGGAATTCGCCGGACGGATCGAGGTTGTCGGGGTTCTTCTGGAAGAAGAACGGCGGTTCGCGGTCGGGGTCGTGGCCCATCTCGATGGCGTGCGCGGCGTAGTTGCGGCCGATGCAGTAGACGCGGCGGACGGGGAAGGTCTGATCCGAGCCCGCGATGGGCAGGGCGACGACGGGCGGTTGCGGGATGGCGTAGGACATCGTTGGGCCTCCTTTTCGGGGGGTGTGATCGACCGAAGGCGGGCGCTTGGCAAGACCCCCCGTCAGGCGCTGGCGGCCGCGATGATCGCGTGGCGTGTGATGGGCAGGCGGCGGACGCGGACGCCGAGCGCGGCGCGGACCGCGTTCGAGACGGCAGCGGCGGCGGCGCCCTGGCTGATCTCGCCCGCACCGAGGGGCGGGTCGTCGGGGCGGTCGATCAGGATCGTGCGGATGCGCGGCACCTCGGAGAAGGTCAGGATCGGGTAGTCGAGCCATGAGCCGGAGGCGACCGATGCGCCGTCGAAGGGGACGGCTTCCTTCAGTGTCCAGCTGATCGACTGGATCAGCCCGCCCTCGATCTGGGCGATGGTGCCGGTCTCGCTGATCACCTCGCCCACGTCGGCTATGGCGACGGCAGCGGTGACGCGGACCTCGCCCTCGGTCTCGACGCGGGCCAGGATCGCGCAGTACCCGGCGCTGTTCTTGTAGCGGGCGAAGCCCAGGCCCCAGCCCGCGCCGTCGGGCTGCTGTTGCGTGCGGTCGGCGCGGGTCTCGGCGTCCAGACGTTCGAGGACGGCGCGGGCGCGCGGATCGTCCAGGTGACGAAGGCGGAAGGCGAAGGGATCCTCGCCGAGTTCGACCGCGATGTCGTCCATCAGGGTCTCGATGGCCAGCACATTGGCGTGCGCCCCGAGCGAGCGGAGCGACGAGGAGCGGTAGGGCAGATCCTGGACCAGGCGCTTTCGCAGCCGGACGGCGTCTGCGGTGTAGAGCGGCACCGCGTTCCTGTCGGCGCCGCCGCCCCGCGTCATCGGCAGGTCGGCGGCCAAGGCCGGCGGGATCGGATCGGCAAGGTAGGCGGCGGCGCGCAGGTTCGGCGACGGCCCCATGCCGGGCCGGTTGGTGTGGGGCGCTGAAGTCTCCATGACGCCGAAGGCGGTGATCCGCCCCTCGGGGTCGAGCATGGCGCGCGCGGTCGTGGCCATGCCGGGGCCCATCGGTGCGACGCGGAATTCGTCGGCGCGGGACCAGACGACGCGCACCGGGCGCCCCGGCACGGCGCGGGCCAGAAGCACGGCGTCGAGCGCGGCGTCGTCGGCGCCGTTATGACCATAGCAGCCCGCGCCGGGGGCATGGATCAGCGTGAAGGCGTCCACCGGCATCCGGAGCGTGGCGGCGATGGCGGCGCGCAACTGAAACACGCCCTGGCTGTGGGTCCAGACGGTGGCTTTGTCATCGCTCCAAAGTGCGACGGCGGCGGAAGGGCCGATGGAGCCGTGATGGATATAGGGGCGGACAATGGTCGTCTCGATCCAGCGGCCAGCGTTGCGGTGGATGTCGCCGGTCTCGACCACCGTCTCGGGGTCGCTGTCGGCGGCCTCGATCACGGCAAGCGGGTCGGAGGCGGCTTCGGGCGCGGCCTGCCATTCGGCATGGGCGCGCGCCCAGTCGGCGGCTTTCGACGCAGCCAGCGGCGTTTCGGCGACGATGCCGACCCACGCGCCGTTGCGCACCACCTCGACGACATCCGGCCGCGCCGCGAGCGCGTCCAGATCGAGCGAGATGAGCGTCTGGCCGGGATGCGCCGGGTGAAGCGCCGCGCCGAACAGCATGTCGGGCAGCGTCATGTCATGGACGAAGGGCGCGCCGGTCATCCGGTCGCGCAGATCGGGGCGGCGCGGATCGGGCGAGCGCGGGCCGGGACCTGGTGCGCCGATGGGCGCGATCTCAATCGACAGATCGACGTCGGCGGCAAGGTCCAGCGCCGCAAGGCCGGTGTCCCTGCCGTCCCGTGTGAGTTTGCCGTGCGCGAGGTTCAACTCCGCGCGCGGCAGATCGAAGCGCGCGGCTGCTGCATCGAGGATCAGCGCCTTCAGCGCGGCCCCCGCCCAGCGGAGCGCCATGCCGCCGATGGGAACGGACATGCTGCCCGCCGTGTAGCCCTCGTTCGGGGTGCGGTCGGTGCGTGCGGTCTGAAGGTCGACCGCATCGACGGGCACGCCCAGCGCATCGGCGGCCATCTTGTGCAAGGCGGCGGTGTTGCCCTGCCCCAGTTCGACGCGGCCGGTCAGGAAGGTGACGCGGCCCTCGTCAATCCGGACCCAGTCGGCGAGGCGCGGCGCGTCGGCAAGCGGCGCGGGCGCGGTCATGCTGTGGCCCCGGACATGCGCCGGGCGGCGTCCTCGATGGCGTCGAGGATGCGGTTATGCGCGCCGCAGCGGCAGAGGTTGCCGTCGAGCGCGCTGGCGATGCGCGCGCGGTCGGGTGCGGGATCGTCCGCGAGCAGCGCCCTGGCCGCCATCAGGATGCCCGGCAGGCAATAGCCGCACTGGCCGGCCTGGTGGTCGAGAAAGGCGGCGAGCAGAGGCGTGTCGGCAAGACCCTCGGCGGTTTCGATCCGCGCGTCCTCGGCTTCGCTGATCGGCAGGTCGCAGGACATCACCGCCTTGCCGTCGACGATGACGGTGCAGGCGCCGCACGTGCCTTCGCCACAGCCGAAGCGGGTGGCCTTCAGCTTCAGCGTTTCGCGCAGGACATGAAGGAGCGGCGTGGCCGGATCGGCGTCGACCCTGTGCCGGGCGCCGTTGACGTGGATGGTGATGGGCACGCGCGCGTCTTGCGGCATCTCGGATCCCTCCCCTGATCGGCGGGCATCCTTGCCGGTTGCGGGCGGCGTGCCAAGCCCCATTTGGCGACAAAAGCGTGTTGCGCGGAACACCCGAATCGATTTCGCGCCGCCAGCATTTCCCCCGTCCTCCCACCCCTAACCTAACGCGCGTCAGGTTGAGGATTTGTGAATGGCGGCTTTGGCGGGCGGGTGGTGACTTTTGCGACAGGCGTCAACGGGGGCGGGGGGGGGGTGGCTTCTGTGACCGGCGTCACCGGGGGCGCTCGGCTGGCGGATTTGCTGAGAATCGTCATCAAAGGCGTGCGGGTGGTGGCTCTTGCGACTGCCGTCAACGGAGGCGGGTGTGTGGTGGCTTTGCCGACAGATGTCATCGGCGGTGTTCGCGTGGCGGCCATACCGACAAATGTCATCTGCGGAAGGTGCGTGACGGCTGTGGCGACGGACGTCATCTGCGGCGGGCGTGTGGCGGTTGCGACGACGGACGTCATCTGAGGACGGCGCAAGGCGGCTGCGGCGACAGATGTCATTCGTGGCGGGCGCGTGGCGGCTGCGGGCAATTGCGGCGACCAACGTCATCCGCAGCGGTCGCGTGGTGCCTTCGGCGAAAGCCGCCATCAGCGGCGGCGGGTCTCGGCGCTGTCTGCATCGCATGGTCGAGGCGCGTCGGAGTACTTGGCGCCAAGAGCAGCGCAGCACGCCTGCTCTATCCCTCGGACCCGTCCCTGAACGTCCACGCCCCCTGCCCAAGAAGCGGCGCGGCGCGGGTGGTGTCGAGATCGCTTCGCGAGAACAGGATCGGTGTGCGAAGGCCCGCCAGGCCCTCGGGCGCGATGACCATGCCGCGCGCCTTTGCCTGGGGATCGCTCAGCGCCTCGGAGACGCGGTTGATCGGACCGGCGGGCACGCCCGCGCGGTCGAGCGCGGCGATCAGGTCGGTGCGGGTGCGCTTCGCGGTAGCGGCGGACAGGAGGTCAGACAGGCGGTCGCGGTTGGCGACGCGGGCCGGATTGGTGGCGAAGTCGGGATCGTCGGCGAGGTGCGCCAGGCGCAGTTCGGCGGTCAGCGCGCGGAATTGCCGGTCATTGCCGCAGGCGATGATCAGGTGGCCGTCGGAGGCCGGGAAGACCTGGTAGGGCACGATGTTCGGATGCGCGTTGCCGAGGCGGCGGGGTTCGGTGCCGCCGATCAGGTGGTTCGTGGCCTGGTTGGCCAGGACGGCGAGGCCGGTGTCGAAGAGTGCGAGGTCGACGTGCTGGCCCCTGCCCGACCGCGCGCGCTCCGCCAGCGCGGCCTGGATGCCGATAACGCCGTAGAGCCCGGTGAAGACGTCGATCCAGGCGACGCCGACCTTCTGCGGCTCGCCTGTCGGATCGCCAGTCAGGTCCATGATGCCGCTCAGCCCCTGGATCAGGAAGTCATAGCCCGCCTGACCGCTGCGCGGCCCGGTCTGGCCGAAGCCGGTGATCGAGGCGTAAACGAGCCGCGGGTTGAGCGCGGCCATGGCCGGGTAGTCGAGGCCGTATTTCTTCAGGCCGCCGACCTTGAAGTTCTCGATCAGGACGTCGGCCTCGGCGATCAGTGTCTTGAGGCGCTCCAGATCGTCCGGATTGCCGAAATCGCAGGTGACGCTGGTCTTGCCGCGATTGGCGGCGTGGAAGTAGGCGGCGACGGTTTCGGTGCCGCCGTCGGGCAGGTCGCGGGTCACGAAGGGCGGGCCCCAGGTGCGGGTGTCGTCGCCCTGTGGGCTTTCGACCTTGATCACTTCCGCGCCGAGGTCGGCGAGCGTCTGGCCGATCCAGGGACCCGCGAGGATGCGGGCCAGCTCGACGACCTTCAAGCCCGCGAGCGGCGCGTCAGCCAAAGGCCTGGATCCCGGTCTGGGCGCGGCCGAGGATCAGGGCGTGGACGTCGTGCGTGCCCTCGTAGGTGTTGACGGTCTCCAGGTTCTGGGCGTGGCGCATGACGTGATAGCCGATCTGGATGCCGTTGCCGCCGTGCATGTCGCGGGCGGCGCGCGCGATGTCGAGCGCCTTGCCGCAGTTGTTGCGCTTGACGATCGAGATCATCTCGGGCGCGAACTTGCCCTGGTCCATCAGGCGGCCAACCCGCAGCGAGCCTTGCAGGCCAAGCGCGATCTCGGTCTGCATGTCGGCCAGTTTCTTCTGGTAGAGTTGTGTCGCGGCGAGCGGGCGGCCGAATTGCTTGCGCTCCATCCCGTAGCGGTGCGCACGGAACCAGCAATCCTCGGCCGCCCCCATGACGCCCCAGGAGATTCCGTAGCGCGCGCGGTTGAGGCAGCCGAAGGGGCCGCCCATGCCGTAGACGCCTGGCAGAAGCGCATCTTCGCCAACCTCGACGTTGTCCATGACGATCTCGCCCGTGATCGAGGCGCGCAAGCTGAGTTTGCCGCCGATCTTGGGCGCCGAGAGACCCTTCATGCCCTTTTCCAGAATGAAGCCCCTGACCTTGCCGTCATGTGCTTCGGACTTGGCCCAGACGACGAAGACGTCGGCAATGGGGCTGTTCGAGATCCACATCTTGGAGCCGGTCAGGCGGTAGCCGCCATCTGTCTTCACCGCGCGGGTCTTCATGCCGCCGGGGTCGGAGCCGGCGTCGGGTTCGGTCAGGCCGAAGCAGCCGATGAATTCGCCGGTGGCAAGCTTGGGCAGGTACTTCCGTTTCTGCGCGTCCGAGCCGTAGGCGTGGATCGGGAACATGACCAGCGAGGACTGAACCGACATCATTGAGCGGTAGCCCGAGTCGATCCGCTCGACCTCGCGCGCGACAAGGCCGTAGGCGACATAGGACGCGCCCGCGCCGCCGTATTCCTCGGGGATGGTGACGCCGAGCAGGCCGTTCGCGCCCATTTCGCGGAAGATCTCGGGGTCGGTTTCCTCGTTCATGTAAGCGACCTCGACGCGCGGCATCAGCTTGTCAGCGGCGAAGGCGCGCGCCGCGTCGCGGATCAGACGCTCGTCCTCTTCCAGCTGGTCGTCGAGAAGGAAGGGGTCTTCCCAGTTGAAGGACTGGCCCTTGTGATCGACGGCGGGCGGGGCATCGGGGCGGTTCAGCATCGGGGCCTCATCATGCGGAAATTGCGGGTCGGCGGGACAATAACCTTTGTGACGGTCGGGAAAAACCGATAATTCCGCATGAAACCATGCATGGAATGAATGATCTTGCGCCAACGCCGGTTCCTGCCCTCGCTGTCCCAGTTGCTGGCCTTCGAGGCGGTGATGCGCCACGAATCGGTGACGGCGGCTGCGAACGAGCTGCATCTGACGCAATCGACGGTCAGCCGGCTGATCCGCTCGCTGGAGGCGCAACTGGGCAAGGAATTGTTCGCGCGGCAGAAGAACCGGCTGGTGCCCAATGCCGAGGCGGCGGCCTATCAGGCGGACGTGACGCGCGGGCTGGACATCATCCAGCGGGCGGGCATGGCGCTGATCGCCAATCCGGGCGGCGGGGCCCTGTCGCTGTCGGTGCTGCCGACCTTCGCGACGCGTTGGCTGGCGCCCCGGCTGGGCCGCTTCCTGGAGCAGAACCCGGGCATCGCGCTGAACCTGTCGACCAAGATCCAGCGGTTCAGCTTCGCCAGCGAAAGCTTTGACGCAGCGATTTATTTCGGCGATGGAGACTGGCCGGAGGCGCGGCATCTGAAGCTGTTTGACGAGCGGCTGACCGCCTGCGCCGCGCCAGATTTTCTGACGCGCCATCCGGTATCGTCGCCTGCCGATCTTGCCGGACTGCCGCTTCTGCAACTGGAGACGCGGCCCAGGGGATGGTCTGACTGGTTCGCCGCCCAGGGCGCGCCTCAGATGACGGGGGCGGGCATGGTGATGGACCAGTTCTCGATGATGATCCAGGCGGCGATTTCGGGCCTGGGCATCGCGCTCTTGCCGCATTACCTGGCGGAGGTCGAGATCGGCGACGGGCGGCTGGCGCCGGTTCTGAGCGAGGCCGTGCCCGCGAGTGGGGCCTATTGGCTGGTCTGGCCCGAGACCAAGGAGGGCTATGCGCCGCTGGCCCGGTTCCGGGAGTGGCTGGCGGCGGAGGCCGCGCCCCAAGGGTCGGTCGTGCGGTAACCAAATCTCAACCATTCCGGGCGCCATTCTGCGCGCGTGATGCAGAAGCCTATGGCGCGATTCCCGGACGATATCGAGACGGCGGCGGTTCCGACGCGGCATTTCCTGGCGTTCGGGTTTCTGTTCAGCGTCTTCGTCAACCTGCTGATGCTGACCGGGCCCTTGTTCATGTTGCAGGTCTATGACCGCGTGCTGGCCTCGCGCTCGGAAGAGACGCTGGCGGCGCTGCTGATCCTTGTGGTGGCGCTGTACGGGTTGATGTGGCTTCTGGACTTCGCGCGGACGCGACTGGTCGCGCGGTACGGCGCGCGCTGGCAAAGGGCGCTGGACCGGCGCGTGTTCCGGGCTCAGATGTCGCTGCCACCCGGCGACAGACGGCCCGAGGCGGTCTCGGCGCATCGCGACCTGGAGGCGGTGCAGGGCTTTTTCGCCTCACCCGCGCTGACGGCTCTGATGGACGCGCCGTTCACGCCCCTCTTCATCGCGGCGATCTTTCTGTTTCACCCCTGGCTGGCTCTGTTCGCGCTGGCGGGCCGGCTGGTGCTGATCGGGATCACGGCGCTGACACAGGCGCTGACCTCGTCGCGCGTCGCC
>ERZ869936.655-NODE-655-length-30326-cov-5.324403_pt1 | contig 30326 bp, 24 predicted proteins | sample MGYA00520876_ERZ869936 | MGnify/ENA primary metagenome ERZ869936 (study PRJEB32218, sample SAMN09650985) | biofilter metagenome | isolation source: enrty point of leading RO module | place: Saudi Arabia: Thuwal, RO plant located on Red Sea | collected 2016-02-17 ... | reverse complement strand
GGGATCAGCGCCGCGGACAATTCCTGGTACCCCGCCCTGTTTTCATCGGCCCGGTAAATATCCCGGGGGAGCGCGAGGGGGCAGCGCCCCCTCGCATCGGTCGACGCGCTTCAGCGCGGCGAAACTCAGTTCATCTTGAAACCGCCCTCGGGCAGATAGGCATCGGTGAAGTAGAGCGATGCATCGGGCGTGTTCTGGTAGTCGTAGGTCTCGCCCAGTTGCGCGATGGCGGCGTCCATCCGGGCCGGGTCTATCCCGCCCATGCCGTTGGACTTGACCCAGTCGGTCACGACGTTCTGGTCGATCGCCATTTGCAGGCGTTCCTGTTCCAGCGCCTTGTCGGCGGCCGGGTTCCGCTTGACCAGTGCCTCGATGCCGGCGGCCGGGTCGGAGACCGCGTCCTCCCAGCCCCTGGCGACGGCGCGCAGGAAGGCCTGGACGGTCTCGGCGTTCTCGGCGGCCCAGTCTGTGTTGACCAGGATCGCGTTGCCGTAAAGCTGCAAACCGTGGTCCGCCATCAGGATATTCGAGATGTCCTCGGCGGGGACGCCGAGACGTTTGAGGTTGACGACGGACGAGAAGGAAAAGCCGGTGATGGCGGCGACGTTGCCTTCGGCGAGCATGGGTTCGCGGGTCGGGAAGCCCACCGGCTCGACCGTGACGGCGCTGGTGTCGATGCCGGTTTCCTTAGCGAAAACAGGGAACTGCGCCCATGCGCCATCCGGCGGCGGAGCGCCCAGGACCTTGCCTTCGAGGTCTTTCGGTTCCGACACGCCGAGCGACTTGCGGCCGACGATGGCGAAGGGCGGCTTGTCGTAGACCATCATCACCGCGGTCACGGGCGCGCCGGGGTTCTGGTCGAGGAACTTGATGACCGAGTTGATGTCGCCGAAGCCGATCGGGAAGGCGCCGGTGGCGATCTTCGGGATCGTCTCGACCGAGCCGGAACCGGCTTCGATGGTCACCTCAAGACCCTCTTCCGCGAAGTGGCCATTGTCGATGGCCAGGAAGTAAGGTGCTGACGGTCCTTCGAATTTCCAGTCGAGCGCGAAGGGAACCTGGGTCTGGGCGTGGGCCAGCGTCGCGGCGAAGATGCCGGTCGCGGCCAGTATGGCGCGGTGAAACATGGGGCAGCGTCCTCCTTGTCAGATGGTGTTTCGTTCAGCCGAACACCTTGTGTGGGGTGCCGTGCGCGATGACCAGAATCCTTGGCGTACGGGCAAGTCCCCACGGAAGAATTGACGGTTTTTTGGGCAAACGGCAACCGAAATGCCGCCGGTTCGGTCAGCCGTCGGCCCCCTGTCGGCAAAGTGTCGGCAAAACGTATGGCACCAGCGTTCGCAGGGATCGGGCATTCTTAACCATCCCGGCCGAGACTGCGCCCCATGACCGAAACCCAGCCCGCCGCCCCGCCCCGCAAATTCCCCGCCACAAAGACGGCCCGCCTGGCGCGCGCCCGTCTGGAGCGCCTGCTGGAGGGCGCGGGCGACGACACGAAACTGTGGGCCAAGGTGCAGACCCGCGTACCGGACGCCTGGGCGACGCTGGAAGAGGACATCGACTGCTGGGAGTCGAAGGTGAAGATCACGCTGCGGCTGGATACGTCGGTGGCGCGGTTCTATCGCGCGATGGGCAAGGGCTATCAGGCGCGGATGAACCGCATCCTGTCCACCTATGCCCAGATGAGGATCGGCGAGGTCGAACGGATGCGCGCCGCCGAGGACAAGGTGGACGCGATCATGAGGGAAAACCTGCCCGAGGCGATGGGCGAGCACTGGCGCAAGTACCGCGACGAATACCTGGCGGGCGACGGACCGGACCTGTCCTGGATGGACCGGATCTATGGGGATGGCGGCGATGGTGATGGCGATGGCGGTCAGGGGGACGAGGAGTAGGGGAAGGCGACTTTGCTGGTCGACACTGCGGCCGGGTTCGAACCGCGCGGGAGGTCGCCAATGATGATGGCAACTTTTCGGACGAAGCTGCCTTTCGCCAGTAGCGGCCTCACTGAGGGCAATACGCGCTTGCGGGTGGTACTGTGGGCGGTGTTTCCGCGCGATTGGTCTTGCGGACCCAAGATTATGTGCGTACCGCGAACGTGCTGTCTGACGGGCTGCACCGCAGCATTGCTCAGCAAAGCGCAGACTATTACCATTTGAAGAAACGTGTGGCGGGCACGAGCGCGTCCGATCTGTGCCCGAAGCATAGGATCAGTGATGCGACCTCTTCATACAACTGGCGGCGCAAGTACCACGGCTTGGAAGTCGCCGACGCGAAATGGCTGACAGCCCTGGAAGCCGAGAATGCGAATCTGAAGAAGATGCTGAATCAGAACTTGGACGGCTGAGCCGGGCTACGACAGTGCAGCCGCGGAAGGACCCTGCTAGCCGTAGTCCACAGTCTCGCCCGGGAACGACACGAACATGCTGTCTTCAGCGAAATGACTGAAGGACTTGACCCATGACTGTCCCGGCCAAAGGAGTTCAACCTTATTCCGTCGGGGCCGGTAGGCCGCCGTGTAGAGCGTGCCGAAGCCATAAGCGAATGCCAGCGAATACAAGGGAGGTTTCAGGAAGGCGGCCATGAATTTTTTCTGGGTCTCGGGATGTAGGGACAGGCGCTGCAACAGGAACCTCTCGCGCTCGACCGTGGCCGTGACTCTGGCATGGGTTTGCCATTCGACCTTTTCCTGATGGTTTGTGGCGACGGCGGCATGCGTAATCAACGCCTCGCGGTCTGGCGCAAGAAAGGCGGTCAGGAAGTCGCGGTTGCGATCCAGCACGGTGACATTGTAACTCATGTGGCACGGAACCCGACGCAGGATGCTGGCGGCCTCAGTCACCGTAGTGCAGGTCTGAAGGACATATCGAAGGATCAACGGGACGCCGAACCCTTCGCCGGTGACCCGGCGGCCACCGAACGTTAGTGACACCACAAGCCCAGCATCGTTCATCCCGTCGATTAGACCGAACAGACCGTCAGACATTCCCATAACCCGCCGGCCGCCCCAAGCTGTCTTGAGCAGGAGTGCGTCGACCGCACCCGGGTTGTAATCGTAATTCCTGACCAGAAGGGGTTCGTCTCCGGACCAGACGGCTTGACTGCACCCTGTCAGATAGGCCGGCGGGCGGTAGAAACTGAGAAATCGCGCCTCGGCGTCACCATTGCCCGCCAGTTCGCACAGCCGTTCATAGAAGGGCACTAACTCGGGCATATGCGTCTCGAGGGCCCGACGACACTCCAGATATGTCGGTCGTCCGCTCAGCCCTTCCCGGCTCCACCAAGCAATGTATGCGTCGCGATATTCTGAAAAGAGCCCGGACCATTTCGGTCCAGGCTCATCTTCAGATATTGCTCTGAAAGTCAGGCTCATTCCGTCTACATAATCTTGAAAGCGGGATCCTGCAAAGCATGAGCAGCTGGCAGTGGGCGCGCCCGGTAGGCCGACTTGATGCCGTCAATCCAACGCTTGGACTTCGCCGTAAGCTGGAAGCTCTTGGTCATCGAGCGGCCGCGAGTCACCAGAATTCCCAGGTCGGCGCCTTCGTAGCGGTAGTCGCCCACGCTCGAGATCCGGAGATAGAACGCTTCATCCTCGGATTCGACGGCGCGGCGGTGGTAGTCGAAACGGTCGAACACAACCTCGCCATCCGGCATCATCCGATAGATGCCCGAACGCGGCGCCTCGGTGATGATATCGACATTGTCCTCGGTGTGCTTGATCACCATTTGCGACCAGCTGTCGATCATGTCCGGATCCGCCCAGCGGTCGTTCAGTTCATCGACGTCCAGCTTGAAGTCTTTCTTCGAGAATTCTAGGAGGTGGAACAGGAACAGCGGCGCGTCGGCATGAGCGAAGGCTGCATGGTTCGTCATCGAACTTGCCCCGGTGATGCGCGGATTCAGCTCGCCCAGCCAGATATCGTCATTCTTCTTGTCAATGAGGAAGTCCAATTCGAAGTACCCCCGATAGCCTTCCTTGCGAAGCTGCTCGCCGAATTTGAACGTCAGTTCGCGGGCTTTGTTCCGCTGCTTCGGCGTGAATGCCGTCGAGAAAATCTCGTTGCCGCACCAGCCGCCGCGATAGGGAGTCAGCTCGTTGAAACCGACAAGCTCGGTCATCAGCGGGCCGACAATGGTGCCTTGCGACGTGGCGCAGGCTTCGATCGCCGAGCCGCGGCAGTCGATCCGCTTCATGATCTTTATCTCGCCTTGCCCGACGATCTCATGCTCGTGCTTGCGGAAATCGGCCTCGGATTTGATGAAGAACGTCGTGTGGCCGCTGTCGCCGAAGGCGGATTGCAGGACCAGATCGTCGCCGATCTTGGCCTTCTTGGTCAATTCCTGAAGATGCGCGTAGTCCTTCACTTCACTCAGTGTGTTTGGCACGGATGGAACGCCCGCCTTGTTGCCGACGCGCACTGTCTCGATCTTGTTGTCCATGTGGGTGCGAAGCTTTGCCTTGGGGAACCAGACCTCTCCGCCCAGTTCCTTAGCAAGCTTTTCAGTTTTTTCGTCGAACATGAGAAAGACGAATTTCGGCTTGTCGCCCCGCGATTTTACAAAGTCATGAACTTCCTTGTGCGACAAGAGGTAGTTGTTGATGTCTTCAATCGACTGGAATTCATCGTGCGGCAGCTCGCTGGGAACCAAAACGTTGGGATGCTGGCCGTCGAAGCAGTCCATGTAGCATATGTATTTGAAATTCTTGACCCATTCGTCGAGACCCAACAGATTGAAATTCGTCGCGGACACGAAATAGATCGGGTCATTATTGGTGTGGAAATAGCGACGAATCTCCGAGATGTTCTTTAAGGTCTTCTTAGGCATCTGCCGTATACCTCCCTTCAGGATTTTTCTTTGATCAGCGTTTGAAGCGCCGATTTCGTGAATACCCGCAAGCCAAGATCGGCCCGATAGCCGTGGATTTCGCTCACATCCAACGCACGCATGAATGCCAGTATTTCCGGACTGATGACCTGGCCGGGGACAAGGATCGGAAACCCCGGAGGATAAGGAATGATGAAACTGGCCGAGACCAGTTCCTCTCCCTTTTCCAATCGCTCCATGAGCTTTTCGTCCAGATCTAGATAGTCGCACTTCTCTTCATCGTAAGCGAGGAAGAAGGCGCTGCGGATGTCGCCTTCAGGCGTCTGTTCCCCGGACCGGAAGGCGTCGTGAAAGCGGCTGAAATCCGGCAGGGGCGGCAGGTGTTCCACCAGACCGGCAACACGGTTCTCGAAAGACCGGCGCTCCATTTTCGAGGCGTCGTCCAGAAGCTCGTCTAGCTCGTGGGCGATTTCGACAAGGACCTCGATCAGATAGGCCACCGAGGACCGCGTCGTGCCGATGTTGGTCATGAAAAGAACTGTGTTCCGCGATGTCTTGTTGATCTGAATCCCGTACTTGTCCATCAGGATCTTGGTCTTGAACGTATCGCCGTCCCAGCCAGTGCCGCCCACGGCCAGCGTGATCCGCGTTGGATCCAGGACGAACTCGTCCTGGCCCCACGTCTTCCACTTGTCTATCCAGCCCTCTTTCGGATCGTAATAGGATTGCACGCCGCTTTGACGATACGCCTCGGGGATCATGTCGCCCGAGGTAAGAACCTTGAAATACTTCTGCAAGAGCGGGTGCGTGGCCACCGCGCGGCGTATCGCCATCGCGCTTTCCACCTGGCGCTGGACGAACTCGAACCCTTCCAGCTCGACCTGCCGGCGCCCGACGTCAAGTGAAGCGATGATCTGGTAGTTTGGCGATGTCGAGGTGTGCGTCATGTAGGCCTCGTGAAACGCCTGCTCGACCTCGCCTTTAAAGTCCTGGTCGGTCACATGGATCATCGAGCCTTGACGCAGGGCCGTCAGTGTCTTGTGAGTGGACTGGGTCGCGTAGGCCCGCACCCGGGCATCGGGAGGCGGTATCAGGCGGGTGTTCAGGAGCGTCTCTTCGTCCGCGCGTTCCAGCTCCTTCTGCTGTGCCTCCCATGCCGCGGCAGCCGCCGGTGTGCGTAGCGTCTCGCGCAACGTGTTAGCCACTCCCATCGCAGTGCGTTGACGATAGGTCGGCCCGAACCGAGCGAAACCGAACCAAGCCTCGTCCCAGAGGAAGACGAGGTCCTTCTTGATGGCCAGGCATTCCTCCATCACGCGCTGGACGTTGTAGACCAGGCCGTCGAAGGTGCAGTTTGTCAGAAGCACCATGCGAACCCGGTCCAGCTTGCCTGCCGCCTTCAGTCTGAGAAGGTGATGCTTGATCTCCCGCGTCGGAACCGCGCCGTACATCGAGTAGCCGTGCAGCGGATAACTGTCCATGTAGACGACGTTCGCGCCGGCCAGAACCATACCGTAGTGGTGCGACTTGTGGCAATCGCGGTCGACCAGCACGATATCGCCTGGACGCACCAGCGCCTGCACCACGATCTTGTTGCAGGTCGAGGTGCCGTTTGTCGCGAAGAACGTGTGTTTCGAGCCGAACGCGCGCGCGGCCATGTCCTGCGCTTCTTTGATCGGGCCGCGAGGCTCGAGAAGGCTGTCCAGCCCGCCGGATGTCGCCGAGGTTTCGGCCAGGAAAATGTTCGGCCCGTAGAAGGCGCCCATGTCCTGAATCCAGTGCGACCGGCTTATCGACTTGCCGCGGGAAATCGGCATGGCATGGAAAACACCTGTAGGCTGGCGCGAATATTCCTTGAGCGCCGTGAAGAACGGCGTCTTGTAGCGCCGGTTGACGCCTCGGAGAATGTTCAGGTGCAACTCCAGGAAATCTTCCTGGTTGTAGAATACCCGCCGGCAACGTCCCAGATCGAGACCGGCGATGTCCTCGGCCGAACGGTCGGTGACCAAATAGGCGTCCAGTTCCGGACGGATCTTGGCAATCAGGCGGCACGCCTCGGGGCCGTACTCGCCCGGCTCGATGGTGTCGACGTCCTCGTCCTCGTTCACCCGGTTGAGGTATTGGCTGAGGATCGGCAGGTCATTTCTTGATTTCAGTCTGAGACCCGGCCTTACGACCACCGCCTGCACATTGTGGTTGAAGAGAATGCCAATCAGCGCGTCTTCTAGCGAGGGAACGATGACGGCTTCGTAGATGAAGGGGTCTTCGGTCCGACGCATCCTTTGCAGCGAGTGACGAAGGAACCGCTCTTGCTGCTCATTCACGTCATCGACGATCAAAACCTCGAAGTACGGGCGTCCCAGCGCGCGAGCCTCCGGCGCCAGCGAGGCCTCGTCCTCGTAATCCTCGGAATCGATTTCGTCGGAAGAAAGCGGGATGGTCCGACGACGGTAAGCTCCCGACGTCAGCGCCCGCGCGATACGGCGAACCGAGACCGACAGATCCTCGATATTTCCGCTTTGCAGTTGCCGGCGAAGGTTCTCGAAGGCATGCGCGCCGGGGAAAGCCCAATAACTCTCGATCGGTGAGAGCGCGTCGAAAAGCGCTTCGGCCTTGGCCAAAAGCTTCTTTCCCTGCCGGCCGTCAGTCCCGTGGCGGTTCAGCCCCTCGGCGGCCTCGCGAAGCGCGCTCCAGCGGTCGGCGCGCAACTGGGTTGCGCTGTAATAGTCCCGAATTGACGGCAGATTTCCCTCTGTGGCCCGCTCGTTCAAGCTGGCCTCCTTTCCTTGTGGGATCCGCGTCGCCCGCGATTTCAGTCGGATCCGGTCTTTCCGTGGAAGACGGAGAAGTTCTTCGCGGGAATCTCCGGTTCCTCTGTATGTCCGAGCGCGGTGCGCGGATCGGCGGCTTTCAATCCCTTGGCCGAGCCTTTGGTCGGCGTTTCCAGTGGGCCAAGCGTTTTCAGGTAGGCGTCCGTGCCGCTGGAACGGTCGTAGACCGAAAAATCGACGTCTCGGTCGCGGAAACTCTTTAGGACCTGTCCCAGTCCCTTCATTCCCGTCTCGCGTTGACGGCGGACCTGCACCAGATCGACCTCGATCGGAAACATGTCCTCCTGCCCCGCCGAAAGGTGAAGTATGGTAGCCGAGGGATCCACGACAATCGAACGGCCCACACCGCCGGCGCCAAGGCCGTTCACGGCAAAGACGTAGCACTGGAATTGTGCCGCCGTGGCGCGGGTGATGGCTAGTTCCGCGTCGCGGTCAGTCGTGCCGGTCATCACCGGCGTCAGAAGGACCTCGACACCCTGACTGGTCAGTTGTCGGGTGGTCTCGGGAAACCAAAGGTCATAGCAGATCGACAGTCCGAACCGGCCGACCTCGGGCACGTCGAATATGCAGAAGTCGGTCCCGGCCGAGATCCCACTCTCGTACGGACGGAACGGGAACATCTTGGAGTACCGTGCCGCGATCTCACCCTCGGGATTGATTACGACCGCGGTGTTCAGAATCCGGCCGTCTTCGGTCTTCTCGAACATGGAGCCGGGGATCAGCCAGATGCCGTGCCGGCGAGCGTCTTGCTGGAATTGCTCGATCGTGTCGTTTGGAAAGGGCAGCGCATGCCGCGGCAATGGTCCGAACGGCGCCAGTTCCGAGAACAGGACCATTTGGGTCCACGGAAAAAGCTCCATGAGAACGTCGATCCTGTGGCGCATGGCCTCGACGTTGGAGTGAAGCGCCGCAATGTGCATCTGCACGCCGGCGATGGCGAAGGGGGTCATTTCTGCAAGGCCTCCAAGAATTTTGTGTGTTTCTTATACCGGGTGCACAATGCCTGGACCCCCGCAATAGCCATTCGCCGCAACCCCGCCATTACCTGACGACAAGCACGGGCCGGTCGCTGTGCCGAACCACCTTGTCGGCCTGACTGCCGACCAGCCACGTCATGAGTTCGTCGGGCGGATGCGATGCCATCACGATGACGTCAGCATCAACACGTTTAGCATGTTCGATGATTTGCTCCGGCACATGGCCATGGCCTACATGCGCCTCGGCCTTCCCGCCTGAAAGGTTTTCGGCAATGAAGGCATCAAGGTCGGCCTTCATCTTCCGCAGCGCTTTTTCCTCGAACCCGTCGGGAAGAAACGACGCAACAGCGGCGGCCCCCAGATCGTGCACGATGCCGAGAACATGCAGGGTTCCGCCCTCGCCCGCCAGATCGAGGGCCATCGGCAGGGCTTTGTCCCACGATGCCGAGTGGTTCAGGTCGTTCTGAAGAAGTATGGACTTGGACATTTGTTCGTTCCTTTACGCCTCGGCGGGGACCGGCTTGGCCCGACGGCGCTGCATCCAGACGACAAGCGCCAGAAGCAGCAGCGCGGGCAAATACATCAGGTATTTCGTCGGCTGGGATGCCGGCACCAGGACTTCGACAATCTCCTGATCCCAGTCCAGCCCCGCCTTCTGCGCAGGACTGTCAAAGGTTACGTTGTCGATAATGATCTGGCCGCCATTGTCGATGTACTCGACACCTGACGCGAACAACCGGTCCGCACCGGTCTCGCCCTCGGACACCGGCAGAAGCGTAGTGAACGTCACCGGGTCACCGACCGCGTTCATTCCACTGATAGTCAGCCGCAGGTCCTGACCGACCTCGACTTCGGCCATCGCGGCTTCGATCTCGGCTGGCGGAACGCTGTTGAACGGTGGGGCGACCATGTCCATCCAGAAGCCCGGGCGGAACAGTGTGAAGGCGATCAGGAGCAGCAGCACCGTCTCGTAGGCCCGGTTCCGGGCAAGGAACCACCCCTGCGTCGCCGCAGCGAACAGCAGCATGGCGATCGTCGCAGTTATGAAGACGAAAATGCCCTGCGCCCAGCCAACGTCGATCAGCAGAAGATCGGTGTTGAAGATGAAGAGGAACGGCAGCGCCGCGGTGCGAAGCGAGTAGAAGAACGCGACTACGCCGGTGCGAATCGGATCGCCGCCCGAGACCGCCGCCGCGGCGAACGAGGCCAGTCCCACGGGCGGCGTCACGTCAGCCATGATACCGAAGTAGAACACGAAGAGATGGACGGCGATGAGGGGCACGATCAATCCATTCTGCTGACCGAGCGTCACAATGACCGGCGCGAGAAGCGCCGAGACGACAATGTAGTTTGCCGTTGTTGGCAGGCCCATGCCAAGGATCAGCGAAAGGATGGCGGTCAGGAACAGGATCGCCAGAATGTTTCCGCCGGAAAGCACCTCGACGACGTCGGCCAGCGCCGAGCCGACCCCGGTCTGGCTGACCGCGCCGACAATGATGCCCGCCGTCGCCGTGGCGATGCCGATGCCGATCATGTTGCGCGCCCCGGCCTCTAGGCCTTCCAGCAATTCGCGGAAGCCGGTGGTCACCGCGGCCGCGATCCGCCCCTCGCCGCGGAACATCGCCTCAATCGGCCGCTGGGTGACCAAGATGAAGACCATGAACGTCGCGGCCCAGAAGGCCGACAGGCCAGGCGAGAGACGGTCGACCATCAGCGCCCAGACCAGCACGACGACCGGAAGGAGGAAATGCAGCCCGGAGCGGATGGTCGGTCCGGGAAGCGGCAGCTTGGTCACCGGCGCATTCGGATCCTCTATCCTCAGGCGATCCTCCCGACAGGACACGTAGAGGAGCGCCACGTAGACCGCTACCAGCAGAGCAAATACGAGATAGCCCGCGGTCTGGGGGAAGGCCGGCCTGATCCAGCCCATGCCGTAGTAGACCGCGAACGAAAGAGCGCAGATCACAGCGATCGTGAACGCGAGGCTAATCAGCCAGGCGACAAGCGGCTTCGGCTCGTAAGCGCGCGGAAGACCCTGCATGTTGGCTTTCATCGCCTCGAGATGGACGATGTAGACCAGCGCCATGTAGCTGATGACCGCCGGTAGGAAAGCGTGCCTGACCACATCGAAATAGGGAATGCCCACGTACTCGACCATCAGGAACGCCGCGGCCCCCATGACAGGCGGCATGATTTGACCGTTGACCGAGGACGCGACCTCGACTGCGCCGGCCTTCTCGGACGAGAAACCGACGCGTTTCATCAAGGGGATGGTGAAAGTGCCGGTGGTGACCACGTTGGCGATCGACGAGCCCGATATCAGGCCGGTCATCGCTGACGAGACGACGGCCGCCTTGGCCGGCCCGCCGCGCATGTGGCCCATGAGCGAGAACGCGACTTGGATGAAATAGTTGCCCGCGCCCGCCCTATCGAGAAGCGAACCGAACAACACGAACAGGAATACAAAAGATGTCGAAACGCCCAGCGCGATGCCGAAGACGCCCTCGGTCGTGATCCACTGGTGGTTCACGACCTCGCTCAGGTTGTTGCCCTTGTGCGCAATGATGGACGGCATCAGTGGTCCAAGGAAGGTGTAGATCAGGAAGACTGTCGCGACGATCATCAGCGCCGGGCCCAGCGCGCGGCGCGTGGCCTCAAGCAGGATCATAAGGCCGATCACGGCGATCACGAAATCGGAAAGGATCGGTGCGCCGACGCGCGTCGCGATGGCGTCGTAGGCAAAGTAGAGATAGAGCGAGGCCACCGCTCCGCCAATGGCCAGGGCCCATTCCCACGGTGGCACACGGTCCTTGGGCGACCCGAGAAGCACAGCCGCAATCATCGCGATGCCGATGATCGGAATCCACCAGATGGTAGTCCCTTCCTTCGCGCCGTACATGAACAGGAATGTCAGGACGGCGGGAACGCCGACTGCCAAGACAAGCTGCACCGGTGTCTTGGCCGCCGGATAGGCCAGGAACGCCAGAAACAGGGCAAAAGCCAGATGGAATGACCGCGCTTCGGTATCATTGAAGACTCCAAAACCGAACACGAATGGCAAGGGCGAGGCGATCCAAAGCTGGAACACGGACCATACGATGGCGGTAGCGGTAATCAGCCGGGCTATCGGCAGTGAAGGACTTCGACCTCCGGTATCCGAAGACGCGACAAGCTCGTCCAACTCTGATTGGCTTAGGCCTCCCCTGCCAGCGGCTTCGTTTTCGATCCGGGCTGCCTCGAACTGGCGGTCATCCGTCATGTCTTTCCCCCTCCGAATCCTCAACCTTCTCTACGGCAGGTCTTGGTTGTTTTGGGCAGACCCGCTGCGGCGGGTCTGTCCGTTCTCCTCAGAGGTTCCGGATCACTGGATCCAGCCGCGTTCGCGGTAGTACTTCTCGGCGCCCGGATGCAGCGGTGCCGAAAGACCGTCCGCGATCATGTCTTCTTCCTTAAGGTCCGCGAAGGCCGGGTGCAGACCCTTGAAGCGGTCGAAATTGTCGAACACTGCCTTGACGACCGTGTAGACGACGTCCTCGGACACGTTGGCCGATGTCACAAACGTCGCTTTCACGCCGAAGGTCTCGACGTCGTTGTCGGTGCCCGCGTACATGCCACCAGGTATCGTTGCCTTGGCGTAGTAGGGGTTTTCGGACACCAGCTTGTCGATCGCCTCGCCGGTGACCGGAAGGATCTTGGCCTCGATGGTCGAGGTCGCCTCCTGAATCGAGCCGTTCGGATGGCCCACGGTGTAGATGATCGCATCCACCTTGTTGTCGCCGAGAGCCGCCGATTGTTCAGCAGGCTTCAGTTCCGACGCAAGAGCGAAATCGGACTCCGACTTACCGAGGGCGTCCAGCACCACGGACATCGTCGCACGCTGACCGCTGCCGGGGTTGCCGACGTTAACGCGCTTTCCAAAGAGATCGTCAAAGGTTTCAGCCCCGCTATCGGCACGAGCCACCACGGTGAAGGGTTCGCCATGGACGGAGAAGACCGCCCGCAGGTCGCTGACCTGCTTGCCCTCGAACTCCGACGATCCGTTATAGGCGTGATACTGCCAGTCGGACTGGGCCACGCCCATATCCATGTCACCCGCCGCGATGGCGTTGATGTTCGCGATAGAGCCGCCTGTCGATGGTGCGGTGCACTTGAGGTTGTGCTCGGCTGTACCGCGGTTTACGAGCCGACAGATCGATTGACCGACCACGTAGTAGACGCCGGTCTGTCCTCCGGTGCCGATTGTTATGAACTGTTCCTGAGCCGTCACCGCGGGCGCGGCAATGGCAAAAGATGCGGCTAAGGCCGTCACGTTCAGAATTTTCATGTCTACTCCCTAATTTTTATTTCACTCGACCAGGTTTGCCGGGAGCCTGCCAATTCTTTGTGTTGACCATGTTAGACGTTTGCTCAGTACGATCAACTCTCTGGGTGGGGCTTCGGCCGCACCGATCTTCGCCCGGTATGCCGAGAATACCGAACTCTGGGACGTCGAGGGCAGGCGCTACGTCGACTTCGCCGGCGGTATCGCGGTTCTGAACACCGGGCACCGTCAACCCGCCGCGCTCGCTGACAGCGATGCGGCCGAATTGAAGCACGCCGTGGAAAAGTTTGGATGATCCGGGGCTTGGCATCTGGCGGGAACCCCGCTTTTTCTCGTGCGCTTAACCGGCTAGTCTGAAGATGGGGTGTCGCGAGCCCCGTCAACCGGGAGGCAAACAGCATGTCGCACATCTTCCCGCGCCACACGCGCCAGGCTCCGCCCGTCGCCGTCGGCGGCGACGGTTGCTACCTGATCGACGCTTCGGGTAAACGGTACTTGGACGCTTCGGGCGGCGCCGCCGTCTCCTGCCTCGGTCACAGCAACAGAACCGTGGTCGATGCGATCAAGGCGCAGTTGGACAAGGTGGCCTTTGCCCATACCGGGTTCTTCACTTCCGAACCAGCCGAGGCATTGGCTGATCTCCTGATCGCAAATGCGCCCGGAGATCTTGATCGCGTATATCTGCTCTCGGGCGGCTCCGAGGCGACAGAGGCCGCGATCAAGCTAGCGCGACAGTATTGGGTCGAAAGAGGCGAGCCACAGCGCCAGCGCCTTATTGCCCGGAAGCAAAGCTATCACGGCAATACGATCGGAGCGCTCAGCGCCGGCGGCAACGAGTGGAGGCGCGCGCAATTTGGCCCCCTACTTCTGGACGTCAGCCACATCGACCCGTGCTACGAGTACCGGCTCAAGCGCGACGACGAAACCGCGGAGAACTACGGGCAAAGGGCCGCGCAGGCGCTGGAGGATGAAATCCTGCGTCTCGGCCCTGAAACCGTCATGGCTTTCATGGCCGAGACCGTCGTTGGCGCGACCGCCGGGGCGCTGATTCCCGCAGCCGGCTATTTCAAGCGTATCCGCGAGATTTGTGATACGTACGGGGTCCTGCTGATCCTCGACGAAGTCATGTGCGGCATGGGCCGGACGGGCTCGCTCTTTGCCTGCGAGCAGGATGGCATCGCCCCCGACATCGCCTGCATCGCGAAAGGTCTCGGTGCCGGTTATCAACCCATCGGGGCGATGCTTTGCACCTCCGAGATCTATGAAACTATCGAACGGGGCACCGGCTTCTTTCAGCACGGCCACACATATATAGGTCATCCGGCCGCCGCCGCCTGCGGCCTGGCAGTAGTCACCGAAATCCTTGAGAGGGATCTGGTGTCGAGTTCGCGGGAGCAAGGCGAGAAACTCGCAGCGCGGCTTGCAGACCGGTTTGGTCAGCATCCCTATGTTGGCGATCTTCGCGGCCGCGGCCTATTCCGAGGTATCGAGATCGTGGCTGATCGCGGCACGAAGCAACCGTTCGACCCGTCGAAATCTGTCGCCTCACGCATCAAGAAAGCGGCGTTCGCCGAAGGATTGATCTGTTACCCCATGTCCGGAACCATCGACGGACGGCGCGGCGACCACATCCTGCTGGCCCCGCCATTCATCATCGAAGACGACCAACTCGACGAAATGACGGACAAACTGTCCAATGCAATTACGGCGGTTATCTAAAGTCGAAGCCTTGTTTCGCTCCGCCGAATACGTCAGTGCGCGAAACCCACAATCAGTATTGTCCCGGAAAGACATCTTGGGTCCGCGCCAAGGATACCCCGCCGCGCCTCGATCAGCGTTACTCTGTCAACTTGACGATATCATTCTGACTCCGCCTTTACTCTGCGGCCACTTTCTTTGAGGCGCCAATGGGATGGTGGACAATTTCGGTCCCAAGCACGGCCAGGTATTCGCGTATAAAGGCTGCAAGCGCCGTCCAACCCTCGGCTGTGACGATATTGCCGTCGCGGAGTGCCTCCTTGCGCCCGATGGGAACATAGGTCGCCCCGGTTAGTTCCACTTCAGGCCGGGTCGTAAAGAGTCCGGAGACCCGCTTGCCCTTTATGACCTCAGGCGTTGCGACCAAGACCTGAACGCCGTGACAGATAGCGGCAATCGGCTTATCCGCCTGATGGAACTCGCGGACAATTTCCTGCACGCGCGGGTATGTCCGGATGTACTCCGGCCCACGGCCGCCCGCGATGTAGACCGAGTCGTAGTCGTTTGTCCTTACTTCGTCGAAGGACTGATTGACCTCAACGAAGTGTCCCTTATGTTCGGTCCAAGTCATAACGCCTGGACCGAAATCGTGGACGCTGGTGGCCACGCGATCGCCCTTTACAGTCTCAGGGCAGATGATGTCCACGGTGTGGCCGACTGCCTCCAGCGCCTGTTGCACAACAAAGATTTCGTACTCTTCGGAATATTCACCGATGAGCATCAATACCTTCTTACCATTCATGATTTCTCCCCCGCTTTGTTTTCTTGATGAGGACCACCGCAGTACCAGCCGCGGCATTCGTTTCCGCACAACTTACTAAGACAGATCGGATGCGCAAGGCTGTCCCAATCCGCCTTCTTCAAAGCATTTCCAAACCCTTCGTGCTAGCTTGAGTTCGGCTATCCAGATGAAAATGGCCAATACCGAAACCCCCGACCCCGAAAAATGTACCAAACCGACTTAGCCTGAGAATTCGAAACGCAGTTTTAGCCTGAAGCAGGGTTCTTTGTCTAGCTGACCTGACCTGAGACCCGTTTCCTTCTCCATTTTGAGGTAGAGTACGTCCCAAGAAGGAGACGGACGGAATAACAGGTCAGGCGGCTTGGACTACGACATGAGCGTTTGATCGGCGGATCAAGCAATGACGCGCAATTCCAAAGTCCTGTGAGTGTAACCGGCTACTTTGGTATGGGCAGGTACCACTTAAGGCCCGAACAGAACAGGACCTATCCGAGAGCCTCGGCTGAAATCCTACACCGAACCTGAAATAAGCATGTCTACATGCGCCTAGTAATACCGCTGCGTTCCTAGAACTTAACTGCGCGTCGGTAGAGGTGCCATGTGGAATGACCGAGCAACGGAAGAACTATGATCAATCCCACGAATGCCGGTATCGACCCGAGCAGAAGTAGAGCAGCTACGATGGCACCCCACTTGACAATCACCGTTGGGTTCTTTCGGAAGACGCGATAGGACGTCACCACCGCTTTGGGAACACCAACGTTGCGGTCCAGCAGCAATGGGAAGCTGATTACGCTGGTAGCCAAGACGGCAAGCGCAAAGCAGAATCCGATGCCGAGGCCGACGACGATCATCACCCAGCCCGCGCCCGTCGTGAAAACATCTGTGAGGAAGGTTGATACGGAGTCAGGCTGATCCGGCCCCAAGGTCAACAGCCAAATAAGGTGAGCCACAATGATCCATGCAAAGAAGATGGCGGCGAGGTATAGGCCAAGCACCATGATGGCTCCGAAGTTAGGCGATCGCACGACGTCGAGCGCGGTGAGCCAGCTCACTTCTTCGCCGTTCTCGCGGCGGCGGCTCACTTCATAGAGCCCTACAGCTGCGAGAGGGCCAACCAATGCGAAACCGGCGGCGACGGGAAATACGATGGGAAGGAGAGCTGCATTAAACCCAATTGCTGCGAGAAGAACGCCCACCGCGGGATAGATCAGGCAGATGAGCATCACGTCTGAGCGAGCCGCAGAGAAGTCGGCATACCCCGATCGTAGCACTTCACGGATGTCGTTTGATGTGAGCGGCAGGATTTCGGGCGTCGCTTCCTCTTCGCCACCAATTCTCTGAGCCGTCCTCGACATATGGCGGGACGCGTCCATGATGCCGTGCGCCGTCCATGTCAGCGGATTTCCAATTGTCTTGACCAAGGCACATCCTCCAATGTGTCCGGCCACATTTGGGGTGCAGTCATTTTCCAAGTTGGCCGAGCATCGTCTTGCAACACAATTTCATAGCATAGCACATTTCTGGCCGGTCGTTGGTCACATGTCCGGCAAAAAGAATACGCGTATTAACCAACGTCCGCTCCGGGCTGATTGTGTTGAAATACTCCGCTACCGCAGAATCGCGCCGAGAAACCGGAATAAGTCTCGCAAAAAAGCACGTCTTGGCAAAAATGGTTCCTGGGTAAGCCCTTCCAATGGAGGATGTTCTACCAATTCGGCCGATACCGAGCAGACACAGAGTTTTTTAACACAATCGGCTCGGGGCGGTTATCTGAGTGATTTGGTCTGATGTCCGCACTAGACTGGTTTCTTGGTATTCTGCCTTCAGAGGCCGGGACACGGTGCTACCGCGACCCGGCCCATCCCGATATCACAACTCCGGAAAGAGTTTCCTGAACTTTCCAGGCTTCTCCGCGCCCATCGCGATGTACTTGAGGTTGTCTTCAACCTCGTCCGGATCGGTCTCGGTCTCGTTGGCTTCGACGAGCGAGGCAATGCCAGTAAAACGCACAAAAGCGTGGAGTCGTGCTAGCCCTCGAACGACGGACAAGCACAGAAAGCCAGATCCGACCATTTCACTCAGATGACCGATGCGAGTCCGGAGGAGCCACTCGACTTCTCGCCTACAGGTTCACTTGCGCATAAGTACTCGCTCGACTTCGAGACCCTGTGTAGTCTCTTTGCAAGTAAAAGCATTGCTGGAGGCGCGAGATGGCAAAGATCGACTTTTGGTTCTCGATCGGAAGCACCTACAGCTACCTGACCGTGATGCGACTCCCCGAGGTCGCTGAGGCGACCGGTGCCGGGTTTCGGTGGCGCCCGTTCAATGTCAGGCATGTAATGATCGAACAGAACAACGTCCCGTTCGCGAACAAGCCCGTGAAGTCCGCTTACATGTGGCGGGATATCGAACGCCGCGCCGAACTCTACGGACTTCGTCCTACCATTCCGGCTCCCTATCCGTTGCCTGGCCTTGTTCTCGCCAATCTCGTCGCGACGCTGGTGCCGAAGAAGGCTGGGAAAAAGACTATGTTCGGGCCACGTATCGGCGTTGGTTCGAGAATAGTCTGCCCGCAGGAGAAGACCCAAACCTTTCAGATAGCTTGCTGGAGATCGGCCAGGACCCAGAACGCGTTCTGTCACAGGCGAATACAGCGCGAACCGAGAAAGCACTGGGAGCCTCTACCGCCGAGGCGATGGACCTCGGTGTATTCGGTTCTCCCTCCTTCGTGGTGAATGGGGAAGTCTTTTGGGGCGACGACCGCCTTGATGATGCAATCATGTGGGCCCGAGACCACGAAGGCGCTGTTTAAAAGTCACTCCGGTGGTTTGTGTATGTCAGAGACGGTGATTAAGCCCTCCCATTTCGACCAGCGACAAATAGCTCGCGTTGTGATATGGTGTGCTTGGGCGCCAAGCGCGCTCATCTCTGATGATTGTCTATCCTGCGAGTCGACCGCGCGGCGCCCTTGAAGCTTCACAGCTGAACAAGGAGGGAGAGATGCTGCCAAGACTCCTATTTTCAACCGCGATTGTGCTGACGCCGTTTTCTTCAGTTGCCGGTGACAGGATCGAGCTTGAGTTCGTCGATCACATCAAAGCAGAGATGATCGAGCAGGACGTCTACGTCGATAAGATGAGTGACGGAAAGCTGTACCGGGTCACCACGGAAGATGCGGGCAACTACAACGAGTTTCAGGTGTTCCGAACCGCCGCTCCGGTCGAACATGCGCCGATGGACACCTCGAAGATCGGTCCCTATGAAGCAGGTGCTCCGCTGGACTTCACACTCGGCGAGTGGCTGTCGGCATCGGGGACGGCGACACTCGAATGCGACAATGGCAAGGGCGCGCTGCGCGCGGAGTTCCAGAACCTCGTCCCCAATGGCATATACACGATGTGGAACTTCTTTGCGGGCCAACGACTGGCGAAGTTCCACACCTATGACTTACCCGTTGGTGCGCCGGACGGCTCGCAGTCAGCGTTCACAGCCGACGGAAAGGGATCGGCGGTCTACGAGGCCACTTTTGAGCCGTGCCTCCAGGGAACCACACCTCAACTCATGGCAGGTCTCGCCATCGCGTTCCATTCTGATGGTGAAACTCATGGCTATGAACCCGGTCCGATGGGCAACAAAAGCCACGTGCATTTATTTACGATGATTCCACCGGAAACCGGCACCACCAACTAAACTTCTCATGGGTGGAATAGTTTAGAAGCTGGGGAGACTTCCTCGGCTTCTAGGCTGTGCGCGAACTTAACGAATCATACGGCCGAGTAACGCCAACACACTGTGGTCACCTTCGACCAGTGAGTAGACTTTCGGAAGCGGCGGCATTTGCCGAAGACCGTTCACGGCTTACAGTGGAAATCTGCGCGATTCAGTCAGATGGCTGCTGTGCGGACGCAACGGTCGTTGGTCCAATGTCCACTTCCGTCAGGCATACGATTGATTGTTTGACTTTGATGGCTGCTGAGGCGGGTAACTGGCCCTGAGGTCGAAAACCGCTACTAGGTCAAGATGCAGTCGTCGCAGTGTCCTCGCGTTGACGAGACCGGTTTGATCCGTTCTCCGTGTTGGGCCGTACCCAAAGTATCCGCTAAAGGTCATGTAGGAACTCGAAATGAACGCTTCAGCTTTGATTTGCGGCATTGCCCTCTTCGTCGCCGGCAGTCCAGTCCTCGCTGCCGACGAGATCGAGAACCCGAAATTCGAGGTGGTTCTCTCGGTAGATGCGACCGAATTGCGGCGCTATGCGCCGATGATCGCGGCCGAGGTGCGAGTTGTGGCAGGCGATATCGATACCGCGGGGTCGATGGGGTTCATGCCGCTTGCCAACTACATTTTCGGGAACAACCGCCCCGGCGAAACCATCGAGATGACGGTACCCGTGACCAGCGCGCCAGTCACCGAGCGTGACGGTCTGCGGGTTGGCGACGGGGACAAGATTGCAATGACCGCGCCGGTGACGACGGCGCCGTCTGATGTTGGCGAATTTACAGTGCGATTCATGATGCCGTCGAGATGGAACATGGAGACGCTGCCTGCGCCCGACGACGATCGCGTCGTGTTGGTTCCGGTGCCGGAGCGCTATGTCGTGGTTTCGGGGTTCGTTGGCCCAAAAGCGCAGGCCTCTATCGACGAAGCGGAACGCGACATCGAGTCTTTTATGGCCGCCAATGGCCTGGTGCCGACAGGCCCATTCACGCTTGCGGGTTACAGCGCGCCCTCGGTGCCGGACCCACAGAAGAAATGGGAAGTGCATCTTGAGGTCGATCCCCCCAGTTGACGCCAGGCCATCTGGCAAAGGAGCGAGCCGATCCTGGGCAATAGAAGGGACACCTTTTTTTGCGTGTGACCGTACAGTGTCTTGCACGGTCTCATCCATCAACGTCCAGCCGATTTCCTGGCAGGTTCTAAACGTCGATGTTCTGAAGACGTTTTTAGAGGGCTGGGCATAAGGTGCATTTGGCATCAGGCGCTGAATTGGGGGATTGGGCTCGGAGCGGTCATCCGCCGCGCCGTGCCGCCTTGCCCGCGGTCTGCCTGTTGGTCCGCACGGCCTTGGCGCCACACGCGGCATACCCTTTGTCTTGGCGGTATGTGAGCGAGACCGCGGCGATGCCGGGTGGTCGGTCTTGTGGTGGCTCTGCAACCCGGCGGACGGGCGGGGCAGGGCCCCGCCCGCCGGTCTCAGAGCTTCAGCCGGTAAAGCGCGAAGCCGTCGGCGCCGTCGCCCGCGGGCGCGATGTCGACCGCCTTGAGGTCGTCGATGTAGTCGGCCGCCTTGGGGCCGGTCTCGAAGAGGACGGTTGCGCCGGGGATCGGCGCGAAGGTCCAGTTGGCGTCCGCCGTGGGCTGGATGGTGCCCTGTTCGACGATGTAGCGGACGATCACGTCGCGGTTGGTGTCGGGGCCCTCGAAGATCACCGTGTCGCCCATCGCGCCGGGGAACGAGCCGCCGCCCGAGGCGCGGTAGTTGTTGGTGGCGATGACGAACTCCATGTCGTCGGTCACCGGCTGGCCGTTGAAGGAGAGGTTCCTGATGCGGTTGGCGTCGGGGTTGATCAGCTCGCCCTTGGGGTCGAACTTGGACGGCTCGGAAAGGTCGATCTGGTAGGTCACGCCGTCGATCACGTCGAAATTGTAGGACGGGAAGTCGGGGTTGAGGAGGTACTGCTCATCGCCGTCCTTCTCGACCTGGTTGAACATGCCTGCCGAGCGTTCGAGCCAGTCCCTGACTTCGGCGCCGGTGACCTTCACCGCGCGGACGGTGTTGGGGTAGAGGTAGAGGTCGGCCACGTTCTTGATCGCGACGTCGCCCGCCGGGACGTCGGTGTAGTAGTCCGGGCCGCCCCGGCCGCCGGCCTTGAACGGCGCGGCGGCGGAGAGGACCGGCAGGCCCTCGTACTCGGTGCCCTTGAGCATCTCGGTGATGTACCAAGTCTGGGCCTGGCTGACGATCTGGACCGAGGGGTCGTCGGCGACGAGGGCGAAGTAGGAGTGCAAGGGCGCGGCGGTCTTGCCGACGGCGCGGCGGACGTAGTCGAGCGTCTCCTCGTGGACGGGTTCGGTGGCGGCCAGCACCTCTTCGTCGCTTTCGACCAGCGCGGTGATCGAGCGATCCTCGTTCCGTTTCGAGATCGGCCGGGTCTCGACGCTGGTGGTCAGGACGCGCCATTCGCCGCCGTCGCGTTCGAGCATCAGGTCGATGACGCCCAGGTGGCTGCCCCAGAAGCCGCCCATCGTGGCGGGCTTGCCATGGATCAGGCCCTTGTCGGCGTCGACGGCGGCGTAATCCTTGTAGGTCTCGGAGGGAAAGACCAGGTGGCTGTGCCCCGTGAGCAGCGCGTCGATGCCGTCGACGGCGGCCAACGGGACCGAGGCGTTCTCCATCATGTCGGTCTCATCCGCCGATCCGATGCCGGAGTGGCTGAGCGCGATGACGATGTCGGCGCCTTCCTCGCGCATCTGGGGCACGTATGCGCGGGCGGTCTCCAGGATATCGCGAGCGGTGACGTTGCCTTCGAGGTGCTTGCGGTCCCAGTTCATGATCTGGGGCGGGACGAAGCCGATCAGGCCGACGCGGATCGGATGCGTCTGGCCCGCGCCGTCGGTCAGCTCGCGGTCGAGGATGACGTAGGGCCTGATCAGCGTCGTGTCCTTCGTCGGATCGGCGCCCCGGTCCTTGACCACGTTGGCCGAGACGACGGGGAAGTCGGCGCCCGCGAGCGACTTCATCAGGAAGTCGAGACCGTAGTTGAATTCGTGGTTGCCGAGCGTCGAGGCGTCGAAGCCCAGCGTGTTCATCGCGGTGATGATCGGGTGCATGTCGCCCTCCTTCATCCCGCGCTCGTAGGCGATGTAGTCGCCCATCGGGTTGCCCTGAAGGAAGTCGCCGTTGTCGAGCAGCATGGAGTTCGTGGCCTCGGCGCGGATGTCGGCGATGTGCGCGGCGGTGCGGGCGAGGCCCACGGTGTCGACCGGCTTGTCCGAGTAGTAGTCGTAGGGCCAGACATGCACGTGCAGGTCGGTCGTCTCCATGATCCTGAGGTGCGCCTGCCCGGCGGCGGCGCGGGCCGAGAAGGGGTGAAGCGCGATCATCGAGGCTCCGGCGGTGGTGGCGAGGAAGGAACGGCGGCTCATGGCCGGGACGGGTTTACGCGGCATGGGGTTCTCCCTGGAATTTCTGAATTATTGACCAATGGGAGCATGAAATCCGTGTGACGCCTAGATGAATCTTGGGCGACAAGGGTGCCGCGGCGGAGGCTTGCCGGCAAGTCCCCTGAAATCGCGAGGAAATAGGCTGTTTGCCAAAGGGCGCGCCCCGTGGCACATCGCGGGGGGACAAGGGGAAAGACCGGATGCGACAGGCGGAATCGGTGACTTTCGGCGGCTCGGGGCTGGACCGGGCGGCGCATCTGCGGGGTAGCGTGGACGAGATCGCGGGCCTGCTGGCGCGGGACGACGCGGGCGTCCTGCCGATCTGGCGGGGAAAGCCGCTTCTGGCCACCGAGGATCGCGCGCCGGTGTTCCTCGCACCCGGTCATCCGCTGTTCAGCACCGCCGACGAAGCGCCCGTCTTCCTTGGGCTGGACGAGGGCGCGCCGCGGTTCGCGCGCGACATCTCAGGCTGGGAGCCGATGGAGGTGCCGGACACGCTGGGCGCGTTCCTGGACCCAAGCGAACAGGTTCACCCGGAGGCGGAGGGCGCGATCTTTGCCGAGTTGCGCGCGAACATGACCCGTCTGAGCGCGCGGGGCGCGGAACTGGTGGCGACGGCGAAGGCGATCCTGGGCTGGCACGAGACGCATGGGCATTGCGCCTTTTGCGGTGCGAAGACGGTGATCGGGATGGCGGGCTGGCAACGCGATTGCCCGGCCTGCGACCGGCATCATTTTCCCCGGACCGACCCGGTGGTCATCATGCTGATCACTTACGGCAACAGCGTGCTGATGGGCCGCTCGCCGTTCTGGCCCGAGGGGATGTATTCGCTGCTGGCGGGCTTCGTGGAACCTGGCGAGCCGATCGAGGCGGCGGTGCGCCGCGAGGTCTTCGAGGAGGCGGGCGTGCGTGTGGGCGAGGTGGAATACCTGTCGTCGCAGCCCTGGCCGTTTCCGTCGTCGCTGATGTTCGGCTGCCGGGGCCATGCGATCAGCCGCGAGATCGAGATCGACCCGAGCGAGATCGAGGATGCGCGCTGGGTCAGCCGCGAGGACATGCTGGAGGCCCTGGCGGGCCGCCACGCCGAGATCAAGCCGGCGCGGAAAGGCGCCATCGCGCGGTTCCTGATCGAGCGCTGGCTTGCCGACCGGCTGGATTGAGCCAGTTTCCCGGCCATGAAGCTTTCGACACGCGAAGATATCGAGGCCCCGATCGGCAAGGTCCACGCCGCGGTCAGCGACTTCGATGCCATCGAAGGGCGGCTGCGGGCGCGGGGCGTGCCGGTGGCCCGCGATCCGGAGGCACCGTTCGAGGGGCCGGGCCGACGCTGGACGGCGGATGTCACGTGGCGCGGGCGGCGTCATCACATCCTGGCCGAGCTGGCCGACGTGACCGAGGGGCAGGGATACCGCGTCGTCTCGTCCTCGGGCGGTGTGGTCTGTGACACCGTGATCGACCTGGTGGCGCTGTCGAAGACGCGGACGCGGATGCTGGTATCGCTGGATCTGCGGCCGACGACGCTGTCGTCACGGCTTCTGGTGCAGTCGCTAAGGCTGGCCAAGGGCCGGCTGACCGAGCGCCTGGAGGCGCGGGTCTGGGAGTTCGCGCGGCGCGTCGAGGCCGGGCTGGAGTAGGGACCGCCGGGTCCCCGAATCGAAGCGCCGAATTCTTTTCCCCCGTCCACCCGCCCCTATCTTCCCGGACGGTGGGCTAACGCGCGGTTAAGCTTGTGCGATCTTCTTGGAGAATGTGACGGGGCTTGCGCCGACGACTGACGGTCGTTGCGGTGCGATCCGTCGGGCGGCGTGGTGGATGTGGATGGATCTCGCGGCGGTCTTGGAGACGGCGCCGTCTTCATGAGGGTTGCGTGACGGTGCTAAGGGCCTGATTAGGTGTTGCGATGTCGTCTGCGGGGCGGTGTCAGGGGTCTTGTAAGACACCGTAGCGCGGTCTTCAGGGCGGCCAGCACTGCGAAACGCGGTGTTCGTTTCGTGCGGTCTGCGGAACGGTGCTGCGGGACTTGCCGGACCCAGCGGCGCGGGGGGGAGGGCGGTGCTTCGGGATTTGGAGCGCGCTGCGACGGCGGTCTTGCGCGATGGCAGGGTCGTTGCGGTGGCGTCCGGGAGTGCGGCGTACCTGGCGGGCGTCGCGCAGAGGCTCGGCGGGCGCCGTGGGCGACTTCTGCAGTTTCGGTCTGCCCGTTGACTGCTTCCCAGGCTCTCCTGACCGGCGGACCTGTTCCCGGCCGGGTGCCGACGGGCGCGAACGGCGCGCGGGCGGATTGCCCAGTGCTGCGGGGGAACTGCCGGCACGGACCTGTCGGGTTCAGCCGGTCTTGATGGCGGTGCGTCGGGCGGCGTGGGTCTCCGCCGGATGGCGGTCGAGGGCTGCGTCGATGAACGGCGCGACCCATGCCGCCATCAGCGCGCCCGACAATGCGGTCAGGTAGATGATGCCCACGATCTCGCTCAGAAGGCTCCACTCGGTCGTTCGCAACTGACTGAAGACCCCGAGCGTCATCGCGCTGATCCAGCCGGCCGTCGACAATGCGCCGAGGATCGCCATCTGGACGCGCACCGGTTGGGGCAAGGCGCCGAAGCGCAGACCCCGGGTGGCGACGATCACCGGCAGGGCGAGGCGGCCGATCATGACCGCGTTGACGGTCAGAAGGGTGACCACGCCCAGCTTGGTCATCAGCTTGGCCGAGAAGTTCTGGAACTGAAACCCCGTCCGAAGATAGAGCAGCACCATCCCGCTGACCCAGAACAGCACGAGGCCGAGCGATACGGTGCGATGCAGCCTTTGCAGCGCCGTGACCTCGCGACTGTCGAGCGGGCGCACCATCAGCCGCGCCGCCGAGGCGTCGGCGACCAGCGCCAGGCCGAAGCCCAGGGCCAGCCCCAGAAGGTGCAGCGCGCGGGCGGCGTCGTTGACCAGTGTGATGTCCATCTTCGGCCTCGGGTCGTGGGGGCGCTTTGCGGCAATAATCGCGCGCCTTGTCCTGGTATTGCTGCCAGCGTTCCGCCGAAACGTGGCGTGATTGTGTCGGAAGAGGGGCGTGTGCGGGCTGTGACCGGTTTCGGCGCGGGCAGGGGTTATCAATGCCGGGGCGGGCCGCCCGATTGTTCGCGGGCCGTGGATGGCATCGGCGGGGTTCCGCATGACGGCGACCGCGTCAGCGGGGGTCGGCGCGCCCGTTGCCCCATGTTTCGCTGGTATGCGGCGAGGTGATTCGCTACATTGCCCGCGAGACCCGGCAAACGGGCGGAACGAGGCAGACGAGCAGGACCCATGACGGAGATGGTCTATGGCTCTGTCCCGGCACGGGACGGTGAGCCGATTATTCCGAGGTGGTGGCGCACCATCGACAAATGGTCGATGTGCTGCGTCATGGTCCTCTTCGGCATCGGCCTGCTTCTGGGGCTGGCCGCATCGCCGCCCCTGGCCGAGCGGAACGGGTTCTCGGCCTTCCACTACGTCGAGCGGCAGGCGATCTTTGGCGGGCTGGCGATCCTGACGATGTTCGCCTTCACGCTGATGTCGCCCCGGACCGTGCGGCGGCTGGCGGTGATCGGGTTCGCGGCCTCCTTCGTGGCGCTGATGTTCCTGCCGATCTTCGGTACCGATTACGGCAAGGGCGCGGTCAGGTGGTATTCGATCGGGTTCGGGTCGTTCCAGCCGTCGGAGTTCCTGAAACCGGGGTTCATCGTGGTGGCGGGCTGGATGATCGCGGCCTCGAACGAGATCGCGGGGCCTCCGGGCAAAAGCTATTCCTTCGGCCTGGCGCTGATGATCGCGCTTCTTCTGGCGTTGCAGCCCGATTTCGGGCAGGCGGTGCTGATCCTGTTCGCCTGGGGCGTGATGTATTTCGTGGGCGGCGCGCCGTTCACCATCCTGTCGGCCATCGCCGGTCTGACCGTCATGGGCGGCGCGCTGGCCTATGAGCATTCCGAGCACTTCGCGCGGCGGATCGACGGGTTTCTGTCGGCCGAGGTCGATCCGACGACGCAGCTGGGCTATGCGGCGAACGCGATCCGCGAGGGCGGTTTCTTCGGCGTGGGCGTGGGCGAGGGGACGGTCAAGTGGTCGCTGCCCGATGCGCATACCGATTTCATCATCGCCGTCGCTGCCGAGGAATACGGGCTGATCCTGGTCCTGGCGATCATCTTTCTTTACGCGACCATCGTGCTGCGTTCGCTGTTCCGTCTGATGCGCGAGCGCGATCCGTTCATCCGGCTGGCGGGCACGGGGCTGGCCTGCACCTTTGCGGTGCAGGCGATGATCAACATGAGCGTCGCGGTCCGGCTGCTGCCCGCCAAGGGCATGACCTTGCCCTTCGTGAGTTACGGCGGGTCGTCGCTGATCGCGGGCGGCATCATGGTGGGCATGTTGCTGGCGCTGACGCGGGCGCGGCCCCAGGGCGAGATCCGCGACTACCTGGTCAGGTCGGGGCGGTGAGCGCGCCGCATCTGGTGATCGCCGCCGGCGGCACGGGCGGGCACATGTTCCCGGCGCAGGCGCTGGCCGAGGCGATGCTGGCACGCGGCTGGCGCGTGACCCTGTCGACGGACGCGCGCGGAGCGCGCTATGCGGGCGGGTTCCCCGACGCGGTGACGATCCGGCAGGTGGCAAGCGCCACCTTCGCGCGGGGCGGTGCGCTGGCCAAGCTTCTGGTGCCCTTGCGCCTGGCGGCGGGCGGGGTTGCCGCGCTGGTCCGTTTCGTTCTCGATCGCCCGACCGTGGTGGCCGGCTTCGGGGGGTATCCCTCGATCCCGGCGCTGGCCGCCGCGTGGGTGTTGCGTATTCCGCGCCTGATCCACGAGCAGAACGGCGTTCTGGGACGTGTGAACCGGATCTTCGCCCGGCATGTGGACCGGGTGGCCTGCGGCACCTGGCCGACCGCGCTGCCCGAAGGCGTGGACGCCGTGCATACCGGGAACCCGGTGCGCGCCGCTGTGCTGGAGCGGGCGGGTGCCAGTTACATTGCGCCCGGCGATATCCCGATGTCGATCCTTGTGATCGGCGGCAGCCAGGGCGCGCGCATCCTGTCGGACATCGTGCCCGAGGCCATCGGTCGGCTGCCTGCTGCGTTGCGGGCGAACCTGCGAGTTGCCCATCAGGCGCGGGACGAGGACATGACCCGCGTGGTCGCGGCCTATGACAAGGCCGGGGTACGGGCCGAGGTCGAGCCCTTCTTTCAGGACGTGCCGCGCCGGCTGTCCGAAGCGCAGCTTGTCATCAGCCGGTCGGGCGCATCGTCGGTGGCCGATATCAGCGTGATCGGCCGGCCCGCGATCCTGATCCCATACGCCGCGGCGACCGCCGATCATCAGACCGCGAACGCGCGCGGACTGGCCGGGGCCGAGGCTGCGGTGCTGATCCCGGAATCGGCGCTTGACCCCGCCTCGCTCTCGGAGCAGATCCTCGCCATTCTGACCACCCCCGGAGCCGCCGCGCGGATGCGCGAGAACGCATTGGCCCAGGGCATCCCCGATGCGGCCGACAGGCTGGCCGCCCTAGTCGAGCAGTTAGCGGAGAGAACACAATGAACGCCGCCGCCGTGACCAAGTTGCCGACCGAGATGGGTCCGATCCACTTCGTGGGGATCGGGGGCATCGGCATGTCGGGGATCGCCGAGGTTCTGATCGAGGCCGGGTACACCGTGCAGGGGTCCGACCTGAAGCGGTCGAAGATCACCGACCGGCTGGAAGAAAAGGGCGCCACGATCTTCGAGGGCCAGCGGGCCGAGAACCTGGAGGGCGCCGAGGTCATCGTGATCTCCAGCGCCATCAAGAAGGGGAACCCGGAACTGGACGAGGCGCGGCGGATGGGCCTTCCGGTGGTGCGCCGGGCCGAGATGCTGGCCGAACTGATGCGGCTTCGTTCGAACGTGGCCGTCGCGGGCACGCACGGCAAGACGACGACCACGACGATGGTGGCGGCTCTCCTGGATGCGGGCGGGATCGACCCGACGGTGATCAACGGCGGCATCATCCACGCCTATGGCTCGAACGCGCGGGTCGGCACGGGCGAGTGGATGGTGGTCGAGGCCGACGAGTCGGACGGCACCTTCAACCGGCTGCCCGCGACCATCGCCATCGTGACGAACATCGACCCCGAGCACATGGAGCATTGGGGGACGATCGAGGCGCTGCGTCAGGGGTTCACCGATTTCGTGTCGAACATTCCGTTCTACGGGCTGGCGGTTCTGTGCACGGATCATCCCGAAGTGCAGGCGCTGGTGGGACGCGTGACGGATCGCCGTGTGGTGACATACGGGTTCAACGCGCAGGCGGACGTGCGGGCGGTGAACCTGCACTACGTGGGCGGCGTGGCGCATTTCGACATCGCGCTGGGCGGCGAGGACATGGTGATCGAGGGTTGCACCCTGCCGATGCCGGGGGATCACAACGTCTCGAACGCGCTGGCGGCCGTGGCCGTGGCGCGGCACCTGGGGATGAAGGGCGCCGAGATCCGCGAGGCGCTGGCAAACTTCAAGGGCGTGAACCGGCGGTTCACCCGCGTCGGCGAAGTGGGCGGCGTGACGATCATCGACGATTACGGGCACCATCCGGTCGAGATCGCGGCGGTGCTGAAAGCCGCGCGGCAGGCGACCGAGGGCCGGGTGATCGCGGTGCACCAGCCGCACCGGTATTCGCGTCTGTCGTCGCTGTTCGAGGATTTCTGTTCCTGCTTCAACGACGCCGACGTGGTGGGGATCGCCGAGGTCTATGCCGCGGGCGAGGATCCGATCGAGGGCGCATCGCGCGACGATCTGGTGGCCGGACTGATCCGGCACGGGCACCGGCATGCGCGGGCGGTGACCAGCGAGGACGATCTGGAACGGCTGGTGCGCGAGCAGGCGCGGCCCGGCGACATGGTCGTGTGCCTTGGCGCGGGCACGATCAGCCAGTGGGCCAACAACCTGCCGGCGCGACTGATGAAGCTGGCGGGCTGAGGCGCGGGCGTCGGACGGGGGCTCTGTCCGCGCGGCCTGCGGCCTTCCTCCGGAGTATTTGTCGCGAGAGGACGGCCGGGGCGCGAAAACTGCTCTTCGCCGTGTTCACGTCGCCCCCGAAAGGCATTAGTTGGGTCTGAGTGAAGGAGGCGGCATGGCGTTTTTCTCGAAGCTGAAGGAGCGGCTGTTCAAGTCCTCGTCGAAGATCGACGAGGGGCTGGAGGCGATCGTCGAGGATGGTGGCGTCGCGGAGGACGCCGCGACGCAGGACGCGCCGGATGCGCCCGATGCAAGGCCGGAGCCGGAGGCGCCGCTGCCCGAGGACCTGCCGCCGGTGCCCGACGAGGTGCCTGAGGACGTGCCGCTGGAGGTGCCTGCCGGGCCTGACGAGGCCGAGGCGCCGGATGCGCCGGAAGCGCCGTTGCCGGAGGAGTTGCCGCCGGTGCCGGAGGCGGAGCCGGAGCGCGCGCCGCTCGACATACCCGACGCGCCCGATACCGGGGAGCCGGAAGCCCACACGCCGCCCATCGCCGCGCCGCCGGTGGTGCCCGACCCGCCTGCCAGGAGCGGCGGATTTCTGGGGCGCGTGTTCGGGCGAAGCGAGGCGAAAACCGTCGTCCGGCGCGAGTTGGACGACGACATGCTGGAGCGGATCGAGGAATTGCTGATCTCGGCCGACATGGGCGTCGAGACCGCGATGCGGGTGACGGCGAACATGGCCGAGGGGCGGTTCGGGCGGAAG
>ERZ869936.654-NODE-654-length-30330-cov-41.768918_pt1 | contig 30330 bp, 56 predicted proteins | sample MGYA00520876_ERZ869936 | MGnify/ENA primary metagenome ERZ869936 (study PRJEB32218, sample SAMN09650985) | biofilter metagenome | isolation source: enrty point of leading RO module | place: Saudi Arabia: Thuwal, RO plant located on Red Sea | collected 2016-02-17 ... | reverse complement strand
TAAATTTAATATTATGAGCGAAATAAAAGATTGTATCGAAACAAAAGAACTTGAGAAACTACAAGAATCTCAAAAGAAGTATGCTGCTATTAAGCACGACTTAGGACAACTTGAAGTACAGAAACACGGATTACTACATTTGTGGGCAAGTGTTCAAGAAGAAGATAATAAATTCAAACAAGAGCTAGAAGAAGAGTATGGTAAAATAAATATTAACTTGGAAGATGGTTCTTATGAAGAAATAAAAGAAGATAAACAAGAATAATGATATAAAAAAATGAGCAAACCAACTGAAATCGGGGAAGACACTAAATTAACTTTAGACTTAAAAACCATAGGAATTGTAATTGCAGGAGCAGTTTCATTAGTTTTAATGTATACAGACTTAAATGCAGGCATAGAAGACGCTAAACTACTGCCAGAACCTGCTGTATCAAGAACAGAATATGATTTAAAGGATCAGTTAATTAGGGAAACCATCGAGAACACTGCCGAGCAGGTACAAGAAAATAGCGAAAAGTTAGATAAAATAGATGAAAAATTATATGAAATCATACAGAAATGAAACAGATATTTGTCCTAATTGCATTGTTTGTATATGCAGTTGCTAGTTCACAAGAATATACTGTATTACATATAAACAGTTCTTGGAACTATAGAAATGATTACAAGCAACTTAATCAAATTAAGGGTGCTAAGATAGTTAAGGTTTTATTAGAAGACCAGAACGCTAATGTAAAAAGACAGATTAAATCTGTGCCTACTATATTTATATATAAAGGAAACAGCTTAATAGGCAGATGGGATGCAGATATATCATTAAAAATAAAAGCACCTGTAGAAGAAATGCAAGAAGTAATAGAAAACTCTAAGTTTAGAAGAATAAGTACAGATGATTAGTAAACATATATCAGATAAAGAAGGAACATATTCTATAACGGCTATTCGCCTGGGCATTGAAAATATACCAGACGAATATGTAAGACAAAATATGGAACTTATAGCTGAAAAAATATTTGAGCCTCTTAGAGAAGCTGCTTGTGGTCCTATAAAAATAAATTCATTCTACAGATCTCCTGAACTTAATAAGGCTATTGGAGGTTCAGCTCGGTCACAGCATTGTGAAGGCAGAGCGATTGACCTAGATGATACTTATGGTTATATGACTAATAAACAAATGTATAACTATATAAAAAATAATTTAGACTATGATCAGCTCATCTGGGAATTTGGGGATGATAATAATCCTGATTGGGTTCACGTTAGTTATGTTGATAATGATTTTAACAGACAAAGATGCTTAAAGGCTATTAGAGAAAACGGTAAAACTAAATATATAGATATAACTAACGCATAATGGATTTTGCTGTAATCAATAGGTTTTATGACGGACCTCTATTAGGTTTTACTTATTTTCCTGCAGAAGACGAAATAGATTACACTGAACTCAATATATATTTAATATTTATTATACTACATTTTAAATTTTACAACAATGAGCGATAAAAAGAAGTTTAAAGATACAACTGTCGGCAAGCTCCTGTTTGGAGCAGCGACAGTAATTAGTCCACAATTAGGATCTGTACTAAATGGTGTTACAAGTCCTAAAGAAGCAATATCAGAAATAACTAAATCTAAAATACCCACAGAAGACAAGATTAAATTACAGACACTAATATATGAGCAACAAAATAAAGAAATGGAAGAGATCTCTAACAGATGGAAAGCAGATGCTGCATCTGATTCTTGGCTTAGTAAAAACGTTCGTCCTATGGTGTTGGTATGGTGTATTGTCGTTTTTTCTTTTGCTGGTATCCTGGATAGTGTTAACAGTATTGACTTCCAGATAAATGCGTTATGGAACGATACGTTTGAAAAAGTTATGATGGCTGTTGTTTTAGCTTACTTTGGTGGACGTACAACAGAAAAAGCTTCAAGTATTATTAAAGGGAAATAATGCCTAGAGCTGGATACATACACAGATATAAAGTAAAAAAGAAAAGACCAGGCGTTCACTCTAAGAACGCTTCAGCAACTCAATCGGGTTATAAGAAAAAATATAGAGGTCAAGGAAGATAATATAATTCAAGATAAAGGAAACTAAATATATGAAAAACAATTATTACCTATTATCTAATGACCTCTCTTAAATATCTTACATTTGAACAATTTGACTGTCCTTATTCAAGGTATGAAGATACTGGATATAAATATATGGACAGAGAGTTTTTATGGATGTTAGATCAAGCCTGGCATCTATCTAAAATTAAGTTTAAAATATTAAAAGGTTATGTTTCTCCTGACGGTCAATTAAGAACCAAAGAACTAAACAACTCAAGTCATCTTATTGGTAGAGCTGCAGAAATAAGATGTAAAGATCCTAGAAAAAGATATAAAATGATTACCGCCCTTTTAGAGGTCGGTTTTACAAGAATAGGGTTCTCAGAAGACAGAATATATGTCGATAATGACGATATGAAGCCAGACTCAATATGGTACTTTAATAAGCGTCGATTGCTTTCAAATAAATATCCTCATTTGGATCAATATCTTTTATAAGCTTATATATAAACCTAGAACGCTGTTTAACGGCCTTTTTATCGCTTTTAGTGGCAGTTATACCTAAATACATATACATAGTCGCATCAACCTCTAAAAGCTCGTCTATGCGTCTTTTTTTACTCCAATTCTTTCTGTTTGCTATTTTTAACACTTTGTCTTTAAATTCCATAGTTTTTTTTCTTTAATATAGTAATAAATATTATATTATCATATATAATATAGTATATTATACTTATATAATATAGTATATAATAAAATTATTATATAGTATATAATATACAGCACAACAAACAAAGTTGTGCTGTTATAAAATATTTATATATTTGTTTTATGAACATTAACGAACAACAATACATAGAAGATTTTATTAATATATCCAAAACAGTAGACAAGATCTGGTGTTTAAAGGATGAGGAAATCTCTAAATTAAAGGGATGTTTAGTGAGGGTAGCATTGTATAAAGAGAAATTATTTTGTGAAAACATTAATAATTAATTTTTTTTTATATATTCGCTTTTATGAAATCATTATACACTAAACTAGGACAAGTTCAAAAAGAACTTAAAGCTCCTAAAAACCAAAGAAACAAATTCGGTAATTATAATTACAGAAGTTGTGAAGACATTCTGGAAGCAGTCAAACCTTTACTTGCATCACAAGGATTGGTTTTAACTATAAGTGACCAGATTAATAGCGAACCTTTATTTTGCATTGCAACTGCAACAATATCGGATGGCGAGAACACAGTAAGTGTAACTGCTCAGGCAGGTATAGATCCAAACAAAAAAGGAATGGATATAGCTCAATCTTATGGAGCTTCTTCTAGTTATGCTAGAAAGTATGCTCTTAACGGTTTATTTTTAATAGACGACACTAAAGATGCAGATGCAACCAACGATCACGGGAAGAAGGCAACTTCAAAAGATGTCTTAACTCCTAAACATCCAAACTTTAATAAGGTTAAGCAATATCTATCTAATGGCGGTGATATTGATATAGTAAACGAAAAGTATACTGTATCAGACGCCGCAATGGTTCAATTAGTTAAATCTTAAATTTTATATTATGGCTTTAATAGCAAGTATTTCAATTGACGTCAAGAAAATAGATAAGTCTAAATTAGCAAAAGGACAATATCTAAATCTTGATGTCACTGTAAGAGATGAAGTTAACCAATACGGTCAGAATGTTTCTTTGCACTATACTCAATCTAAAGAAGAGAGAGAGGCAAAAGAAGCAAAAAGTTACATAGGTAACGGAAAAGTAGTCTGGACTGACGGAAAGGTTACTAACGCTCTTCAACAAGGAAAACAAGAGATGGTTGATTTTTAGTGTTCAATAGTGTTTTGTTTAAGGTGGGTGTAAAAGCCCACCTTTTTTTTATTCCTATTAATAAATGTCATTAGAAGAAAGATTTAAACAATTAACTAACCAAGTATATATAGATCCACAGGAATCAATTACCTATCCACCTGTGGCAATATCCTATGGTCATTATAAAATAAACAATGATTATTATCCAATTCCTATCGGAACGTATGGAAACTTCAGCTTTATCCAGGCTCCTCCAAAAAGTAAGAAGACTTTTTTTGTGTCTATGCTTGCTTCTGCTTATATATCTGACAATACCGAATATACAGGAGATATACAAGGACATAGAGGAGATTTGAACCTAGTACACTTTGATACTGAACAAGGCAAGTTTCACGCACAAAAAGTATTTAAAAGGGTTTTGTATATGGCAAAATCTAATAATGAAAACTATGATACTTATGGTTTAAGAGTATTATCAGTTAAAGATAGACTTGAATTTATTAATTTATATCTAAAAAAATATGGCGACCAATTAGGATTTATGATCATTGATGGTGTTGCGGATCTTGTTTTAGATGTTAATGATATTGTAGAGTCAAACAAAGTCGTCCAGAGTATTATGGAATGGACGCAAATATATAACATACATATTGCTTGTGTAATACATAGCAATCATAATTCAGAAAAACCCACAGGTCATTTAGGTTCGTTTTTAGAAAAGAAAGCAGAGTCACAAATACAATTAAAACTAGATGATAATGACGATAGAATAGTAAATGTAATTTGTAAAAGAAGTAGAAATTTTCCATTTGAACAGTTTAACTTTGAAGTTGATTCAGAAGGCTATCCAAGACTAATCGACAAAATAGATGACATCCTAAACATCAAAAATGGAAATAAATTTAACTTTTAACGTACGCCCAACTCCTCATCAATCTATTCAATATAGAAAGGGCTTTGCCTACACTCCTAAAAGAATCAAGGAGTTTAAAAAAAATATTGTAACTTTAGCTAAACAACAATTACCAAAAGACTTTCAAATGATAGCATCGGGTACTGAAATTACTGTAGAAGAATTACACTACATTTTTAGATACCCTACCAATTTTAGCAAGAAGAAAAAAGAAACTTTTCTATATAGATCAGGAAGACCTGATTTATTAGATAACATCAACAAAGCGTTTATGGACGCTTTGGAAGGTGTTGTATTTGAGAAGGATGAAAATATAGTTCACGTCAAGGATCTACAAAAATATTATGGACCTGAAGATATGATTAAAATAAAATTAAGTTATGAGTGATAGAAAAAAGATACCTGTTTATTCAGGAGTATTAAATTATTTTCCTGATGCCATAAGAGAAGTAGCTAAAGTTTCTTATGCTGGTAATGAGCAACATCATCCTGGAGAACCTTTACATTGGGATAGAGCTAAGTCAACAGACGAGCTCGATGCTTTATCAAGACATCTTATACAAGCTGGTACAATTGATGATGATGGTATGAGACATTCTGCAAAAGTAGCCTGGAGAGCTTTAGCTAACTTACAGAAAGAAATAGAGAATGATAATGATAAATGGTATAAAGAACAATATAACAGAAACAGAGATCCAAAGGATCATATAAAATGATATTAAAGCAACTATCAAAAAGAAACAAGGAATGGAAGAAAGTAGCTTTTTCTATTTGTAAAGATTACGATATGGCAAATGAAATGGTCCAGATTATGTATTTTAGAATGATGAAGTATTTTGATGAGCCTTCAAGAATTATGGTTGATGGAGAGATAAATAAAATATATATTTACGTTACCCTTAGAAATATATTCTATAAGTTAAAGAACGACAGAAAGAAAGTGATTGAGTATGAATTTAAAGAGTTTGATACATTTGATGGTAGTTTTGATACTACTAAGTATAGCACAGCTTTAACATATTCGTTTGAAGACCAAATTGATATGAATAAAATGGAAGCTGCAAATGAAAAAATTATGTCTATGATTGAAAAAGAAATCAAAACTTGGCATTGGTACGATGAAAAACTTTTCAGACTATATTATTATACAGATAAAAGTATGAGAGATATTGCTAGGGAAACAAGCATATCTTTAACAAGTATATTTAATTCCTGTAAAAATTATAAACAGATTATATCTGAAAAGTTTGGAGAAGACATTATGGATTTCTTTAATAAAGATTACGATAAAATAAAATAATATGAAAGAACCAAAAGACAAAAGAACAAAAGCGTACAAAGATTGGAAAAAGAAATTTGACGCTGAGAACGAAAACAAGTCTGAAGGACTTGGAGATACTATAGAAAAAATAACTGAAGCTACAGGAATTAAAAAAGCTGTAAAGTTTTTAGCAGGAGAAGATTGTGGGTGTGACGAAAGAAAAGATAAACTCAATAAGTTATTTTCATATAACAAAATGGAATGCCTGACAGAAGAAGAGTATTTGTTTTTAGATGATTTATTTAAAAGCAATAGAAAAACTCTTGCTGCAAACCTTGTTGTTAAATGCACTAATATTTACAATAGGGTATTTAATGATAAACAAAAAACAACAAGCTGTAGCTCTTGTTTTGTAAGCAATATATACAGACCATTGAAAAAAATATATGAGGCTTATCTATAAAGAAGAAGATCTCTTTAAGTATTTAAAGTTAAATTACTTTCCTGACTTAGTAAAATCCAGAAAGAAGATGTCTAAGTGGGATTGTTATTCTGTTGATAACAAATATAGAATAGAACTTAAATGTAGGACAAGGCACTATAACACCTTATTGCTAGAGAAGATGAAATATGAAGCAATGATCAAGACTTGTTCTGAGCATAGAGACACTCCTCTTTATATTTGCAGTACACCAAAAAATGTTTACTGCTTTAATTTGTATACAATTGAACCAAGTTGGGAAGTAAACTACAGAAACCCTGCTACAACTCATTTTACCAATAGAAAGAGAGTAGCCAAAGAAGTAGCATATTTAGACGTAATAGACGCAACAGTATTATGATTTGGTATTATAACTTTTCCAGACCAGAGTTCGATGATTACGAAGTAATTTATTATATTGTAGACAATGAATATAAAATTATTTGATGGCACTATTTGGTCGCAAAAAGATCTTCTGGATAAAATGGATGATAATTCTTTTTACTACGGTTATCTTGGTGTTAATTGTTTATCATCTAGTTCTATTAAAAAGCTTGTTGATGGCGTTGACGACTATCTTTTCGATGATAGCAAATTTGATCCAAATTCTAAACCGCTAAGAGACGGTAGATTAATTCACGTAACTATACTAGAGAATGACAAGCTTGATGATTATTATGATTTTGTAGATGTAGCTACAAGAAGAAATAAACAGTACAAAGAATTAAAAGAAACAAGCCAGAAAGAAGTAATGCTTCAGAAAGATAGATTATGGGCTGAGGATCTTAGAGAAGCAATTATGCAAAACAGTAGAGCTGAAGAGTTAATTCAACACGGTCAGTGTGAAGTTCCTGCAATAGGTTACATACAAGGCTTGCCTTTTAGAGGCAAAGCCGATTGTTTAAACTCTGACAGAGTTATTGATTTAAAAACTACCAGTGATATTGATAACTGGGACTACAACAAATATTTTTATGGTTATGATATTCAAGCTTACTTATATTGTCAGTTATTTGACAAAGATAAGTTTGAGTTTGTAATTATAGATAAACGAACTAAAAAAGTAAAGACAGATATAGCTGATGACCATTTTATCAAATCGGGAAAAGAAAAAGTTGAGAAGGCAGTTAAAAATTATATTAGGTACTTTGGATTCTAAACATCCTGTAACTCAGTTATATTTTAGGTTGACTTGTAATGACATAATTAACGGAGCAAGTGATAAAGAAGTAAACATAGGTTTACATTTCTTTGAAGAACTTGAATTGTATGAAGAATGTTTAGGTATACATTTAGCACAGCAATTCGCAAATTTTTTTATATTTACTGTACTTATAAATAATTATTATGAAAATATCGCAGATACAAAAGTATGTGGAGAGCTATACTGAACTAGATCTCACAACTAAAACTAGAGAAAGAAATCACGTTTACGCCAGAGCAGCTTACTATTACTTATGTAAGAAGTATACAAAAGTAAGTCTAGTTAACATTGCTAAGTCTGTTAATGTAACACACGCTTCTGTTCTTAATGCCTTGAATGGTACAATAGAAGAAGTGTTTATGTATGATCAAGGTTTAAAGGCTTTGTGTGATAACTTTACTAGAGTATTTGACCAGGACACTTTTGAGGTTAATGAAACTAAAGTAGATATAGTTAATGAAAACGTTGACCTTAAAAATGAATTATCTATTATAAAGTCTTCTTTGATTTACCAGGCAATGACAAAGATCCCAGACGGAAAAGTTTATAAGGTTGTAGAATATATAAATCTATTAAACATAGAAAGTAAGCCTGACAACTCAAAAGGCTTGAAAGTATATAATGGATATAGTTCTGTAGATGCTTTTTAAATGCCAAGAAAGAAAAAGAGATGTAATCCTAGATATGATCTTGACGCGATTAGCTGGTGTTTCAATAATGGCTACAAAGCTTATCCAGTACCTATACTTCCTCAGCAGAAGATGTTTAGGATTGTTCTTGAATATAAAGGACAAAAGAAAGAATCAAAAGAACTCTATGGAAAGAAAGAATGGAGTGACAAGATTTGGGAACTATATGAATTAATTTACGACCAGAAATGCCCAGAAAGAAACCAGAAAGAAAATATATGAAATCTACCGATGGTAGAAAGAATAATGGTCAGAAGCGAGGAGACGCCATTTTAAGGCGTTCTCTGAGCACTCCAACCAAAATTAATAAGGCTATGAAGGTCAGGTCAAAACTATTGGCTACAAAGGCTATAAAGGATGTTTATGGATCTGAAGAAGAGTTCTGGGTTATGGTTGCTGAGAATGCCAGGAACTCACAGTTCGACAGAAAGATGATAGCTGAGTACGTTTATGGTAAACCTGGAGAGAACTTAGATATTACAAAAGGAGCAGAAAATGTAGATATATCTATTATGAATTTTTTTCAGGGCACTCCTCAAATAGAAGAAGATAATACAATTGATGTAGATGAAGAAGAATAAAAGAGTAGTTGATGTTTGTTGTGGACCAAAAGGTATGTGGTTTGATAAAAATGATGATAGAGTTTTATTTTTAGATAAAAGAGATGTTGTTTATGAAAATGACAATGCTCGAGGTTACAAAAAGCTAGAAATAAAACCAGATATAATAGGAGATTTTACAGACATAAAACAACCAGATAATTCCTTTTGGCATATTGTATTCGACCCACCACACATAAAAAGAAATAAACTTGGTGAGATAACAAAAAGGTACGGTAGGTTAGAAGATGATTGGCAAGATATGATTAAAAATGGATTTAAAGAATGTTTTAGAATATTAAAACCAAATGGGACGTTAATATTTAAATGGAGCGAAGTACAATTTCCAATTTCAGAAATATTGAAGCTTACTGATAAAAAACCTTTATATGGTCACAAGTCAGGAAAAAGAATGAATACTCATTGGATAGCTTTTATAAAATGAAGACACCGAAGCTGAATGATAAATATCAAGCCTTTGGAAATGACTCCAGGTATTTTATTATAACGGGCGGTAGAGGTTCTGGTAAATCTTTTGCTGTTAATGTTTTCTTATTACTGTTGACTTATGAAAGAGGTCATAAGATATTATTCACTAGATATACAATGGTATCTGCAGCTTCATCTATTATTCCTGAATTTATTGAGAAGTTAGAAATGATGGGAGTGAGCGAAGACTTTAGAATAACTAAAGACGAGATCACGAATATTAAAACTAAGTCCAGTATACTATTTAAAGGTATACGTACAGCTTCAGGTAACCAGACTGCATCGCTTAAATCGTTAAACGCAATAACTACTTTTGTATTGGATGAGGCGGAAGAGCTTACAAGCGAAGACGACTTTGATAAGATTGATCAGTCTGTTAGGGTCAAGAATAAACAGAATAGATGTGTACTAATATTAAACCCAACTACAAAAGAACATTGGATCTTTAATCGCTTCTTTGAGAACAGACATATACCAGATGGCTTTAATGGTATCAAAGGAGGTATCACTTATATTCATACAACTTACCTGGACAATAAGGATAATTTATCTATATCATTTTTGAATCAGATACAAGACATAAGAAGAAGAAGGCCAGAGAAATATAATCATCAGATTATGGGAGCCTGGCTTGAAAAACAAGAAGGTGTTATATTTAGAAACTGGAGGATAGGAGAGTTTAATGAGAACTATGATTTATACTATGGTCAAGACTTTGGATTTAGCATTGACCCCACAGTTCTTGTAAAATTAAGTATAGATAAAAAAGGCAGGAGAATATTCTGTAAAACGATGTACTGCAAAGCTGGGTTGTCAACAACACAGATTGCAGATTATAATATTAGATATGCTGGTCCTCATTTAATTATCTGTGATAGTTCTGAACCACGTCTAATAAAAGAAGTGAAGCTTAAAGGAGTTAACATAAGACCTACCGTTAAACGCAGTGGGTCTATACTTACTGGTATTGCTTTGTTGCAAGACTTTGATTTAATTATAGATCCTGACTCCACTGAACTTATAAAAGAACTCAATAATTATGTTTGGGCAACTAAAGGTCAAACAAAACCTGTAGATAAATTTAATCACTGTATTGACGCAATTCGCTACGCAGCTCAATACGCTCTCGAAGGATTTAATAAAGGTTCTTACTCTATTCGTTAAACACAGTAGGGTCTTCATTAAACGCAATAGGCTTTCTGAATATCACGATCATACTTGGTCTCATTGCATTCTCAAGCTTCTGTCCATCTTCATTTAAAAACTTTACTCTTCCTTTTATAAATCTGAGTTCAGCTTTATGATAGCAGTAATCGTGAAACCATTTTGTATCTGTGTTTGAAAACACAAGAAACACACAGAGATCCGCATTCCCTTTTTCTATCTCTTGCTTAGACTTTTCAAGAAAAGCTTTTATGTTTGAGTAAGGTGGGTTAACAAAGTTTCTTTTACCCCAGTCACACTGAAGTCCGTTAAAGGTTGAGTTGAGTGGGCAAGGGTCAAAATCAAAATCAAATTCATCATTGAGTTCATCATATAAATATTTTGGAGTTTGCCAATTATCTGTCTTCTTGCTTTGAAATAATCTTATTGTATTTTTATCCATAGTTATCGTTAAACGCAGTACCCCCTTAAACGCAGTAGGGTTTGCCAAAGTTAACAATTTCTTAACATTAACTTAACACGAATTTACAAAACGTTTCTTAATATTGGGGTATGGAAAACATAAAAAACATTATTGAACAAACGAGGTCAGGAGAAATTTTTTCTGCCACGTTTATTAAAAAGGACGGCACACTTAGAAAAATAAAAGCAAGGTGTGGCGTTACTAAAGGAACAAATGGCGTTGGTTTGTCGTTTGATCCTTTGACTAAAAATCTGCTTCCAGTCTTTGATATGGACAAGCAAGCTTTTAGAATGATTAACCTCAATACTTTAAAAGAGGTAAAGATAAAAGGTAAAACTATAAAATTTAATTAATATGGACGAAAAAAAATTCAAACAACTTTTAGTAGGAATGTATGGAGATTATAAGATTCCTGTTTACGTGGATTATACAATTGACGAAAACAACAAGGTGATTATTGATAAGGAGCAGATCCTGTCTAATTGTGAAGAGCGTATTGATACTTTAATAAATTATTTAAAATATGAAAGCAAAGGAATTTAAAAAGTCAATGAAAACTTTAGAAAGAATAGACAAGAATATCAATATTCTTATCAATGAGTTAAAATGGCTTAGAAAATATGAGGAGTATGTTTATAGAGTTTATAAAAATATCGATGCTGAGGCTTCTGGATATGCTGATGGCGATAATGAGTATGAAGATAATTTTAATAAAAACACTAGGGCATTAAATTTATGAAAGTACAGGAATTTAAAAAAGCAATGAAAGATATGTTTGGAGACAGATATATTGACGGAGGCGATCTTTCGACTCTGGACCTGACGACTAAAAAACAGGTATCTCAAAAACTTAGAAAAGATGCTAACGATTTAGTTTTCAAGGGAAGCTCGAAACAAAAAGTTGAGGGCTTCGGAATGCTCAAAGTATTAGATGAGCTTAATTTAGATAATAAAAAAGTAAAATAATTATGGCAACAAGATGCACAATAAAAATAGAGGGCGTAAAGTTCGCAAAGATATATAAGCACTGGGACGGCTACCCAGAAGCTAATTATATATGGTTAACAGAGTTTAATGATAGATTTAATAAACAGCGAGGAGATGATCCGACTTATAAGTTTGCTCAGTTACTTAGATATTCCAGTAAGTATGGAGAGCAGTTTTTCTTAGATCAGTCTGAGTTTACTGGCTGGGGTGTTCTTAAATATGATAACGAATGCTGGGAAGAGTATGAATATCATTTAACTAATAAAGAAGTTGAGGTTTATCAAGTATGTTTTGATGAAAAAGATAATAAATATCTGAAGAGAATTAAGAAAGATGAAATCAAAAATATGATTAGTAAATTAAGAAAATCAATACCAGTATGAAAATAACAATAGATTTAATAAGGCAAATATCTTGGGACATAATGCAAGATAACGATTGGGTTAATGATAGTTTAACCGCAAGCGAATATAAAGGCGTCTGTGACGGCTTAAACAGATTAATGAAACATTTAACAGAATGCTATGAAAACAATTGAAGAAATAAAAGAAATGGACTTTGAGGATCTGAAAGACGAATTAGGCGAGCAAGCTGACTTCGTTAAGTATTGTCATCATTCGACCAGAGACTTAGAATATCTAAGAATGCTCGAGAGAGAATATAATAACAGATTTACATTTTAATTATGAGAGAATTAGGCAGAATATTAAAAAGGTTCTGGGGTGCTAAATGCCCCCAGTACTGGATTTGCATTCCAACAGAAATGGAAAGCAAAGAGGCCAAGGAAGATTTTATCTTCCAGACAATAGAATTTTTAAATAGTAAAATAATTATAAAAGATGAAAGTTAAGCTAAAAGAGTTTATGATTGAAGATTTGAAAAAGTTGGAAAATCACACTATTGAAATAATTGATTATATTCATTACTTGTGTAAACAAGATGAATTTAAAGAGGAAATTGAAGAAATTGAAAGGTTCTTCAGTTACTGGAAGATACATATAAAAAACATATAATATGATACATTCAGCAGACATAAGAAGATTAAAAGATGAGGCTCAGCTTAGAGCTGAGGTCTCAAAAAGAGATAGCGAAATTCAAGAGTTAAAAGAAAGAGTTGAAGCTTTAACAATAAAGGTTGAGATGCTTCAAGAGTTTATATCCTTTGCGGATGATAAGTATAATTCAAAAACTAATAACAATGGGTAAAAGCAAATCAACATACGTTCACGATATTAATGCTTTATATGGAAAAGATACAGAGATTTCTATGAAGTATGGATCCGACAATGAAATCGTATTTGAGATTAAAAGTTTCTGGGACTGGTTGCCAAGTATAATTGAGGTAGCTGTTGATCAAAAGAAGCTTCAGGGTTTTTATGATAAAGAAGAGTTTGGAAGAGCAATTGATAAGATTGATGACTTCTTAAATTATTCTGATCCTGAAAATAATTCTTAAACGCAATACCCTCTGATCATTAAACGCAGTAGGGTAATCATTAAACGCAGTAGGGTAATCATTAAACGCAATACCCTCTGCGTTTTTTGGCAAAAAATCCTTAACAATTTCTTAACGTAAAAAATTTGCATAATTAATTTTTTTTGTTATGGGCATAAAATCCGCATTTGTGCAAACATACATTTTTAATATTACCTCAGTATTAAATTAATATTAATAAAGCTTAACAATTTCTTAACATTAACTTAACATTAGCAAACTTTGTTTTATTTACTTTTGGAGTATAAAAATTAAAAAACTATGACAAAAAAACATTTATTATTAATTCTAAATTGTTATCAAAATTACTTTAATGATTATGTTAACATTTCAGAAGAAGACTTGGACAATATTTATATGAAGGTTGCTATCGCTGACACTCAAAAAAATATTGATAATTCAATAGGTTTAGAATATCTTGAGCCTGGACCCTGCATCGCGTCTGAGAGGTGGGTAAATACATTAACAAATGAGGTCTATGATGTGCCAGTCGAGGTGCTCAGAGACTTTGAAAACAAAGTAAAATTATGACTTATAACGATATTAAAGAAGACTGGGAGGATACACTCCTTGAAGTTATGGAAGAAGTTTTGTCCTATGACTTCAAAAACTACGAACCCATAGAAATTAGAAAGAGTCACTTTATCGAAATTGTAGGCGAAAGACTATGGGAAGTTATTGACGGCTGTTCAGATGTTATTTACACGGGCAACGCTGAAGAGGTTTCAAAGATTATCGGAAAATATAATGCATTTGATGAGTGGGACCTGACAGGCGAAAGATTTAAGAGCTGGTCACAAGTTGCTTTTGCTTCCATCTATGATTTATTATATAATGATATAGATGTCGATGAAAGCTGTTCAAATTTCTTGCAAGAAAAACTATTTGAGGATTTAGGAGCTGAAAAATAAATTAATAATAATTAACATTAGATTAACAAAAAATCACTATATTACATTAAATTTAAAAACTATGAGCAAAACAAAAACACAATTTAAGCACCGAGTTGAAGCGCGCAAAGAGGCGCGCAAGCTCGCACAAAAAGACATTCAGAAAGAAAATCTTAATTTCTTTTTTAACGGACTTTTTGAAGATTACAACAAAACATTAATAAACATAATTGAACAAAATGAAATTAGAAGTTAACTTGGACCTTTGGCAAATCAGGGACTTAGTCCGCCACGCTTCAGAGCTTTCATACTATTTGAAAGATGATGAAAAAAGACACTTTGAAGAGTGCAACGAAAAAGAAAAGAAAAATCATATTTATAATTCTATTAAACAAGTAGAAGACATTACGAGTGATTTATTACACCAAATTTATTAAAACTATGAACACTAAAACATTCAAAAAACCTTTGGCATATTATAGAGAGCTATATACAAACCAAAAACTAATTGACAAGATGAACAAAATAAAACCTATTCAGGATCAGGATCAGAAAAAACCAGTTTCAGGATCTGAAACAATACACAAGAATATTATAAGAGCTGTTGAGGCTTTCGGTCTGGTTGCGTCTGTTTTTATTCTGTGCTGTTCGGTCTGGATAGTATTAACCGAATTCATAAAACTTTTTTCATAAGTTTTTAATTGGTTGTTAATTTCTAACCTCCTTGATTTTGAGGGGGTTAGATTTAACTGAATGTGAGCGGATGTCTTCAGATATCATTTTCTCATAAACCGCTCTTAAACCTCAGAAAAAACAGCTTAAAACGGCCTTAAAAAATCGATATTGACGTAATATGAAAGTAAGTGGGGGAGAGATACCACCTTTAATCAAATCAACCGAAATCAAAAGAGGTTGATGATCATAAACAGCTAAAGCTATTTGTAACTAGAGATGTTTAGGGATGGTTAAAAACTAAATATAGTATGCCCGAGACCACCTATATATAAATCAATCAGTAAGTATTCTGATATTTATTCTGTAGAGAATTTATTGCCGATTCATCTCTTTTGAGATTCTCGTCAATTCTATATATAGATAATCATTGAGAAATGACTTTGTTGTATTTTCAGGGGGGTAACATATTAAAAGTTATTAACAGCTAATCGCTTGGTACAGAATCATAATAATTTAATTCTCTATGTATGAGAAAAGAATATACTCTTAAAATCCCTGTTTCTTTAGACGATGTTACAATAGAACAATACCAAAAGTATGTTAAAGTTATGGATCAGAATAAAGACAATGAGGATTCTAATTTCATAAATCTAAAACTGCTAAACATCTTTTGTGGAATCACAATGAAAGAAGCTTACGAGTTACCTATAAAAGAGTTTGACTCTATACTAAGCCACCTGGTAAAAATATTATCAACTAAACCTAAGTTGCAAACCAGGTTCACAATGACAGATCCAAAAGGTAAAACAGTTGAATTTGGATTTATACCAAATTTAGATAAGATGACTTTAGGAGAATATATAGATGCAGAAAATTATATGTCTGATTGGGAAACTATTCATAAAGCGATGGCTGTTTTCTACAGGCCAATTGTAGCAGGCAATAAAGACTTCTATAAAATAGAAAAGTATGAAGGAAGTGATAAATATTCAACATTAATGAAAGATGCCCCAGCTTCTGTAGCTGCGGGCACTTTCCTTTTTTTTTTGAATTTAGGGATAGAATTGTCGAAAATTACAATGGACTCTTTACGCAAACAGCAGCAGACATTGAAAGAGGATCTTTCAGTCAAGGGTTTGGAAAAAAATGGGGATGGTATCAGTCAATATACTCAATTGCTCAAGGAGATGTCTTCAAAATTGACCAGGCTACAGAACTCAATGTCCATAAAGCAATGATGTGGTTAGAGTTTGAAAAAGAGAAAAATGATTTAGAAGCAAAATTAATAAAACAATCTTATAAATGATAGCAGTATACGAAACGTTAGATAAAATAAAAGATGAGCTAAGAACCAACCCTTCAACACAAACAGTTACGTTTGGAGATCTGATGGAAGTGGATCTAGCTAAAACGACTATATTTCCATTGGCACACGTCCAAGTAGGAAATGTAACATTCAGAGACCATATAATTGTAATGAATGTCTCTGTGCTATTTTTAGATATAGTAGACGACAACAGAGAAACAAACTCTTTTGACCAATTCTACGATAATGACAACCTAATCGACATCCTAAACACTCAATTGGCGGCAGCCAATATTTTGCAAGAGAAGTTGAGACGTGGGTCCGCTTATGCCGATTTGTTCCAAATTCAAGGTGACATAACTGCTCAGCCATTTTTAGATAGATTTGAGAATCAATTAGCAGGATGGGGATTAGACCTAGTAATAGAATTACCTAATAAAACAACGAGTGCTTGTTAATATGGCTAGTACACAAGAAATATTAAATAAGTTAGGACACGATTTGATTGCTGATATGGTAGATCAAATTGCAAGAAAAGATAAAGTAGCTACAAAAGAACTACTAAACAGCTTTTCTTTTATTACAGATGAAAATACTTTGCAGATAAGTAGTTCAGCTAAACAATCTATTTTTATTAATAGAGGCAGGAATGCAGGAGGAAGACCTCCTATAAAAAAAATAATGGAATGGATGAAAGCCAAAAACATAAGAGGAAGAAGTTATAGAGGTCGATTTAGAAGATTAAGAGATGCTGCATTCTTTATATCTCTTAAAATAGAAAGTGTAGGTTATAAAGGAATAAATTATGTAGAAAATACTTTGATGAAGTTTAGACCATACATAGAAGAAAACTTAGGATTATCTTATGCAGAGGAACTAGAACAAATACTAATAAACTTAGAGAAAAAAAATAGATAAATATGCCAGCATTTTATACACCACAATTAGCAAGAAGTCCAATATTTTATAAAGCTGCTGCCGCATTAGCAGAAAAATTTACATACAGCATTTATATATATACAGGACACTATACAACAAATAAACCAGCGACAGCAACTTACACAATCACAAAAGATAAAGTTGCAGATGTAGTTGAAGTTGGAACAATAACAAGTAAAACAGCAAATAAGCTTGTTGATTCAGTTAAACTGTTTAGCGAAACGGTTGAAGCTGGAGACTTAGTATATAATACTACAGGTAACACAATAGCTATAGTAAGCTCAGTAGATAGTGATACTCAATTAACTTTAGATACAGACATATTTCCTGTTTCTGGAAACTTAGATTCTTATAAAATATTTAGTAAAACGTCAGCATCTATAGAGATCGCTGAACTTATAAGGGATTATTTTAAAACTGAATATTATAACTTAGCCGTAGACGCAGTATGGGTAGAAATAGATACAACAGTACAAATAACGTCTGGAACAACAACATCAGCAACAACTAACAAATTAGTTGATACTGATAATAATTTCATCAGAAAGTTATTACCGTCTTCTTTTACACTAACTGCAAATAATACTACGGATGCTACATCAGCAACTGTTTCAGCAGTTGATGATGATAATACTTTATCTGTATCTAGTGATATTTTTGCGTCAGGAGAAACCTACACAATAAATATGTCAGCTACGGCTAGTAACGGAACTCCCTGGATTACTTTAGATGGATATGGGTTTTTTAAAGATGGTTTAAATCCTGGTAATACAATACTTGCTCAAAAGCAAGTCTTAATGACTAACTCTAAAATATACTTTATTAAAGGTAAAGATATTGTAATACCAGTTTATGCTCCTTTGCAATCTACACTCAGTTTCAATATATCAGGATCTTCTACAGTTTTTTGGAATGCTGTAGATAATTTCTGGAACACTTATTCTCAAAGCTGGGGTACAATAGTAGATCCTATAAAAATTACAGATGGTGATGTTAAAGATTCTGGAACTGCAGATGGAACAACAACTAACAAATTAGTAGATGGATCTGTAGGTAAAAGTTTTACTACTACAGTAAAAGTAGGTATGACGGTATATAACACAACCGACAGCACGTTTACAAACGTGACTGCGGTTGATAGTGACACTCAATTAACTTTAGCAGATGATATAATGGTTTCAGGAGAAAGTTATCAAATACAAGACGGAAGATCTGCAGACAAAATTCAATACGTAGTCATATCTCAAACTAATAATTTTACAGGAGGTACAATTACAGTTACAGACGGAACAGGACAATCCTTAACAAGAACGTTGACTCTAGAAGAGTCCAGGTGTTCTAAGTATACTGCATATAAAGTTATATTCTATAACAGATTTGGTGCACTGCAAGAAATATTATTTACTAGAAAATCTACTAAAACATTAGAAACAAACTTCGATGAATATAAAAGAAGCACAGTTAATTTTAATTTAGCTAGTTTTTCTTATGATAAATATAAAGCTCAAAAACAAAGAATAGATATTCAAGGGACAGAAACCCTTACATTAAATACAGATTTCTTAGAAGAGGGTATTTCTGATCCTATACAAGAATTATTAATGAGTGAGCAAATATGGGTAGATGAAGGTATTCTAAATACAGAAGCTTCTATTCATCCAGTAATTATAAGAAGTACGTCTGTAGAAAAGAAAACGAGCGTAAACAATAAATTAGTTAGCTACACAATAGAATTTGAATTTGCTAACGATAAAATACAAAATATCAGATAATGTTTGTAATTGAATTATTCATACAAGATAATGACGGTTCTGATGTCAGAATGGATATGTTTAAAGATGAGTCTGTGTCTATAACACAGACCATCCAAGACGTTAGAGATATAGGCAGCGTATTTACAGACTTTACAAGAACGTTCAGTTTACCTGCTTCTAAAACAAACAATAAAGTATTTAAACATTATTATAACTCAGATGTAGTTAGTTCTAGTAATAATTTGTTAAGTGACTTTGATGCAAGAAAAAGAAGATCTGCTAGAATAGAATTAAATCATACTCCTTATAAAAAAGGTAAAATAAGATTAGATGGAGTAAATATGAGAGATGGGAAACCTTATACTTATAGGGTTACATTTTTTGGTGAGACTATTAACTTGATCAGCTTAATGGCAGATGATAAATTAAGCTCACTAGATCTATCTTCTTTTGATACAACTTATACAGCAACTCAACTAAAATCAAAGCTTGTAAATGCTGTTTCTGATTTGATAGTTCCTTTAATTACTCATACAAGAAGATTAGTATATGATTCAGGATCTACTACTTATGACGGAATTGTAGATAATTTAGGAAAACAACCTAGCTCAGGAACTGATAACAAAGGATTACTTTTAACTGAATTAAAATATGCTCTTAGGGTGCATAAAATAGTTGAAGCAATACAAACAAAATATGATCTAACATTTTCAGATGATTTCTTTAACACAACAAATACACCATATTATAATTTATTTATGTGGTTACACAGAAAGTCTGGTGATGTTGGTTCTGACTCTCAAGTATCAGAGCCTTTTATTAAGCAAATAAAAACATTTCAGACAGGAACATTTAATGCTGGATCAGGATATGATAGTTCTATTGTATCAAACGGAACAACATTGACTGTAGAAGGAGACGATAATCTTAACTTTCAAATACAAGTTGTTCCTTCAGACAATTCAATAACGTACAAGATAGATGCGTTTTTAGATGGTACTTTAGAATATAGTACGTCAGGAACAGGAACTCAAACTTTAGATATGGTAGGATTATTTAGTCCTAGTGTTGTTGGAGAAGGTGACTACACTTTCAATGTTAGTACAACTTCATCTTCACCTTTATCAGTATCTGGTACGATTACTATGACTGTTGAAGGTGGTATTTCTTTACCTGAAACAACTTACAGTTTAACATTTAGCTCTACTTCAATTTCAGCTAACCCTCCGTTCAATATGTCTACAGAAATACCTGAGATGAAAAATATAGATTTTTTGACAGGTTTATTTAAAATGTTTAACCTAACTGCTTTTGTAGAAGACAACGGAACAATTAAAATACAAACCTTAGATTCTTTTTATGCTGCAGGTGTAGATTATGATATAACAGATTACATAGATATAAATGAATCTCAGATAGATTCTGCTTTGCCTTATAAAGAAGTTGATTTTAGATATCAAGGAAGAGATTCTTTCTTTTCTATAACACACGAAAAGATATTTGGTTTAGAATGGGGCACAGATGAATTTTTAACGGTAGATCCAGACGGAAGCGTTTATAAAGTAGAAGCACCTTTTGAACATCATAAGTTCCAAAGATTATTAGATCTAAATGATACATCTGGAGATACATCTACTAAAATTCAATGGGGTTGGTCTGCAAATGAGAATCAAGAACCTTATATTGGTAGGCCTTTATTGTTTTATCCTATAAGAGTAACTTCAGGAGAAACAATATATTTTAGAGAGTCTACAGGATCTTCAGGGCAAAATACAAGCTATATTGTTCCTTCAAATTCTGTAGAATTAAATAATACTTCTCAAAGTATAAACTTTAGTGCTGAATTTAATGAGTATGAGGTTGCTCCTCCTAAAGTATCTACAAACGGATTATTTAAAACTTATTATAATAAATATATAAGTGATGTATTTGATGCTAAAAATAGACTTACTAAGGTTACGGCATTTTTGCCACCTGAAGTTTTATTGAACTTCACGTTGGCTGATAGATTTATTATCAATCAGAAAAGTTATAAGATAAACTCAATAACTACTGATATGTATAATGGTAAAAGTGAAATAGAACTATTAAATGACTTCGATGCTTAAACATATATTAGATTTATTAAAATTAGATAATTATTATGGAGTATCTCCATATATCGACATAGCTAAGGGTAAATATGAAGCTCCTAGCAATTTAAAAGAAGCAATAACAAAACATAAAAGAAAGATAAATGGCTAAACAAGAATATGTATTAAAGGTAGTTCTTGACGATGGAGAGTTAAGAGTAAAAATACCAGGAATAGTAAAAAGCACAAATGATATGTCTAAAGCTTTTGACAATGCTACAAAAAGCAGTCAAAAGTATAACAAAACTGCAAAACAAAATAAACAAGTAAATGATGATATGATTTCATCTGCAGGTCTTGCAGGTGCAACGCTTACTGAATTTGGTAGAACAATATCAGATTTACCTTTCGGTATTACAGCGATTACAAACAACTTATCTCAATTAGGTACACTATTTACGACATTAGTTGCTAAAACTGGAGGTACAACAAAAGCTTTTTCATTATTAGGTAAACAGCTAGCAAAAGGACCTTTAGGTATCATTTTAATATTTCAAGTATTAATATCTCTTTTACAGCAATTCCAAAAAGATATTGTAGGGTTTTTTAGAGGCGTTGAACAGGCAAACGAAGCAACTAAAAAGTTAAGATCTAATTTTTATGATTTAACAGAGGAAATAAAAGAAAATAATAAAGAATTAAGAAAACAAGACAAAGAAACACAAAAAGCATTAAGAAGATTAGAAAGAACTGCAGAAATTTTAATAAGGAACAGAAGCAGTCAAAGAAACGCAAATAAAAGTGTAGAAGAGTTTAATAAAGCTAACCAGGCTAATATAAATTTATTAAAGCAAAGAACTGAAATAGTTAAGGCTTTAGGTATAGAAGTAGACGAAACACGATTATTAGAGGAAGGATATATACAATCCTTAATGTCTGGATCACAAACTTTAGAAGGCGTTTCAGAAGAATTAAATCAAAGAAGAATAGATTTAGAAACTCAAAGAATAAAAGGAGAATCTAGTGATGTTGAATTATTGGAAGCAGAACTTCAATTATTTATAGATACAGAAAAAGCTAAAAAAGTAAAAGAAGAAGATTATATAAAGTCTGAAGAATATCAAGTTTTAGTTGCTAGAATAGCAAAAGCCAAATCAGACGCAGCTAAAAAAGCTCTAAAAGAAGACCTTGAGTTTGCGTCTTTCTTAGAAGTAAAAGAAATAGCAATGTCTTTTGAAGAAGCTTTTGCTAATTACTTTGATAGATTTGAAGAGCCTTTGACTGTATTAGAAGACTTTTATGATGATGGAATAGATGCTTTATTAGATTACAACAGATTTAGAGAAAACTTTATAGAAAGAAGCGAGCTAGAAATATTAGATATAATGGAACAGCAAGCTTTAGCTAGACTTCTTGTTTTAGCACAAGAGAGTGAAGGTCTTATTGATTATGAAAAAGAAAAGACTTTCATAATGGAGTTTTTTGCTAAGAAAAGAGGTAAAATTATAGAAAACGAATCAGAAAGAAATAGACAACAACTTCACGATGACATAAGAGAGTTACAGCAAATGCTAGGTCAACTTCAAGACGTTATGAATATGATGACCGATGCTGAACTCAGTAGGGAAGAAAGAAAAACTGTAATGCTTAATAATCAGCTTGCAGAAAGACTGAAGAATGAAAAATTATCTGCTGAAGAAAGAGAAAGAATAAATAAACAGATAGAAGCAAACGAAGAGAAATTACAAAAGAAAAGAGATGAAATAGCTGAAAGAAACTTTAAGTTGCAAAAAGCTTTTGCTGTAGCACAAGCTGCAATAAATACAGCTTTGGCTATATCTGATGTATTAGCTAGAGAAAAAGGAGGCTTACTTAAAAAGAGTGTTGCCGCAGCTATTATAGGTGCTTTAGGTGCTGCTCAAATAGCAGCGATATTGTCAACTAAATTCGTACCAACAGCTTCATCTATTCCTTCAGGTAGAGGTTCTTTAGCAGGCGGTGCTAGTGGAGGCGGAAGACAAGATCCTACATTCAACATAGTAGGTACAGGTCAGCAATTCCAGTTATCTCAAGCAATTGCACAGAGAACTGGAGAACCTGTTAAAGCTTATGTTGTAACAGGTGATGTAAGATCTGGATTAGCTCTTGAACGTAATATAATTAAAGGTTCTAAGCTAGGATAAGAAACAAAACAAATTAACTAAAAAAAGATTTACTTATTATGGAAGAAATAAAACTTGTCGAATTAGTTATAGACGAAGATAGCGACTTTGCAGGAATACAAGCAATTTCTATTGTAGACGAACCTGCAATAGAAGAAGATTTTGTTGCACTTGCATCACACGAAATAAAACTTGCTGAAGTTGATAAAGAAAAGAAGATCTTAATGGGAGCAGCTTTGATTCCTAACAAAAAGATATATAGATCAAATGGAGAAGAAGAATATTATATCTATTTCAGTGAAGATACCGTCAAAAAAGCCTCAGAGCTTTTTTTGACTAAAGGTAATCAGAATAACTCTACTTTAGAACACGAAATTGAACTTAATGGGCTTTCTGTTGTAGAATCTTGGATTGTAGAAGATGAAAAACAAGATAAATCGAGAAAATACGGTTTTAATGTACCTGTAGGAACTTGGATGGTGTCTATGAAGGTAAATAATGATGAAATCTGGGATAATTACGTAAAAACAGGTAAAGTAAAAGGTTTTTCTATTGAAGGTCACTTTGTAGACGCTATAAAATATGACAAAGAGGAGGAAGAAGCGCTTTCTTTACTAGAAGAGCTTACAGATGTCTTGGATGTTGAACTTGAAACGTATGGAGACTACGGAAGCGGTGTTAGAAACAATGCTAAAAAAGGTATTGAACTTAATAAAAAAGTCAATAATAAATGCGCTACAAGTGTAGGCAAGATTCGTGCCCAACAATTAGCTAGAGGAGAAAAATTATCAGTTGGAACAATAAAAAGAATGTATTCTTATTTGTCTAGGGCTGAAACATACTATGATCCAGGCGATTCTAAAGCTTGCGGTACTATTTCATACTTATTATGGGGTGGAAAAGCAGGTTTAAACTGGTCAAGAGGTAAATTAAAAGAGTTAGGAGAGTTGAAATTAAAATCTATGGTTATAGATGAAGAATTTGCTATCATAGATGATAGATTAGCTTTCTCTAGTAAAGAAGCTGCAGAAAAAGCAGCTTTAGATCTTGGCTGCAAAGGATCACACGAACACGATTACGAAGGCAAGACTTGGTATATGCCTTGCGAGTATCATAAGTTAGCTGAAGTAGGTCCAAAAGGAGGTATACGTAAATCTCCTAAAGCACCTAAGTCAAAAACACCTAATAAAAACCCAAAAGGCAAAGGAACTGCTAAAGGAGACGCATCTGGCAAAACAGGAGCTAAAGTTTCTGCAAAAGACAGAGCTTCTTTACAGAAAAAAGCTGATGATTTCAATAAAAGATATAAAGAGAAATTAGGGTACGGTGTTACAGTAGGAATGTTAGCTTCTGTGTTTCAAAGAGGACTAGGAGCGTTCAATACAAGTCATTCCCCTAACGTAAAGTCAGCTTCGCAGTGGGCACACGCGAGAGTCAACGCTTTTATGTACTTGGTGAGAAACGGAAGACCACAAAATGCTAAGTATACAACTGACTATGATATACTGCCCGCTAAACATCCTAAAAGCTCTAAGAAATGAACAAAAAGAAACTAACAGTAAGTAGAACCAGTCCGCGTTCCTCAAGACGCGGCTGCTTATGTCCAGATGGTAAAAGATATTCAAGAAAATGTTGTAAAGGTTATTTGATCAATCAAGGTATTGGCAAGATATGAAAATACAACAGACAGATAAATAATTAATTAACTATATATATTTTATTATTATGAAAGCAAGCGAAATCGTAGAAAAATTCAAAAACGTTCTTTTGAATGCTGACGAAGAGCAAGTACAACCTGAAGCGGAAATGAAAGAAGAGTCTGACATTGAAGTTAAAGAGGAAGAAGTTGTTTTAAGTGAGCAAAAAGAAGAAGTAAAAGAAAGCGAAGAAACAACTGAACTTTCTGAAGAAGTCGAAGCTGGTTACCACGACAAAGATGGCAAAGAAATGGAAGAAATGCCTAAGCCAAAAGAATCAGACTTTGTGACTAAAGAAGAGCTAGCAAAAGCGATTGCTGAAGTAAAAGCAATGGTTTCTAAACTATCTCAAGAAGAAGAAGCTTTAGAAGTTCCACAAGAACTAGAAGCTGAAGAAAAACAAGAATTATCTGCTCAGGAACCAGAGGTTGAGCCAATTAAACATAGCCCTGAATCTCAAGTAGGTAAAAAACAAGAGTTTCTATATGCTCAAAAAAGAAATATGAGCACTAGAGACATTGTATTTAACAAAATATCAAACTTTTAATATTAAATAATTATGGCTACTACTACAAGTATAACTACTACTTACGCAGGCGAATTTAGTGGCAAGTATATATCTGCTGCTCTATTATCGTCTCCGACAATCGAAAATGGAAACATTGAGATTAAACCAAACATTAAGTACAAAGAAGTAATCAAGAAAGTTGCAACTGATGCTAACGTAATAAAAGACGCTACTTGTGACTTTACAGATACTGCTACTGTTACTTTAACTGAAAGAGTCCTACAACCAGAAGAGTTCCAAGTGAACCTAGAGCTTTGTAAAAAAGATTTTATTTCTGACTGGGAAGCTATTCAGATGGGATATTCTGCATATTCAAATATGCCTCCAAAATTCTCTGATTTCTTAATTGGACACGTTGCAGGTTTAGTTGCAGAAAAGAATGAGCAAAACATCTGGGGAGGTGTAAACGGAAACGCAGGAGAATTTGACGGATTCACAGTGCTTATGGCTGCTGATTCAGATGTAAATGACGCTGCTAACGGTTCTGAAACTTCTTTTTCAAGCTCAAATATTGTGACACTTTTAGGAAACGTTGTAGACGCACTTCCTTCTAAAGTTTATGGTAAAGAAGATTTAAAAATTTATGTTCCAACTGCTGCTTGGCAATCGTACATCAGACATTTAGGCGGATATGCTGCTAATGGTGTTGGTGCTGCAGGTTTTGAAAGCAGAGGTAATCAATGGTACAATCAAGGCAACTCACTATCATTTGACGGTATTGAGCTAGTATTAGCTCCAGGTATGCCTTCAGATCATATCGTTGCTGGACAAAAATCTAACTTATACTTTGGTACAGGATTAATCTCTGACCACAATGAAGTAAAAGTATTAGATATGGCTGATCTTGATGGATCTCAAAACGTAAGAGTAATTATGAGGTTTACAAGTGGCGTTCAATATGGGATTGGAAGCGATTTAGCATTGCTTACTTTAGCATAATAGATAACTAATTGTATAATCGATGGGCGGGTTTTACCGCCCATTAACTAAAACTATAAAAATATGAGTTGCGATTTATCACAAGGAAGACAAAGACCCTGTAAAGATTCAGTAGGTGGATTGAAAGCAGTTTACTTCGTTAATTACGGAGATACAAATTACAGTCCAGTAATGAATACCACTTCTGGCACAGAAGATAACGTTGCTTCAATTGGTACTGCTACTGCTTATAGATACGACCTTAAAGGCAACTCCAATTTAGAACAAACAATTGTATCTTCAACAGATACAGGAGGAACGTTCTTTGAGCAAGTTCTAACATTGGTTTTACCTAAACTAACCGCAAAAGATCATAAACAATTAAAATTATTATCTTTTGGAAGACCTCACATTATTATCAAAGACAACAATGATAATTATTTTATCTCAGGTCTTGAACACGGTATGGATGTAACAGGAGGAACAATTTCTTCAGGTTCAGCGATGGGAGATTTAAGTGGATATACGTTAACGTTAACTGGAGGAGAAAGAGCTCCTGCTAATTTCTGTGACGTATCTAGTGAGACAGATACACAATTAAGCTTTAGTAATAATGGCGGAAGTGCTGTTGTTGTTACAGTAACACCTGGAACTGTCACTGACGTAGATGTAGATGACAATCAAGCTGGAATACCAGGAGGAGGAAATTAATGATTTCATAACCTTTGTAAAAAGCCTCGCATTAAGCGGGGCTTTTTTATTAAAACACTATTGTACTTTTTTGATTATCTATATATGATAGTATTACAGCCTATTACAACTTCTCAAACGTTACAGTTTGTTCCAAGATCCTATAAGGAAGATAGTTTGGTTCAACTTGTAATTACAGAAGACGGTACAAGAAAAACAGAAACCTTAACAAGTTTAACTGCAACGTACACTGGTAACTTTATAAATTTACCTTGTACGTTTAGCATATTATCAGAAGGTAAGTTATATTCTATTGAACTTACTAGGTCTGGTAATTTATTATATAGAGATAAAGTATATTGTACTTCTAAGACAAACAGAACAATACCTCATACAATTAATACAGGTAAATATGATGAGCATACTGCATCTCCTACAGGACAAAAATACATAACAATTTAATATGGCAAGAAGAAGAAAAACACAAGAGTTCAAGGACAATATTAGAGTTGTTAATTTACAAGGATATACGATTCCTGAAATAAAGGAACATTATAAGAATGATTGGGTAACTTATGGAGAAGACAATGATTACTTTGACAACCTAATAGACTTGTATTTAAGCAGCCCTACTAACTCTTGTTGCGTCAACGGTATCGTAGATATGATTTATGGTAGAGGATTAGATGCAACAGATAGTTCTGAGAAACCTGAAATGTATGCTGAAATGAAACAGTTATTGAAGCCTGATCAAGTTAAAAGAGTAGTAAACGATTTTAAATTATTAGGTCAAGCTGCAATACAGGTAGTATACAACAGAAACAAGACCAAGATTATGAATATACTTCATTTTCCTATGGAAACGTTAAGAGCCGAAAAAGCTCAAGATGGTCTAATAAAAGCTTATTATTATCATCCTAAATGGTCTGAAATAAAGAATACTGATAAGCCAAAAAGGATTCCTACATTCGGAAATGGAAGAAGAGGCGATTTAAGAGAGCTTTATATATGTAAACCATATAGACCAGGCTTCTATTATTATGCACCTGTAGATTATCACGGATGTCTACAGTATTGCTCTTTAGAAGAAGAGGTATCAAACTACCATATAAACAACATAAAAAATGGCTTACAGCCGTCTTTACTGATAAACTTTAATAATGGTGTGCCTGATGAAGAGGCACAACAAATTATTGAAAGAAAGATTCAAGACAAATTTGGAGGAACTTCTAACTCTGGTAAATTTATTTTAGCGTTTAATGATGATCCAGATAGAAAGGCAGATATCGAACCTATACATTTACCTGATGCTCACGCTCAATATCAATTCTTAGCCGATGAAGCGAGAGAAAAAATAATGTTAGGTCACAGAGTTGTTTCTCCAATATTGCTTGGTATAAAAGACAATACAGGCTTTGGTAATAACGCAGAGGAGCTTAGAACAGCTTCAATCCTTATGGATAACATAGTTGTTAGACCATTCCAACAAGCACTCTTAGAATGCTTTAAAATGCTTCTAGAGTTCAATCAGATAGATCTTAACTTATACTTTGTAACTCTACAGCCAATTGAGTTTACTGAACTAGACAATATTCAGACTCAGATTAAAAGAGAAGAAGAAACAGGTGAGAAGTTATCTGCTATAGATAAAATTAAGAATATATTTAAAACAAAAGAAGATGAAGGCACTATTCATAACGACTGATGATCTAAGAAGAAAATCCATTATAGGTGGAAATGTAGATGCTGATAAATTCATACAGTTTATTGAGGTGTCTCAAGATATACATATTCAAAATTATTTAGGTACTAAATTATATAACAAGATTTCTACTTTAATTACAGGAAATACTATAGATGACGCAGCTAATTCAGATTACAAAACTTTGTTAAACTCATACATAACACCAATGTTGATATGGTTTGCTCAGTCAGATTATTATATGTTTGCGTCTTATCAGGTAAGTAATGGAGGAGTATTTAGACATCGAAGCGAGTCATCAGAGACTCCTTCGATGCAAGAAATTAAATCTCTTGTTGACAGCTCTAGAGATAAAGCTGAGTTTTATGTACGTAGGTTTTTAGATTATATAGATAACAATAGTAATTTGTTTCCTGAATATAATGAATCTAATGAGGATGGTATGTACCCAGATAAAAATGAGAATTTTAATAGCTGGGTATTATAATGAGGAAACCTACTTATAAACCAAAAGAAAAGAATATAGTAAAATTAAAGTCTTTTATAGAAAAGATTATGCAGAAGGATAATAAAACAAAAAAATAATTTATGGGTACTACATTAACAGGAACGGTAATATCGGCTACCTATGATTCGTTACTAAAGGTAACAGATAATGATGCGATAACATCAACAGCAAAAAGAATTACAGATGGTTTAGGAAATGATACTCCTTTATACATCTCATCAACTAGAGTAGGAATAGGCGTTAGTCCTACAACTACGTTTCACGTTTCAGGTAACTCTCAGATAGGAGGTAACTTAACTGTAACAGGAGACTTATTGGTTGAAGGAAGCACAACAACAATTGATACAGAAACGTTAAGTGTAGAAGATCCATTGATTATTGTTGGTAGTAATAACACTACAAGTGACGCAGTAGATCTAGGAATCTACGGCGTCTATGATACTTCAGGATCACAAAACTTATATGCGGGTATATTTAGAAGAGCTGCAGATAATAAGTTCCATATATTTAGAGATCTTCAATCAGAACCAACAACTACAGTAAACTTAAGTGGAACAGGATATGCAAGAGCAAGTTTAGTTCTAGGTACTTTAGAATTTGAATCTCTTAAAGACTTAGGAGAATCAATTACAGTCACAAAGTTTGTTGATCAAGCTGACGGTATTTCAAATAATGATAATGATACAACAATACCTACAAGTGCTGCAGTAAAAGACTATGTAGATAATAATTCTAGTAATACTTTATCTCAAGTTTTAGTTGAAGGAAATACTACAGGAGGAACGAATATAGATGTAAGTGCGGGAGACGATATAAATTTAACCGACA